>Ga0208957_1001915_pt1 | contig 9818 bp, 6 predicted proteins | sample RifOxyA1_FD_184029 | JGI IMG/M metagenome (GOLD analysis project Ga0208957, IMG submission 184029) | Groundwater microbial communities from Rifle, Colorado - Rifle Oxygen_injection A1 (SPAdes) | ecosystem: Environmental > Aquatic > Deep subsurface > Groundwater | place: Rifle, Colorado, United... | reverse complement strand
AATAAAAAGACAAGTAGAAGATTTGCGTTTTCAACTTGCGAGAAAAGTAGGTGGTGGTTCGGCTGATATTAGAGGTAATATCGTTCAACCCTCAACACTTCCCGGGGGTTCAATTACGGCAGGAAGCATAGATAAGGCCGCTATTGGTTCTAATGCCGTTGGTGATTCTGAACTTGATTATGAATTTGCGGATGTAACCATAACAGGAGCTAACACTTCGGGAACATCCGGAGTTACAAGTGGTTCTATTCCGATTGGTTATTACTTAACAGCTTTTACAACTCCAGTAGCTTCTTATGTGCAACTTGCGGTTTCAGGAACTACGCTTACTGCGACACTCTCAACAGCTCCAGGAGTCGGAAATTCAATTACAATTCGTGCAGTTTTATTAAAACTCTAATGACTAAAACTCAAATTTATGGTAAAATGAAAATAACGAATAAATAAAATGGCGAATATACAATTTGTAGGTTCAAGCGCATCAAGAAATGAATCAGAGCGACAGAAAGCTCTTGCTTCCGGATTATATGAAGATGTTAGTGTTATTACTGCTCTACCCGGAGAAAGAGTTACCTCAACAGGAGAAAGGGTTTTATCTTCTGGCGCAACGCCTCAACAAATAGCCGCAATACAATCCAGAAGTCCTCTTGATTTTATTCCCGATACTTCAACTCTTACTTCTGATTTATTTAAGCCGACAACGGATGTTTCTAAACTTCTTCAATTCCTGACGCCCTCTCAACCTTATAATATAAGTTCTTTAGGAGGGACTGATTTAAGCAAATTAGAACCCGAAGAAAAAGCAGTTCAACAACAGACCGAATTGGCTCAACGGCTTAATTTAGAGCTTCTTGGAAGAAGTGGATTTGAGGCACAACAAAGACAAACACAAGACATTACAGGTAAGCAAAGAGCAGTAACCGATTTAAGCTCTCAACTCTTTCAACTCAAAGCCGAACAAGCGGCTATTCAAGGACAAGCGGCAGAACCGAATCAAACTGCGGCTATGCTCGGAGCAAAACAGGCAGAACAGAATAGGCAAGTAGCGGTTAAAGGTTTATTGGTATCGGCGCAGTTAGAAGCGGCGAGAGGGAATCTTAATTTGGCTTTAGATAATATTTCTTCCGCAGTAAATCAACGCTATCAACCTATAAAAGATGCTTTAGAAGTCTTAGGTGCGAATATGACTCTTTTTAAGGATTCTCCTTTATACAAAGCTTCCGAAGCTAAAAGAAAAAGAGAATTAGATACGGTAAATAACTCCGAAAAGATAGCATTTGATATTGCAACTGATTATCTTATCGATCCAGACTTTATAAATAACGCTCCCGCTTCGGTAAGAAAAGAAATAACCGATTTAGTAAATCAAACTTCCAGACCACTTACTATTCAGGATAAAACGAGATTAGCGAGTTTATATGGGAGATATAAGGCGAAGAAAGAGACTGGAGTAACATTGGGTGGAATAACTGCCGATACGGTGGCTTCTCGACTTATATCCGTTGGACTTCCTACTGGGATTATTACAACTGGAGGTCAACTTACCAAAGGAAATAAGGACAAAATAACTTCAAAGGGAGTTCCGCCTTCGGTGGTAGATGATATAAACCAGGCAATTCTTGAAGGAAATACGCTTGAAGAAATACGGCAAGCATTGGCAGAAGGATTTAGCAAGGATGTAGGGTTCGGATATTTAGATACCTTTATGCAAACCCTTCAACAAGAGGGGGAGGAAGGTATTGAAAATCCATTCAAATAAATGTCAACAGCCCTAGAGAGGTTAAAACAAGGATCGCTGGGTTCTCCGCTTGATCGTTTGCGTCAGGGTGTTCAAGTTGATTTTAGCGAAACAGCTTTCAAAACAAGCACTCTGCCTATAGCGCCCCAAGAACCGGAGAAGCTTTCTTTGTTTTCTCGTATTAAGGCTGGCGTGTTAGAAACAAGCGCTAAATTTCAAGAAGCTATAGGTGGAACCGGAAAGACTCTTGTCGAAAGAGTAGGTGGTGTCAGAGAAAAGGTTAGAAGTGTTATAGCGCCCACAAAACAACAAATTCTGGCTGAAATTGAAAAACAAGAAGGCAGAGCTTTAACCCCGGAAGAGGGAAAAGAAAGAGTTATAAAAATATTGGAGGAAGAAGCCATATTCCTTCCGACTCTTTTCGCGGCAACGGAGAAAGGAAAAAAGCAAACCCCGGAAGAGTTTTTTGCCGAACCATTACCGGTAAGAGTCGGGTTTGATGTGGCGGCCATAGAGAGGGTGGGAAGTAAAATCTCTGGAGCGATACTTAAAAGACTTGCTAAGGAAATTGATCCCATAATCATTAAAAAAACAGTTCAGGAAGCAGGAGAAACAATAGGTGAAGAGGCCGCAAAAAGGATCGGAGAAGCAAAAACACCAACTGCGGTAAAACAAATTCTTGATGCTGAAGCTCAAAAAGTGGCTTCTCTTGCAAAAGAAATCCCAAAAGAGATAGAACCCCTTGCCCAAGAAGCAAGGAAATTCAAAACAGCAGAGGAGTTTGTAAAAGCACAGAATCCAGTTTTTCGAGGGGGAGAGAAAATTGATTTAGCAAAGGGAAGTAAAGAGGGTATTTCTGTTTCTACCTCCAAAGAGGTGGCTAAAGATTTTGGTAAAGGGAAAGTAGTTGAAGAATTATTTATAGATCCCAAAGCAAGAATAGCGACGGAAAAAGACGCTTTAGCAGTGGCAGTTAAAGTATTTCCCAAAGCAGAGTCGCAACTCGCACTTGAATCACTCAAACTTAATTTAGGAGTTGAAGGTCCAGCAAGGAGGGCCATATTAGACGAATTCAGAAAGTTGGGATTTGATGCCGTAGATTATGGCAAAATAAGTCCTGTTTTCGCAGAAGCGGAAATTAGAGTTTTAAATCCCAGCATACTAAAAACCAAATCCCAACTCACCGACTTCTATGAGCAGGCGGTGAGGGAAGTAAAAGAAGTTAAGCCGAAAAAGCCATTAGGACTGGAAACAGCAAAGAATCTTGCGGATGATGCCGTTCCTCTACCTACTTCCGCTCCAATAGAACAAGGAGAACAATCAGCGATACAAAAACTTATAAAAATAGTTAAGGAAGCTGTCCCCGTGAGGAAAGAGCAAGAAGCGTTGTTCTCCGCAGAGCGGGCAAAGAGAGTAGCTCAAGCCGCAAGGGCCGGGGAAGCAATACCCGGAGAGGCGGGTTTTTTCGCACAGCTCTCAAAACTTAAAGGAGAACTTCCAAGGGCTCAATTTGAAGCGGTGAGAAAATTATTTTCCCAAAGCGAGGTGGATTCATTATTCAATGTGATTGAAAAGACCAATATTCTTACTTTTGAAAAGATAACCGCGAAAGGAGCGTTGCAAGGAATTTTTGAAGGCGCCGTGCCAACAAAGAACGAAATAGCGTTACTTAAAGAAATCTTCCCAGAAGAACTTATAAATGAACTTTTGAAAAAAAGACCGCTTAAGGACCGCCTATTTGATTTATTTGGCCAGATTTGGAATATACCTAAGTCCATTATGGCGTCCGTTGATTTGAGCGCTCCTTTACGACAAGGGATTTTTCTTATCGGCAGACCGAAACAATTTGTCCCGGCTTTTCTTAATATGTTCAAATTCGCTTTTTCGGAGAAAGCATACATAGGATTGCAAAAAGACATTCAATCTCGTTCCACCTATAAGCTAATGAGAGAGGCTGGACTCGCTCTCACAGATTTAGGAGAATCATTGCTTGGTCGGGAAGAAGCGATAATGTCCCAACTCCCTGAAAGAATACCCTTGGTTGGAAAAGTGATAAGAATGTCTAATAGAGCTTTTGCTGGGTTCATAAACAAATTGAGAGCCGATACTTTTGATGATATAGTACGCAATTCCAAAAGATTGGGGAAAGAACTTGATGACAGGGAGTTAAAAGGAATTGGAGCATTTATAAATGCCGCCACCGGCAGAGGAAATATGCCGAAAGCGCTTGAAAAAGCGGCGCCTATCTTGAATGGCGCATTCTTCTCTCCCCGGCTTATCGCTTCAAGAATCAATCTGTTAAATCCTTATTTTTATGTAACCCTTCCGCCAGTTGCAAGAAAGGAAGCGGTTAAATCATTATTCACTTTTGCGGCAATCGCCGGAACGGTAATCGGACTTGCCAGATTAGGTGGAGCTGAAACTTCGGGCGATCCGAGAAGCGCTGACTTTGGAAAGATAAAATCAGGGAATACAAGATATGATGTCCTCGGAGGATTTCAGCAATATATTCGGCTTGTAAGCCAACTTATATCGGGAGAGATAATAAGTTCAACAACAGGAAGAACTATTACCTTGGGGGAGGGATTCAAACCGCTTACAAGAAAAGATATTCTTCTTCGTTTCTTTGAGAACAAAGAATCCCCTATTGTTTCGTTTCTAACGGCTTGGCTTACCGGAACAACTTTTACCGGAGAGGATTTTGATATGCCCTCCGAAATAGTGAACCGATTTATACCTATGGTGATACAAGATATGTATGAATTGGGACAAGAAAAAGGCGCAGAAGGTCTTCTAATGGGTTTGCCTGCTATCTTCGGAACAGGGGTTCAAACTTATGGAAAACAAGAATTGGTGTTTGGTGAAAGCGCTATTGGAGAAGAAACAGCGCAGATAAGACCAACTCGTGAATTAGCGGATAAGTTAAGAGAATTGGTTTTGGGACAACTGCCTCTAGGAAGCTCAAAAAGTTTCAGCGTTGAGGCGTATTTTGAACAATTAAGCAATCTGCCAAGAGAGGAATCGGCGGAAATCTTTGAGAAGATCGCCGAAGTAAATCCTGATTTAGCGAAAAAGTTGGCGGATGTTGTAAAAGAAAAAGAACTTGGAATTACTGTGAAAGACAAGGACTTGAAATCAAAAGGAGTGGCTTCGGGAGATAGGACCTTAGCCGTTAAAAAAGAACTGGATAAATTGAAAACAAAAGAATCTAAAGCGGCTTTGTGGGAAGATTATGCAAGAAAAGGAATTATCACCAAAGAGGTCGGAAGACAGCTAAAGATTCTTTTGAAATGATTTATCTTCTTATGTCCTCACAAGAACCAATACTACAAGGATATGGAGGAGCGTCGGAATCAAAAATAATTTCAATCGGTTGATTAAGCCACCATAAAAATAAAAAAGACAAAGCTAAAATCACGAGAATACTAAACAAGGGATATTTACTTACTAAATGCTTCATACCTAATCTATATCATACTCAAAAACCCAAGTCAACAACATAGAAAAAACCCAATAAATACGCTATAATTAAAGAAATGCCACAAAATAAAAAACAAGACTTATACAATCTAGCTCTTAAAGGAGGCAAAGACTCCGAGCTTTTTTTGCTCGATAAACTCCACTCTTTAGAGGAGGAATTTAACGAGCGATTAGAAAAAAAGATTGAGAGATTAGTGAGCGAAAAAATTAAAGAGAAACTATTAGGCAACAGTACATTAGACATTAAGCTCACGGGCATTTCTCAAGTTAAGGGCGACAAAGGAGATTCGCCTACCGGGAAAGAATTATTGGCTTTAATAAGACCGCTTATTCCAGTAGTTGAAGATGGACACACTCCAACTGATGAGGAATTGTTAGTTCTTATTAAACCCCTGATTCCCGAAGTTGAAGATGGACACACGCCTACCAATGAGGAACTTCTCGATCTTATTAAACCCTTAATTCCTATCGTTAAAGATGGCTCACCCGATAAACCCGAAGAAATAAGAGACAAACTCGAAACTCTTAAAGACGAAGACCGTCTCGATAAAGACGCTATAAAAGGTCTCAAAGAATTATTGGAAGAAATAAAAAAGTCTTCTACAATAGTGGGTGGAGGCGGTAGAGTTCCCAGATACATTAAATTTTCTTTCTCTGGTAATGACTCTACTACTGTATTCACGCTTCCTCATGTACCGGCAGGCAAAGGACTTGCGCTGTGGGCTTATTACAATAACGCATGGCTTCAACCAAGCGTAGGTTTTACGGTTTCAGGGCTAACATTCACAACCTTATTTACACCTGCTAACGGAACTTTTGTCGAAGGGTTTTTACAAACTCAATGAAAAAAATAATATTTATAGTTTTAGTCTTAGTCGGTGTTTCTCTATTTCTTTTCAGAGAAGAAGTATCAGCTCAACTACGCGCTTTACAGGGTGAGTCAGGAGGCACCGGGTTTACAACCACATCCGCTTCAAATGTCAGTAATTTCTTACAAGTCGCTTCAACATCACCTCGTTTAACTTACACTTTTGCCGCAGGCGGAGGTTCTTTCACCACCACAACCATAAACGGCATATCAGCCACCGCTTACACTTTCGCTACCTCTACCAATGGCAATGGTTTTACCATAACTACTTCTTCGCAAACAGTAACTTTCAACCTTCCCAATGCTTCAGTCAACAATATTGGTTTAATAAACATTTCAGCACAAACTTTAGCGGGAGCTAAAACTTTCAGCACAAGCCCTTTAATAATTGGTGGAATAGCTTCTACAACTATTTACGGAGATGGCAGTAGTTCTACTTTTGCGGGAGATGTAAATTTCGGTGGTGCATCGGGGGTAGTTTTTACTGCTGGTGGCGGGTTTTATCTAAATGCCCTACAAGGCGGTGCGGTATATTGGTATTCAAGTAATTTAGGAGCTCCTCGTTTTCAAATTCATAACAATACAGGCACAACAACGCTTACTCTTTCATCCGACCAAGATGTAGATATTTATTTAGGCGATCTTACGGCAGGCAGAACACAAAGAGTTCCTGATATTTCGGGCACTTGGGTCGTGGGAACAAGCACTGTAAATCGAGTAGCTTATTTTACCGCCCTAAACACAATCCAATCTGATGCTGACTTACTTTTTGATGGGACAGTATTCACAGCCACCAATGCCTCTACCACCAACCTCTCAATCACGAGCATGACTAACGGGTCAATCCTTTTTGTAACTTCTTCCGGTGTCGTTTCTCAAAATAACGCCAATCTCTTTTGGGATAATACTAACGCCAGGTTGGGAATTGGGACCACCACCCCCGCCACCCTTTTCACCGTTGCAACCACAACTAATATCTTCAATGTTTTGTCGAGCGGCAACGTCGGCATCGGGACGACAACGCCATCCGGTGTCCTCTCGGTGGCTTCTTCCACGAACGGGTCTTCGTTGTTTCATGTGGGAGGAAACGGCAACGTCGGCATCGGGACGGCGGGACCACTGGACCTATTTCATATAACAACTGCTATTAGTGATAAAACATTACTTCGTTTAGAAAACACAAACGAGGATGCTCTTCCGTCACGTCTTACATTCGTAAAGGATTCCGCTTCTCCTGCGGCTAGTGATGATTTGATGAAGATTGATTTCTACGGGGACGACTCGGCAGGAAACTCTGACCGGTTTGGTTTTCTTGTGGGTTATGCCTCTGATGTCACGAACGCATCGGAAGATGGAGGTTTGTATTTCAGCACACTTGTGGCAGGGTCAGCGGTTCGGACAATGGATATAGTCGGCGGCAACGTCGGCATCGGGACGAGCATCCCCGCAAGAAAGCTTCACGTTTCAACAGGCGGAACTCCGGCCTCAACTGACGTGAACTCCCCATTAGTCGTAAGTACAGCCAGCCACACTGGCATAACCATATCAACTGGAGGCTCAACGCTTAACTCTTTCATTAACTTCGGTGATGACGCCAGCACAAACATAGGACAAATTATATATCAACACGCTAGTAATAGCTTCACTTTCCAGACTAATGGTGTAGGCGACAGAATGGTGATTGATTCCTCAGGCAACGTTGGCATCGGGACGACGAATCTGCCTTCAACCGCCACTACTTCTTTAACATTCGGGGGCACCTCACGACCAACAAGCATAAATACAAATACTGCGGGCATTTATGCATCTTCAACAGGAAGTACAGTAGAATTATTCGCTTTTGATGGCGCGGGGAATCACACACAACTTTCTTCGCACAATCCTGAAACAGGAGAGTATTATGTGCGCTCAAATAATTCATATACAGGAATAGAAAAGGTTTATCATATGGAGCGATTTATGAAGGACGTATCTCTTCGCCTCGGTCTTAATGTAAATGACTATATTGAAACGAAAAAGGGGATACCCACAGAAAACTGGGATACAAATGAATCATATTGGCAGGAAAAAACTTCAAGTACCATCAAAGATATAGAAGCTCGCATTACAGGATTACAGATACTTCTTGCAACATACACGACTTCTTCAGAAAAGTACGGAGAAACGAATGAGGAGATGCAACAACTCATTTTAGAAAAACCAAGACCATATTACAAAAAAACTATCCCGCAGTGGATAGCAAATATACTTGGGTTATAGCGAAACAAAATGAAACGATTTGGCCAAGTAACAATAATGGGTAGTGTAGTGGGAGGAGTAGTCGCGGCGGGGATATTCTTGGCGACCTTATTCGGAAACGCGATAGGCAAAGCCAATGATAAGGCGCAGGGGGCGCTGGATAAAACCGCTTCTCTCTCGGCAAAAGTAGATGTTATTTCCAACGATGTTTCTTGGATAAGAAAATTACTCGAAGAACAACAGAAAAAACAATTAAGATGAAAGAAACATTTACAGAAATAAAAGGATATGTCCCAGACGAATATAGCGAGAAAGATAATGTCTATGGTTCGGGACAAACGCCCAATCCAATAATCCTAGAATCCGGCAACTGGAAACCATTGCTTATTCCCGATGAATTTCAGAATAAAAATGGATTTGATACTTTTGGTTGCGTAAGTTTCTCAATCTTAAATGCCTATGAAAAACTGGCAAAACTTCAATACGACGAAGATTGGAATTTATCAGAGCGTTTTACTTATATCGTTTCGGATACCATTCCGGGACAAGGTAATAGTCCTCGCGAGGTGGCAGAGGCGGTTAGAAAATTGGGCGTACTTGCCGAAAAAGACCTACCCTTTGACGAACTCATAGATACAATAGAAAAGTTTAATTCTCCGAAACCGATGGATAAGCAGTTACTCAAAGAAGCTCTTAAATTTCTTGATGATTATATTTTCAGATATGATTTTCTCCCGCTCAAGGGAATAAATGATATCAAGGGAGATAACGAAGTTTTTAGAGATGCCTTGAAGAGAAGCCCTATTTCGATTGCTGTTTACGCTTGGGCGGAACGGGATGGCAAATACTTTAGACCTAATCCAAGTCCCGAAACACATCTTACTTTACTCGTGAATATGAATGGCGAGGAAAAAGAAATTTTTGATTCTTACGCTCCGACCCTTAAAACTCTCGATAAAGATTTCTACATTGCGACGGCTTTGCGTTTCTATCTGCGAAAAAAGACCGAAGAAGAAAAGAAAGCCGAACTCCAAGCATCTCTCAATCTCCTCCAGCTTGCTCTTAACTGGCTTGCTACACTAATCCCCTTCCTCAAAAAAAAAGATAAACCGATAGTGAGAGAAAATCCGCCGGTGATTGACGAAGTGCCACCACTGAGAGTTTCGAGGATTAAAGATTGGGCGAAAATTATTGAAGAATTTGAAAATGCTCCAAAAGATTGGAACAATCCAGGCGCCATTAAAGGACTTAATGGAAACTTTTTAAGATTTGATAGATATTCAGAGGGCTTTGATTATCTTTGCGATTATCTTATAAGGGCTTGTACCGGAAGACATCGTGCTTATCCAAGAGGCGGTGAAACAACCCTCAAAGAATTTACTTATATCTACGCGCCCCCGGCAAGCAATCCAACCGATAAATATGTAAGTTTTGTAGTATCAAAACTCAAGGTCGAACCGGATATAAAAATTAAAGAATTGTATGTTATCTAAA
>Ga0208957_1001913_pt1 | contig 9823 bp, 19 predicted proteins | sample RifOxyA1_FD_184029 | JGI IMG/M metagenome (GOLD analysis project Ga0208957, IMG submission 184029) | Groundwater microbial communities from Rifle, Colorado - Rifle Oxygen_injection A1 (SPAdes) | ecosystem: Environmental > Aquatic > Deep subsurface > Groundwater | place: Rifle, Colorado, United... | reverse complement strand
ACACTCAAAGATTGACGGCATAACGTGGATCGTTAGCGATAAAAATAAAAAAGATAATGGAATCAAAGAATCAATAGGCAGTAGCGAAAGCGTTACAATATATCCAAAAATGTACGCGCTATTTCATAAGTCTCAAGTTGAAGCAATCAAATAATAATAAAACAGTGCTTGTATAGTTGTGAGGGTGTTGCGAAACACTCTTGTACCTTGAAAACTGAAACGGGGAAGGGAAAGGATACAATTTTATGAATGAACGCGATGAAATAATCTCTTACGATCTTGCATGTAAAATATCTGACTATCTTCTTGTAAAAAACATGGGTTTTTGTTTTCTTGAAAATGGTATGTTTATCACAAGAGAATTATGTAATAAAATAATTGACGAGTTCAACACTATTACTAAATAACAATCTCCCCCGTTTCAGTTTTGAGGGTAGAGTATACGCAGTATGTTATACAGCCCTCGTACCTTGACAACCTGTGAAGGATGGGGAAAGGATAATGGCATCGCTTCTCGCGATACCATACACAAAATATATGAGTGCATATATATGCGATGATAAAGTATTTTCAAATATCTTTTCGGGACTGAAGATGTATCAAAAACACATGGTATTTTCCGACAAAGAACTTGAGTATTTGTTAAGAGACTGGAAGAAGAAAAATATACAAGCGGTGTGCGAACGCTACCCAAACATAAAAAATACTGATGATCTGCCGGGGACTATTGGTCAACAGGTTGAAATGAATTTGACGTTTTCGCCGAATGTCTCAAAGTTCCAATTCTTAAAGTCTCTTGAGTGTCTTGGCTATCAAATGTCTGAAGGAAGTGTCGTCAATTCGGAAGAGCTGAAACAAGTCATTTCATTCCAGCAAAAAATCCGTTGCGATATAATAGACGGATTAAAGGAGTATGAAAATGCAACGTGGTAGATTATAAATAAATTCCATCTTTCGCCGGTTGCCAGTGTATTTAGCGCGTAAGCGTTAAGTATATCTGGAAACGTACCTTGACAATAGATACCAATGGCAAGGAAAGGATGATAGTGCCGCGATAAGCGGTGCTATACACAATAATTTTATGCTATGCAAAAAATGTGATGAAGAAATAACATATCTAAACTGGAGTGAGCAAGTAGTACACTATGGGACATACGATGGTCTTACCGGTTTTGAATCAGACGGGGACTCACGAGACAATGGCTCAACGTGTATCACCTTCTTGACTCCGTGCTGTGATGAAGAAGTAGCAACCTGTGAAGAAGAGGCACGTAATTATTTTAAAAAATAACTATATGGCTAATCACACAACGAGAACACAACGCCGTAATGCGCGAATGGATAAAATCTTTAGTATATGTTTGCCCTAATAATATGATTATGAAAAAAAAGATTAACATAAACGATGCCGAGCATCCCGCAAGAAGACTCGCAATTTCAATTATTGAAAATGAAATTGAATCTATAACAGGTAAGTATCTGCGAGGTGAAAAGTATTATCATCTTGAGGATGCAATTACAATGCGTATTGATAAAATAATAAAATGATATATTTAATAATATATTGCCATTAGTATCTATTGCCAGTGTACGTTTCATATCGCCACTGGCAGAGTATACGAGAGTATGTTATACAGCCCTCGTACATTGACAATTCAACGATGAGAGGAAAGGATATAATTTTTATGTACGCAATAATACGCTGGAAAAATGACGATGAACTATATCCGCTAATCAACGACAATCAAACACTAAAACTATTTGATACCGTTGAACAAGCAGACGCTCACATTGAGCAATCAATAGCCGACAAATCACTGTATGACGGTGATGACTGTCGCGTAATAAGTATTGACGAAGTAATAATATGAAAACCTTCAAAATCCTAGCCCACGAGTGTTTAGCACACACTTATTACATTGAAGCACATACGGAAGAACTTGCCCGTCAACGGCTCATGACTTACGGTAACGATCCCGATAAAAGCGATACGCTTGAGTGGGAGATCGTAGACGTTGAAGAAGAGATAGCCGTATGAAAAACGAAACAAGAGAGACAATAGACACCGTCCTCGGTGGTATACTATTCTGCCACTAAATAAACTAAATAATTCTCATCGTTGAATTGCCAGTGTACGTTTCATAACCGTATCTGGACGGGTGGTTATTAAAACGATGATCTTATTAAAGTCAACATCAATAATAAACGCCACCCGTGTCCTTTCCTTACTATTTTTTTTGTATATATGAAAACACCACTACGCAAACGCATTACTGATGCTTTCAATATCCTTATGTATGATGACTATGGTAGACGGAGACGAAGAAAGTATAGTGAAACTGAAAAACGTCTTATGCGTGCTATGGCTAAGCATGGCATGACATAAGAAGAAATAGCCCATAGGTTCAACCTTAGCCGTGATAACATAAAAAACTTTTTAATCCGTAAAAAATAAGCGTATGATAATAACCCCATGCCCAACAGGCGGCTACATTATCACTGAAAGGCAGTATATCACCCACGCCCCTACACGAGCTATCGGTATTACCCGTGTCCTGACATGGCTTGAGCTGGACAGACATAAGACATCTGCTGACTACCCTCTCGGTGGTATGCTTGAGCCGTATGATATTGAGCGAGATAAAAATGTATGACCTGCCCATGCTCAAGAACATGTTGTGATGACCCTGACGTTATGAGTGGCGACCACGACTGCGATGACGAGTGCGAGGATATTTGCGAGTACTCTTATGAGGTGGTGTGTAAGAATTGCGGTGATTCATGTTGTTGCGACTTATGATAACCCTCCGACCCTATCAACAAGAAGCCATGCAAGCGTTCGCCGATAAGCGCGGCGCAATGCTCTTGTATGCCGATACTGGTACGGGCAAAACTTTTTGTGCGCTTGAGATAATAAAAAAACTTATTCTAAAGCATGGGCATAAACCGATCCTAATCCTCTGCCCCGCCTCTATCGTGAAACAATGGCTTGATGAAACCGTCCGCTATCTTGGTGTATTACCTGTTGGGCTTATCATTACCAATTACGAGAAACTTTTAACCGATCCTGATCTGCGCGCTACTGATTGGCTTTTTATTTGCGCCGACGAGTGTCAATACATCTGCATGCCCACCGCTAAGCGTTCCAGAGCATTCCACAAGCTCAAAACAACGTACAAGCTCGCGATGTCCGCGACCCCCGCCCCTAATCACCTCGCAGAGTTCTACAGTGTCGTACAGTGGCTCTCTCCTAACGTCTGGCACCGCTCATTCTGGCAATTTAAGCAACGTGAGTGCGTTCTTGACTACTTTGGCGGTATAGTGGGCTACCGCGACGAGAAACGCCTACGCGCCCTCATAGCACCGCTCATACACCGTGTAACTAAGGATGTGCTGACTGAGTTGCCCGAGCTCCACACTCAGACAATAACTATTCACACACTCCCTGACTGGTCGGCCGCGTATGATGACATGCGTAAGACGTGCCGTGCCGAGATAGACGGTAAGCGGATCACTATACCTAACGTGGTGTCGCTCATATCACGTCAGCGTCAGTTTGTGGACGCACCGCACTTATTTGGTTATGGCGATTCGCCTAAGATGGGGACACTGCGGAAGATACTTATTGACAAAAAACCTACGCTCATATTTGTAGAACATCAGGAGACCGCGCGTATACTGTCCGAGAAGTACAGCTGTCCCATGATCACAGGCGCGACACCCATGAAGCAACGCGACAAGATAGTGGCTGACTTTCAGGATGGCAAGTACGATATACTTGTTGGAACATACACGAACGCTGTTGGCAGGAACATCCAGCGAGCCACGCGCGTCATATCATATAGTCAATACTGGAATCCGGCGCGTATTGATCAATCCGTAGGACGGTCATACCGCATGGGTCAACAGATTGAAGTTGAGCATATCACGCTCATAGTCAAAGGCACTATAGACGAGAAGATAGCTAAACTTATATCGCAGAAGCGCATCCATGAGTCGAAATTCAGTCGCGAGGAGATACTATCATTGCTATGAAAGAACGCGCCATACAACACAAAGTAGTCCTCTACCTCCGCGCTAACGGCTGGCTTGTGTGGAAGAATCATGGCTCACAATTTTCACCCGCCGGCCTCCCAGATCTCTGTGCCATAAAAGACGGCCTCTTCATTGCCATAGAAGTTAAAGTTCCGCGTAAGAAGCCAACGCCGGTACAGCTCGCGTGGATAGCAGACATAAATGACCACGGTCATTATGCTTTTTGGGGAGATAATTTGCCCGGTATTAAATATTTATTAGAAGGACTATGGAAATAACAGAGATAATTTTTGAGGTAAAGTGTGGCCACTGTCTAAAGACTATTGAGAAAGAGGAGGATATTTTCTGCTCGCAAGAGTGTAAGTCAAAAGGATACCTCTATCCGGAAGCTCACGGCAGTTTTGATCATATACAAGATAAAAAAGAACGCCGACGTATGCAGGCGTTGACTTCTTATTACCGCAACAGGAGAAGAAAGGTGAAAGGCACCGGTAGACCTCGCAAGGACGGCAGTAACCTCATGTCGTATTCAAAGTAGAGAGTGGCTCGGTGATTGTCGCGCCGCCGCTTTCGTATTTGCATACTGATACTCCGTCAAGTTCTGTTACTTCTCCTTTAAGTATATTGACGCAGTATGCTTCCGGGGCGAGTTGGAAGCTATCAATGGCTGTTACATATTCAGATTCAGATGATGATTTTTTTTGAGGGTGTTTTTTCTTGCCAAGTTTACGTTCAGTAAACAGGCGTATGCCGATACGGAGGATCTCATTTTTAGTGAATCCTTCATTTATAGACAGTTGTTCGAGTCCCATATACTCTACGTCGTTGAGAGTGAGAAGTATTTTTCTGCTCATATTTTTTTATGATATTAGTAATGCTCATTTTTGTAATATTAAAAATGCGGGCAATATCAGCTTGTGAATAGTCTTTTTTATACAGTTTTATGATAAAATCGTTCCTTATTTCTTGCAGGTATGCCTTATCCACAGAGTTATACTTTACTTATTGTAAATAGAGTGTATACTATTAAAATCACTTTGTCAAATAAAACCCTATGCAAAACTACAAAGAATTGCTTGAGACATTTCCGGAAGCAAGAACTTTTCTGAAGAAGGACATTGCTTCTTTTCGTAAAGAAGCGGAAATGAAGAATGATGATTTGCGTAAAGCAGTTGTACAAGAAGAAGAATCAGGGCGGAATGATAAGTGGTTTTATGAAATGCGCCGTGAAGATAGAGACATGGAATATAAAAAGTTGTGTCGTACAATAAACAGGCTTGAGTGGGCGTTGAATCCGCATACGGATCAAAGCGGACAGATTACCGACGCGGATATTGACGCGGCGAAGCAAGTCCCATTATCTGAGTTTATAGAGTTTAATCATTCCGGATATGCGATATGTATTTCCCATGATGAGAATACGCCTTCAATGTTTTACTATAAGAAAAAAAATAATGTTCATTGCTTCTCATGTGGTTTTCATCAAGATAGTATTGGTGTCATTATGAAGTTGAGAAACTTTGACTTTCTTAATGCTGTTCGGTTTCTTACATGTACATAATTTAAGTGTTGCTATCCCTTTTTGAGTTTTTCTTGCATGGGGATTTTCTCAAAAAGGGCTAATGACACTGAAAAAACCCTATGCTTCACAAGGCGTATCAAAACCTTCATGATCTTATCCATGCGACCTATTTGATTTCTGATAAAGGCATTATTAAGTTACTTTGTGCCGCAGTTGTCGCTCATCGTCTCCCCTCTCAGCCTGTCTGGCTGTTTCTTGTGGCAGGATCAAGTGGTGGAAAATCTGTTCTATTGAGTATGTTGCAGGATATTCAAGGTATTATAGAAATTGACTCGCTCACGACGCAGACATTTATATCCGGCGCGAGAAAAGGTACTGGTGCTGAGCCATCACTTCTCTTGCGTATGAAAAATGGCATATTGACTATTAAAGATTTCACGACGCTTCTCTCTATGCCAAAAGACACGCGGGCAGAAATTATGGGACAGCTTCGTAAAGTGTATGATGGAGACTTCTCTAAATCTTTCGGGACGGGTCAAAGTATTACGTGGAAGGGTAAGATGAGTATGATCGCCGGTGTGACAACCGCTATTTATACCAAGGGAGCGCAGTATTCATCCATGGGTGAGCGATTTATTATGTATAAGATGGATATGCCTGATAGAATAACACTTGCAAAACGAGCTTTGTCAAATGTTTCTACTATTGATATGAAACAACGTAAGATTGATATTCGTAAAGTCGCTAAACATTATCTTGATGAATGTATTGACTACACTATACAAATGATGCCAAAAGTTTCCGATGAAACGGTAAACGATATTATAAGCCTTACTAACATAGCTACTCTTGCTCGTTCTGCTGTCGAGCGTGACAATTATACGCCTAATAAAGATATAGAGTTTAAGCATGATGCTGAGCTTCCCATGCGGTTTGCTGAACAAATACTTGTTCTCGCGTCCGCTCTTATAGTGATGAATGGCGATGGCGACTTGACTGGTGATGACAAACAGATACTTTATAAGATTATTCTTGACTCTATAAATACTAAAAAACGTGTTGTTTTGCGGACCCTCTTACGGAATGATACAGTTACAACGAAAGATATGGCAATACGACTTGACTATCCTACTCCAACAATATCTCGCGCGTTACAAGAGCTTAATGCTTTTGGTATAGTAAATCGTATAGCAGGCTCAGGCAGTAAAGGCGACTTATGGGAGCTTAAAGATGAGTATAGACAAGTATTATTACGCTTTGAGAATGTTGAGGAGGAGGTGGTCGTTGAGAAAGAGGAGGAGACACCGTTTGATATTTTTGATGAATAAAAGTTATCCCCAATCGTTGTATAAAATAGTATGCTATAATAGTAGTGTATGGAGATAAAACCGCCAAAAATAAAAAAACTATACTGCTATAAATGCCGGCATCGATGGATTCGTCGCAATGATAGGTTGCCTATACAGTGTCCTCATTGCACTTCTCGAATATGGTGGAAAAAGAAATAATCAAAGGTCGAAAGCTCTAAATAATCACTAACAATACAATTCTATGGCAGATGCGAAAATCGCAAAGCAGAAGGAAGACGACATCTTCAATGAAGATAATAAGTTAGAGAGTGGTCGCGTTCAATGGGGGAAAATTGGCGACAATGCCAAAGGGACGTACATCGACAAGCGTGATATTAAGTACGATGATGGAAAGACAGGGTATATCTATGAGATTCTTGCATCAGGTGGAGAGTATCACGCTATTACTGATGATGAGGAAGGGAATATAGTTGTCGCGGAGAAAGCGACTGTGATTGAAGCCGGTGACTACGTCCGTGTGTCCGGTAAGAAAGGCATCGACGATGAAATGAAGAAGGTAAAGATTGGTCAGAAAGTCGGTTACAGATTTGAAGCGTGGGGCAAAAAAGTTGCCGGAAAAAAGCCGTTCAAAGACGTGAAAGTCTACCGTGGCGTAATGGATGAGCAGTGGCTTTCTGAACAAAAGAAAGGCGACGACATCTTTAATCAGGATACGCCGTTCTCGTAGTATGACCCTCAAAACAGCACAAAAGAAGCTGAGCGCCTACCTCACTGGAGGAGGCGCTCGTATGGAGGAGGTTGACGGTAAGCACGTCTACAACGGCAATCTCCCGTCCACGTCCGAGATACTGCGAGTCTTTTCTTTTGGTGAATTTCCGAACATGGAGAAAATGGAAGAAGCTGCGCATATCGGGACTGCGGTGCATGGTAGTATTGCAGTAATGATAATGGGTGGTGAGTATATTGTCGATGATATGATTGCTGATGACATTAGGTATCATAATTGTATAAAAGCATTTCAGGAGTGGCGAAAAGATAAGGAAATTATACCTGTCGCTATCGAACAGTCATTCGCCTCCACGAAGCATGGCTTCGGCGGAACGATAGATTTCGTAGGTATTGAGAATAAAGAAGTAGTGCTAAAAGATTGGAAGACCGGACAGACACGATATAAAGACTTCGTGCAGCTTGAGCTGTACGCAATGCTTCTCAAGGAGTGTACCGGGCTTGTCGCCAAAGACCTCTGCCTCGTTTATCTCAACAAAGAAACTGGCGAGTTCAAAGAACGCCGCTGTCCTGATAGGCAGAAGTTGCGGATATTCTCAAAGAGAGTGCTTAAGTTTTGGAAAGAGACCGAAGAGTTTAAAAAATTAGTAGATGGACGTAGGAGATTAGTGGTATGAAACAAATCAAAGTTCCTCGTAACAAAAAAGAATATAAAGAGTTTATTAAATCTTTCGCACACCTTATTCTGTTAGAGTTTGAAAAAGCAACGGGTACTAAAAGAAAGAGAAAAGGTTAACAGATAAATATGAAAATCGAATCTCAGTACAAAAAATACATCGACCTCAAAAGTAAAATCGCAACGCTTGAAGAAGAGTTGAAAGAAGTGGGAGACATACTTAAACAAGATATTATAGATAATGGTGAGGAAACAGTGCTTACTTCTTACGGGTCATTCTACTTAATAAAACGCAAGAAGTGGCAGTATTCCCCCGCTGTTCTTGTCCTTGAGTCGTCCCTAAAAGAGGCGAGGAAAGAAGAAGAACAGACTGGGCTTGCTAAGGCGGTGGAGGAGACGGTTTCGTTGGCTTTTAGAGTAAAAAAATAATATGAACACACCTTTACGTATCCGACAGTATAAACTTATTAAAGAAGGGATAAAGCACTTTGATCTGTTAGGTGGTCTCCGTATGATTGCCAGAAACTTTAAGAAGCTTTTTACGCACGACATCCTAACTGGTGGAAACAAGTGTACTGTAGTAAAAAGTGAGATTGAAACCACCGTTTCAGATTTCTCACTTGTTTGTGCTGATGGCTCGGTATTATTCCAAGTGACATCTGAGGGAGCAGATGATAAGAATGCAGTTATTTATATTAGTCAGAAGGTATGACAGACAAAATTATTCAAGAGTTTAGAGAGAAGTTTGTTACTGAAAGTGTCTTTGGTGTTTCCATAGGTGCTATTGATAATCTCAAGGAAAGTGGACTTAAACAAATTGAATCCTTCCTTACTGATTCTCTTACCACTGTCTATACAGAGGCTTATAAGAAGGGATATGCGGCAGGGAAACAAGCAACCAATGAAATATTGGAAGATATGATCACCCTTACAAAGCAAAAACTTGTTTTTAAGAACCCATTTCTAAAATCTAACCCAACCCCGACCACCGACGTTGGGGGGAAAGGAGAATGAGATTTTATGGGATATGTATAAGAGTGAGAAGTTTTTTAAGGATCTTACATGAAATACTTATCATTATTCAGCGGCATAGGAGGTTTTGAACTAGGAATACAACAGGCGTATGATAATCGAGGATTTTTACAGGGGAAGACCACCGAGGATGTACCAGACAACAGCACCAACATTAAGGGTAGACAGACTAGGGCTACTTGTATTGGTTACTCAGAGATTGATAAATATGCCATCAAAATCTATGAACGACACTTCCCTGAACATAAAAACTATGGAGACATCACAAAAATGGACACTGCCACACTCCCAGAGTTTGACTTGGTTGTGGGAGGATTTCCTTGCCAGTCATTCTCCATCGCCGGTAAACGTGGTGGGTTCAGTGATACGCGCGGTACACTCTTCTTTGAGATCGCACGGATTGTTAAAGCCAAACAGCCACGCCTTTTACTGCTTGAGAACGTCAAAGGGTTACTATCTCACGACCAAGGAGCTACGTCCTACACCATCATCTCCACGCTTGATGAGCTGGGGTACGACCTC
>Ga0208957_1001907_pt1 | contig 9848 bp, 10 predicted proteins | sample RifOxyA1_FD_184029 | JGI IMG/M metagenome (GOLD analysis project Ga0208957, IMG submission 184029) | Groundwater microbial communities from Rifle, Colorado - Rifle Oxygen_injection A1 (SPAdes) | ecosystem: Environmental > Aquatic > Deep subsurface > Groundwater | place: Rifle, Colorado, United... | reverse complement strand
CTGGCGAACTGATAAGTACCGAGTGGGAATCTGGCGACAGAGGCTTCAAGTTGGGCATCATGGCGTTGTAAACTGCATCGCCCGACAGGTTGCCTTTTCTATCGATGAACCAGGCAATTTCATCGAACACTACCGAGATGACTTGGTAGCCTCGCCCTGCCCGTGAACTTGAGGACTGCGTGCGGATAACGATGTTCTTGTCCAGCACGATTTCCTCGGATGTCTCGTTGCTTATGTATTGCGACAGGAACGGAGATGAAGCGATGAGGCTGCGGGCGTATTCAAAACCGATGTCCATTGCTTGATCGCGGGCTGGCGCGATGAGCAGGCAGTAAATGGGCGAGTTAGGCAACAGCCCAAAGTGCTTTTGCGGGTTCTCGTATGACACGAGTAGGCGGTAAGCGTCAAACGTGGCGATTACTGTGGATAACACGCTTTTCCCACTTTTTCTGCCACACGCCAGCAACAATTCCCTAAAGTGTTGTTGCGGGTCATAGAAGTTCTCTAAGATTTCCTGTTGCATGGGGCTGTAGCTGGTGAATGGTAACTTTAGCATTACCTTAGAAAAGAGAATGGGGTTAAAACGGCACAAGTTGATTAAGTCATCGTTCCTGTATATGCCTGCTTTAACCTTCGCCATTATCGAATCGTAATATTCAAATCCGTATTTTTTCTCGTTCATTGTTTTTCTTCCTTATACGTTTATGTAATCAACTAAATTGTGAAAACGTTTGGTGCCGCCAAACATGAAAATAATGTGGTGAAGCATTTCGTGCAGCAACGTTCTGAACAGATCAATGGTTCCATCGATTTGCGTTTGGTAAAGAACGATTTTGTCAGGATAACATTCGCCCTGTGTGCATGGATTATCAGATGCCATTTGTTCCCAAACTACGCGAATCATTCCTCATCATCATCCGTTGGTTCGCCGCAAACCGAGCAATCATCTGGCTCACTATATTCATATTGGCACTCGCACTTGAAGAATGGCTTGCCACAGTATTTGCATGGCTGGTTCGTCTTGTTGAATACGAGGGTAAAATTGACGGCGGTTTCTTTACGGCACGTTTTCACGCATAAGCCCTGGCTCGTGTACAGTTGCCCGCATTGAGCGCAATCTTTACTAAGCCGTTTTTCCAACACCACGTAAGCATACGCGATTTCCTCTGAGTAGGCAACGCCTGAAATGATGCGCGTTAGGATAGTGGTTAACTTGTTGGTCATTATGGATTCGCCTCGAAGAACGCTTTTGCAAATCCTGATGGTGTAATACTTCTGCGTGTTTGCCTATCGTAGATTCCGTAGTATTCGCCGTGGATTTCTTTGGTGGTTAATTGGTCAAATTTAGGTTTTGTGCATTCTATTGGTCTTTTATATGGCATATTAAACCAGCCCCATAGATGGGTTCGTTTTTTATAATTATCACCAAATTCATAAGGCTGAAAATCAAACGCTGATTTACCTAAGAACCATTTTAACATGCCGTTTGGATTTTCAAGTGCCCAAAACGCTAATGGCGATTTTTTTGTTACGTCGTTTTTAATTTTATATTGACAAGTCCAAATGATTTTTAAGCAGGATTCAACAATTTCCATAGCCTTTGGTAGATTCCTCGGTTCTTTGGCGTTTGTACGACAGAAACTAAAATGAGGGCAAGGTGGCGCTGATAGTATGCCATAAACATCGTTTGGTGTCACGTATGTTCTGACATCATTTTCTGGCAGTGTAACTACACGAACATCATATCCAGCATCTTTGTATGGTTTGCTCCATGCACCTGTACCACCACAAAGGTCAAGGATTATGCGTTTGTTTATCGGTGGCATTTCTATGTAATTTTGTGGTGTCGAAATGTCCTTTACCATTTTCAAAATGTTTATTATCACTTTGATTCCTCAGCATCACTTTTAGTTGCCTTAATCAGGTCAGCCACGGACTCTTGCACGGCGTTCGTTGCCTTCGGATCGTAACTCTTGCGATCCAGTGCCTTCAGCATGGGTTGGGCTGTGTACGTGAATCCCAGTTTGCTCATTAACCTGTCCACCTGCATCTCCATCTTGTTAGCTGGATTACGCAGTTGACGCCACGCAACCAAATCCTTTATGTTCCACATTTCGTCGAGGGCTGGTTGCACTTCAAACTTCCATCGGACGTAGATGTTGCACATTTCTTCAAGCATCAGTTTCTGCTCTATCTGGTCTGCGAGGCGGGGATGGGCAGCCACGAAAGCCTTCACTAACTCATCTACCATTAATCTGCGTTTGTCGTTGCCAAGCACGTTCTTGAGGATGTTCTTGAGTTGGGCTTCGGTCTTGCGGACTTTAGGTTTACGTTTCATTTCATTCTTCATTCTTTTTCACCACCTTCAACTTTGCGTTTAAATTCTATTATCCTGACCATGTTGTTGATGACACTTTCTTTGCGACTATATAGGTCTTTAGTCATGGTGCGCTCTGCGGCTTTGCGCATGTTGTTGTAGGCGGTGATAATGTTTTCAAGCAATTCACGATTGTAATAGTATTCCAGAAACTCATGTCTAAGTGTATGCAAACATTCTTTGCAATCTGTTAAATAGATAATAATTAGACATTCGTCGGGTATCACTTCGCCGCAACAAATTTCTGTTTCCCGAAGAACTCGGATTCAGTTTTAGAGCGCGGTTGCCACCGCACAGTAACTTCGGCGCAGCCAAACTCTTTCTGCAAGAGTTTCAATTCTTTATTAAGTTCATTTTCGATGTCCATTTCATTTTTCACCTTTTTCCATTTCTTCAAACGTGCAACCTTCAATAAAATCGCAATAATTCTTCAAGTCATCAATCGTGTCCAGCAACCCCTCGTTGGATGGCGTTTTGCTGTTGTGCCTCAAGTTGCAGAATCGGTCTATCTTGAGGACACTGTAGATTATCGCCACGTCCGAGGGCTTGAAGGGGTAATTGAAGAGGGCGCTCAGGATTTGGGCGCAACGCTTAAAGTTGCCGAGGCATTCGGTGGCATCAGCATAATCTTTGTTCTTTTGTACATGAATCTCAATTCGCCTGTCGTAGCTGGCTTCCATCAGTTTAAGGAATTTTTCATCGCGCATCTAACTTCATCTCCAATCTGATTCTTTTTATCAAAGTATCTAAATCCTCTTCCATCTTGATTTCTAAGCCAAGTAACCACGGGTGAATTTGTCCACAAAGCGCGTAAACAGACTTGTTTAATTCCATGCGGCTAATCCAAAGCTCCATTGCAGTACCCCAACTTCCCTCATACTTGGTTTCTCCAATCATACGCGGAAGATATGCAATTACCAAATCACAGTCTTTTATCATTTCAACATCTTTGCGAATTATCGCTTTAGACAGCGTTATGCTATGTGGATTCTTCTTGTATTGCGGCGTCAAATCGTGTTCAAACGGGTTCTGTATATCTATTTCTGGAAGGGCTTTTCGTAGTAGGTGCAACGTAAGTTTAGCTGCTCCTGAAACTTCGCTACTCCACGCGTGTGAAAAGTAGCAAATTAGTTTAGGTTTTTCTATCATTTTTATCACCATTATTTCTTTTTTCTATCTAATGGAATAGTATGTTTGTGATTCATTTTGGATAACTCTCCAACAACGTGTCACCCTTCATGTAACTACGCACTGTTTTGTATGGAACCTGCAATATTCGACTGGCTATCGAAGCCATCTTATCCTGATAACCTGTGGCATTTATCTTATGCAATTTTTCGTTAAACAAGATAACGGGCACGAATCCGCCTTTGCAAGCCACATAACTTACGCGATCTCCCCATCGCACTTCTATGCCCGCTTCTTTCAGTTGTTTAACCATGCAGGCATACATTGATGAACTATTGTATTCATCTGGTTGTTTAGATAATGTGGCGTGTTGAACGAACGCTTTAACTGGATAGGACGTAATCTTTTTAGCTGTCCACCGTCGAATCATTACGTTGGCGTCTTCGCCGTTAAACAATGTCATTGCTAATTCATCCACAAAGTAATCTACGATTGGGCTGATTCCTGTGGAGAGGATGCTGCTACCATGCTTCGTAATTTTGCCTTTACTATCTTTGAGGATGTAGCTTTTAGCTGCTGGATCGCCATGTACATCTTCAAGGATAATCATACCCATTAAAGATTTAGTATCCTGTTGAATTAGATTCGTTTCAAAACAAGACGGAAGAACCTTTGATGCGTCAAATGTTACTGGATTGTTTTCAATTAAGTAGAAACCGTCAGTATCAGATTCAAGTATAACGTTTCCATTAGCCGTTTCAAACTTGGTTGCTTCATCTATAAGTAATCTTGGAATAGCCGCATCTAAACAACCGATGAGAACGTTTCCGTAAAGTGCCGACGCCATAGTGTTATAGCCGAAAAACAAGTTACCAATTAATTTGTAAGCTATTTCTTCACTCTTAAACCGTCGATCATTCGTTTCAGCAAGTTTCACTTTGCTTTCATTGCGTTTTACTGTTACATCATCAAGCACTTTGCGCATAACGCCTTTCTTTGACAGGTCAATCCTGATGGTTACTTGCCCATTTTTATCATCGGGCACTTCCACTATGCAATAACCCTTTTCTGGTTGAAACCTGTACTGTCCAGTGTAAGGAGTTATGCTAATTAACGTGACTGTTTCGGGTGACAGGTTAAGTGCCCTATTAATGTTCAGGTACATGCTTCTGAAGTCTTTGTGTTTTAGATTCTTGATGAATATGCCAGTTTGGAAGCAACGTGGCTCTGCGCCCTGAATCGCTTTTTTGCCTGACGCAAAAAACTGTGGAAATCTCTGCGCGTTGGTGCCGTCGCTGACAACATCTATTTTCTTTAGTTCCTTACCTAAAACTATCGATGCGATATGTGATGGGGCACGGTTGATAACCATTTCCACTGGAATATTCAGGTACTCGGCAAGCGTCCATAATGGTTGGAAATATATTTCGCCAACAGTAAGTGTGGCTTTAGTGTCTGAAACGTTGTAGGCTTCAAGTTCTTTAGATGTCATCTGATCCATTTTGGAGTAATCTATTTCTATGGGATTTAATCCATAGTGTCGCGCTACCTCTTTAAGCGACCTTGTTTTCAACCCCGCAAGCGTCAACGTGTAATCCTGCTGCACTTCTTTGTGAACATCAAAGTGGCATCTTCCACGAATCAGGATTGTGTGTTCCAATCGTCCTCTGCCGCGTTTATCATACTCTTTCTTGAGGACATACGGTATTGAGCCATCACGTCCAAAACTGCATTTTAACATTAGAGTTTCGCATCTTTGCTTGAGAACCAGAATATCGTAGAAACGCCCATTGAAATCACAAATAATATCGGGGTCTTCTTTGTGGATGTAATCTAAGAAATCACATATCATTTTCTTTTCATTTTTATCTTCAAAATATGTGGATTTCTCGCCATCCCAGCAGGCGATTGAACGGATTCTATCTCTACGCCAATCTGGGCTTAATCCTTCACAGAACGTTTCTAAATCGTAAGAGATTATCTTCGGATATTCACTGGCAAACTTGTATCCGCAGTCAATCGCAATTCTCATTTTCAGTGGTAATCTATCTTCAATCGTGAACGGGCTACGGTTCTGGTCGCGTTCATAATCATCAAAGAACTCTTGTTTCCACACATCGTGATATTGCATGTCGCTGAGGAATTTGCGTCTTTCCATCGTTCCTTCCTGCAACGGGCGCGTACTGTACAAGTATGGGCGCACGGGTGGCTGCACTTGAATGGCTTTACCGCCGACATGGTAAATGTTGAGTAGGCTACCGTGTTGCCTGTCACTGAAAACGTCAGCGGTTAAGATTGCCATAAAGATAACCGAATACCACGGTGACAAAAAACTATATAAAGCCACGCTAAATTTATAAATGAGTTAATTTATAAATTGCACAATTTAACAATTTACTGGTTCATTGGTTAACTGATAAACTGATTTACTGGTTAAACAAAAAATAGGAAAAATAACCCCTGTCCGCCCACTGCGCCAAAAATGAAGGAAAGAGAAAGGAGAGTTAAAGAACGGCGCAGGGTTTGCGTGGGGCTACTTTTCAAAGAGGGTTTTGAGGGCTTGCCTTGTCACGTCCGCAACTGTCATCACTACGATGATTACTCCGCTGATTATTGCGCCGTATGGGGTTGGAAGTACAGCAACTGGAATCGTGCTCAGGAACGTGGTGAGTCCAACATAGTACATTATTGTTGTGTACAGTTTTGCGTCTTCAAAGGTTTCTGTGTATTCACTCTTAGCGTATTCAAGTAGGAATCCAATGATGTTCCTCGCGAAAGCCACAGCCACCATGACTGTGCCAATGTTGAAGAACGACGTGAACAATGCTATGACAACGTTTGATTGGTCAAGCGTTGGCAACAGGGTTGACAATCCAACAAACACTGAGATGAACAAGACTGCCGCGAACACAATTAAGCCGACGGTTTTCTTTTCCATTTATTCACCCCCATCTGTATAGTCAAATAAAACGCCTACTTTTAAAGTTATCCTAAATTGATTTAGGTTAACAGTTTTCGTGGGCGCTTCCATGAGCATAATAGTACCGTAGCCAACCATCGCGTTCCTTAGCGCGTTGTGCACATCGCAACTCCCTCATGTGCCTTAATGCCCCAAATTGGATGGGTATGTTGGCATCAAGAGGCTCGACTTTGCCGTGCTCGTGGCATCCAGTTATGTATGATGGCACAAAACTGTTGGTTAACGCGACGTGCTTGCTTGTGGGTTTCAGCCCAGGCAAATTGCGCAGTATCTTGGGGCAGTAATGGTACTTGTTTGGTAAGCCGTCTGGATATTCTGCAAGCTGGTACATTGGCAAACGCTCGGTTTTCTCGATGTACGTGCAAAGCCGTGCGCTGTCGCCCTCGAAGATTTCGTCGCCGTTCATGCGGATGAAGAAGTCGCCTTCGGATATGAATGGCAAGTAAGCCTCAACCTTCTCGAAGCCACGGTAAAATCGGGTGGCTGGCACGAATTTGATGTGGCTATGTTTCTTCTGCAATTCGGCGATGATGTCTATTGTGCCATCGTTGCTCCACGGCGTTGGACTGGGGTAGCCTTCATAAGCGCCATCTATTATTATTATTTTATCACACCAAAGTACACTTTCTACGCTTTCTTTGATGAAATCTTTTTCGTTAAAAATTATATATGTTCCTACTATACGCAATAATCTCATCTTCTTTCATTTGTTGTCTTTTGGTCATTTAAACGCCGTTTGCAGATTGTTCTGCATTTCCTTGACTAAACGGGTTTGCTTCAGGAATTCGTGTCCTTTAGATGTTAATCGATATTGTGGTCGTTTACATGTTTTTCCATTTGCCCATCCGTGTTTTTTGATTGGCATAATTTGTTCAACATAGCCCTGTTGCATTAAAGGCTTTAAAAGTTTTTTAAGTGTAGTTATATTGACGTTTGACTTGTACATCAAATGCGTTATTATCATAGTCTTATATTCCATAGCACTTAGAATATCTACCACTATATCTATTTTTCCACGATTCATTTGAACGCCACTATCCTGCACGTTTTGCAATCGACCCCGCAACGGTTGTGCCCGCTGTCCATCTTTGACCAGTTGCATGGCAGGGCAACCGTGTAGCCCTGTCTGCAAACGCCAAATATTGGACGTTTCATTTGAGAAGAAATATTTTGAGCCATTATTATTCCTTCTTTTCAACTGGTTTAGCCGATGTTTGCTCAACGCGGGATTGCTTGAATGCTTCGTCGTCTTGCTGCGGGGTTGTCTCTGGGGCTGGCGTTGGCGGGGCAGGAATGTCCTCTACGGAAACGCCTGTTATGTCAGCGAACGCCTTGCGCATCAATATGGGGTAGCTGAATCCCTGCGCAAACTTTAACGGGTCAGTCAGGAAAAGCGGGCTGTACTTGCTCCACGGTACATCGGGCAGTCCACGCGATTTCAGGATTTCATTGTATTCTCGCAATCCAAGTTTCAGTTCCAACTCGTTGATTTCCAAAGATTGACGGTCACTAACGGGATCGTATAGTTTGAATCGGAACGCCACGTCGATTGGCGCGTTAGTTACGATGCCTTCGCCTATGTGCTTCGCAAACTTTCCAACGTGCCCGTGCATGAATGCGCCTGGCTCGTTGATATCGGGTTCCTCAGCTTTGAACCAGTCCCAGATGATTTGGCTGTTGATGTACCACTCAAGCATCTTTAAGCGTGGAAACAGTCCGTGGCGAATGTACGTGCTGCGCGATGCTTCAACTGTGCTTGGGCTTGAACCACGCTGCGAGACGCTGTATCCCAAATCAACAGGCGTTAACCCGAACCCGACGATTATCATGTTGCGGTACTCGGCGAGGGTTTCCAATAATGCGAGGTCGCGCGGGCTGAACCCCATTGGCTTCGGTGCGCCATTACTGTCGATGGGCACGGTCTTGAGCATTTTGCCACCGCGTATGGCTTCTTTGATTCGCGCTTTGAAAGCGTCGTAATTGGTTTGCGTCAAAGTTTCTGGTGCGCTGATAGTGATGCTTCCGACATAGCCGTTTTCTCCAAGTTCACGATAGTATTCGTCGCCGTACATTGCGGCTTGCACTACGTTGCGCAGCGAGTACATGAGGCTGGTGCCATACGGAATGTCGCTTCTTGGATACTGCATCATGTACACGATTTCGTGGGGTTCCCACGGCAACGCGTCGCCGCCCAACGGGTGTTCCCAGTAGCCAACTTTGTAGTTATTATAGAGTTTATTGTCGATGGTTACGTTCTGCACTACGCCGAGGCGACGGTACTTGTTGCGCTCCATCCAGAACCTTCCGCCGTCTAACGCGTGGATTTGCGTCAGGGGATGATCTGGCAAGTAAGCGTATTCTTTAGCGATTACGCCCGCGTCCAAGAACACCGAATCAAACAGGCTCTTGCCGATGATCTGGTAGATGCTTTCGCCGTTCTCGTTGGGTTGATTAAACATCCAGTTGGAAATCTGTTTCGCATGAAGTTTAGCTTCATCGGTTGGCTCGCGGTCATTATCTTTAGGCAACGCGACAACTTCACACTGCGTGCCCAAGATGTCATCGATTATTCGGGTGGCGCATCTTAGTGGTGTTGGCGACAAACCGAACGCGCGGGCTTGCACGTAATCAAAATAATCTCCGCCATCCATGACTGTTCGTGGAACACCTTCCCAACCTTCATAATACGCGGGTTCGTTGGGTTCCTGCTTCTGGTCGGTTCGCTCAGTCTTGGTTATTCGACTGACATGGGGTTGCTGTTTCTCGTATCGTTCAGGATGAAGCAACGCATCAAAACGTTTGCTGAGACTCATGCTTGTACACCAACCCAAAAGTAATATTCTAATATCATTCTTCCAATTTGTGTTCTATGATTTTTACTCATTTTATTTGTCCCTCCGTTTTCATACCAACACGTAAATAGTGGTTGATGGCTTCTGATCGACTGCCAAACCGTTTTTGATTTTTTTGTGTTCCGCGTGCAAAATAATTGTCGCTTTCATTATTGAGTATTGTTAAAAGGTCTAATTCTAACGCAATGGTTGCAATTTTGCGTTTCTTTTTGTTTGATAACATGATTATGATTAGTATTCACAGTCATATTTAAATGTATCGAAGATACACAAGTAACCAACCAAATAAGGTGAACTTTATGCTCATCCCATCTCCAAACGAAAATGAAACCGAATCATCATATATGGACAGGATTATGCCGTGGCTCAAAAAAGAAAACGAGTCGCGCAAACCTGATGAGAAGTGGACGCATGAACAGATGGTTGCCATCTCCATGAGCCAATGGCGCGAGCACAAGAAAAAGTTTTTGCCGCCCAAACTCGATGGCACAATGGGTTCATGCGTCCACTT
>Ga0208957_1001906_pt1 | contig 9853 bp, 14 predicted proteins | sample RifOxyA1_FD_184029 | JGI IMG/M metagenome (GOLD analysis project Ga0208957, IMG submission 184029) | Groundwater microbial communities from Rifle, Colorado - Rifle Oxygen_injection A1 (SPAdes) | ecosystem: Environmental > Aquatic > Deep subsurface > Groundwater | place: Rifle, Colorado, United... | reverse complement strand
GTAATCGCCCCGCCGTGATCGCCGCCCTCCGTGGCTTGACTCTCTTCGAGGCAGCTAACGTGCTCACCGCCGCCGTAGCCGCTACCGGCGAGCTGGGCGATGATGTTATCCCCTACATCGTGGCCGAGAAAAAGCAGATCGTTCGCAAGTCCGGCCTGCTGGAGTTCTTCGAAGCCGACGTGACCATGGATCACGTCGGCGGCCTTCCCCATCTCAAGCGCTATGCTGCCGTCAAGCGCAGCACCTTCTCAGCCAAAGCCCTGGAGTACGGTGTCGAGCCAGCCCGCGGCGTGCTTCTCCTGGGCCTGCCTGGAACCGGAAAATCCCTCACCGCCAAAGCCATTGCCGGCGGCCAGCTTCCCCTCCTGCGTATGGACGTGGGCGCCCTGATGGGCCAGTACGTCGGCCAGTCCGAGAGCAACGTCCGCAATGCCTTCAAGATCGCCGAAGCCATCGCCCCCTGCGTCGTCTGGCTGGACGAGATCGAGAAGGCCCTGGGTGGGGGAGGGGGCGAGCACGACGGCGGCACTACCCAGCGCGTGGTCGGCTCGATCCTGACCTTCATGCAGGAAACCCGCAGCCCGATCTACTTCGTCGCCACTGCCAACGATATCCAGGCGCTGCGCCCCGAGCTGGTCAACCGCTTCGATGATGTTTTCTTCGTCGATCTCCCCAACCGGGATGATCGCGCCGAGATCCTGGCGATCCACCTGCGCAAGCGCAGCCGTGATCCCCAGGCGTTCGACCTGGCTGCCGTCTCCGATGCCTGCTACGGCCTGGTCGGTCGTGAGATCGAGCGGGTTGTACGCTCGGCCCTGGAGCAGGCTTACTACCGCTCCGAAGATCTGACCACTCAGCACCTGCTGGCTGCCGCTGCCGGCATCGTACCCCTATCTACCACGATGGAATTGAAAATCAAGGACCTGCAAGCCTGGTCTACCAATCGCGCCATCCGAGCCAATGATCCCATTGAACCCAAGCCATCCCGGGCCAACGTAAAAGCCCGCACCGCTGACCTGTAATTTTCAGCCCCCTATCCTCAGCAGGGTAGGGGGCTTTTGATTCACCCTAACCTCTGCGCCTCTCATTGGTTATACCTGCACACCAACCATCAATTGTAAGGAGATACTATGTCGCGATACAAGGTTATTCAGACCGAATTCCGCAGCCTGCAAAGCCTGCAAGCCGCCCTGGTGGACGTTCTAGGTAACCCGTCCGCCTTCCAGGTAGCGCCCAGTCCCAAGACTCCCAGTCTTCAACTCTACGACTGGCACGGCCAGTCTCGCCCGGAGCACGCTTCCATTCGCATCCCACGCCAGGCCGTCAACCGTTTTTCATCCGGCAGTTCCAACGACGTTGGCTTCGCCTGGAACGGCAAGACTTTCGAAGCCATCGTTAGCGAGTACGACCAGGACCCGCAGTACGGCTGCACGAACATGCTCAATCGGGTGCGCCAGCGTTACGCCCTCCACGAGCTCCGCAGCCAGGCCAAAGCCAAAGGCTACACCCTTCGTGAGCACGTCCATCCGGACGGCTCGATCAACCTCGTTCTAACCCACCGCTAGGAGAACCCTATGACCCAACAACCCCATGTAATCGAGATCAAGATCACCCCCGAGGGTAAAGTCGTTGGAACCGTGACTGGCGTCGCCGGCGCCGCCTGCGCCCCGCTCTCTGCCTGGCTGGACGAGCTCGGTGAGGTCGAATCCGACAGCCAGACCCCCGACTACCGCCGCCAGCCTTCCCAAACCGTCCAGGTCAGGAAATAATACTATGAAACGCACGGCCCGTCTTATCCTTCCGAACCCCGTAGAAAGCCCATTCCCGCATGGCCTATATGCGGCTAATCTGGGCCTCGAGCCAAACGCCAAACGCTATCGTATGGGGGAGTGCGCCATCATCGCAGGCAGTTCACCCGGAACTGGCTGGCATTTGTCGATCTCCCATCCAACGCGCTATCCAACCTGGGACGAGATAGCACATGCTCGTTACAAGTTGATCCCCGACGCTGTTGTGATGGGCATGTTACTTCCAAAATCATCCCAATATGTGAATGTCCACCCCAATTGTTTCCATCTCTGGCAAATTCCAGATTCATATGCTGAAAAATACGCGTGAGGTTCAAATGCCTGATATTCTACTCTCCCTGATTTTCCCCAACCCTGAGCAGCCTCGCACGGTCTTCGACCCCGAGGAGATGGAGGGCCTGGTCCAATCCATCCGTGAAAACGGCGTTATCCAGGCCATCACCGTCGAGCAGGCCGGCGATCATTACATCATCCACGATGGCGAGCGCCGTTTCCGGGCCGCTCGCCTGGCCTGCCTGGAGACCATCCCCTGCAATGTGGTCCCACCGCTCAACGGGACCGGACCCCAGGAGCGCCTGGTGCGCGCCCTGGTCGCCAATATCCAGCGCTCCAACCTCAACCCGATGGAGGAAGCCCGCGCCTTCGCCATCCTGCGCGATGAGCGAGGCCTATCGGTGGCTGACATCTGCCGCAAGATCGGCAAGGCTCATGGTTACGTCGCCGGGCGCTTGTTTTTGCTGGAGCTGGATAAACCCATCCAGGATTTGATCGAGATCGGCGACCTGCCGAACGATGTGCGCGCCGCCAAAGCTCTGATGGAAATCCCGGATCCAGACGCCCGCCTCAAGCTGGCCCGCGGCGCCGCCCTCCGGCGTCTCGGGGTCAGAGCTACCTGTGCGGCTGCCAGGAAGGTCGTCGAATATCTGTCTGGTCATCCCGGCTCTACAAATCAACCTCCGGCGATCGCTCACGCCTTCAAACGCTCGAAGACCGGCTTCAGCCTTCCTGCCTGGGATGCCCTCCGCCAGGCCGGCCAGCTGCCCCCATGGCCGCTGGTCGTCGAATCGGCATCCCAAACCTGCCAGACCTGCGCCCTGTCCGACAGCGCCAGCGATGCCGTCTGCCGGGATTGTCCCCTTCCGCAGTTGATCCGCTCTATGATCGAAAAGACACACACGAAGCGAGGTCCCAAATGATTACCGATACGTTGATCGACCTGGCTCTTGCCGCTGGCGAGATCGCTAGCGGCGCAAATCCAGCGCTCATCACTGCTCGTAATCGCTGCGCTGTTATCTTGGCTGCAACCCCCATCGAAACTGACCGCCAACCCGGCTTACCCTGGATGCAAAGCGAAGATGGCTTCCTGCGCCAGAACCTGGGCGTGCTCACTGAAAGCCAGATCGCCGCAGCCCTCGGGCGCACCGTGGTTGCCGTCCATCTGCGCTGGAGCCGGGATCTTGGCCTTCCTTCCCCCAGCAAAGATCCCCGCTATCTGACCGCTCGTAATATCGCCAGGCTCCTGGGCGTAGATGAGCACAAGCCCTGTCGCTGGATCGACGAGGGCATGCTTCCAGGGAGAAACATGCCCTCCGACGCCGAGCGGCCGCGTGTTATCCGCCTGGTCGACAGAAAAGCCTTCTACCGTTGGGCTGCCAACCCCCGCAACTGGATTTGGTTCGATATCGACCTGGTTGCCGATCCAACCTTGCGCAGCTTTCTACAGCGCCGCCGCCAGCGTTGGGGCGATGAATGGTGGACAACTTCGCAGGTCGCTGCTTACCACGATGTGGAAGTGGGAGACGTGAAGCGCTATCTCCAAATGGGCAGGCTGCACGGCGTCCAGGCCCCGAACTACGCCGGTCGCCATCCTCAGCCGGCCTGGGCCAGATGGCGTATCCTGCGCTCCGAAGCAACCCGCCCCGGTCTGGTCTTCAAGAAGGGGAGGGGCACCGGCCACAAGCTGGATTGGAGCCAGGAAGCCGATGCGTTTATCCTGCTCGCTCGCGCCGTTGGCATCTCAACCAACGCCACCGCTGCCATGACCGGCTGGCGCAGTAGTCGGGTCAGCTACCGCCAGAGGCGCTTGATATCCGATAACCAGGTCATTCCGCTGGCGACGCAATACAACCTTCGCATCTGGTACGAAGGTGATGAACGCCTGTTCGCCGACTGGTATATCTACCACCATCGTTTCCCGGCTCTGGCCCAGGCCATGCTCGACTTTAAGCTCTACCTGGCAGGCCGCCTGGTCTATCCCCGCCGGCGCAAAGGCCATGCTCTACAATATGTCCGGGGCGTCCTGGCTGCCTGGGCCGCCTGGTTTGTGGCTACGCCGGAGCAGGAAGCTTTCGCCGGTCGTCTGGCTGCTTCATCTCACGCCGAGCCGGAAACCCTGGCTGCTGCATATCGTGAGCTGTGCTCCTGGGGTGTTGATCCCCTGGGTGCGCTGCCAAAGTGGGGGAGCTTATGAACAACAAAACCCGCTGCCTGTTTGCATCTGATTTTCACGCCTGCCTGTTACCCCTGGTGATCATCATGCTGTTGTTGGTGATCCTGAAAGACTATATTCACGATGCGCTGCCTGCGCATAGCAGAATGGGGTAGGGAGGCCAGATGAACAAAAAGAATCATCACGATAGTTATCGCCAGCTTTTCCGTTATCGCCAGCTTTTCCGTTATCGCCAGCTTTTCCAGCGCATGCTGATCACCGGTATGCATGAGCCATCGATCAATAGTGATCGTAGATGTACATTGACTTTGCAGCAGATTCTTGCAACGACCACCAAAATGACCGCTGGCGAACTGAATAAGGACATTTTTTCACGCTCTTGATAATATTAGTTATCAAAAGCATGAAATCTGAAAGGAGATACTATGTTGATCGCTGCCCTCTTTACCCTGGTCCTTCTGGCCGCCCTCCTGATCGCCTTCTTAGCTCTTTGTGCAATTTCAGCCTGCATGCTCTCCAGCCAGATCAGCCAGGCTGAAGAAAGGAAAAAATACGATGACTAAACATGGGCCAAACATGACAAAATTGATAATCAGGTTTATGGCCCGAGAAGCTATTCCACCGAGGGGCGGGATTGCTGATGGACTTGAGTTCTTCAAAAATCCAGAACATCGAAAGGAGGTTATGGCGAAAGCAGAAGCCAATGCAATTGCAGCCATCCAATTAATCAAAGCTGCTCCTGATAATCCCTTTGGCGATAACGACGAAGAAATCGCCGGGATATTGTTGAAAAAGATCGGCGAAAGAGCCGGAAGGAGACAGGCCGATGAACTACACTAACGCCAAAGTAATTGCTGGCAGGTTGGTGCCCAACCTGGAGAATTTCTGTACCCGCATAGCGATCGGCGGATCGCTCCGCCGTCTCAAGCCCGTTGTCAAGGATATCGAGATCATCTGTACGCCCATCATCGAAGAACAGCGTGACCTGTTTGGCAACCTAATTAGCCTTCGCAGCCGGCTGGAAGATATCGCTTGGATTTCCTGGGGCAAGGTTATAAAAAACGGCCTGCGTTATAAGCAGATCGAGCTTTTCCAGGGCATAAATCTTGACCTGTTCATCTGCCTTCCGCCGTCCCATTGGGGTGTGCTGTACACTCTGCGCACCGGTCCGGATGATTTCTCACGGCTGTGCGTTACCCGCCGCAACCTGGGAGGCTACCTCCCTTCCGACTGCCATGTAAAAGATAACCAGGTTTGGCGAGGTGGAACTTGGGTGCCTGGCGATATTCCTAATCCAGAACTGGGCCATTGGGAAGGCGGCGAAGTGATCCCCATGCCCGAAGAAAGCGATTTCCTAAAATTTCTAAACCTGGGCTGGATTCCCCCTGAAGAGCGTTGATAGTCTCTATCGACTTCCCTCCCTAACTCCATAAACGCCCCGGATATGTCACTCCGGGGCGTTTATGCTATACTTAAGCATGTCCAGACAAGGCTGATTGCAGCCGGGAAACGATGCCCGGTCAATTGGTGGAGATCAGCCAGGGGACCGGTGGCCGCCGGTCCCTATTTTATTGTCCGCGTGCCGACCTCGCATAGTCGGCTTTGCGGATCTCATTCGTGCGCACCCAGTTGTGGTACGCTTGATTTAGAAAGATCACTACGAAGCTTCCCACAACGATCTTGAACGGATCTTCTAGCATCGTCAGCGTCTCAGGGGGTACGAACTTGAGAATAGCCCAGGCTCCGAGTCCTAAACCAGTCGACCCGCCCCACTGGATAAGCTTTTTCTTTGCGGTGCTCAAGGCGCCAAACCAATTGAACCGTTCAGCAAGCCATGAGATAGCGATGACACAGCCACCAGTCATTAACCAAACCAAAATCCCTGACAGTGTTAGTTCCATAACATTCTCCTTTTTCTAAGCTACGTCCTTTCACGGTTTGTTAAGTAAGTTGGTGATCTCCGGCCATATCCGGAGCACAAAATCAACCATGATCGCACTCGCGATCAGGTAAAACCACTTTTTCAGTGACGCTTGGAATTCATCGTATTTGCGTATCCGCTCTAATATACCTGGTTCTTTTTCATTCCCATCGATGATCTTGCTCAGCCGTTCCACATCACAATCGCGCTCGCTACGTTCTACTGTCTCCACTCGACCTATCAATCCCGATGAGCCGTTGCTCCCTCTTAGTGTTCTCTGAATCTCATTAGCCAGGCCATTTACCCGGGTAACCGAATCGGATAACACCTGCATTGACAGTCTAATCTCGGCCAGCTGTGCAGTATTTTCAGCCAGCGCCGAAATGATCTGTTGCGAAACCGTGGTTTTGGGTGTCATAGAGTTAATATTTATTGTTGATAGTCGGCTACTTTGAGAACGGCTGCTATCTCGGCTGTTCCGTGATTGGTCTCTCTCAAAGTTGGGACAGCAATGAGTCGAAATCCATACTTCTTGCACAGCTCATCATACTCGGCCAAATAGCCCTTCACCAAATCGTCGTGCGATGGGGAATGGACGGCCTTCTCGACTGCCTTTGCAATTGCTCCATCTTTATCGACTGCGTTTTGTTCGTTCGTCAAATACTTTGCCATGTCGTTCTCCTCAGGAAATATCTATCCCATTGACATCTGATGAAATTGCCAGTTCTGCTTGAGCGGCTTCATAGGTTCTAATTGAATTCTTGATAAACAAGATGATCCTGCGTTTTATGAAAGCATTTTGTGTAACAGGGTTAGGAATTTCCTCTTGAGTATCGGGGGCTATTATGGTTGGTGTCCAGCCGAATCGAGAACAGAAGGAGTCTTTTACTCTTGTAACTTGATCGTCAGGAACAGTTATTGAAATAGTTAACGTAGCCATCTTTCTCCTTATGCCGCCGCAAGTAATCCATGTGCAATCAAACAATCTCTAACTGCATCCAGTACTCCAGCATCTACAGCACCCCAAGTTTCGTCCACCACATCATCTGCTCTTGCATCAATAACACGATTTCCTACAACCTGGACACCATCAACCATATATGCTCCTGATACGTTGGCATTACCTGTTACATCTAGCTTTTCAGCAGGAGTAGCATTATTGCCCAAAGCTACATTACCTCCGGCAGGATTGATCATAATATCACTACCACCGTAAGCTGATGTTACAGCCTGTACAGCGGGAAGACCATAAGTAGCAGTTTTTGTAAGTAAGAACCCCCCACTACTACCAGCTACATATCCAAAAAGTGCATTGTCACGACCATATACGATGCCATTTACATCAAGCGTTTGGGTAGGTGCGGCTATCAAAATACCGACTCTCGAAACACTCGCATCGAGTGTCATAAGAGTTGTATCTACACCACCATCATTCACCTTGAAGATGATGTCTTTATCAGACGCATCATTTTCTATGATGATGTTACCGGTATTATTCTGGATGAACGAGTTAGTCCCATTATGGAAAATCTCTAAATCAGAGCCAGTGCCAAACAGAGAAGATATATTGTCAGCAAGTATCAGATTGCCATTGACATCAACAGCAGAAAGAACTGTCCCAGCGTAGTCTACCCACTGAGTCAAGTCAGCTGTCTGAGACCACTTAGGCTTGAAGATCAAATTGGGGACATCAGCTGTCGGCTGAATGATATTGCGCGTTGCAGTCGCTGGTGACAACGTAACATCGTGTGTCTGAGCTGCTTCGTTTAGCACGTTCCAATTCGACCCGTTCGAGACAATCGTCACTGACTCATAGCTGGCAGTCAACAGGTACGTCGTCGATCCGTTGATCGTCTCCGTAGAATAGCCGTCGAGTGTAATTGTCGAGCCACCTACATTCGTCTTGAGAATCTTGAACTCGCGAGTATAGTTGATCCCGGCTGACGGTAGATTGAGAGTGACTGCACCGCCAGTCGAATTGACGATTACAAGAACGTCCGCATCTGTCAGTGACACGGTTGCAGGACCGTTCACTGCTCGAAAGCGTTGATATGTCACATGCATCGTCGGGGCGATGATCCACTCGGATCCCGTACAAAGCAGTGTCACAGTCTCGTACGGCCAGACAAGATTCAGAGATGTCTGACCATTTATCGTCTCAGCTCCGTCTGGGTCAATAGCGACGTACTCCCCCGACGTTGCAGCATCAGTTCGAGTAATTCGATATATCTTCCCGGCAAATCCAGCAACCGGAGGCAGACCTAACGCAAATGAACCCGTAATCGAAGGGTCGACAAGTGCGTAATTCTCGTCAGCTCCCAGAGTATGAGTGCTCGTAATTGTAACAACGTCACGAATCGTCTCAGCTGTGACAGCTTCGACCGCGTCCGCTGCAGCATTGATTCGTAGTAGTTTCTTCGCGTTGCCAGCATAAGCGGGAACATCTGTGAGATCTGAAAAGGCTGTGGCACCCCCACTACCCTCACCATTGACCCAGACTCCGTCTTGATAGAGAAGCGTATCACCATTGGTGATACCAGTCAACGTCACGGGATATCCCGCGATTGAAACTGCATTGACCGGCCCGTTGACCCAGTAACCGTCGTCATAGAACAAGCCGTCGGCGTTTGCAATGTCAGTAATCGTGATTGGGTAGCCTACGATCCATGTCGCATTGACTGGGCCTGAAATCCACTTCGAGCCGTCCCAATTTGGGACATAACCGACAACCGCAGCCGATGGGAGATGATGTACGGGTGTTGCAAGGTCAAGATCCTTGCTGTGCAACTCGGGATACCCGATATCATCCCAGGCGGCTCGATCACCACGAACGGGAATGGGGTCTGTCATACAGTCTCCTGGAGAATATCAAGGTAAGTTATGCCACCGGAATAGTGGGTGATAATTGCAAACCCATTGTAGATTTCGAGGGTATCACTCTGATCGACGCCACCGGTGACAGTTACCTCTTGCTTATCAGTTGGGTCTGTAATTAGATATCCAATAATCTTACTGTTAGTCTGATCTACGACCCACATACGTCTCTCAACATCCAAACTATACCCGATTCCATTTGTAAGACCCCTCTCTGTATTGATTGTGTTTGGATCAGTCCAGTAGGAAATTGGAGTTCCATCTATGCCCCTGGCACAAATTCGATAATTTACACTATTCTCCCCATTTGCCTGACAAATAGGTGGCGACCCGCCGATTATCTGCAAAGAGTCCCAGGCGTCTTGCGCAGTCTGAACAACAGAAACAACTCCAGTAGTCAAATCTAATTTGAATATCACATCATATTCGATGCCTTCTCCGAGGCCGCTGTAGGCAGCATCCCAGTAGACGCAGTTATTGTCAATATCCACAGCGCTATGATAGCCTTCTGCCGAATAGTTTCCGGGAGGAGACTGGAGCGTTCTCAGGGTAACTGTTATCGATGATAGCTGTTCGCCATCGTAAGCGTCCAGGTTTACAACTGGCAATGCACATTGCGAAGGATAGTTGTTGTAGTCGTCGGTATCAAGTGGATACGCAAGAACAACCTTGTCTCCGCATATTGCGGCTTGCGGCCAGAAGGTTTGTTCAAGTGACCATGCAACATGCGCGGGATTGGCAGATGCAAGTTCAAACTTGTCGATCATCCAGATACCATCTGCGCCATCCCAAATTCGCACA
>Ga0208957_1001902_pt1 | contig 9862 bp, 18 predicted proteins | sample RifOxyA1_FD_184029 | JGI IMG/M metagenome (GOLD analysis project Ga0208957, IMG submission 184029) | Groundwater microbial communities from Rifle, Colorado - Rifle Oxygen_injection A1 (SPAdes) | ecosystem: Environmental > Aquatic > Deep subsurface > Groundwater | place: Rifle, Colorado, United... | reverse complement strand
CATCCCTTATGTATGCGTTTACCCTGAAAACTGAAGCTTAAGACGGAGTGAAAAGAAAGGTCGAAGGCCAGTAAAAGGTCAAAACGGTCATAAATAAATGTAACATTGTGCGACAAATCCGCGTAAATATCGTCAAGCTTTTCCTGGATGGTCATTTCTTACCTTTTTCTATATCCTGCAAAATTATTTGTTGTTTAAAAATATTTATTCCGAAATAAACAGCCTTAAATGTCGGTTGATTACCTATTTTACCTGTCAACTTATTAAAAAATCTCATTCTTTTATTAGGAATTAAAAGTTGAAAATCTGCATCTCTACCTTTCGTTGTTGCATTTATCACACTATCAGAAAGAATATTTACGGGCAATAATAATGCAAATGGCTTTTTTAAATCCAAACATCTTTCCCAAAATAATCTTTTATTTTTATATGGTGGATTACTTATTATTACATCCCATTTTTCCGGTTCATAATTAAAGAAATCTTGACCGGTTGCTATATGAGAAAATACAACATTAAAATTATTTTCTTTTAACGCCTTGACAAACTCGCTATCCTCTTTGTCAAACGGACACCAAATTATCTTTTCTTTTAAATGTTGGATATGTGGAAGTAGCGCCTCTACGCCATATCTGGGTGTATGTTGTTCGTCCCCGCCGCCGTTCGTATAGTAAACTTGATTTTTCATACTCTAAATATCCCCAATTCTTCTATTACCCTATCCGTTACCTTAAACTCGTCTATGTTCGTTTTGTTCTCCGCGATTTCGTAGATTAGATGTGTCGCGGCCTGATTCGCGGGGTGCGGCATCGTGATGGCTTCAAACTGATAATTACAGTTAGATTTTATGGATTTTCCAATAACATAAGCGGTTCTAACCACGTATTCCGTATCGTGTGAAGCATAGCTTATCTCAGGTATCAGCGTTACCTCTTCAACTGTCTGCGCCTTAGACACGTAAGTTTTCCAGAGCTTACACTTCAACGGTATTTCTAAATTCTTGCGTATAAGGATACGATGTGTTTCCTCAGTGCAATCTATCCATTGGAGTATGTCAACAGATAGCTCATTGAGTTTTAGGATGAACTTACCGCCATACATTGCCATACCGCAATGCTTACAGAATGGCTGATTAGCTGGACAGCTTATCTCTATTTCACACGGCGGCATATATGGCTGCGTATCCTTCCCGCTTACTACTACATTAAAGCGAACGCGCTTAAAATAATACTCCGCCCTGCTCGCCTCATCTAATGCTACGGAGTGAACATATGTTGGTATACGCGTAGATTGCGCTACAAGTTTAATCTCCGGCGCTGTTTGATTGACTAATTCTAAAAACTTATCTTTAGTCCCTCCTTGAAGCACATAATCAGTAAAATCGCCATTTGGCGGCGAGGTTATCGGCAGCCTGACTATCTTTAACTCTTTTGTGGCATTAAGCAGTATTTCTTTAATCCTTTCCGCGCCTGTAATGCCAGCTGGATCAATATCGTAACAGACGATAACGCTCTTGTCCTTAAACAGTGTAACCCATTCCTGGTTAAAACTTCCGGCTCCGCTGGTTACCGTCATTGCGTTTAACCCAAGCTGACAAGCGAGCATACAGTCTTTTTCGCCCTCGAAAAAAAATATCTCTTCTCCACTGAGATTTTGTATTGGGAAGAGGCGCATTTGATTGTAAAACTCAATACCTATGCAATGTCCACTATCAATAGGTTTTTTGCGGATATTAACAAGCTTTCCAAGGTGGTCGTAGATGGGGATAGTTATCCTGGAGCCATTCCAGCCGAGTTTAAAGTTGATTATGGTAAGGTTGTCCCAGAGGTATTTAGCGCGTAGAATTTCGAGGATCTCAAGGTTGGAAAGTAACGCGGTATGATATTCTTGTATCTTATCTTCGCAAAGTTCTTCCGGCGCGGGCTTCTCTTCGATTATCTCTACTCCGCAATCGGAGAGTATCTTCTCCGCCGCTTCTTTATTGCCTAACCCCTCAATCGCGGCTACAAGAAGAATTAAATTCCCTCCCATAAATCCGCGGCAATCAGGTGTATGGCACTTCCAAAGGCCCGTAGACGGATTTATCGAGAAAGAGGCGTGCTTATCTTCATGAAAGCAACAGTTTATCGCTACTTCGCCTGACGCCATACGCCTGCCGGTCTGTAATGTCCCGCCCAGGTATGTAGTCAGATATTGCGCTACGTCAATTCTATCCTCAATCCGGCGCATATGATCTTTGTTTCCTCACATTCACATTTCCCCGCACATCACCTCTATTTCGCTGATTGTGCGCGCCATATACTTGCGTGTCCTGGCGTCAAAAATCAACAGATTGACGCGTCCGTGGATATTCATAAGATAAAAAAATGCTATCGCGTTTACAAGCGGCGCGCCGCCCATAATCAAATAATCATCCTCTTTCGCGGTTTTTAATTTTTTGACAATTTTAGCGGCAAGAGACTGGATTACCGATATATCAACCCTGCCCTCCGTCAACGCCGCCGGACTGCCGAAACGAGTAACGTCGGAAATGTCATAACCTTCTTTCAGGTTAGGGATATATACGGTTTTCAACCTTGCACCTCAAGCCCGCTGACCGGGCGCATAATGAGAAGGTGTTTCGTTCTGGGGGTTTGCCCTGGGACTATCAACGCCGGCACTTCTTCAAGTGATACCCGGATAATCATTCCCGGACTCATAAGATCATATAGCGTCGCGGCATGGTCTCTAATTATGTTTAACCGCCGGTTTATTTCTTCCGCGTATTGTTCGTTTTTATCGTCGGGTATACGATTCATCGCCTCGCCTCCATTAATCATTTTTTACCGCGTCGATGTTCGCCTCTACCCTGCTAAGGATATGATCCATCGCCGGTAACTTTGTTTCCCTGAATACCTTCCTCAAAAACCCGAATACATCGTCGGGGACATCAAGAGTCAAAATGTCTGTGGCAATGGCTTTCTCCAAATTGTCCTGTAGCCACTTTGCCTGTCCGCGCTCTATCTTTAACAGCCCTCGTGATTGTTCGCTGTATTGCCTAACCGCGATAACGATGATGCGCCGTGTAAGCTCTATTGCTTTTGGCGCCTCGCCCTGTCGCTTCAGCTTTAAGATTCAAATCGGTAACGTCAAAATCGAGGTTTAACTGTTTCATTGCCCAGCACTCCTTTCAATAGTGTTTCAAGGTTAAAAAAACAAAAGCGGGCACATATTGCCCGCTGTCATCAGTAAGATAGAATCCACTAACGTCGTCTAAAATTCCGTATATTTTTTCTTTGAGTTTTGTTTCAGTAGGTTTTATTTTTGAGGTAGGCATCTCGTCCTTATGGTTAAGTAGTTATTGACTATTTATACCACAAGGATACGATATGTGTCAAGAATTATTTCTCCGTCGGATGTGTGATATATCATCCGCAATTTCGCTTCAGCTCAATCGCCTTTGGCGTCTCGCCGTTTGCTTCAGCTTTTATTTTAGCAATCAGCAAAGAAGAGGCCCGGTTGAGGAATCGCCGGGCCTTATTGGAGTGGATTTATTCTTTGAGCTTGAGAAATTCACTGGTGGGCCCAGCGTATCCGCATAAACCACAACGGGCCTTGCCGCTTGCCGCTACGGTTACCCGATAGCCCTTCCCGCACTGCGGGCATTTTACCGTTACCTGTTTTTTTTCTGGCATTTTATTCCTCCTTTCCGGTTTATTTCTACTTGGTTACAATGTTGTTTCGATTGTAATCAATTTTAGTCTCTCGGCCATCAATCCAATTTTTACACCGGTTATAGCTTTCGTCTTCCCAAATCGCCTGGTAAGACTCTCCCCAGTAAATCATAAAACAGCCAGGGGAATAGTTGATAATTTTATATCCTCGATAGTGTTCGTGTTGCAGTTCAATTATTATGTTCATTTTCTCCTCTTTTCTTGGGTTACAATCTCCCATCATCGCTAAATGAGAAGTGTTTTTCCCTGGTTATTATAATGTGGTCTAATAGTTTTATGTCTATTATTTTTCCCGCTTCTTTTAATTTATTTGTGGTGATTACGTCTGATGTTGATGGCGTTAGCTCTCCCGATGGGTGGTTATGGCCGATAATAATATTAGCGCAAGCTTTCATCACCGCCAAGCGGAAAACTTCCCGGGGAGCGATTGTTGTTTCGTTCAATATTCCAAGAGTAGCCAATTCAATGTATAAAATTCTATTGGCATTATTTAATCCGATAATCCAAAAATGTTCTTTATCCTGGTCCGTCTGATGTTCAGCGCTAAGGATGGTTTGTAAAATCCTGGCAACATCGGCACTATTCGCAATTTTTTCTTTTGTGTTTTCGCTTAATATCATTTTTTCCTCCCCTTTTGTTATAATTGCGCTATTTTATCTTTTATTAAGGTATTGTATTTTTTTTGAAAATTACTATAGTTGTCTAAAATACATTGACGGTCAATGCTAAACTTGAGAATCTGCAAAGTATATTCTCCTTTTATGCGATTATGGAATAGCTGGACATCTTCACAATTTTTTACCGCTAATTTCTGGACATTCTGTCCGTTGAGTGAGTTTTTAAAATATGCTATCATTCCTACGCCATATTTATCTTGGTCATTAACTATGATAAGCTGTTTGTTTTGTTCTCTTGTTTTGCCTTTAATTTCTATAATTTTCATTTTTCTCCTCCTCTGTGGTTGGGTTAGACTTTTTTCTCTTTTTTCTGCCTCTGAGCGTGCTTCTCTGCCTGCCGGTAATGCTCTTCTAATGCCCAGGCATAGACCGCCTGGGCGTGGGCTCGGGTGACGCGGGTGAGCTTTTGTGGGGTCATTGGGCGGCTCCCCATATCAGGTAGCTTTCCCCTTTTTCCGTGATGGAGTATCGTGCCCCAGAGTCACTCCACCTGATAAGCCCTTTGCGGCATAAGACTCGCGCGGTGTTTTCGCTGATGCGTGTCCCGTCTGCATCCCAAGCGGGCTCTTTTAAGATGTCCAGCGCGCTTTCTTGCGCTTCCGTAAGATCTTCTTTTTCTCTTCTCATCTCTCCACCTCCCCTTGCCGCTCTGCGGTGCGGCTGACCGTTATTATTATGCGCTATAAAACATCTGCCAAACTCCCCGCCCGATACTGGAGAGCTTAAACTCATACTCTGGGTAGGTGTCCATCAGGTCGCATTGGATTCGCTTCAGTTCGGCAAAATTTTTGCCCGTTAATATACAGGGTGTATTTGGGATTTTAAATTCTTTCCACTGATATTCCCTCATCTCTCTACCTCCCGTGTCCGTCTGCGGCCGGACTTGCCGTTTCTCTCTCTCTATGTAGAGTATACTACACAAGATGGGAGATGTCAAGCTTTTTCTTTTTTTTTCTCCATTCCTCGACGACAAAAATCTTTTTTTCGGTTGTCCAGGATATGGACACGCTGGACATCAGGCCTCTTTGGGGTGATGTATATAGGTATGTGTATATGGGTAGTAGGACATAGATATATGCCTACCTGGAGATTTTAGGGGCCTTAAAAACGCGCTGGACGCGAGGAAAGCTACCTGGACGCGAGGAAAGCTACCTATATGGGAGGCACCGCCGGCCGGATAGCTTATGATCCGGAGCTGGCTATTGCCCAGGAGGAATTTATCCAGGCCAGGTGAAAAATGAGCGAAAACAGGCGAAAAATCGATAGGTTTAGCGCAAAAAAAAAAACTACAGAGGTAGCTTACAGTCTTATGATTTATTTAGAGGCTATCTTATATATCATCTGTTCACGGCGTGAACACAGCATAAATAAAATAATAACTTTCTATTGATATTCTTTTTTTTTAATTTCAGTTTTTAGTTTTTAGTAGTTTTTGGTTAGTTTTTGGTTAGTTTTTGGTTAGTTTTTGATTAGTAATGTCGCACTTGTGCTTATAATAATAATTATGTCGTCTTCCGCAAGTGATTGCGCCACAGTGGGTTACGATATATCACTTTCTGTAAGTAGTTGCAATATAATGAGTTATGATAGCGTTAAGTTTTGTTGATTATTGGCTGGTTTAAAGTCAAAAACAAGGATCTGAGTTTAAATTTCGTGCCTTAGTGCACCAAAAAACCCCAAAAAAGACCCCCCCCTGGTCTGTATGGACAAGGTCCACACCAAATTTTTTTGTATTTTCCAAGCTTTTTAATTTCTCTCCGTTAAAAATATACGGAGAAGTTATAGCCGATTTTCTCTCAAAACCGCTTGAATAGACCTCAGTGAATAACTTTGGGAGAGTTGCACTACCCACTTTTACTATAAGCTTACCAACAGATTTTCTTTAGTTCTTCTTTACCTAACGACTTTAGGTTAACCTTATTCCAACCGTTTTGCAATTTATCCGTTGGTATCTTCTCCGCACTTTTTAGTAATAATAGTTATTGACAAGTTCTATTTTTTGAGTTAATATTTAGTCAGGAGACAATACGGGTAAGGATTTTAAAAAGGAGGGAATATGCAAAGAGGAGACATAGTAAGGATAAAGAAAAATCGTTTTGATAGTTGGAAGAAAAAGGTTGAAGGGACCATTGATATTGAAAAGGTTAAGAAATATGAAGGATACGGTATTGTTACTAACATCGAAACTGGAGACAAACGGGATCCTTTTGACTTTTATAAGGTTACAGTTCATTTCTCTACAGGGGTAGAAGATTTAAGATGGCCGATACACAATTTTTGTTCCGGTAAGCCAAAAAAAGGCTATAATGTTTTACGTAAGATTTGCCGGCAATGTAACAAGCCGTTTAATACTACATCAAGTATTGAGGTTGTGCATGCTGAGTGCAGGGGAGAATATTATCGCGGGTTAAACCGCAGACAATATGAAAAAAGAGAAACTCCCTGCAGGATTAAAAAAGCGCGCAGTTATTGGTTTATAAAAAAAGAACCTTGTTCTTGCTGCGGTTTGATATTATTAACTAAAAAAAAGAGATATTTTAATGAGGGCACTCGCGCTATGGAATACTTCTATCTTTGCCCCTTATGTATTTCTCTGGTTCGTTGTGGATTTAAGGAACCGATTACGTGGAAGGATTTGGATACTGCTGAAATAACTCCGGCACATCTGAATAATATTGTATCTATCACGGAGCCTCCGGCAAATAGTTCTTGACATTATCTCCTATGTATGGTATGTTTTGGGCAATAACATACTACCTATAGGGGGATATGTCAAACAATATTGATAGTAAGACCATTTCTGATATAGCCGCTGATGACGAAATAAAGCAGCGTTATACCGCTTTTCGCGCCGACCCCGCTAATCTGCAATTCAACGATTTTTATTTCTGCAATATAAACTCAATCACCATTTCAAGGTTTAAGGAAATAATCGATAAAAATACGGAGTATGGGATAGAGACTCGTGAGGTCACTGATGCCGAGCTGTCTAAATGTATGGGGCTATTGACGCGCGTTTGTTATGAGAAAGCATTGATACGCCGTCTGCCGGTAAAATCTCTTGAGGGACTTGTCAATGCTATTGTCAATTTAATGAAGCAGAGACAGCTTGAGACGGGTAAGCCGACGGAGATATTACAGATAAAGGACTCTGAGCTGGCCGGTAAAAGCACGGAGGAAAGAACAGCGTTGTTATTAGGGTTTTTACGGAGGCCGCTTAATGACAACTGACGCGGCAACTATTGCCTCTCCTAAGCCATTGGTAAAGCCTGAGAAGATAATCTATCCTAAGAAATACGCGGATAATATAGATTACAGGATTGATATAGCGAGAAAATCAGACGATTCTAAATTCAGGGCATTGATCGCTATGCAATGCAGAGATGATGTGAAGTTTTTTTTTAATACCTTTCTCTGGACATTTGACCCCCGTCCTGATGCCGCTCCAAATAACCTGCCGTTTATAACCTATGATTACGAAGATGACTTTATTGATTGGCTGGTGGCGCGTATTGGCAGGCGCGATGGCCTAGTGGAGAAATCAAGGGACATGGGGGTGACGTGGACGATACTCGGAGTGTTCTTGCATCATTGGTTATTTAAAGACGCGTTCCTGGCGCACCTTGGTTCAAAGACTGAAGACGATGTTGACAGGTCAGGAGACCCTAAATCGTTATTTGAGAAGCTAAGGTATTTTCTAAAAACTATACCGGCGTGGCTATTGACTCAACATGAAATAAGGTTTATGCGGTTAGTGAATGAGGCCAATGGCAACACGATAACAGGTGAATCGGCTAATCCAAATTTCGCGAGGGCTGGGAGATATTCGGTTTGCCTGGTTGATGAGTATGCCGCGGTTGAATACGCGGATGATATTTGGACATCAATGAGTAACTCAACACCGTCGAGGATAGTGGTGAGCACGCCAAGAGGCACCGGAAACCGATTTTGGAAACTTAGATATTATGAAATGCCGAAGGAAGACATAAAGACACTGCATTGGACGATACACCCTAAGAAATCGGTGAATCTGTATATAGATGGCGATGGGACTAAAAAATATTCGAGTAAAGGAAAAAAGCGTTCTCCGTGGTATGATATGGAGTGTGAACGGAACTCCGCGCAGATAATCGCGCAGGAACTTGATATAGACTACCTGGCATCCGGCAATCCTTACTTTGATTTGCAGGCGGTGAGTAAGCAGGAGGAATGGATACTTGGTGATGAGACCGCGGGGCTTGGCAAATATGAAATCGGCCTGCTTGCCCGGATTGACGGTAAGATTAAATTCAGGCCGAGTAGGAATGGGCTGATTAGGATATATGAACACCCCGGGCCATTGACACAGGCCGCGGCGAATTGCGATCCTGCCGAAGGATTGGAGCATGGCGATAAAACAGCGATTGTGGTTAGGTGCAAGAAAACGGGGAACTTATTAGCTGCTTGTTACGGCAAAATTACTCCTGATGAGGCAGGCGAGTTAGTGAAGATGCTTAGCCTATATTATAATGGCGCGTTATGCGGCGCGGAGCAGGGCGGATACGGATTAGTGATAAATCAGTTTCTCTGGGAAGAGGGATGTAATGTATTTCGCGATGTTGAGACACGTCACGGCGGCGAGAAAGAAGGGAAGAAACTTGGGTTTAATACCAAACGCCATCGGGCGGAGATGCTTAAACTTGCTGAAGAGGAAATACGAAACGACGCGGTTGAGATACGCGATAGAGACTTAAAGACGGAAATGCTTAACTTCATAAATAAAGACGGTAAAGCGCAAGCAGCGCAAGGCGCCTGCGATGATTTTATTTTTGCCTGGGCAATGGCAGGAATGATGGCTAATTGGTATCCCTACTCAAAGAGAGTTGAGCAGAGCGTAATCGGCAAACAGAGGAGCATATACGGTTCAGAGAGAGAGCCTGCGCCTAACATGGGATTTTCTTTCGCGGGCGTAAGCCGGCAGAGGAGGTTTTAATGAAGCACGGAAAACATAAGAAAGGCAGCAAAGAGTATAAGGAAATGGAAGCAATGGAGAAAAAGCACAAAACAATTTGTGGAATGCCCGGCAGAGAAAAACGCGAAGCCATGATGAGGATATGCAGTGAATAAACTGCTGATTACTCTATTGATTCTCCTTCCTGTCAAGCTTATTGATGGTTCTGATTTACAGCAAAAGTTTAAGGCGCGGGAAGTTTATGCGTATTGGACACAGGATGTGTATGGCCATAGGACGAAGCAGGAGAATCTCTGGAAAGATAGCGACGGAGATGGTGTTGTGAACTACTTCGATGCGCGAGATAATGACGCATCAAGGAGAAACTGGTAATGCCGAAGAAACTTGAAGCGAAGTTGGTGAAGGCCTCGAAGAAACGCGGATACGGGAAGAAACGCGCCGCGGCATATACTTATGGAACGCTTTACAAAATAGAACATTCAAAGAAGAGGTATTGATGTTAGATTCTAAAACAGCGACAG
>Ga0208957_1001898_pt1 | contig 9879 bp, 13 predicted proteins | sample RifOxyA1_FD_184029 | JGI IMG/M metagenome (GOLD analysis project Ga0208957, IMG submission 184029) | Groundwater microbial communities from Rifle, Colorado - Rifle Oxygen_injection A1 (SPAdes) | ecosystem: Environmental > Aquatic > Deep subsurface > Groundwater | place: Rifle, Colorado, United... | reverse complement strand
CCTGGGGACTGCGGTAAGTTGCGTTCTCCTTTGATACCGAAGTCGTCATAGGTGGTGTTGACGTTGATGTAGATAACGTCACCATCAACCTTCATCACGTCTCCAAAGGTTTCAGGGTTCTGGCTGTCTCCCCACATTTTGTCTTGGTAGTAAAAGGGAAGTGAGGCCAGGACTTCAAAACCTGCTCCGTTAAAGTATTTGAGCTGTCCAGTTCGGGTCAGAATGACGAAAGATGATTTATAGCCAGCTAGGCCAACGATAGCGTCTGAACCCACGCCGAAGGCTTGGTTGGCTGATGTAGTCGAGCCGTCCCAAATAAAGAGATATGCTTCCTGGTTTTGGCCTGCGGCTGTGTCTGAAAGGCGAGTGGCAACCGCCATGACGTTATTGTTATATGCAAGGGCGATCACTTCATAGTCGGCTGGGATTGTGAGACTGGTCGTTGCGACGTGTGAAGTATCAACCTGAGTGACTACATTTCCATTGCCGATACAGAGTTGCACACGGCTTCTAAACACCTCTAAACAATGAAACTTGCCAGTCGTTAGAGACACACTAGCGTCTGTCCAGTTGCCAGTTGAGGGACTGCGGTAAATAAGGCCAGTGGCATAGGTAACGTACCATCGGTTCTGCCACCAAACACCATGACTGTCGAAAGTGGTATTAGGGACGCTAGTGCCGTTGTCCACGGCGGCTGAAAGGCCAGTACTGCCATTCTCAGAAAAGTCGGTTTCGTAAGGGTTATCAGTCGTTACAATGTCGAACACATCGCCAGTCCTGCGGCCAAAGGCAGTTGGAATATTGAAAGAAGTATCGTCCTGCTCATTTACCAAAGACAAGGCCCGTGGGGAGAGCTTGATATAACCTTCCTCGTCAAAGCTCATGTTTTTGACGTAGTGGATATTGCCAGACCTGTCCGAGTTATTCGGTAGTGAAAAGCGGCCTTCTTGCGGTATCTTAATTGCCATAGTAGGGAATATGAACGCCTGGCGATAATAATTTGAAGCCAGTCGGTGAGCCTAACACGTTATATGTGGAAGTCCCCGCTTCATTTACAGCCTGATCTTCGGACGTGGCTGTCTTAGTAGAGGGCTGAAAAGAGCCAAGCCTTAGCTTAAACGCCTCGGCCACGTCAAAAGGAATGGTCGGATTAGCTTTAAGGCTATTCATAAAGTCATACACTTCGTCTAGTTTTCTTGATTGCTCAGGGGTCATGATTTATCGGGGTTAGTTATCGTTCCCGCACTGGACTTATCCGTGTTTACCCATTTTGCCGCTGTAGCGGCGGCGGTCATAGTCTGTGCTGTGGCAGTAACGGAAGCAACATCTAGGGTGACAGTAGCGCCACCGGTAACTGTAGGGGCTTGGGGAGTGGCTGTCATAGAGGCCACGTCTAGGGTGACAGAGCCGTTAGTGGTTTCATTGATAGCCACGAGCGCACCGCCGTGAACCGAAGTTCTACCCGAAGCCACGGAATAAGCACCAGTTGTAGTCGCTACGGAAAATGTTGCGTGAGCCGTTCCCATATTCATAAACGCACCAACTTGAAGACCTTCGTCAACATCTTCCGTCCAAGTCGGGTTGCTGTTCGCTACCGCATGGCTAGAAAATTGCGGGGCATCGGCTCCTGGGCTTTCACCGCAGGTTATCGCAAACACTAGAAGCGCACTGGCCGCTAAAGGCGTAACCCCACCTGGGAAGGTCACAGTCCCGCCAGACGGCGTAACGCTGTTATCGGTATCAACAACCATAAAGTCGGTAGGGGTTGAAGAACCTGCAAAATTGCCCGTTATTCGATATATCACCCCCATTTTAGGTTCACCACTTGCGCCTCCTGTGAACGTAAAGTTAGAAGCCGCCGTGTCTCCGCTATCGGCAATTTTGGCCATTAAATTCATGCGGGTTGGGAAGTTGCTAGAAATAACCGTACTTCCCACGGCTGTCCAACCAGATAAAGTCGTCCACGCTGTAGTATTACCAACACTTAGCACCGCCAACATCAAATCGCCTACAGCCAAGCTGGTCGGCTTAGTAATCGTGAGCGTAGTGCCCGCGCTTCCCTCTGCATATTGATGTGACGCGTATGCTATAGCCATACTATGCGAGCGTTAGAAGACCAGAGGCGTTAATTGTTATGGAGAACGTACCCACGGTCGATGTGATGGTAGAACCTAAGTCATAGATACAGACAATCGGCGAGGTGGCAGGTGTGCCAGTGTCTTTGTACAAGACTGCATAACGGGCGGCGATGGTGGCGGATGTGAAGGACACGTCAGTTGCATCCAACGCCCCTTTATCGTTCGTGTCGTCAGTAGAAGCGCTAAGCGTAAGGGTCACTCCTCCCGCTGAATAAGTACCTGATGCTGCGACTTCGTTAGCTGATACTGAGTTGATGAATACCTGAGCGTCTATGTCGGTGGTATGCGAGGCGGTTAGAAGCATGAGCTTGAAAGTATCCGTAGCGAAGTTAATTGCCGTTGATATCTGCGCCGTGTCTCCCATTAAACGTCCTTTGAAACTGTTTACAACTAATGTGGCCATATATTATTCGTAAATTAAAACCTCGGTTTGTAATAGTGGTCGAACGTCTTTCTCTCGCCTAGAGAAGTACCTCTCGATGCTTCCCAATACTCCTCTTTCCTCGTCTCCCTCGAAACCTACGACTTCTTCACGGATAAGGCTGTATTTAGACAAGTTATTTCGCCGAGCATAATCCAGGGCTGGTTTAAGGGCGAAATAGCGATGATGAATACCAGGACAACCAGGTTTCTTTGTAGTATCCGTATAGACAAAGTACGAAGGCTCGCGGTTTATAAATACTTTTAGGCCGTTAGTGGCGTTGTAGTTTGGCGTGGGGTCTAAGAATATGCCGTTAGCCGTTTTATCATATCTATCAGGTGTCCCCTGAGTACCTACTTCCTGAGCGATATCGTCGTCTATTTCCTCGGCTTCTATCTGTTGCTGGTCTACCGGGTAAATCTCATCGTATTCAGTAGAAGTCGCAGACGGCAAAACCATCACTTTCAGGATATCCAAGACCAGATTACCTCCTTCATCAGTAGTGAACGTATAGTCTCGTTGCCCACTGATCAGGTTGGTCTTGATAATTGGATAATCAGTATGGTTAGAGTCGTCCCACTGCCACCTTCCGCTAGAATTAAGCGCTAGATAAACATAATCGTCCCATGCGAGATTTACCGCCGCACAAAACTCCTTTAGGCGGTTGGTATTGCCAGAAACAAAGCCTATATCAGCCCCTATCTCTCTTTCGTATATTTGGACTAATCCTTTTAAAGTCGTACTGTCGTTAAATTGAGTAGACATAATTATGTTTTAGGCTGAAAAACAGTAAAGTCCTCCACTTTTCTATACTCGTACTCACCCAGATGGCCGATAGTGATAGAACCATCGCACCAGATATCCATTCCCGCTTTCTTCACCTTCTCGCAGAAAGTTCCGTCTTCGCCGTGCAGAACCATACCGTTATCGCCGTAGATAAACTCGAAGTAAGGGCTGGCAATCATTTCAAAGACTGTCATGTCTATTAGCATCACACCAGCACCAACAAAGTAAGCCTTAAACAAATTAGACGGCACTTTCATTTCATACGCCGTATGCTTATCCGGGTGCATATACTTTCCGTCTTTATCCATCATTCCCACTGTTGATGAAGGCGGTAGGCAACGAGAGAAAGAATTGACCCCGATAACCTCTTTCTTATGCGTTAGGAGAGTCTCTAGTGTGTCTTCGGGGAAAACCATGTCGTCATCAACGAACATTAGATAGTCCGAGCCATTCTTTTGAGCCTGTACCACGCAATAGTTTCGATTCTCTGCAATTGTAAAACCGCGAGTCGCCACCAGAATATGAAAGTCAGTATCACTGTAAATGGAGTCTTTAGTATAGGCCACCATATCCAAAAGAGATTGAAGCGTTCGAGGCTTTATTTCTCTATTCGTGCAGATAGCTAGTGTGATTTTCATAGTCTTTAGGCTAATTTGCCCTTTATGACCCCCGTAAAGAGGCCATAAGGATAAACTAATCAGCGTCAATGCGTTCGTCGATAGAACACACGACATCAGTAGTTGAGTCACGGAAACATTCGATTTTTACTCGGTTGCCTCCTGCAATCACTACGTTCTGTCCATCTGGTTCGTCAAGAATGATGCCTGTTCCGGCGGCCATGGTTGTAGTCGTACCAGCGGCGTGCTTATTCGTTAAGAACCAAGTGCGATAGTCACCAACGTTGGGAATCAGTGTAGTCATTGTCGAAGTAGCCGGAAGCGTCAGGGTTAAAGCTGGCGCGGCAGTGCTTACAATTTCAATAACGCTATTTGATTCAAGCTCGTACTGGGTTAGTGTGCGAGCGGCTTGAGTAGACGTAGCAGTAAACTGCAATACTCCGCCTCCTTGCACAAAACCTTCTTTAGCCGTCAGCAACTCATACACGTTTAAGAATGAGTAAACATCAGACCCAGCTACAGAGCCGACTCCATCGTTCATTCGGTCAATTATAGTGCCTCCTTGTGGGGTAAAAACCCCGATTGTGGCGATAACCAATACCACAACCAATCCTAGAGCTATTTGTGTATTAGTCATAGTTGTGATTTGTGATAATGATTACACTACGTTTACGTCAAAGAGTACTGTGGTGAGTCCTGCCTTTGGATTGAAGCCGTAGTCAAGACGAGCCTCATAGCTTTCGCCAGATAGAGGACCATCTGCGCTAGTAGCGTTCGGGTTGTAGAAAATCTTACCGTAGGTACTCTTTAGAAGTCCCAACTGCATGATCTTGCGTACACCAGCAAAAACGTGGTTGGCAGTGTGAGACTCAGAGACATAGTTCCATACACCAAAGGCGTACTTTCCTTGTCCATCTGCGTCCATAATGCCGTCACGCAAAGCCATGTCAGCAAAGGTGAAGCCTTGAGCGGCCATTGAAGCCTCTAGCTTCTCAAAGTCTGCTGGTCGCCATACGATAGCGATACCGTTTCGGCGAGCTAGCTTACTTCCCTTAGCGATGATGATTTCACGCTTGATAGCACGAATGATATCGTCTACGTTAGAAGTAGTGACAGTGATCTGCGTTGTAGCAAGACCATAGCCACCAGCGCCGTCTGAACCAAAGTTGGTCCAGCCAGCGTGCTGTGCCAAGAACAAGTCTTCGACACGTTCGTTGATGATGTCACCCTGACGAGCGCCGTGTTCCGCCGCATTGGCCAAGTTGTTCTGAGCCGCATCTGCACGATCCATAAAGACCGATACGATGTCAGTAGCACTAATGGTCAAAGTGTCGTTAGTAAGCGCAAAATCTGAATGAGTGTACGCTGTGCCACGAGTACCCGATTGAAGGGTGTACTCAGTGGACATATAAGGAATGTTCAAAGTGCGGGTATCTGAGTAGATAACCTCGCAAATCTCCTTCCAGTTGGTCGGGCCGGTTAGTCGCTCCTGAAGTTTAGTTGCCCAAACTTCAGGATAACTACCAGTGTTAAAAGTGTTGGCCAAGTTAGTTAATTTAATTTACTAATGGCCAAATGCCCTAGTATGACTGCTTGGCTGGGCCAACGACTGACGGACCTGTAAAGATGCCATCATTCTTTGAATCCTCAACCATTTTATTGACTACAGCCGTGCGAGTCTTAAAGTCTTGGGGCAATTCGCCGGAATCCCTGTACTTCGCCACTGCTATATCAACGTCAGTCACTCCTGTTTGTCCGGCTCGCTTAGTTCCTTTCGGAATGGCGGCGGTAGACTCCCGTGCTTCACGGAGACCTGAGAGCTTAGACATAAAAAGTGAGTCACTTTCCATCTCCTCTACACTCATGCCGTACTTGCCCTTGAACTCTTTCGCGAGTTGTAGTTCATCAGCTCCTTTTAAGTCGAGCGCTGAACGCAAGTAGGCTTTCTCTCCGTAATCTAGGTCATTTGGCTTTGAAGAATCGTGAGCCACTTCTTCTGAAACAGTAGGCTTTTGCTCGTTGATGCCGAGCTTCTTTCTTAGTCGAGCCGCTCTGCCCTCGAAGTACTCTAATTCTTCTTGTGGAGTTCGCTTGGGCTTTTCTTCGGTAGAAGATTCTACCTCTGTATGCCCTTCGTCTTCGTTGGTAGTTTCGGTGTCAACGATACCGCCGTCTTGTTCATTTGATTCCATAAATGATAACTGGTTAGTTCAATTACTTAGAATTGAGAAGATAATAAAGTGCTTTTTGGACGGAAGGATAACCGTGTCTCCTATTGGCTTCGATATGTGATGACGTAATCACCAGCGAATCCAGTTCCAAGTTCAACAAACAGCCCCCGTGTGAGGTCAGCGTCAAACGTGTATGTCCCTGGGGTTGCGTTAGCTGGGAAGGTAATTACAGTAGTAGAAGCCGTGTCGATTGAAGACGTGGCATTCTTAATCGTCATAGTACCAGTCGTTGAGCTAGCGATCACTACTGAACCAAGTGTGACCACCTTATTAGGGGCAACACTCTTGATACCAGCGGCTACTCCTGACGTTGTGGTGGCCATATACTCGCCTCCTGGCATCACACTACCCACTGCTGAGTTAGGTGTTTGCCAAACTAGAGCTAGAACCGCTAAAGCGATAATAAACAGTGTTGACGCTATTAAGTGTTTTGAAGTAATCATATTTTACTCGGCTGGGTTTTCTTTAGGCTCTGATAATGCTTCGACCTCTTTCATCTCACCCAGTTCCTTAAAGCCTGACTCCACTAGCTTTACTGCCTGGGTCAAAGCCCTTACTTGCTGTCCAAGTTCTTCGTCCGAGCGGGGCATTCCATTTGGCTCTGTAGCCTGCCATGCAAACTGCAAGGCATAGTTTATGTTACCTCTGAACTCCTCGTTAGACTTGAAAGTACCCTGGCTCACCGCTACCGCCAGAACATACTTCTTAACCGCATGGAAAAGAACAGTGTCTTGGCAAAAAGCGATAATCTTTTCTCTTTCGATGTCGCTTAGTATTTGATTGCTTATGTCCATAATTTTATGTTGCTATTGGTAATTCTTGGTTTCCCATCGGTGTCGATATGCCAGGTGGTTTAACCGGCCCTTCGCTTCCGCTAGTTCTCGTAACGTTAGCAAAGTTGACTGGCGACAGTCCGGCGGTCTCTAGTATCTGGTTCAGCAAGTCGGCTAAGCCTTCGTTCTGCTGGATAACTTCGGTAGCGCCAGGTGTAAATAGGGTTCTAAAGATGCTATTGAGCTTGGATATTGTCTCCGGTAAGTTCTTGTCCTTATTGGCAATATTGATCTCAATATCCATCGGCAAGTCGCTAAACTCGTCTTTAAGCGTTTCAATAAACCGCTTTTTCCCACCCTTCATCACAGTTTCCTTAGTTAGTTGCCTAACAGCTTCGGCTTCTTCTTCTGAGAGTAATTTACCTTTCTTCATCGACTCGATGATCTTCTTGTTCCTTTCGTTGGTTGATACCCTGGTGGCGACTTCCTTTAATTCGCTAAGAGACAATTCATCGAGCCACTTATGTCCTTTATTTATTTCTTTCTGCAAGTGAGGGAGTACCCACTCCGCATAGATTTCCTGCCAAAACTCCGCGATCTTACCTTGGCGATAATCATGTATTCCAAGTCCCTGAGAAGTTACGATCTCAGTAGTTCCTAACGGAGTGCCAGAAGTAGGGTTGATACCAAGTTGTGGATCAGAAGCTGAGCCAATACCCCTACTGACTTGTTCCCACTTTTCTAGGAAGCCATCAAAGGCGACTTTGTTGATCGGCTGAATCTGTAACTGTTCCAGACGGCCATTATCGCCTACATCGAGAATCTGCCCTTGTTTTACATTAGAGAAGTTGTTTAAGGAAAGGATTTTCTTCTGGTTGGTGGTCAAAATAACCTTAGAAGTCGTCTCTAACATCTGCTTGATGTGAAGCATGGAGTAGTTAGCCCATATTTGAGGGTGAAACAGCTCCTCGATACCGCCACGGCCACAGGCCCGGCCATAGATAGGGTCACGCTTCAAAGCCTTAAATATAGGCTTTAGCTCTTTACCCTTGAATAGGGTGACACCAACCTTGTTCTTGTTATCAGTAGGACTGACGTAGTAAGTGACAATATGAATCTGAGGAACATATTTGCCTGTATCTACCCAGTCTTCTCCTAGTCTTTCCGGGCCAAGCCAGCTTTCAGGGAAGTTTCCGTGCAATTCATAGACTTCAACATACTTTCCTGGGGTCTTAGACTCATCACCATCGGAGGCGGCCACGTTTTTTGAAGACTGAGCCATCAAGACAGCCGTTTCTACAGCATCGCTTTTCCATTTACCCTTAAAATCTTGAAGTTCGCTGACTGAATAGTGATGGCGGAGACAAATAGGCCCGGCCATAATGTCTGTCTGGTCACAAAAAGCGATCTGCTGTAGCTGGACTACTTCCGGCTTCACCTCGCCCACGTTCTTCATGAGAGTAAGTCCGTAATCGAAGTAGCTCTCCACGCTTTCGTCTATGGCAGTATCTATATGGTTCTCTTTAGCCCACCAAGCATGAAACTTCCTAGCAACAAAAGACTTATGGTAGTTATCCTCATTATCCACATACAGATTCACGTCCTTTACATCAAAGCCTTCCGAACGATAGTTAACGTTTGCAATCGGTAAAATGATGTTGATAAACGGCCTAGTATAGTCCTGTTGCCCTAGATAAAAGCGAGAGTTTTTAAGGGTGTATGAGCGATCTATATGCTCAAACATATTCCAATCTCTCCAATTGGTAGACAAAGGAACACGGCTAGTTCTATAAGCACCTTCTTCTTGAAGGATATACTCGTAGATATTAGGTAGTCTTTCTGCTGTCTCAGTCATTATTCACTAAGAGCTTCTTTAAGCTGGGCGGACAGTATCTCCATCACGGTATCCTTAGACTGCATGGACAAGAATGTACGGCGGGCTTGAACGACTGGAAGCGTCCTTACAGTTTCCTTTTTGCCGAACTTAACCTTAATTACAGCCGTGGTTTTAGCACCTAGCGGATATTCAGGACTGTCTATAAAGCTCTGTATAGCTTCCTCTAATGTCGAGGCTTTGGTCTTAAAGTCAACGTCATTGACCCTGATTTCAAGGTGGTATTGTTCCTTTGGCTTTGGTGTCTCCTTAGTAGCGACTTTTTTAACGGCTTTCTCTTTCATAATTTAAAAATAAAGGACGAAGAAGCTGATTGCCCCTTCGCCCGGTCTTTCCGTCACGAATAAATATTTATTTGTTAGTACAAGTATACCATACAGCTATTTGTCAACTAGCAAGATTTTCTGTGAACGGTGGACAACATAACAGTTAGGCTTACCCGACTGATCTTTGATTACTTCTAACCGCTCATGGGGTTTAAGCTCCCTTAGGATAGCCACTATATCTTGTTCGACTTGTGAGAGTTCCATTATTCTGCTGGGTTAGTTTGAGCGTCTTGCGAATAACCAATAGTTTCAAAGCCTGTAGGAGCATACTCATCTTCATTAGTCATTTTATGCTCCACTAATGCCGTATATCTTACCATGTCGGCGCAGTGAGAAGCCCAGTCGTGAAGTGGGTCATTCTTGTATTTTAATAGTTTATCGTCCCATATTTTTCTATAGTTACGCAGAGCGGAAATGGCTTGCTCGCAGTGAGGCTCGTTGATATACAGGCGGGGGAACATCAACCTAACTTTAAGTATTCCGTCGTCAAATCCCACGCTAGGAACTACCTCAAAGTCTAATCCTAGCTCCGAGGCTATTTGTTTTGTGGTCTGACCTGTACTCTGTTCTCGCTTCTTGATATCAAACGGGGCAAAATGCTTGCCGTATCTATAACGCTTCTCCACTCCCAGCTCTCTTAGCTTAGCGGCGAAATGATCTATTCCAAAACCTTCGTTCTGGTAGTAGAACGAA
>Ga0208957_1001896_pt1 | contig 9886 bp, 16 predicted proteins | sample RifOxyA1_FD_184029 | JGI IMG/M metagenome (GOLD analysis project Ga0208957, IMG submission 184029) | Groundwater microbial communities from Rifle, Colorado - Rifle Oxygen_injection A1 (SPAdes) | ecosystem: Environmental > Aquatic > Deep subsurface > Groundwater | place: Rifle, Colorado, United... | reverse complement strand
GACGTCTTCCAACTTGAAATTGGTACGAGGTAGCGTATCATAATACTCCTGCACATCCACCGCGCTGAACCGATAAAGCGGCTTTGTGCCGGATCGGGCTACATTTATGGCTTTAATTTTTTTGGCTCGCAACATACGAAAAAGGGTATAATACCCTATCTCCATGAATTTGGCGACCTCTCTCGTCGAATAAAGACGCGGTTTTTGGATGTTTTCGAGTTCCATATTAATTTATACTAAATTTTCGGTATTTTCCGATAACGTAGTATCTGGCACATCTATTGGTTGCTTCATCTCGTTTCGTGTGCGATTCAATCGTTCTTCGGGTGTCCAATCGCTGGTTTCTTTAAATTCGTCCGAATGTGCGAGTTTATATTCGTAAACGCCTTTTTCGACTTTTGCCATCGCCTCATCAAACGAATCGCATCCATCCACGCCGAATTTTTTATTTCCTACTTGGATTGAGAAATTATATTTAGCCATTTTGGATTTTGGACGGTCCACTCAACCGTCTTTCTTAACGAATCTTCAAATCCCATGGGTAACGACCACCCCATGGCTTTCATTTTTGAACCATCAAGCGCATAACGCAAATCGTGCCCGGGGCGGCTCGAATGGAAATCAACCATTTCGTATTTAAAAGTTCGTTGTTCTTTGACCGTTTCCATCACTATCTTATGTATCAATTTCGCCATTGCAAGATTATCCACTTCCCGTTCTCCAACAATATTGAACTTATCCGCATATTCCGGACGCCAATAGGTCGGACGCGGGACTACAATACTGGAATCGTGCGAGGTATATTCCAAAAGATGCAGAATCGCAGCTGCCACATTCCGCGCGTGAATCCACATACGGGATCCAGCAACGGTTTTGGTTTTATCGGAATGAATTGGAATAATGTGGCTGTCCAGAGCCGCACGAATTACTTTTGGTATGAATTTTTCCGGATGTTGGCGTTCTCCAAAAACATTCATAGTGTGAGTTATGAGTATCGGGATATGATAAGTATTGGCATATGCCAAACAAAGCTCCTCTCCGCCAGCCTTTGACGCAGAATAAGGATTGCCGGAGTTATACCGATCCCACTCTTTATACGCTACTTCCACTGGAGCCGGCCCGAATATCTCGTCCGTGGAGAAGTAGAGAAAATGCTTCAAATTTAGCTGCTTACGCGCGAAATCGAGCATATGCATAGTTCCAACCACATTTGTCATTACAAAGGGCTCAGGGTCAATTATGGAGTTATCCACGTGGGTATTTGCTGCTAAATGTAAGATATAATCAACTTCTCCTATTTCTCTTAATAACTCTTCAGAAATTGGACGAGTAATATCGTGGGTAAAAATTTTTACCCTTTTGTCGTTGTAAACCTTAATATCTCTCAATCTATCAAAGCCCCTCGAGGCATATGTTAAATTATCTAATCCAATTATTTCCCAATCAGTATTCTTTATAATATGTTCCGTAAGATGATGTGGAATGAATCCACAAATTCCCGTAATTAGAATTTTCATGTTTTATTTTTGATGAGGACATTTACTTTTTTTTTGATATTCCTTCATCTTTCTTCACTCTAAATTGTAATTCCGACTTCTCGACAAAAGTCGCAAGGCCGCGCGCCTCCTCATCAGATTCTTTGTTTTTCAATGCTTGACGCAAAGTTTCGCACTCCTCGGTATATTTCCATTGCTTCTTTTTCAAGATAAGAAAATCTCCCACGCTCGTCGGCTGCTTATCGAGTCCGCGCGACTCCATACCTTCGCGCACCAAAGGATTCAAGGATTTAATTTCCTCCTCGGTTTTTCTTTGTTGAATTTTGAGCTCGGAATATCGTCCGAGCAGACCTTCGTAAGTTAAAACCATACAATTTGTCATACATTTATAATTTCTCCTACAACTCTTTGATTATCTTTCCTCAAGCTCCGTACGTAATCAAGCCCCTGATCGGTCCGGATCATGCTGCGAGCGTAGCTTGCGAGCATGCCCGGACGCTTGAGATCCTCAATTTTATATGTTCCATCACGCTTCGACAATTTTAAGATAAAGCATCGTTCCGGACGAATTCTGGCGAGCTTGAAAAACATCCAATAGTAGAGCGCGACTTGAAAAAAATAATGATCTTTGAATTGATTCGATGTTTTGATATCCATGAGAACGAAATCGTTTCGGAATTTGTATTCGCATCTCAAACAATAGACAACATTCGTAATATCGTTTTCCAGTAATTCGTGTTCATGCTCATTTTTAAACTGATCTTTTCCGAAAACAATCACCCGTCGCATGATACCAAGATCATCCAGCGTTCCTCCGACCGCGAGCTTTTCGTTGTAGAGCATCAATTCACTTGCCGCGGGACGGTAATCGTTTTCAATCACGAATTTCTCAAGCGCTCTCATCGCGGAAATGGCGCGCACGTCTTGCAACACATCGGCCGAAATGAAATTTATGGCTTCCGCGGGTCGCGCGCCGGTTTTCATCCACTCCATAAAATACGCATGCCTGGCATCATGGATTTTGGTCCCGATATCTCCAGCATCCTCAAATATATCAGCGGACTGTTTTTCAGCCATATCCAAATGCTGCATAACATTCGCTTCGGTAAACTCCGGCCAATGTTTAAAAACGTAACCGATCGCCTGATTCATTTTGAAATTGATAATCGATTCGTCTTTAAGAATCTGCAATTTACCCGTAACGCTCGGGAAGGGAGCGTCCTCCGGTGTAGAGAACGCCGTGGATTTTACGCCGTAGAAATGTCCTTTTTCCGTATGCTGCGGGAAGACACTCCCTTCCGGAATCTTTTCTTTGATTATATTTTGAATTGTTTCAACAGTCCACTTCATCTTTTTAATTTCCCACCACTTCGGCTGGATCAATGTCGTCCGATGTCTCACCCGTGAATTCAGGATCCATGGCTCCCTCAAGAACGTCTATAACCTTTGTGGGATTAAAAGCCTTGTTCTTGTTCGGATTGATTTTCACAAACCGAAATCCTACAATTTGTCCCTCTTTTATATTCCGCATATTATCGTCAATCGATTTTTTGCCAGATACAGTCCAATAAGTATCGGCCTCAATCACTACTGGAGTTTCAATCAGTTGCTTACTCTCATCAAGATTATGGAATTGACCAGCGTGCATCTTGAAATCGTACAGAGTTTGCATTTCCCCGGGCTTCAAATTAGATGGAATGACGCGCTTGCCAAGATATGTACCCTTGCACCAATCTCCAACCTTGGAGAATTTAACAAAGTGCGCTTGCACTTTTTTCATACCGTCAAATACATCTGCTTCGTTTGGCATAAATTTATTTCTTTTTAATTTTTAATTTCCTTTTTGCTCGACCACTAATTGCAAAAAAGACCGTTGACTTGGAAACGGAAAGCAATTCTACGATTTCATCCATACTCCATCCGAGCTTGTGCAAATCCTTGATTTTCTTGTATAAAATAGCCTTTTTGTCTTTATTAGGAATCATAGTATTAACCACTTATCCACAATACTGATTTGATACCATCATTTTACCATAGTATAATTGGACCATGCAAATCTCTTCTGTGGATAACTTTCCGATACCGGCCCCCGGATATCTACGTTTTCAAAACGCGTGGCTTCGCCACAATCTTCCGCTAACAAATTGTCCGAGCGAAACGGAGTGGCTGGAAATAACCCAGCAAAGAGCGGAGTATGAGTATAGAAACCCTCCACCCTCCGAACTACTTGAAATTTTTCCAGAAGCGTTGCCAATCATTCGGAGGAAAAAGCGTGAACTGCATGATTCGTACAAAATACTGGAACAGGGACTGGAAAAACTGTTTGATATGTTCCTTAATGGACTATATAGAGACGAAACGCTTTCAGAAAGGGACCAGAAATTTTGGATCAACATCTGCAAAGATCAATTCTATTATTTGCCACTCAAAAAAATTAAAAAACAGATCATGGTGCTTGAACATTTACTGCGGATAGATGAGTGGAAACGCAAAGGAGTCGCGTCCGGAGATATTACGGACGCCGATATTGCGCTTGCCAAAACGCATCCAATCACAGATTTTGTGAAACCTAATCCCGCTGGATTCGTGGTCTGTACTTTCCATAATGAAAAAACTCCGTCTTTGAAAATCTACCCAGACAATAGATGGTATTGTTTCGGCGCATGCGGAGAAGGCGGAGATGTTATAGATTTTATATGCAAACTGCATAATCTAAATTTTATTGAGGCGGTAAAATTTTTGAAATAAAAAGATGCGATCCGAAGAAGATTTCGCAAAACAAGAGGCGGCGGCCAAACTCCGCATCCACCTTGACTCGCTGAAGCCGATTTCATTTACAGAACTCGAGGCTGTTTTTAATAAATGGCTTCTTATCGTGGATCCCTACATCCTCCGATTCCTAATGGGCGCATACGGAACTATCAGATTAAAAGGCCGGAAACCGGCGTGGTGCATAATCATCGGGCCTTCACGCGGAGGCAAAACGGAATTTTTGAATTCGCTGTACGATCTCGGAGACATTTATCCGATGTCACTTCTCACTCCGCAATCGTTTCTTTCTGGCATGCCCGGAGGCCGGGACGCCTCACTTCTTCCACTTTTAGGAAATAAAATTATGCTTTTTAAAGATTGGACCAGCGTTCTTTCCATGCAGCAGGACGCGCGGCGCGAAATCATGGCACAACTTCGGGAAATTTGGGACGGATCATTCAAAAAAGTATTTGGCAACGGCCAAATTCGGGATTGGGAAGGAAGAGTGGGGCTGATAGCCGCATCTACGCAAGTTGTGGATTTAGCGCAACAAATGCACACCACGCTTGGCGAGCGATTTTTGAATTACCGAATTATTATGCCGGACCGAAAAGAAGTCACGCGCCGGAGCTTGAAAAATAATGCCATACAGGATGTAATGCAGCGCGAGTTAAAAGACGCGGTATATGCTTACATCCAAGGAATCGATTGGGAGAAAAAAATTCCGGGACTAAATGAAGCACAAACAGAAGAGCTCATTGTTCTTTCCGACTTTGCCTGTAAGTCCCGTTCCGGAGTCATCCGGGACGCCGGCAACCGTAACGAAGTGATGTTCGTGCCGTCTGCAGAAATTCCAACCGGTCTTGCACAAGCATTGGAATCAATAGCATTTTCGCTGGCCCTACAATTCGGAAAATTGGACGAAATCAGTATCAATATGATTTACAAAACTACTTTGGATTCCATTCCGCAGACAAATAAGATGGTAATTCTTGAGATGGCAAAAAGAGACGAGCAATCTACCACTGAAATCGCAAACGCGCTTGGTTATCCCAACACTCCGATTCGTATGTATCTTGAAAATCTTTCAATGCTTCGCGTATGCAGACGAATGAAAGGCAAAGATACGGAAGAGGGGGGCGCCGCGGATCGGTGGACCATGTATCCGGAGTATGTGGAGATCATCCGAAAATACGAGAAAATCTCTCCGATATGGAGTGACGAGGAGATTGCGATGGCGGAAAAAGAAGAAGAGATCGATGCTAAAACACTTTTTGAAAATGCCTAAATCCGGAGGATTGATTTGATATCTTCCTCATCAATTCCCTGCGCTTCCAAGCGCTCGACATCTTGCAAAAGCTCCACCGCGAGTTTTTGTTTTTTGTGCAATTTTTTCAGCACGTATTCGTCAATGGTTTTTCGCGCAATTAAGTTATAAACAGTGACGGACTTAGTTTGGCCTATACGGTGCGCACGGTCCTCACGTTGCATAAGTTTAGCAACGGACCATGGAGAATCGTAATGAATTACGTAAGATGCGGCCTGCAAATTTAAGCCGTACGCGCCAGCTTCGGTCATTATCAATACACGATAAAATGGTTCGGTATTAAAAAGGTTGACAATTTGCTGGCGCTTCTCCGATGGAACTTCGCCATGAATTATGAGCGAGGCCGAAGTTTCGTCAAAAATCTTTTTGGCCATTTCTGCGAATTGGGAAAAAATAATCACTTTCTCTCCGCTTTCCACTATGCCTTTCAAAAGTTCCTGCAACGTCTCCATTTTGGAGGATTTTTTCAAGTCCGAAATCAGCGCCGGGTGATCGGTGGCTTGTTTAAGTCGAAGCATTTTCACCGGAATAGTCGCCAAACTTTGTTTGGTTATGGTGAGCGCCTCAAGTTCCTCCCAAATCAAATTCCGGATGTTATCGTATAGTTCGCGTTCCTCTTCGCTCAAATCAAACACAATATTACTGATGGTTTTTGACGGAAAGTCGGTAAAGACTTCTTCTTTGGATCGTCGGAGAATAAAACGCGACACGCGCCATTTGAGTTCACTAAGATTTTGGTAGCCAAGAATCATGGATGGATAGCGCGCGTCGGTAATACAATAACGCGACAAAAATTGGTAGTAAGTTCCTAAAAAGCGCGGGGACAGCCAGTCGATGATGGAATAGAGATCATTTGGAGAATTGGAAATTGGCGTGCCGGTAAGGGCAATTTTTTTCTTGGTTTGAAGTTGTTTTAAAAATTTAGTGGTTTTGGCCGACGGATTAGAAATCCTTGTACTTTCGTCGCTTATTATGGCCGCAAACATGATGAATTTTTATGTGACATTTACGACATACGATAATTCCATTTGAAGAATCATAGCGTAAAGAAACATATTTCTTGAAACTTTTTTTATGATGCGCAACTAAATCCTTTTTAGATCCGCATTTCGCACACTTCTTATCGTTTATTTTAAATACTGTTTTGCTCCAATTCTTGAATTCAATTCTACTTCTCAAGGTTTGGTCCTCTCCAGTAATTCCGCCTTTCCAGTTAGGATTTCTGTCTCCACGGATCTCAAAATAAGGCTTCCCCTTATTCCATGGAGTTCGCCCAATTCCCGAGAGTCCAATTTTCTTGCGTGTTTCTTCGCTAATAGGAGGACGACCATTGGGCCAAATATGGTATATTCCTTTTAAACCCTTATTCCACGGGATTGATCCTTTTTTTCTTCCAGCTTTTGCCACACTACAAGCATATCAAAAGTCAACAAGTATGTCAAAATCGTGCAAAAGAAGCTCATAATTTATTATTAAGTATCCATTTCCGCAACTTTTCGCGTTTTTATAAATTTCAATGCGTTCTTCTTTTGAACCATCAACCACAAAAATTATTTCGTTCGATTTCCACTTGTTTATTTCATTTTGCCAACTAAATTTTAAAGAAGCCGGACATACCACCAATTTTATTCCCGAGATTTCTTCCAGCGCCGCAATCGTTTGAATTGTTTTCCCGAGACCGGGAACGTCGGCAAGAAGAGAGGCTGAACGCGCTTTCAAAAAAGCCGCTCCGATTTTTTGGAAATCGTAAAGCGGCAAAGATCCGGAATATGGAACAGATGGATTTATTTTAAGTTCTTCAGATTCCTCAATTTCTTTTTTTAGCGCTTCCACCCGTCTTTTTACGTCCAAATGCACATTGAAACCAAGCGGCTCCAAAACGCGCAAACATTCAATGCCGTTCTCAACCGGCACTTCCCATCGTTTTAATTTTGGATTAAAAACGCGACCCGGAATAGTACGGAGCGCGTCAATTACCGACTTTGCATACGGGAAAGTGATGCAAAGAGTTTCATCTTTTATGTTTATATACATAAGGGCGTTTCAGCTATTTGACTATATTGTCAATTTTCCGGAACGGGTGGATATCCAAGTCCACGCAGCACAACCGAAGTATACCAGTGGGAGCGCGCAGACGCGAAACCACCAGCCTGAATCATGTATCGAGCGAGCGATTTCTGAAATTGGCAGTCGTAAATCCAGTTCATCAATTCCGCGTCTTCCGTAAAAGGTAGAAGTTTATATCTGCGGACTTCCGCGTAAAAGGTATTTTTTTGAAACTGGAGGCAGCCGTAGGAGTAGAGATTATTTTTATCCAAATGCCGGAAATTGTCTGGACAATTTTGGCACTCAAAATCCGCCAAACGATCCAACCAAAGATCGAGCATGTCTTTTCGGACCTCTTTGGTGGGAAAATATCGATTATTTTTCTCTTTTTTGTCAAGTTCATATCCTAAAGAACGAAGAGTCGCATACGCGCCGAAAATCGCCAGCGCAATAATTGCGGCCCAAACGAAATGTTTTAATGTCATAGGGCTTTTTGGAGAAAATTTATTACGATTTTCTCCGGCGGGGACGTAGCGTGGAATGGTAGAAATCCCATTTTAAACCACAAGCATATTGTCCCCACCGGAAAAACCAAAAAGCGCTATGAGGATATTATAGCATAGAATCGCTGTTATCGGCGGATCCTTCAAGATTGAATCCGCTGTCGCAGAAGGTACATCGGGCAAAACCAGCCGTACGCTCGTCTTCCCCGAGCTCATTTTGCTCTCCACACTCATCACAGATGAATATGTAGCGCGTAATTGCTTCGATTGCGACCGTCATAGTCATACTGCCTCCTCATCTTTTTATCAGTTGACTTGACCTTTCTTTTATTGTACCATTTCGTCCAATTTTCCGCGAAACTTCTTTTCCTCTTCTTCGGCTTGTTGCACTTTCCAATTAAGTATCAAAGGATGATCGTGCCGATAACGCCGCCCCCGGCGCGAACGATGCTCGCGGTGTTTGCGCGCGCCGGGACTGCGTAAAAGCATTTTATATGCGCGGGCTGGCATGGTTATTTCTCATCTTTTTGTTTATTATTTTAATAAGTTTTCCGCATGCCAAAAACAGCCAGCATGCGTTCCGGAGTTTTGTCCCGGCGCCATGAAAAGAAACGGTCGGATTGGCAGAATGTACATTCGTAATTTAAACGGATGTTACGAGCGGACGGAGGAAGACCGTTAGAAATTAATTGCATAACAATAGCGTGCGTCAGATCAAGCGTATTGCGATGACCCGGAATAAAGTCGCGTGTCGCGTTATTGTCAAATGGAAAAAGGAATGGGGCGAGTTTTTCATACACGTCTTTTTTGATTTCAAAATGACAACTACGTATAGATGGCGAGATGAACGCTTGTATATTGGCTGATTTTACGCCAAATCCTTGCACCATGGCTTTTATTACGTTATGGACGATGTTTGATACTATTCCACGCCATCCGCAGTGCGCAAGCGCCAAAACGCGCGCCACGGGGTCAAAAAGGAAAAGAGACGGGCAATCGGCGGCAGTAACGGAAAGAAAAACTTCAGAATCTGCGGTTATCAGCGCGTCGCATACGCGCATATTGCCAATATCCTCAATTCCAACCGGCTCCACAATTGCCGAGTGGACAAGCGTCGAGACCGCGACTTGCCGTTCCGAAACCCCGTGACCCGAAAGAAAAATCCTGCGGTTATCCGCTGCCCCGGGATCGGTGGAAGCGCAAGAACCGTCGGATCGTTCCGAGAACGCGGCCAAAACATATTCTGGAAAGTAAGATTCGATTTTCATAAAATTTAGAATCCGGTATCGCACAGCCATCCGGAACAAAACAATGCGTCTGAGAATATCCACCACCAATAATAGACGCCAGCGGCGACGACGATAAGGAGAAGAATTTTTTCCCAAAGCCAAACCAAAAATGTTTTCATAAAAAATGTTTACGCGGATTTTTAAATCGTTCTTTGGCTTCTTCTTTCTCGTCGATCTTCTCCCCACATTGGCCGCAAACGGACTCTTTCAAACTGTTTTTTTTGCCGCATTTCCAACATTGTGGCTTATATCTCCAGTTAAAATCCCATTTTTCGGGTTCATGTTTCATGTTTTTATTGGGGAGTTAGGATAGGAATAAAATCTACAGCCCACTCACCCCTATTAAGTTTATCAAGTAGATTCTCTATCGCCTTTGAACCACCACCGCACCATTTTGTTTTATCAACTGATGTAAAACAGGGATATTGTTTTTCGTACTTTTTATTGATTTCAAATACAACGAATTGCTGATTT
>Ga0208957_1001895_pt1 | contig 9888 bp, 9 predicted proteins | sample RifOxyA1_FD_184029 | JGI IMG/M metagenome (GOLD analysis project Ga0208957, IMG submission 184029) | Groundwater microbial communities from Rifle, Colorado - Rifle Oxygen_injection A1 (SPAdes) | ecosystem: Environmental > Aquatic > Deep subsurface > Groundwater | place: Rifle, Colorado, United... | reverse complement strand
TGCTTACTTGTGCGCGACGTCCAGCTTGTCGACGGTGTCGAACTCGAACTTGATCTCTTTCCACGTTTCCATGGCGATCTTCAGTTCGGGGCTATGCGCGGCAGCAGCGGTCAGGATGTCCTTGCCTTCTTTTTCGATGGCACGTCCCTGGTTACGGGCTTCCACACAGGCTTCCAGCGCGACGCGGTTGGCGGCGGCGCCGGCGGCGTTGCCCCAGGGGTGGCCGAGCGTGCCGCCACCGAACTGCAGCACCGAGTCGTCGCCGAAGATGGAGACCAGCGCGGGCATGTGCCACACGTGGATGCCGCCGGACGCAACCGGGATCACGCCGGGCATGGAGCCCCAGTCCTGATCGAAGAACAGGCCGCGGCTACGGTCTTCCTTGATGAACTTGTCACGCATGGTGTCGATCCAGCCCAGGGTCGCTTCGCGGTCGCCTTCCAGCTTGCCCACGACGGTACCGGAGTGCAGGTGGTCACCACCTGACAGACGCAGCACCTTGGTCAGTACGCGGAAGTGGATACCGTGGTGCGGGTTGCGGTCGAGCACGGCGTGCATGGCGCGGTGGATGTGCAGCAGCATGCCGTTGTCGCGACACCAGTTGGCCAGGCCCGTGTTGGCAGTCAGACCGCCGGTCAGGTAGTCGTGCATGATGATCGGTGCGCCGATTTCCTTGGCGAACTCGGCACGCTTGTACATCTCTTCGGGCGTGGGGGCCGTGACATTTAGATAATGGCCCTTGCGCTCGCCGGTCTCGCGTTCGGCTTTCAGGGTCGCTTCGTGGACGAAGGAGAAACGGTCGCGCCAACGCATGAAGGGCTGGCTGTTGACGTTCTCGTCGTCCTTGGTGAAGTCCAGACCGCCGCGCAGACACTCGTACACGGCACGGCCGTAGTTCTTGGCGGACAGACCCAGCTTCGGCTTGATGGTGCAGCCCAGCAGCGGACGGCCGTACTTGTTCATACGGTCGCGTTCCACCTGGATGCCGGCGGGCGGGCCGCCGCAGGTCTTCACGTAGGCGATCGGGAAGCGCACGTCTTCCAGACGCAGGGCGCGCAGCGCCTTGAAGCCGAACACGTTGCCGACCAGCGAGGTCAGCACGTTGACGACCGAGCCTTCTTCGAACAGGTCGATCGGATAGGCTACAAAGGCATAGAAGCAGGTGTCGTCGCCGGGCACGTCTTCGATGCGGTAGGCGCGGCCCTTGTAGTAGTCCAGATCGGTCAGCAGGTCGGTCCACACCGTGGTCCAGGTACCGGTCGACGATTCGGCGGCCACGGCAGCGGCGACTTCTTCGCGATCCACGCCCGGCTGCGGGGTGATCTTGAAGCAGGCCAGGATGTCGGTGTCCAGCGGGGTGTAATCCGGGGTCCAGTAAGTCTGCCGGTATTCCTTCACACCGGCGTTATAGGTTTTAACAGCCATGATTTCCTCCTACAGAAAGGGGTCGGGTTTCCGTGTAACGCCCCAGCGGCCTGACACGATGGAACGCATCATGCAGGAGTCAAATCATCAATAACAGTCGATTTTTTCTATTTCCAGGATAGACTTTAATCTATGCTTAATTCCTGTATGGGGTCATGCCATGCGTAGCCACACCACCTTCCGCCAGCTGGAAATCTTCGAATCCATCGCTCGCCTGGGCAGCTTCACCCGCGCCTCCGAAGAGCTTTTCCTAACCCAGCCCACCGTTTCCATGCAGATGAAAAAGCTGACCGAAACCGTCGGCGTGCCGCTGATCGAGCAGGTCGGCAAGAAACTCCACCTCACCCCCGACGGCCAGGAACTGGCTCAGGCCACCCGCGAAATCTTCGGCATCATGGACCGCTACACCATGTCGGTGGCCGAGCGGCAGGGTCTCAAGCAGGGACAATTGCGGCTGATGGCGATCACCACCGCCTCCTACTTCGCCCCGCGCCTGCTCGGCGAATTCGCCAAGCTCTACCCCGGCATCGAGGTCAGCCTGCGCGTCACCAACAAGGAGCAGGTGCTGGCCAGCATCGCCGACAACCTCGACGACCTGTATTTCCTCGGCCAGCCGCCGGAAGACATCGACGTCATCGCCACCCCCATCATGGACAATCCCATCGTCGTGGTCGCCGCGCCCGACCACCCGCTGGCGCGCAAGAAGAAGATCACCCTGCAGCGCCTGGCGCAGGAACCCTGGCTGATGCGGGAAAAAGGCTCCGGCACCCGCAACGCCATCGAACGCCGCTTCGACGAAAACGGCATCGCCATCCGCCCGCGCCTGGAACTCGGCAGCAACGAAGCCATCAAGCAGGCCATCCTCGCCGGCCTCGGCATCTCCGCCCTCTCCCGTCACGTGCTTACGCTCAACCAGCCCGGCCAGTTCGCCGTGCTCGACGTCGAGGGCTTCCCCATCCTGCGCCACTGGTATGCCGTCTATCCGGCGGGACGGCAATTGTCGGTAGTGGCGCGGGCGTTTCTCGACTATCTACTGGGGCGGGGCGAGGCCGCGCCTGCTGTGGCGGGCAAGAGGAAGTAGCGAACCGGAGTAAGGCTGAACAAAAGGCACTGGTGTCCACGCAAAAATAAAAAGCCTATCAATCAACGATCTAAATAAGATTTCCGGGCTTCTTGTTCATAAAACAAGCCAGTTCGCGATACGTGAACAAAAACATATCTTGAACAAATGGATTTGTTCATCTATTCTCATGTTCACGTAACGTGAAAATCACTGAAAGATGAACATGGCTCATGGATTGTTACACATTCCAGGTGAAGCGGAACATTTGCTGCAGCGGGCCATAGAGACACTTCGCCAACTAACGGGCATCAAGGCGCAAATCGGCCCTTATCCAACTCAAGGGCTACTCGATGTGGGAGCCGACGCCATGGTCGAATTTGAAAAAGGCACAGAGCGCGTCAAGTACGCCGCTGAGGTAAAACTAACAGCCGTTGATCGCTTCAAGATTTTGGAAACCTGGCAGGATGGGCGCGACGTTTATCGAGAACCCAGGATGCTGGTTGTGCCTTACATGACAGCCGAGATGGCAGAGCGTTGCAGGCTACTGAAAATCCCGTTCCTCGATGCCGCCGGCAATGCCTATTTGGATGCCCCCGGCTTGTTCATCTATGTTGCCGGCCGGAAAAAACCCGACATCCCTGGATTGACCGAAAAAGTTGCGCTACACCAGGCGTTCAAACCAACGGGGATGCGAACCATCTTCGCACTGTTGCTGAATCCAGCTCTCGCCGGAAGAAATTACCGTGATATTGCCAAGGCAGCGGGTGTCGCGCTGGGAACAGTCGGCTGGGTATTAAGAGATCTGAATGCCAAAGGCTATCTCCACGAAGTATTGCGCGGTGAAAAGCGTTTGTATAACCCCGACCGTTTGATGCAGGAGTGGGTTGCTTTTTACCCCGTGAAGCTACGCCCGAAACTGAACGCCCATCGCTTTCGCGCCCCTCATCCAGACTGGTGGAAGAACATCGACCTCGGTAAATATCAGGCCCGCTGGGGCGGCGAGGTCGCGGCAGACAAGCTGACCGGATATTTAAAACCTGCGACCTTCACCATTTACCTGCATGGCAAGCCCGACCGGCTGATCCTGGAGCAACGACTCAGACCTGATATGAATGGGGAAGTCGAGATCCTGGAAGCATTCTGGGACGTGGCTGAAGAAACCGCCTGGCAAGATGGCTATCCCAACGACACCGTTCCGCCACTGCTCGCCTATGCCGATCTGATGGCAACCACCGACAGCAGGAATCTCGAAACTGCACGGATGATCCATGACCGTTATTTGGCCAACGCTGAAAATCAGGCCTGACAAGCCGCTTGAGGCTACACAGCTGGAGATCATGCGGCACGTGGACCAGGTGGCTCGCAGTCTCGACCTCCGCTACTTTGTGGCTGGCGCGCTGGCCCGGGTCATCCTGCTGGAGCACGTATACGGACAAAGACCCGGCCCAGCCACACGGGATATCGATTTTGGGGTGACGGTAAAAGATTGGCCCGCGTTCCAGTCCCTGAAAAATGAATTGATTGGGACAGGGGCATTTGAATCCGCACCAGGCATTGCACAACGGCTGATTTACATACGCAGCGCTCATCACTCCTGGATCGATCTCGTGCCATTCGGAGGCATTGAGCAGGATGGCAGAATGATCGCCTGGCCGCCTGATCGGGCCATGGTCATGAACGTAGCGGGATTCAGCGAGGCCGCCGATGCGGCCGTCGAGGTCGAGATTGCCCAGGATTTCACTTTGGCGGTTGCTTCGCTCCCCTCGCTGGCCGTGTTGAAGCTCATCACCTGGCTGGATCGTTGGCCGGAAAACCGAGGGAAAGACGCCCAGGATTTCTTCAACATCCTTTCGAGATATGCCGAGGCGGGGAATATGGATCGTCTATACGACTCGGAACGGGATTTGATGGCGAAGGTAGACTTCGATCCCGACCTGGCTGGTGCAGGCCTGCTCGGCAGAGAGGCAGCGCAACGCTGTCTGCCCGAGACAGCGTTGCTCATCACCCAATTGTTTTCAGACAGCAAAGCGTTTGAGCGATTTACCGGCCACGTCCTCAGCGAAGTACAGATGGATGGCGATAGCACCAGACCGGAAAAGGTGAGGCGCTATCTGGACCTGTTCATCACCTCATTCAGCGGGTGTTTGAGGAAACGCTGAACCACTCCTTCGACATCTCAGGACGAACGGCAAGTTGTTGATTCCGTTCGTGGTGAGCTTGTCGAACCATGAGCGGAATCAACTTGTTCAGCGCCTCCTTAACCAGCCCACAATAACGATCTGGCCACCCGCCCATGCCCATCTACGCGAAGCTCCTCCTGGCATGCCTGCTGTGCCTTGCCGTGATCGCGGGGCTGGTGCTGCTTGTCCGGCACTTTTCCTAGGCTACGCTGAAGACTCCAACAGTTGCCGAGTAGGAGGCAACAAAATGAAACCGAACATGGGTACGGCGGACAAAATCATCCGCCTCGTCGTCGTCGCGATCATCGCGGCACTGTATTTCACCGGCCAGATCACCGGGGTGGCAGCGATCATTCTCGGCATCGTCGCGGTGGCGTTCCTGGTGACCAGCCTCATCGGCTGGTGTCCAACCTACGTGCCATTCGGCCTTTCCACCCGGAAGATGGACAAAACGCTGCGCTAGCGGCGCCGCACCCCGCCCGGGCCATGCGCCACAACGCCGGACATCCGCATCCAACGCCATGAACGGCCTTGCCGCGCAATACGCCCTGTTTCTCGCCGAAATTACCACCGTCGTGCTGGCCGTCATCGGCCTTGCCGCCGCTCTTGTCGCCTTGTCACGCCGCAAGGCCAAGCACGCCGGCCAGATCGAGGTGACGGACGTCAACCGCCAATTCGAGGCGGCCGCGGACCGGATCCAGGCCGCGCAGCTCCCCAAAAAAGCCCTCAAGACACTGCACAAGCAGCGCAAGGCCGAACGCAAGGCCCAACAGAAAAGGGCGGAAGCGGAACCCTGCAGCTACCTGCTGGACTTCAAGGGCGATATCCGCGCCTCTGCCATTACGGCCCTGCGCGAGGAAATCAGCGCCATCCTGCACGTGGCCAAGGCGGGTGACGCGGTGTTGTTGCGGCTCGAAAGCGGGGGCGGCATGGTCAACCGCTACGGCCTTGCCGCTGCCCAGCTGCTCCGGCTGCGTGACGCCCAGCTGCCGCTGACCGTGATGGTGGATACGGTGGCCGCCAGCGGCGGTTACCTCATGGCCGCCGTCGCCGACAGGATTGTCGCCTCGCCTTTTGCACTCGTCGGCTCCATCGGCGTGATCGCGCAAATCCCCAATTTCCACCGCTGGCTGCAGGCCCGGGATATCGACTGGGAACAATTCACCGCCGGCCAATTCAAGCGCACCGTCACCTTGTTCGGCGAAAACACCGAAACCGGCCGCGCCAAGCTGCGCGAGGAACTGGAGGAAATCCACGCGCAGCTCGACATGGACAAGGTCGCCACCGGCGAGGCCTGGCTCGGCAGCAAAGCCCTGGAGCTGGGCTTGGTGGACGAACTCGCGACCAGCGATGAAATCATCCGCAGCGCCTGCCAGCGCGGCCGGGTCCTGCAGGTCAGCTTCCAGCGCAAGCTCGGCCTTCCCGAGCGCCTGCGCATCTCGGCCCAGTCTGCCTGGGATGGCATCTGGCAGCCGCCTTACCCGCTTGGCTGATCATGCCTTCGCTCTTCGAAAGCGAGTGTGGCGTCAGGCAACAGAACTAATTCGAGCCTGGCCTCTTTGATTCTCGGCAAGAGGAGTAGCTAAGCAGAGAGTTCGCCAGCTTTACCGGCTTCGCGCAAAATATTTCAAGGCGGACGGTGGTACAACCATCGTTGCATAAGACATGGGGGTTAAGATCGACTGCAAAGGTAGGCCAGTCGCATGAATGTTCAAATAAAACAACCCTCTCATTGAGGATCCGCACATGACAATAGAGGCGAGCTCATTCGAAATTCTCAGCCGTTTTGAACAAACCAAACCATTCCTGGCTTGTGTTCGTAGTGCCGCAGATGCCCACCGCGATGCGCTCGGTTTCTTAGCCGCAAGCGTCTATGAGGAATTCGCACGTAACGATTGCCTCTATGTCTTGGTGGAACGCACTGCTAAAGGACAGCATTACGCCGGGCACCTACTTTTTACGCAGCGCTATCCATCCGCACGTATCGTTCAGATGTTCACTGATTCACGATACCGGAGACAGCGTTTAGCGACTCGTCTAATCGATCACTTCCGTAATGAATTGACTGAGGCGGGGTTCACCTCCATCTATGCCAGCGTTGCCGAAGATTTGAAAGAGGCAAACGCTTTTTGGGCGCGCCAGCAGTTTCATATACAAACCATCAAGAAGGGCGGTGAGACTCGCAAGCGCCGAATCCTGAGGCGCTGTCACGAGTTGGACTCCCCCCAATTGATCCCGCCTAGCGGACTGAACAAGCACAATCCACTCGGCCTACCTACGCCATCAACAGCTAGTGATTCACTGTTTCTGCTCGACCTTAATGTCGTGTTTGATCTGACTGGTCCACGCCGGATACGTCATGATGAGGCCGTGAGTTTATTTCAGGCCGAACGCATGGACTTGTGCAAGCTAGCGATCAGCAACGAGATACGTGCGGAGCTGCATCGTACGGCAACGCCGGGAAAATTGGACCCGATGGAGGGATTCATCGACATCCTGCCTGCTGTGCCACTCAAAGCATTCGACCTGAACGACACGCTCTTCAAGGACTTGGCGCAGACAGTCTTCCCACACAAAACAGAACTGACTAAGAACGACAAGTCCGATCTTTGTCACATTGCTACTGCCATTCAATACGGTCTCGCCGGTTTGATTACAAACGATGGCACGGTGCTGGAGGCAGGGCCCGCCATCAGAGCGAAACATGGCGTCGAGATTCTCTCATCGGCCGCATTTACATTAGGTAGCCTCGTGCATCATGACAGTGCTTTTGAGGGCACAGACAATAAAAAACTAACACTCCGCCCGGTTGACGACGAGCAGGCCATCGAAATCCACGCTTTTCTGAGTAAGCAACAGATCTCCACATCACAGATTGCCTCTGAGTGGTTCCCGACAGGTGCCAACTCGCTTGTCGCATTTCGTTTCGGCGTATGGTCCGAAGAGGCTCTTGTTGGCTACGTCACCTGGTCTGCCGCAGCCAAAACCGCAACTATCGTCGCTCGTATCGCTGTGGACGTTAGCAGTATGGCTGCGACCGATGCGGCGAGAATAATGCTGACCTTTTTACTTGAGCAACTACCCCAGCAAGGCCCAAGGAGAATCAATCTTGAGATGCCGTTGTTTCAACCGGTCGCGCGTGAAGTTGCTATCAAGCTTGGCTTTCGAGGCGCGCCCGATCAGGCAGGACTGTACAAGATCGTCTTGGGGGCTGTGCTGACGAATCAATCATGGGTGCCCTTCCAACGGCAGCTCCAACAGAATAGCCAAATCAAACTGCCAGACAGCATTCCCGATTTTCAGCATCCTGATCAGCAAATCCCCATCATCGGACCCGACGGAAATCGCCGCTATGTCACGTTAGATGAGTTGGAATCTCTACTTTCGCCCGCTCTACTTTGCCTGCCAGGCCGGCCAGCCGTTATTACTCCAATTCAACGAAGCTACGCCGAACCATTGCTAGGTCACTCGATGCAACGATCGCTACTGCCGTCAGCCACGGTGACTATTTTTAAGGATCGGCACTACATCAGCGCTCCTCGTAACCTCCCTCATTTCAAGCGAGGGACGCTGGTCCTCTTTTACGAGTCCACAAAAGGGCACGGACGCTGCGCCGTCGTTGCCATGGCTCGCGTGCGCCAAGCCTATCTGAAGCGATGTGAAGAATTGAACTCCGAAGACCTAGAACAATCAGTCTTCACTGGAGCGAGCATCAAGTCAGTTGGGGTATCCAAGATGAAGACAGTCACTGTATTTGACAACATTTTCGTGTTACCGCGGCCCGTGCCTCTCGCCAAATTGCGGAATATGGGATGCGGTTTGGAGACTCAGTTGATATCAACCAACCCAATATCAGCTTCACAATTGCAAGAAATCCTGCGGGAAGCATTCAGTCATGGCTGACAAAGAAAACATCCTCATTTCTCTCGAACCACGTCATGCGAAGAACATATACGCTGGCGTCAAAAGAGTAGAGCTTCGTCGCCGAACCATGCACGTGGTCCCTGGGACGATTGTATGGATATACGAAAAAGTGCCTGTCGGCTCAATCACCGGTAACGCAAATGTTGTAGCTGTACACACAGCATCACCGGCACAGCTATGGCGTCGGTTCGGTTCGGTATCTGGTTTATCGAAGACTGAGTTCTTCACTTACTTTTCCGGCCTAACCGTCGCGTGTGCATTGATACTGGATGATGCTCAACTCTTGCAGAGGCCACTGCCATTGGTCTCTTTAAAGAGTGCAACAGGCAACTTCCAACCCCCACAGTTCTTTATCCGGTTAGCTTGTGCCCACCCAGTGCTATTAGCATTGAACTCTTATAGAGACGACAGAAAGCGCGCACCAACTTCGCAAACTGAGCTATGTGCGCTTGCTTCAGCATGACAGCCCACACCCCCAAGGACCCGCCCACCATGCCTTCCCTCACCCTCATCATCGGCAACAAGAACTACTCATCCTGGTCACTGCGGCCCTGGCTGCTGCTGCGGCAGGCAGGCATTCCCTTCGAGGAAGTGCGCATCCCGCTGTACGCACCCGGGTCGACTGAAGCGCTGGCGGCGTGGTCGCCTTCGGGCAAGGTGCCGGCGCTGCATGACGGCGACCTGCGGGTGTGGGATTCGCTGGCGATCTGCGAATACCTCAATGAGCGTTTCCCGGACAAGCAGCTGTGGCCGGCCGACGCGGCCGCGCGGGCGGTGGCGCGCGCGGTGAGCGCGGAGATGCACGCGGGCTTTGCCGCGCTGCGCGAGCATATGTCGATGAACATTCGGGCGCGGCGTCCGGGCCAGGGGCGCACGCCGGAGTGCCTGGCGGATGTCGAGCGCATCCTGGCGATCTGGACGGATTGCCGCGCGCGCTTCGGCAGCGGCGGCGATTTCCTGTTCGGGCGCTTTTGCATTGCGGATGCGATGTATGCGCCAGTGGTGCTGCGCTTCCAGACCTATGGCGTGGCGCTGGAAGGCGCGGCGCGCGACTATGCGGAGGCGGTGCTGGCGCTGCCGGCGCTTCAGGAATGGGTGGCGGATGGGGTGGCGGAGACCGAGCGCATCGAGATGTTCGAACGCGACGAACGCGACGAATGAGGCGATGGGGCGCGGGGCGCGCGCGCCCCTGCTCTCGTCATTCGTGCGTGTTCGGCGCGAGGCGCGCGTCGAGCGCTTCTTCCATGGCGCTCAGGGCGGTGCCCATCACAAGTCCCGCGCAGTAGTGATACAGGA
>Ga0208957_1001893_pt1 | contig 9896 bp, 19 predicted proteins | sample RifOxyA1_FD_184029 | JGI IMG/M metagenome (GOLD analysis project Ga0208957, IMG submission 184029) | Groundwater microbial communities from Rifle, Colorado - Rifle Oxygen_injection A1 (SPAdes) | ecosystem: Environmental > Aquatic > Deep subsurface > Groundwater | place: Rifle, Colorado, United... | reverse complement strand
GATCAATATGTTTCACGCATCCGAGGTCGCAAAATGGAACCCGGCAACTGCCCGTGAAGCCATGGGTTCCGTCCAGGGGTGCCTTGCCCGTTCGGGATGGGATTCGTTTGACTTTTGGGAGTCAACAGCCTTTGGAGATGAGGGCCTGTTTGCAGAAACATGGAGAGACGCCAAAGCGCAAAAAAATGACTACACCCCGTTTTTCTTCGGGTATCAGGACTTTAAGGATGCTGACGGTAATCACGTGTACTATTTTCATCTCCCTGAAGGCTTTACTTGTGACGCTACCCCAGAAGAACGGCAAGTCCAGATCGATAATAACTTATCTGAGGGTCATTTCGCATTCTGGCTGGATAAAAAGAATAATGCATACAACGGCTCTAGTGACCTGGCTCATCAGGAATTTCCGGCAACCGCAGAACTCGCGCTTGGGCACTCAGGGAATCCTCTTTTCGACCGTAACGGAATGGCTTGGCAGGAACAATGGATAATGCCTCCGCTGTTCAAGGTATGCATTGAATTCGTGAGCGCCATTCATCAGATAGTGGATATCAGCGAAACGGTGGCCAACCCGGAAGAGGCGCAGAAAGACCCGTCCAGGGGTTTGGTCCTTGAAATTTGGAAGAAAGTGGAAAAGGGCCGTACGTATATTCTGGCCCTGGATGTTGGGGAGGGGGCCAAGGGCGGCGATTATTCAATCGGCCATGTCTTAATGATTCCACTTAGACCGGGGGAACCTTTTGAACAGGTCGCGCATGTCCGCAGCAATAAGATCGTCGCTGTAAATTTTGGGCTCTTGGCATTCAAGGTGGGGCTCTATTACAACCGAGCGCTCGTGGGGGCAGAGAGAAACGGCACTGGATTAGCGGCAATGGTACCCTTGGATATCGGCCACATAAACGCACCGCAGACAAAGGGCGGATACCCGAGGTGCTATTATCATAAAGGCACGGATCGGGTCACAAATAAGCAAACCGACCTTTTGGGATGGTCAACACAAACCATGTCGAAAAGATTGGCCATCAGCAATCTTCAGAAAATCATCGTCGATTACGGAGTGATCATCCATTCGTATGAAACGTGGATTGAGATTCGCGGTATTCAGATTCCAGAGAAAAAAAGCACAAAGGCATTTTTGATTAAGGCGTCACATCAAGACGACGAAACAAAAAAATGTCATGATGACGAGACTATGGGGATGGTTATCGGTGCGGATCTGGTCAGATACGCTATTGAACACGGAGAGACCGCCCCAATGCAGGACATGGAGAAATAAATGGATTATCAAGAAACTCCAGCCACCATCGACAGCAACGATCTTGTGGTAATTACGCACCCGATAAATGGAACCGAGCGGAAATATCGCCGGGTGATCTCTGGGGTTTGGTGGGGAGATCCTCAATCTGAGGATACACTGGAAGCTAAGAATGGTCTAGCAGTTGTGGGTGAGATGGAAGATCATTCCATCGGAGTGTTACGCACTTTTCAGGGTAATTTACCTCAGTTGTGTGCGGTCGCTGTAGACTGGAAGGATCTGTTCGCAGTAAGCCGGGTTTATGTCAGCCTTACTCCTTCCGGCCATTACGAGATGCTGCGTAAAGCGGATGGGTTACGGGACTATAAAACGGTGCCACCTTTCGTGAATCTCTTCGGGAAGCCTGTCTACGCGGAAAAGGAGCCTGGAAAAAAGTGGCCGCATTTCGTGAACAGGAATCGCAAGGCCGCTATCCTGGCGTATAATGAGCATTTGACCGCAGACTTTTTTGGGGCAATTGAATTGGTAGAGGATTTAATAAAGCGCGGGCAGGTGAAGGGAGACATGGCTTTTCTGCCTGAAATTGATAGGGTTCGCGGTTTAATCGTCCACGAACGGATCAAGAGCCCTGACTATAAAGCTATGATAGCCGCCACTTGGCAAGCGTTCAAAACTATCAAGCTCGACAAGATAGATGACGATCAACAAAAAAAGGAAACATGGGTTCCTTACTACCGAAGACACGAAAAAAGGAGACGGTATTAAAAATGAGTCAAGAGACGCTTAAACAATTTGCAGAGGAATGGATGTCGCAACTGAACATGGCGGCAGCGAAGATGTCTGCTTTACCGGAATTATCCAAGCTGCTTTGGGAAGGGCCTTTCCTTCCTAACTCACGACTGCTCCAGGCGCATCTTTCAACAATTCAGGTTGCGTGGGGGGAGTGGCTGGAGGGGTTAAGGATCGTGGAGTTTTACAACAGCGCCTATAAAAAGTTGCTGGCAGAACTCCAAGAAAACCTGAAAGATGCCCCAGGGAATGACGCAGCGCCCTCGGAACCACAGAAGGTAGAAGTGCCAGACGATCCTCCAGCGGGGAAAACACAGCGCTCTTTGTTGGAGCCCCCCCGGTTCCCGGTGTTATGAAATGAGCATCGCACGGGCACTTCAGGTTCGTTGGGTATGGGCTCGTCGGCTCGGCTTTATGCCTTCTCGTGATGTGGTGGCAAATACTCGTATTCACGTTTTTCATAAACCCTTCTCGCTCCAGAGATCGGTTAGACTAAGGACTTCAACCGTTTGCGTATTTTTCGGTAAGACATTAACCAACCGCAAGGGCCTGCGGGGAAAGGCCCAATCTATCCCCTGGCGGCGAGGAGCACGATCAATATGGAATCTGAAAGCTATGCTAGTTGTCGCTCAAGTGAACATATTTGGTTCCGGGGTTCAACTCCCCGGCAGGGGTGCCCAACGGCCTCTCGCGCTTCTAGCGCTGATGCATATATCAACTGGAGCAGACTTGACGATTCTTTAGGGTTTTGAATGGACGCAGGGCCGAGAAGTGATACGCTCGGCCCAACCCCAGCTAGGGAAAAGGGGGTGATGCCGCTGCTTTGAATCCGGTCCCCTGAGCGGACAGGGCAAACAAACCGCACAGAAACTAGCCTAAAATATTAGGGCCGATCTATTAGTTCGGGTCGGCCCATTTTTTCAGGAGTGTGGATATGGCAATCATAGACCTTGTTGGAATGTGGTGGAAAGAAGGGAAGAACGGGGACTATCTGTCTGGTGCGAAACTTTCCCGGAAGGAACTGATAGCCAAGATTGAGGAAGCTGTGGAGCCTGATGGCTTCGTGGTCTTGGCGGTATTCTCAACCACAAAGAAGACCGAGAAATCCCCTGACAAGAAGTTATGCATGATGACCTCACAACAGGGTGAGCAGCGACAACCCGAGAGGCAAAGAGAGCCTGCACGTAAACCCGAACCTGACTATTACCCTCCGCCACCGGAGGACGACATCCCGTTTTGAGGTAATAGCATGAGCATGACACCGAAGCAGTTACACCCCGTTCATCACGATATTTTAGACCGGATCGGGGACGCTTGTAAACAGACGGCGAAAAACCAAAGTTTAAACCAGTTCCTATGCGGGTTGCACCGTATCAGACTAATGATCAACGATCTCCACAACGATATCGTGAAAGGAAGAGAAGGTGAGGGATGACAAACGATGAGGCCGTTGAACGACTTAAAGTGATAGACTTTGAACGCAGTAACTCCAGAGATCGACTCGCGATTCACACTGCTATAAACGCTTTATCTGACCAACCCCGCACCGTGGCAGAGATCAGGGCGGAGGTGGAGAAGTGGTACAACAAGTTTGTTGAAGCGGATAACTTTTTCAAACAAAAAGGGCTATCTACTTTTATGTCGGGCTTTTCCGCCGGACGAGATACCTGTAAAGACATTCTCGACTTCATCGACGGGGAGGAGAAATGAACAACGACCACGCCAATGCGACATACATAGCAATAGAGGCACTTTCTATGGAGGTAGAGCGGTTAAGTGGCGAGTGGCTTAATGCTCTTTCTTATAACATGCTTCTTTTCCGCCCCTTCCCCGCCTTCTCCGATCCTGCGCCATACAGCCATGAGCAGGAAGAGGCGTGGGATGAGCCTATTAAAACACACGTCTGGGGTCCTCACTACGTTATTGCATGGAGGTCGTGTGCTCAGTGTTGTTACTTAGAACGATGGGTTCATGGCCCTTATAAATGTAAGCTTTACCGAATAGATGAAACTTGTAGCTCAAGTAAGGATTATTGCCTCTTCACCCAATACCGCCACATCCTTTTTCGCAAGTTCGACATGGAGGGGTTATGAGCAGATGGGATGATTTTGACAACCCTTTGCCAAGTGAAAAGACACTTATGCGACGCATAAAATACAGCCTAGGGCAGGATTTACCAGAGGTTAAGATTATCCCTTTAGATGTCCTTGACCAAACACAATTGTCGATTACGCAGTGGGCAATACAGCAATTTGGTCCGACTAACGGGCCTTCTGTGCAGCTTCAAGTATTGAAGAGGGAGCTGGATGAATGGATCGCTGAGCCTACCTCACTGAAAGAGGCTTGCGATTGTTTTGGTCTTCTTATGGATTGTGTCAAACGTATGGGGTTCACAATGTCCGATCTATTAAAGGAAACCAGAAGGGTTTACGTCCAGAATATTGACCGAAAGTGGGAGCCTATAAGCCCACCAGACAGCGAAGGCATTGTCTATTATCGCCACATTGAGGAGGCCCCATGAAAACCATCGTCGCCGGAACAATCATCGTGCAGCTTCTCTTGTTCGCCCTGGTCCTGGATTACGTCGCAAAGCACGAGCATCCCGTTGTCACGATTGAGCCGTCAAAGGTGTGTGACTGCTCCCAGGAGCTTCTCGACATCAAGACGGACGCTGATTTCATGCGTATGGCGTGTAACGAGATGACGACCGTTGGGAATAAAATGTTCCTGGGCTTATCCTTAATCCAAACCTGGATACAGGCCGACCGCGATCACGAGGATGAACAGGCCGTGGAGATAGCAAAACTCAGGGATGAGTTGGCCGCAGTGAAGAAACGGAGGTGCTGGTGATGACGAATCCAGAGGCTATTGAATCTTTATGTGCGACAGTCAACGCATATCGAAAGGCTAGAAAAAACATCGATACATCGGTTTATGTCCCCCACGTTATAGGCAGAAGATATGAAATCAAAGAGGCAATTAAGCTACTCGCCCACAACTGGCTCAACCGCCGAAAGGAGAAATGACCTTGGATGATTTACAAGCTGCTTTTTTGAGTATAGCCATTGGTTTCACTTGGCTTCTTATTGTCGCTTGTCTACTTAAGTATTTATTATCATGAAAGGAGAGTGACGTTGAATGAAAAGACTACTTACGACGGCCCTCGTTGGCCTGTTGGTGCTAGTGACATCCCCGTGTTTGAGCCAGCAGACGTTATCCATGAGCGGATCGCTAGGCTTAAGCTACCTGAACCAGACCCTCGCTGGCGAGAAGCTTCCGAACCTCGTCACACAAGACGTTTCGTTAGCCTTGAACGCCCCCGACGCCTTCGCAGAGTATCGCGTCCAGCTACATCAAGACGAGATATTCAGACAGCAGATAAAGGCCGGGATGCAGTGGAAGAACATCCGCCCGTTTTACAGCCTCGACCTGATTGGGGGAACCCGTTTCAATGGCGGTGGAATCACTTTTTCTCAGGCCGATACTGGTAAAACTGTGACCCTATCTGCGCTCTATCGTGAGGGCGGCTGCGGCTTCGAGGTGAAGATTCAGAAACTTACCGGTCCTATCTGTGGATCTATCGGCTATTCCTATGACAAGTATCGGGAGATGGTAATCATGGGGCCATCGGTAGAGTTAGGGGTGGTGTGGTGAAATGCTCGTTTTGTGGACACATAGGGAAGACAATGGCGTGGATTTGTGATGAGTACGGGATCAGACTTAGACATATCTTTTGTGAGTGTTGCGGAGAAGAAATTGACATAAAAGAGGTGGTAGGATGAAGCTTCATCACGGATTCCCAATGTGCAAACACCATCGTCCTGTCGATCTCCCATATTTGCAATGGCATGAATGGGCAGAAAAGAAACACAGGGCAGGGGAGCGTCAACGGCGCTGCAAGAAATGTAACCGAGTGTTTTTCAAAGAAGAGTTTGGAGATGAAAACGCGGAAATGAGGAGGCCAGGATGACACCAGAATGGGAAGAGTTGAAAGATTATGTGAAGGTAGAACGAAATTCATACCACTATGCCGCACGGATTTACGACAAGATGTCCGAGATCGAGCACCGCACCCTGCCGGAAAGGGTGGCGAAATTGATTGCTAATTTTGATCATGAATCATGGGAAGAAACGGTAAGACTTTCTGAGCCCCTTAAATGGTCGGCAAAATTCGGCATGGTTGTCGAAAAAGCCCTCCGCACGGGTGACCTTTCCGAGCTTGAGAAATGGCAGAAGGAGCTGAAGAAATGAACGAGAAAACCAAAGAACATATATGTCTGAAATGTGAGTACGAATATCCACACACTGAGGGGGTCTGCGCAAGATACGATCACGGGCTACATAAGGTCTATATGTGTGTCAGTTTTACGCCAAAAAAACAAAAACCGAAGGAGAAAACCCAGTGAACACAAAAACCTGTAAGGAATGCCCCGCAGTGTATGACTTCAAAGAACTTGACGAGCTAGGCATCCCAAAAATGGAGTGTCGTAGAGACCCGCCACAAGTATATACAGGCCCCTCCCCACATTTTCCTGATATGCCGTTTTTCCAGTACCCACCGGTCCACCCCGACTTCTGGTGCTACCGAGGCCGGGAGATCATGGAGGAAGAGGACCAAAAGAAACAATGGCTTGAGCAGCGCAAGAAAGACCAGGAGAAACAAATTGAAGAACTGAAGCGCCTTCTATGGACAAAGAAAAGCCCAGATGGGCGTGCTTTAACTGGCGAAGACCTTAATGGTGTCCAAGAGCTACTTGACCATTATGAGAGCACACCCATCGAGACTGACATTGGAGTGCCAGCACATTTTTCACCAATGCATCCGAAATGGTAAATCTATGCGTGATCCGAAAGACACTTATGTTAAAATCTACCGGAAAGCCTGGGGGCATCCGTTGTTCAACAATGAGCCTTTCAGTAAAAGAGAGGCTTTCTTTTGGATGATTTCCAAGGCTAACCGGTTCCCAGACGGTCTTATTGGTGTGGGGGATCTGATTATTTCTCGCCGGTATCTTGCTTGTAAGTGGAAATGGAGCGAAGGTAGAGTGTGGAGATATCTGCAAAATCTAATAGATAGCAACATGATCTCAACCAGATTAGTACTGCGAACAGACATAATCCTAAAAGTTGCCTTCACCTTTGACTTTTTCGGTACAGACATCCGAACAGACAGGATACACCACCTAACCATAGCTACTATTGTGAATTATTTAGACTATCAGGTTATAGATAGTTGGAGCGGTACAGACATCGGTACAGACACCCAGACAGACATCGGTACAGACATCGGTACAGACACCAGTACCAATAAGAAAGAAGGTATAAAGAAAGAGAAAGAAAGTAAAAGAAAGAAGAACCCCCTACCCCCTAAAAAGCCGGTCGCTTCACATGATCGGGAATTCCTACAAGAGCAGCTATCAGGCATAAATATCCCCGACTTTGAACGGAAGTACGGCCCCGAAGGATTAGACGTTATCGCTTGTTTTAACGACTTCACTGATTATGTCTTGAACGGTACGGCTAAAAACCAGACCCCGAATCAAGCAAACTGGACGGCGTTTTCTAGGGCTTTCCATGATTCATGTAAATGGGCGATAGAGCATAGCCGCCACTTAAAGGAACAAAAAAACCTATCCCTTGCTGAACGAATCGGAGTGAGGTGAAAATGACACCAGACGAAAAACTCGTAATATTTACCGACATCGGCTGCGTAGACGATTGGTCAGTCGAGTATTTTGTGGTCCCTAAAACCCTCGACCTGGATGTTATAGTAAAAGAATGGCAAAATATTCCCTATGATCGAAGAAAATCTTTTCATGAATGGCTACAGACTAAAGGGGCCAGGGAGTTAAACGAGCAAGATACTGAAATATGCTTCATCACAGACGACGAAGGAAGCTGGACGGTGGGGGGAAAATGACCATACCAGCCACGATAATTTGCGATGAGCTTGAGCAGGCTTTTAAAATGGCCCCTCCCTTCAAGACTACTCCCGACAAAGAAGACCTTATCACAAAAGATCTCCTTGAAATCGCGGGCAATTGGAATGAGGACAACTTCAAGAAAACCATGTCGATTGTCCGGCGCCGGTACAAAACCTTCCCCACGGTCGAGGAGATCGTGGACCTTTACTGGCAGACAACGAAAGAGGGCCGACCAGCGACATCCGAGGCTGATGACATCCGGAACGATTGCGAGAAACGCATAGCCGAGGAAAACCGGATCTACTCCAGAATAATAGCTCTGCCGCACGACGAGAAAAGGGAAGTGCTTGAGATGGCAGAAGAAGAAATCGAGGCTGCTTTAGACAATTTGAACTCGACCGACGATCAAAAACTCGTCCAACTCCTGCGCCGCCACAAAGAAGAAGCGATTAAGGGCAGGGCAATTCAAATTTTCAGAGAGAACTATTCATGAGCCATCACGCAACCCCCACGGTATGCGATCGAATCCTCGAAGCAATCCAGCGTCATGGCAAAGACGGGATGGAGACATGTCAAATCCAGATGCTTCTCGGGCGAAACAAAGGCCACATAGGATCGCTGCTTTGTCGCCTCAAAAAAGAAGGCAAGATTTACTCCCCAAGACGAGGGCTGTATGTCGCAACCAAAAACACAAGGAGCGGAGAAGAATGAAAAACAAGAAAGGTGCGATTTGCCCATATTGTGGCCATCAACACGAAGAAATTAACAACTGGTGGGCAGATATGGTTGAAAAAGACGGTGGGGGAGTACAGAAATGTGAGGGATGTAAAAAATGGTTCGACGTGTCTTGTAAAATCTCACACAAATGGACTTCAACCAAAACGCCCCTAGAATCCCCGTAGTCAATCTCAAATTCCCGACAACCCTTATTACGCTTTCGGGAAGATATTGGAAATTTGACGGGAAAGACGAAGCCAAGGAAAGGATGTGGAGGATGTTCGATATCTTTACAGGAAAGTACAAACAGAAAGACTTTATACCTGGAAGTCCGCAGCAAGAAATCCCCCCATATTTTATCTGGACAGCCAAAGAGTTAATGGAGTATGACTTCTATAGCAGCCGACCCCTTGACCGGCAACAAGAGTCCTTCTCCACACCCCGAGAAGACGACCGCGACTCATACCTATACGAGGAATAGGAAACACCTATCCGAAAGGAGTCCGAGGAGTAGACCCATGTACAACGTTGAAAACTACTGGGGAAAAGCTGTTGCGACTTATATAGAGAACTGGCCTAAAGAACTATATAATTTGTCGATACCACAAATAAACATCCCCCTTGGAATGCCAAAAGCGTTCCTGTTGATATTTAATAAAATTATGGACGGGAAAGAGTTGTCGAGTCTACACTTGTCGTATCTTTCCGTCATAGAAGAAAAACTTAATAAGGCCGCTCAGTCATTCCCAAAAGGCTTCTTTTGCCGCCTTGGATCACGGAGCCCTAAAGACTCATGGCATGGGCACAGAAACGGGTTTAAATGTACAACAGGCAAAGATGCGCTACAGCTCCTATTAGATTCCCCCGACCGGGTATATGATGACGTGGCCCTTGCGGTGGCTAAAAACTACAGTCCCCAGATTTGGTTAAGAGAATGGAAGGAGATCCCAGAGTGGGCCGAGTTTCGCTGTTTTATGAAAAACCGTGAACTAGTCGGGATATCCCAATATAATTATCTTACACAGCAGAAATATAACGAAATCGTTGATGAACAGTCTTCAATTAAATGGGCCATAGATCGGTTTTTCCAAACATTATTTCTGCCGGTTATTAATCTTGATAGTGTGGTTTTTGATGTTTGGGTTACTAACCGGAAACATAGCAATGAACGGACGTGGGAAGTGCGGCTCTTAGAAATTAACCCTTTCGAT
>Ga0208957_1001892_pt1 | contig 9897 bp, 14 predicted proteins | sample RifOxyA1_FD_184029 | JGI IMG/M metagenome (GOLD analysis project Ga0208957, IMG submission 184029) | Groundwater microbial communities from Rifle, Colorado - Rifle Oxygen_injection A1 (SPAdes) | ecosystem: Environmental > Aquatic > Deep subsurface > Groundwater | place: Rifle, Colorado, United... | reverse complement strand
GAGAAGTAGACTTCACGCCAGCCTTAGATAGTCTACTTCTCAAGTCCCACGCCGACTTCCAACTCGTGACATGAACAATCCCACTCCAATCAGCGGGACAGTCGTTGATAGATTTAGCAATAGCCTCCGCGTGCTTGACTCGACCCGCCTCGGTGACACTCTGGCCCATGCTTGGAACATCTAGCACATGCACCGGCCTTTGTGTTGGCCCGAACTGATTGGGTACAGCGTGGAACTCATACTTCGTTATTCCTAACTCCTCGGTGAAGTCTACATGGTTGCCTATCGTCGCGGACATAAGCACCGTTCGCGGATACAGACCCAAAAATAATTTTGGAAAGTGGTGTCTCGCAGTGAGAGGCTTTACAATCAGTCCCGGTACTGGTTTCCCGTCATAGGTTAACGCTCTTTGTCCCGAACGAACGAACCAATCGTCTTGGCTCATGTGTATCGCAGAACAAGTCTGTACCAGCTTTGCGGTGAGGCGTTCGGCTTTAGACACCTGTCCCTTGTGGTAGGCGTCAGACTCCTTCTTGTTCTCATCGATAGCCAGTTTTAGTATCCCGATGCTTTGCTCCATCCACTTGAGACAGAGGTTGATATTGTCCCGCGAACTGTCGTAACAACTCGGATACTCTGGCAACCGCCAGCGGATACGATCTGCCTCGCGGATGGTGCAAGAGACAAAGTCTAGCGTCTCATCGGGGAGATTGTGGCACTCGTCTAGAAATAGATACTTAGTCAGATACTTCTCCGACTTCACCCAACGACTCGTAAGCATGTAAGCATAGTTGATAACACGCTTTCGGCTACGCTGTGCTAGGCGCTTCTGAACTAGATATGGACACTCGCTATTGTACTCACAGTCGTCCATTGCGCCTTCGTACAAACATTGGGCAGCGGTATCGTCAATGCTTTCTCTATCGGGGTGAACGCAAGGATAGTTTGCGCGACCGAACACTACGTCGAAGCCGTAGGCCTCAGCATACTGAGTTTGGAGACTCTTCGTGCGTACCACTGCGGTGGAACTGTGCTTCTTTGCCGGTGCCTTAGCACACGCCGTCTTGCCTGAGCCGACAGGTGCTTGAAGCAGGATGGTGGAACCATCAGGCCGAGAGAGGAGATACTGAATAGTGTCTAGCTGCCCCGGCCTAAACTCGCTATGGGGCAAATCGAAGTCGCGGGGATGAGGATCGGACGGAAAGATCATCTCGTCAGTCATCTCATAAGTCTTTGATAAAGTACAACAAAAGCAAGCGTTGCAGTCTGCGGGACGACTCCATTGCCCACCGCTCGAATGCGCTCGTTTCGATTGGCAAATCGGGCATCGTCCAGCCAATCGGCCAGCCCATCATCCATTCCCAGAAACGCGGGTTGAAGGTCACTTTGGGTTTCTTGCCATTGATTGTATTTGTTAGGTCTAGGGGGATAGAGTGCAGAACGAAATCCGTTACTATTTTTCTCCGAATGTCGAAAGCTCCGCCCTCTATGTCCGAAGCCACTGGAGTCCTCCAGCGACTTCCCTCCCTTCCCAATAATCGGTTCGTCGGCGCATTGCCCGTTATTTCGTCCTTCCAGTCGCGGGAATTGGGAGTCGCCCAATTCCCGCTTAGTTTCACTTGTAGGCCGAGAGTCATCGTCTGCAATTTCCTCGATCCGTCCTTGCGCTTTCGATACACTCTCGCTCCGATTCTTGGATCGTCCCCGTTCTTTCCCTCTAGGGTTTCCAACTTCGGCCCGAACTCTTCGGCGTTCGGAGTATGCCATGAAATAGAGTCGTTCCCGTTGATGCGGTGCGCCAACCTCCTCCGCCGTGAAGAATCCAGCCTCAATGCTGTAACCCAAGCCTTCCAGTCCCTCGCAGACCTCTGAAAATCCGATCCAAATGTGATTTGATACATTCTCGAAGAAACAGAATGTTGGCTGGATTTCTTGGATGATGCGGAAGATATCAGGCCAGAGATGTCGGGGATCGTCTGCGCCGAGTTTCTTTCCACTGATGCTGAAGGGCTGGCACGGGTATCCGCCAGAGATGCAATCCACTGTGCCACGCCATACTCGACCATCGAAGGTTCTAACATCCGACCAACAAGGCGCTTTATCCAAGAAGCCTTCTTCCATGCGCGATGCCAAGATTTCGAGGCGGTATGCTTCTCTTTCAACGTAGCATACTGTTCTAGCGTTACAAACCGCCAATCGGATTCCGAGATCGAGTGTTCCTGTTCCCGAACAGACGGACAAGACATTGAAGGTGGAGGAATGATCCATGTCATTTTACAGATGAGGATCGAACGGAATAAGTTCGGCCTGTGAGTCAGTCATCTTAGAACTCCGGCAGGGCGAGTTGCATCTGAGCTTCGCGGATGCTCCGCTCGGCATAGGCGTGAAATATTGGGTCTATCTCACATCCAACGAAGTTGACGCCCGCCTCCAAACAAGCTAATGCAGTTGTACCTTTTCCGGCAAAGGGATCAAATACCACTGCGTCTTTAGCGTGAACGAATAGCCTTATCAGGCGCAAAGGCAACTCAATCGGAAAGGGAGCTGGATGGTGATTCGACCTATCGGGCGTCATAAACCAAACATCTTTTGTGTAATCAATAAATGGTACAGCTTCTCGTCCTCGCCTGCCTGTTCCGCCTCGGTGAAACCAACGACCCTTTGAACCTAACAATATCCATTCATGAGCGGGACGCATATATGGATCGCTGTCACACCCCATACGATAATCTGACGAAATGGCGTTTCCCTCGCTTCCCTTCACCCACATAATAGGCTCACGCATATGTGGGTCAAGGGCTTGCATTATCTCAAATAGGCGAAATCCTAACGGCTCAATCCGTCCCTTGCCAACTACCTTTTTACCGTCGCGGTGGGTTTTATATTCTGGGTCAAAACCTTGCCATGTGTTAGAATATTTATGTTGGGCCTGCCAACGAACTACACCTGGAACATTCACGGCGACTACACCACCGAGAACGGTTACGCGGTACACTTCCTCCAACACCTGCTTTATCCAGTCATAGTAGTCCGACCAAGGCATCTCATCTACAAACGTCCCATATGCCTTGCGACAATTGTAGGGCGGCGAGAATATAGATAAGTCAATTCCTCCATCCGACAGGGTACGCATAAACTGAATGCAATCTCCCAGATACAACTGAACAGTCATCTCGTCTCTCCGGCTATCTCCTTCAGGTCTACATTGCGAAGCGTTCCCGCTAATCCTAGTAGACAATTACGACCATACTTCTTAGTAAAACTCCCCCCGTGCGCATCGGGAAGCTGGAGAGAGTTAGCCTGTCGTTCACACTCTGCTATCGCCCAGTCTAAAGCTATCTTTGCGCCTTCTAGTCTGGCCTGTTGAATACTCATCTCGTCTCTCCGAAATGCTCTTTTGCTCTCTGAGTAAACATCTCGTAGTCCCTCTCCAGTCTCTCTACCAGTCCTCTCTGTTGTCTCTCTACTGTGTACGATTTCTTCTCGTCGTACCGTCTACGCTTCAGCCTACCATGTCTCCCGTTTCCCAATCCCTCGTATCGGAAGAACGTCACCTGCACCCTCATCCCAATCGGCCAGATACCACCCCTCAATCCCTCTATAAATTGGTCAAATGGAAACTTGCTCTCCCCCGGCGTGAACATCGGCACAGTGTCTCTAGGATCGTCCTTCGGACAAGCTAATACCCTCACCCATCGGATGCTCCCAGTCCCCTCACCCAAGATGTTATAACCGTCTGATTCGTAGAGAGAACCTAGTTTAGTAGGCATTTTATCGGATATTTCAACTCGGCCATGACCAGCCGAGTTGGAAAGTTGATTCTACATGGGTTTTTCCATGTAAAGTCAACTAGGCGATGATGGTGGCGACGCTCTAAGCAAAAATATACTTCCCCAATCTGATAGAGAGTCAATCCACCAAAGAGCCTTTTCTTATACAAGCCGCCACCATCATCGCCTAGTTCGTTTTGAATGGAAATTCCCAGTACAAAATCAACTTTCCAACTTTCCCGCCATAGCAAAGTTGATTTGCATAACTTGACATAATCCTTATTATTATGTCAAGTTTACATAATACACTATTGGGCGACAACAACACTACGCCACTCTTCCATCGGCCAACTTTGCCATAGCAGATTTACGCCATACCCAACGACGGCCATCTCTCTCTGGTATCCATCCTGCGCCCTTGGCGCAATCTCGTACTACTCTATCTGTGTATCCAGCACCATCACCAGCCCTGATTAGTTCTATAGACGCTATTTCTGATCTATCTCCAACAAAACTGATAAACCATTTTAGGCAACGTTGGCGAACGGCGCTATTTTGGCTAATGGTCGAGTTGAATATCGCTATACCGTAGGGATCATGTTTTACTCTGTCTTTTACGTCTGCAACATCCAGACCAAGATTTTCGCATATGTTTATCAGTTTCTCATATAGGGATGGGACGGGATATTTTTCAAGCTCGGCAGCTATTCGGAATGCCTCATCACGCTGTTCAAGCATTCGACGACTCTCATAGATATCCCAATAGACACTTACTCTTGGGTCTGAACTGCGTCCCTTATCTCTCCAGAGAGGAAGAAAAGTGTCAACGAAGACATCATGAAATTCTTCTATAGATAGTTCCTCCTCTATCGCTGCCATGTAGAATACATCGTAACTATCCTCTGGCAGGCGCAATCTGGCAAATGACTTCATTCGTTTTCCCTTACGGTCAGGTGCAGTAATTGCTGCCCTCTTCCCTCGTTTCTCACCCTCCTCTATCTCGTTCCCGATCCTTTCCATCTCGGCAAATGATATTGTTCCCACATCTGGCGAGTTGTCCAAAAAGTCTCCGTTACTCACTGACATTTCATTCTTCTCTCTCGGCACTCTTATACACAAAAAGCTGCACCGGTCATTTTGTCTGATACTGGTCAAGGTAACAGGCGGTCAGACCGGAACAGCTTTTTGGGCAAAATAAAACCGCGTGAGTTACCTTGACCGTAACATATTATACCACACCCATCCGATACTCGCCGCATACGCCGATACGGTACTCACCACGAGGATCAGATACGCCGGCCAATCACTATTCATTTCCAGACTCCTCTGCACTGGCGTTCCGATACCTCTCCCCCAATTTTCTTATGCACGCCTTACAATCGTCTGGGCTTTTTTCGCCTATTGGTTCCAGTGTTCCATGGTACATCCATTTTCCGCATAGAGACGAAACTCCAACAAAGTAGTGTGCCTTTCTGGAATTCAATGGAAAGCCCCATCCCTCAACTTGTTTTTCACTCATCTCCCAGTTCCTCTGCGTTGACATGCCGATACCACCTTACAAACGCCTCCTTCCGCGCCAGTATCACGCGCAGTAGGCCATCGATGCCATTCTGTCGTATCTCTTTTGCTAACTCTCTTGACTCGTCTCGCGTAGATTTCTGTAGCAGGACGTGGAACTTATTTGACTTGTAGGTAAACCGTTCTGTTGCCAGCGCCTCTCGTCCCTTCGGCCTAATCCGAACATACAGCCCATCGTAAGAAGTGCTACCCTTGATAGTCTGACTCTCTATCATTCCTCCACGAATCATCCTAGAGATGAGCATACGCGGATAGGGAACGCCCTCGGGGTTAATGCTGTCTAACAAGACCCATCCATCCGTATCTTGCAGTAGAGAGAGAATCGTCTTGCGGAAACGCGGCTGGTCGGCAAGACGAGTATTGCGGGTCATTGTGCCTTTCGTTTCACTCGATAATACTCTCCCACAATCTTCTGCGCCTTGCCTCTAGATACATTGAACTTCTGCCGCAGGCGGAACTTGACATTGGCGATGCGCTCTGACTCCGAGAGGGAATCAATAAAGAGAAAGTAATCAGTGTAATTTCTCTGTACGTCGTGTCCCATGTTTCACCTTTGCAATGTCCTTTTTGAGCACCTTAGTAATTTTGATTGGTTCTTCCAAGAAGGTAGTTGCCCCAGACCTCCCGACTTGTAGAAAGTAGGTTGTGCGATAACTACTGTTACCTACTTTCTCTTCTATGATAACTGCAAGTAATTCTGCCATTTTATTCCTCCGCTATGATACTTTCCCACTTGCCTTCAATTTCTCCGTCCTCTACCCCAGCTAACTTCTGAAACAGCATCGGCACAGGACGGCCCAACTCTTTCCACGCCTTGATTGCCTCGGCGCGGTTGGTGGGTTTGTCCACATTAGTCACTATATCTACAGGATTAGTCACCTCGTTTCCCTCGGGAGAACCGAATGACTGAGTGGGCATGATCCCTGCTTGAACCAGAGCCATTGTGTTCTCTTGCTCTTGCAACTTAGCATCAGCCATCATTAGAGCAAGTTGAGCATCAGAGTAGAGTTCTGAAATCATCTGATCTTCTTGAGAACTACGTATCTCAAGGGGACTGGGTTGACTGACGCTATAGCCACTCCTTAGATAGCGCCGAATTTCCTTCCAAGTGCAGGTAGGAATGCGAGGTGGGAGCATTTGTTGAACAACCCACTCGTCCCTGTCCACAGAAACCCTGCCCATGCGTTCCTTGAGAACGAGTCCCGCTGGTTCTCCGTTAGGATTGCGTGAGTCGTTTACCAACCACAGCATAAGACTAGACAGGCGGTAGAGTATCTTCTTTCCCGACATTGCTACCTTGCCAGGAACGGGCCGGCTACCGTCCCAAACATTCTTGAGGTGGAACACGAGGATAAGGTTTTCTACCCCGCGCCCGTAGAGGGCCTGAAACAAGTTTTCATACAGAGGAAACACCCCCTCTGTCCATAGCCTGCCGTAGGCAGTTGTTGTCACGCCAAACTTGGCCTTGTTCGCCTCGACATACGCAGCCATACCCGACTCAAACTTTTCGGCAGTATCGAGAATTAACGTGCGATACTGATTCTCAGGCAATGCCGAGAAGCACTCTAGGATATGCTGATAATAACCAATGAGTGCGTTTTTCTGTTCCTTGCTTACCCATGGCGCCTCACCCTTATTGAGTCGGTCAAGTAAGTCGTCGTCTGAGGGCAAGGAACTAAACCGTTCTTGCAAATCTATATACATACCAAAGTCAGCCAACCCCCTATCTTTCAGTTCGGAACGAAAGTGGTTGGCCGATTTCTCCGCATCGAAATAGGCAACTTTGCCCAAGGCCGAGGGAGGCTCAAAAGTTGCAGCCAAGGTAGTCTTTCCGGTGTTCTTTGCGCCGGTTATTGTTATCAACTGATGAATGCGTTCTGTGATTGGCATTCCCTGTTTACTCCTCGTCTCCATCTTCCCAACCTATGTATTGCATGATTTTAGCCCTAGTCTTATCCCCCACGCCCTCCACCTTCATCTCTTGTAGAATAAGCATGGTATCCATGAGAGTAGGACGTTCCCCATTGCATCGTTCTACTGTCTTTTGATACACTGCCTCAGCGCGGTCTGTTCCTAGTCCGGGGAAAGTCATGAGTGTACGCTGGACAGCAGGCGTCTCGTAAAGAGTCTGTGCAATCGGACGAGAGATAATCTTCTTCCCCCACCCACCTTCACTATCTCTGTTCTCTAGCCGTGTCGCCCACATGCTACACCATGAAGCGACAAGCCCCTCCCGTGAAATCCAACTCATATACCCGCCGCGCATCTGCCACCAATCTAGCGCAGCAATAATCTTTCCGTAATCCCAACCCGACTCACGTCCATCGATAACGGCTTTGTTCTCACGGGTACATTTCAGGTCGCCTATGAGAAGTAGCCACGGCAGAGGACAGACTTGAATCAGTCTCGCCAACTGGAACCACAGGCGTGAGTCATCCTCTGTAATGGACTGAACAAAGTCACCAATCGTCTTGCGCTGAATGCACACTCCGGCCTCAGCGTGACGGAGAATAAGCGCATCGTTCGATGATGGAATAGATAATGGAGTGATTATCAAATCCGCCCCAGTGATGTCCTCCATGCCAGAGACGAAGAGACAGGACTCCTTGAGGGAGTCGGGGAGGTTTCGTTCCTCGGTCGTGTCGGCCAAGACTAACAACTACATTCTCCTTGCGGTTCTATGCACGCTGTAACTCGGTATAGAAGCTAGGCAACTATACATTCGAGCGAGGTCTATGAACCGCTAACAGTCCCATACCCATGTGTTGTACCCCAGTCTATGCCCGCTCGTGCGGGTTGAGTCTCGAACTCACCACATGGGTTTTCTCGGGCCAGGCTTGACACTGGCTACCCCGCATTCGTTTCACGGAGATGCTGGCTCTATGAAACTGGAGGCAGGTACGCATGTGCATCATGGCCGCGTGTCCCTTCCACGCCGCCGAGAAACCTTCCTACTTCAACAGTTCAAAATCTGCCTCGGTCAATTGCCATTCGCTCATGACCAACTTCTTCGCCTTGCCGCTTGCAATGCTTTGGCGAATGTCTCCGATGAGACTGGCAAATGTGGACGAGTTTCCGTACTGCTTCTTGGCTCCAGCGGAGAGAGCATCAAACAAATCTGGTGTGTCACTTCCGTTCTCGGTCGTTCCACTGTCCGACTGAGCCGCGAGTTCCTTCGTGCCGACTTCCTGAGCCTCGCGCTCGTTCTTGAAGAACTCGATGATCGTCTGGACGTAATTGCGCTTGCCGACCGTCTTGGTTACGCCGTCTACGTCTTTCTCTTGTGTGTAATACGAGCCAGGCGAGGGATTGTGAACCGTTTGCATTCGCAACCACGCTGGCCCCCAGTCGGCGTTGACAAGGCGCGTAATAGCCTCAATCAACTTCTCGGACTCCAGCTTGTCCGGTGCGTTGACGCGCCAGTTCTCGGCCTTCTCACCCAGTGCGCCCCACAAAGCCTTGCGCTGTTCGACCAACTTCTCGATTTGCTCTTTTGTGTCGGAGTGAACTTCCTGACCAGAGACAAGGCTGAGGTCAAACAACGAGTCTTTGTACCAGCCGCGTCCGAGTGCATAGGCATTGACCACCGAGGGGATTGCTACGAGGGATAAGCCAGCGGCGTTCTTCGCGTTCTGGTAATCTTTGGGTAGACCGACCACCTCGCATTCGCCAGATATGGTTGGGGAAAACTTAGCCCGAGTCTCATCCGTCATGTTCGTTACACTGGCCGTAGCCATTGTGGTAACGTAGGTCGGGGTTACGAACCGAGTATCGCCCAAGTAACGCTTAACATACTCGTTGGCCTTTTCTTTTGTTCCGCCCCGCAACCACAGTCGAATGCCGGTGGTTGAGAAAGACACCCTGCGCGACTTGCCATTGGTATATTCCCCCTCATCATCGAATGAGGCGGATTTTCCCAACGTCAAGCCCAAAGCGCGGAATGTCTGCGCCAGTCCGATGTTCCCACGCGGGACAAACTCGCCCGATGGGACATCTCCGTAAGTTTCCCCACCGCTGGTGAGGAAGTCGTCCTTGTACTGATATTCTTGTGTCATGTGTTAGTCCTCTTCTTCCAGTAGTGGATGTTCGGCATCCTCATCGGTAAGCCAACGAATGGCTGACAAAATGCCCCGCTCAAATGGTTCTCCGGGGTATTTGCTACCTTCAACCTCAGAGTCAATACAAAGGCCTAACAGTTCTTCGATTTGAGATTCAGTACGAACAATTGTGTAGCCAGTCATTTAACCTCTCTTTATGTGAATGGGATTATTCTGTTGGGGACGATTAGATACTTCAGTTTGAGTTGGGGATAGTCGGCCTCCGATCTATTGTTAGCTACATAACACCGAAAAACTGTAGCAATTTCACAACGACGAACGCAATGCCAGATATTGTTAGGAGAACAACTAATCCGACAAAGGCAAACCATATATAGAAGAACTTCTCTTGCATTTCGGCCTCCGATTTACTTGATGCTTACAGAATAGTCTTGTCGTTCATTCTGGTCAATAGGATAGAAGTACCATTGACATAAAAGCCGCTTGTAGCG
>Ga0208957_1001878_pt1 | contig 9949 bp, 11 predicted proteins | sample RifOxyA1_FD_184029 | JGI IMG/M metagenome (GOLD analysis project Ga0208957, IMG submission 184029) | Groundwater microbial communities from Rifle, Colorado - Rifle Oxygen_injection A1 (SPAdes) | ecosystem: Environmental > Aquatic > Deep subsurface > Groundwater | place: Rifle, Colorado, United... | reverse complement strand
ATTCCGGATGAATGGACGATTACCGAGGTCAATGCCTCCACTCAACTTCTTTTGGATGAAAGAAACGGGATCTTAAGTCTGACTCCCGCCGGTGCAGAGAATGACGGAACTCAGATGCAGCTTGGAGGCACCGGTGACGGGGAAACGACGGGAGAGTCGTGGGCTCCCGCCGCCGGAACAAATCTTTGGTTTGAAGTGAGAGTTCGCTCTACCACGGATGCCGATCAGAATGATCTCTTCGTGGGATTGCATAATGAGGATACCGCTATCATTGCCAGCAAGGGCACCGATTATATCGGTCTCAGGGTTGATGATGGGGATGCCAACGTGGACACGGAACAAACGGCGGCCAGCGCAACGCCGACTGTCAGTACGGCTGTTACAACGATTTCCGATAACACATGGTCCAAGATGGGGTTTAAGGTTACAAGTACCGATAAAATTGAATTTTATGTAAATGATGTCCTTGAAGCCACGACCACAAGCAATATTCCAACGGCCCTTATGAAGCTTTCATTGGCCCATCTGGCTGGGGAAGGGACGGCAAATGTCATGGACTTCGACTATGTAGTGGTTTGTCAGTCCAGGTGACGTATGGCTAAGAAGAGCGCGTTTGCAGATCAATTTGGAACCACGGAATTGCCGATGATTCATAAGAAAGAAGTTAGGAAAAAGCCAAAAATGGAAAAGATGAAAGCAATGTATTGCACCGAAGGAACAGGTCCTCAAGGTGTTATGTATGGGATGATGTGGGAGATGATGAAAAAGGAAAAACCAAAGAAGCCTTCGAAAAAGAAAATGGCATACTAAGTTTATCAAGAAATGACCTCACGCATGGCGGGTAATGGGTGGAAACCCACCCGCCTTTTTTATTGGAGAAGAAAATGAAATCAATACCGAGCAGGGATACCAAGAAGATTTTTAAAGCAAATGCCCTTCAACCCATCACAGGAGGTGTGTCGGCGACGGGTTTTGATACAACCGTTAGAAATATCGGTTCCGGACAGGTTATCCTTTTAGGTTATCTTCTTCATAATAATGACAATGCCACAAGATGGCTTCAGATTTTTTTCCGTCCAGCTTCGGAGGTTATTCTTGGGACAACTGCGCCGGATATGACGGTCTTAGTCGGAGCTAGCGCATCACTTTTGGGATCTTTAACGGATGATGAAAATAATATTCGTCAGGGAACAGGTTTAAGTGTTGCCTGCACGACCACTGAGATTGGTACTGCCGGACCCACGGCGGCAATGACCGGATCGATTTTTTATTGGAGTTAGAAATATTATGACCGGTGGAAGAATAACAAGCGGTGTTATTGAGCAAGGCGGGGCCAATATGGCCACGTGGATGAATAATCTCGCCATTGTTCGGGCTACCACGACAAACGCCGGGGATACGGTAAGAATCACCTCCGCCGATGGATCCGCCCTTTCCCCTTCAAACTATGGATGGATCACCCTTCCAGGAACGACGGCAGGACAATTATCTACGTTTTCTTTGACAGCCGATGTTTCCATTGTTTTAACGGGAGCCCATTGGGGAATTGGAACTACCGGTGATATTACAGGCGCACTTCTTAGAGTTTTGGCTATTAATGATAATGGAACTCTAAGATGGGGAGTGGCTTATCAGGGTGGAAGGAGGACTTTAAATACATCAAATACAAGTGCCACAGCGACGGATATTAATCTTCCCGAAGAGGTCCTTTGTACGACAGCGGTTGGTTCAGCTACAAACCGATGCAGAGAAATTGGGTATGTAAAGGCTGATTTTGATGACACGGGTGGAGCTTCCGAAGACCTGTGGGCGATTCAAACAGGAATTGATGATGTGGTGACGGGAGAATCCGCAGATGGGATTTTGCAACCTTGGAATTATTCTGTCACAGGATTTAGCGCTAATCCCACTTCTGTTAATTCACACTGGACGATGATTGGGAGTACGGTATTTCTTATCTATACCGCAACAGCAGGAACATCAAACGCTACTACATATACAATGACTGCGCCCATAAAATCGCAGGTTGGTGGAGGTTGTGTCGTTTCTCGCGTTCAAGATAATTCATCATACCAAACGGGGGCAGGAATGGTAGGCTTCGTGGCATCATCTACTACAATAGATTTATATATTAATGGTTTACCAAATGTTTGGACGGCATCCGGAACAAAAGTGGTTTGGTTTATGGTAAATTATCAAGCATTTCAGCCTTAGAATTTTATTATGGACTTAAAAAATGCCGAAAGAAATTAGAACATTTAAGGATATCCAAGATGCGATCATCCGTCGCGGAAAGATCGAAGATACGACTGCGAACCGGGATTCTTTAAAAGAAAAAATCAACACTACCTATATTAATATCGGATATGAGGAACCATATCGATGGTCAGGTGAAAATTATTCTATCTTTCTTCCAAAACGCTATACGACCGGCACAGTCACAGGAACGAATAACGATGAAACATTAGCAGGAGTTTCCACAGTCTGGGCTGAGAATAGTCATTTCGGATGGAAGATAAAGATTGGAAGTGTTAATTTCCCTTACAATGTTGTCCGAATTTCTTCAACCACTTCGATGGAAATGAATGCCGCTTTTACCGGAACAACCGCTTCAACATTGGCTTACACGTTATATCAGGATGAGATAGGTCTTCCGCCTGATCTTCAAGATATCCGAAAATTCCGGATACCTGGATTGTCAAAATCTCTACAACCCATTCCAACATCACCTGAAGAAATGGACAGGATGAGGGATCAAGCTCCGTTTAGAACAGGGCTTCCTCGTTACTATACGATTTACGGTAAAAAACACTATCATCAAAAAACATGGGCCTCTTTTGCGATCGATACGGATTATTGGGAGGAGGATTTCGCCGATCCTCCGAAAGCCCATTCTCTAGTTCTCTATCCTGGAATAAGAACAGCAGATCGATATTCAATCATTCGGTACACAAAGATTCTTTACCCGATGGGATCCGATACGGAAGAACCCCTCATGCCTGTGGAAAACAGGCAAATCCTTGTTTGGGGGGTTTTAGTGGATCATTTCCTTACCAATAGAGATGTTCCCACTCAACGGGAATGGTTGGGTCAATTTATGGATCAAAAAAGAAGAATGTCTTCCGATATAGAGACTACGGATGATGAATTGATTGTGACCTACGACAAAACAGGAGTATCGAGACAGCCGAGGTATTCCGAAGTCGATGATTCTTTATATGCAACGTCATGAAAAAGACGGCATTGAAAATGATTTATCCGATGAGCAAGGGGTTGGATCTGACATCGATCCCTGGGACTCAAGATCCTCGTTCTTTGAAAAAAGCATCGAATATTGTTTTACGGACAAAGCCTTCCATTAAGAAACGCCCAGGTCTTAGAAGAATCCCTTATGTCGGGAAAGATGATGGAGTCCAGGGAGCCATTCATTATTTTGGCACATATGGAGGATCTCAGGTTGATGAAATAGTTCGAGTTCGTAAAGGAAATCTGGAAGTTATCCGAGATGGGAATCTTGTGGATTTGGGAGTGACTGTGAGTGATACAGACACGGTAACATTCTCAAGATTCGCAAATGTTCTTATCATTCACTTTGAGAATTCACGTCCGGTTTATTATTCAGTAGGTGGGACGACCACAACGAATCTTGCGATTCCGTCTTCACATGTTAATTCTCCGCCATCATTTTCAAGAGTTCACGATTTTAGGCTTTGGTATTCAGGAAGACCTTCCGACCCTCATAGAATATGGGTGTCCGCTGTTAATGATCCTCAAGAATATGCTTTAATAAATGGAGGATTTTCAATTCGTGTCCGTGACGGTGACGGAGATCCTAAAGGAATTACAGGGATTTCTCAACCTTTTCGAGGAGATCTTTATGCTAGCAAATGGAATTCCTGGTATCGAATTTATAGATCTCAATACGGATATGGAGTGGATGTGCTTACCGATGAAGTGGGCACGGTTCATCATAATACTATTGTATCAACCCAGAATGATATTTATTTTGTTTCGACTCAAGGGATCCATTCATTGACGATGACTGACAAATATGGAGCAGCAGAATCGGCAACGATTTCATATCCGATTTATGAATGGTTTCAGGAGAATGTGAATTGGTCAGACGCGAAGAATATGAAAATGACGTATGACAAACCATCAAACGCTTTGCTTTTAAGTTACACATCATCGAGTGGAGCCACAAATGATAAAATCTTGGGATTTAACACGGTTTCTAAAGAATTTTTCTTATGGGAAGATTGCGAATATCCGGCTTTAGGAAACTATTTTGATTTTGGCAGGCAAACAACATTCATCCATTGTGCCGAAAGTGGAACTTCTATTCTGGATGATAAGGAGAATACCATCAATGGAAAACCGATCGATTTGGAAATTGAAACAGGCACCATTTTCCCGATGGAGAATCCTAAGATTGTTGTCACATTCACACAGGCCTGGTTGTTGGTAAGACCGACTTCAACCGATGTGAATGTGGAAGTGGCATACAGCATCGATGGAAAAGAAGAGCATTCGACTGAAGTGAATACAAAGGGAGCAGGATATGGATCTTTGATAGATACTGTGGTAAGTGATTTGTCAGGGGTGATTGGTACAGATATCATCGGAAAAAATAGTGAAGACATGGTGGTCTTGCCTTTTCCATGCGTAGGAGATGGAAGCGCAATTTCGTTTCACGTGAAACAATTTCCTCCGAATGATGATCCGGATGAACCATGTGAGATTTACGGAATAATTTTTGAATACAATTATAATGAAGACACAGAAGATAAAGTGAAGATTTAAAGTGGAGGGTAAATAAATGGCCTCGATTACAGACCTTGCATATACCTCAAATATGAGCGCAGCAAAAAAACCATTTCTCACAGATTTGGTTGAAACTCTGGACTCTATTCAGACTCATATCAATGACAAGATAGGCGATAATATTGAACAGTTTGTTCTTGATGCTTTTCCGTCCGCTTATACATTCGATGACGATGGATTAAAAAACTTCGCAACTTGGAATCTCTTCGACAAACAAACTGGGAATGATTTATATACGGGTGGTGATTTCACAATTACTACGACGGCAGCTTGGACTGATCTGGATGCTACGAATGCTTCGATCACATTTACCCCTGATTTATTGGCAGGAGACTTTAAATGTGTATTTCAGTTCAATGTGGAATGTGTTTCAACGAATGCCACAAATGAGGCTGATCTTGCATTCAGAATAACTGACGGGACTACAAATTCCACCGGCATAGCAAGCATCCATTTGGTAACCGGGGCGAATGCGACGACCACACAGGTGCCGGTAACGATCATTTATACTTTTGATTCGCTCTCGGCGTCAGCCAAGACAGTAAAACTTCAATATTATATTACGACTAGAACCGCCATGACGATTAAGGTTTTGGCAAATACAAGTGAACCGATTTACATGGAGATCGAGAAGACTTGACATGGAGGTTGAAAACACCATTTTGAACATCATAGAACTCAGAGGTTATAAATGGCCGGATTAGAACCGATTAGATTCGAAAAAAACTGGTTTAAGAACAGTAAAACTGCGGAAGCCAATTGGGACGAGATCGCCGATAAGACAGCTTCTTACGCTTTAAGGACGAATAATAATCTTAAGCAGATAGGTTTGGATATCAATGGATCGGCATATGTTTTTAACGGAGATGGAAGAGCAACTCAAACAACTGCGATGGTTAGTCGGATTACAACCCTAGAAGCGACCATTAATTCAATCGGAACAAGAAATATAGGTCTTAGTCTTTCAAGTCCAAATATTGTAGCTGTTGTAGGTAATGATGGGACAAGTCTCTCTTCCACAAATGCAGGTGTCGTGATCTTTAATGAATCCTCCGATGCCGGGGATCTTATTTCAAGAAATGTGACGGCCAACATTTCAATTACTCTCACGGGAGCGCATTGGGGGCATGACACTTATGGGGATCTGACGAATTATATTTTATGGGTGTTGTTTATTGATAACGGAACGGATGCCATTCTTGGTGTGACGGCTGATGGGTCTAAACAAACCGTTGCGGCGGCGGATACAAGTGTTACTGCCAGTGATATGAATTTACTGACTGAAGTTCTTGTGTCATCGGCTGTCGCCTCAACATACAATGTCACATATCTTGGTTGGTTGAAGTGTGATTTCGACGATACTGGAAATGCCGGTGGAGAGAATTACTGGACGATTCAATCTTCTCAAGGGGATGTTAATATCGGAACGTTCCAAACAAGATTTGCTGGAACGCATGACTTTTAATGATCGGGACAAAGAAGGTTAAATATAAAGGGAAAGTTTATAGATATCCTCGTAATTACAGAGAGGAATATGGGGAGAGATCATCAAGGCAAAAAAAGAATCGTTCTATTCGGAAACGGGCCAGGGCAAAGATGATGAAAAAATATGGCAGAAAAGCTGTCGCTGGAAAAGATATTGATCATATCAAAGGAATAAGAAGAGGAAATAGCTTTAAGAATCTGAGGATCATATCAAAACGATTGAATAGGAGTTTTAAATGATATTACCTTTTCAGGTCAGCGATTCAAAGAAAGTTGATCTTTATAAGAAGGTCTGTCTCGGAAATGAAGACGCGCTCAACTTTCTGAAGACAATATCGAAGATATGTCGTCTTTGGGATGATGTGTGGGACCAGGACAAGACTCATTCAAAGGAAGATTTCGATGAGTGTTTTTCTCAATTGAGTTTCGAACTTTCCAGAAACATGTTTTTTAGAAAGCATCGCGACATGTTGGAGGCTCAGATATTTGTGGCATGGAACGCATGGTCCGACGCGAATGAATGGAACGAAAGCGAGAACTTAAAAAAGAAGACGTGCTCGTTCTTTATCCGTGATTATTGCAACGAATTGATTCCGTTGTGTGCATGGTTGATCGGTGGAAGAGCCCATGCAAGGGAAATATCATTGGAAGCAAGAGAATTATTTTTAAAGGAACTTACTTAATGGGAATGTATAGCACCACATCGACTCAAGAAACCAAGATTCCCCCTCCGACTTCTCAAGAGTTGGCTCTCATGAGTCTTACAACGGATGGGATGATGACCTCGTATCTTGAAGAGTCGGGTTATGATGTTCAAAAAACGACTATCAGTTGGGAGCAATCCGATGAGGGGAAGTCGTTTGCGAGCCGCCGGAGTGCCTTGGAAAATGACTTGAGAGCGGCTCAAGCTGATGCGCAAAATCCTAGATGGAAAGGTGGGGGGGGGATGACATGGAATGTTCAAAATGAAATAAATAATTTAAACAACGAGGAGGCGGAGGCGAGGAAAGGCTATCAACCTAAAATAGATTACAAAGTTGAAAAGAAACCCTCCCGCGATGTCCAGATTATTGGTGAACAATATGGAAAACAATCCCCACAATATAAACAAGCTCTAGCAGTATCACAGAAAAAAGAACTTCAGATGGTAAGATCGAAGCAAGATATTGAGTTCCAAATAATGGAGAAGACTCAAAAGTTCCTTCGCGGTGATTTCTCATTGAACGAGGGGCAAAATAAATTTATGGACGATGTCTTGGGGCCTCTTCGTAAAGCGTCTTCCGATGCCGTTGGTTTTATTATGGGTGAGGCCGATCGGTTGGATCAATCCATCGGGAGATCGTTGAATGAGTACGATCAGAAAGTGAAAGAAACAGGATTGGGGTTGGATAACGCTCTCATCGCCCTCGATAATCGCATCAAACAAACAGGCAAAGATATGGGTTCGGCCTTGGACGATGAGGTTAAGATTTCCAAAGATCTCATCAAATTAGGGTTGAAGGATTTCACTCAAGATCAAAGGCTGAGAATTTCAAATCAGGCTTCGCTTTTGGGACGAAACCCGTCAGATCCGGAATTTGAACGCGAACTCGCTGATTTAGCCGATAAAGAGATTACACGTTCCTATGGAGAATTGGGAAGATATGGAGCTGAGAAAAGGATCGGAATCGCGGAAAGAACCGGAGGAGGTCTTGAACAAACAAGACAAATGCGTTTCGGATTGGCGGAAAGGGCCCAAGGATTGCGCGAAGAGGCGGCCCGTTTGCGGGGAGAATCCGGTTTAAGGCTTTCCGAGCAAGAAGGAACCATTCGAAGTAATTTGGCTTTAGGGATGCCTCCTCAGCAAATTCAAACTGGGATCAATGTTGGACAATATCAAAGTGCCTTGACACAGCAAAGAATTAACAACGCCCAGGCTGCCATGCAGGCTCCATTATCTATTTATGGAGCAATGGCACAAGAGCGTTATCGTCAACCCACGACGACAACCCAATCATCCACTGGATGGGGGAATATTTTGACGGGTCTCCTTGGAGTCGGAATCAGCGGAGCGGCGACGGCGGCTTCGGCTGGTGCTTTCGGGAGTATCGGAGGAAACTCTTAGACAGAGTAAGGTGAATTATGTCTTTAGAAAATCCATTCGAACCGATCATGGAAGGATTGAAAGATCTTAGAAGTTCTTTCAAAGATATTAGAGAACGCAAAGACAAAGAGACCGAACTGCGTATGAAAGAGGACGAACTGCGTATAAAAGCAACTGAAGTTTATTCAAAAATTGAAGAAACCGAAGGTAAAAAAGCGGCTAGAGAAAGATTGGCTGAAGCAGTTAATAATTCAAAGTTTGTTGCCGATCCTGCATTAGCTCAAGCAATGATACGAGCAGGAGCGAGTTTTTCGCCGCTTATCAATACCAGGGCTGTGAGAGGAATGGGAGGTGGTGGAGGTGGAGGAGGTGGAGGAGGAGGTGGTGATGGCGGTGGTGGGGGAGAATTAAGTTCAATGACTGGCTCAAAATGGATGAATGCCAAGTCAATGGATAAATTGAAAGCAAGACTTGTCCAAGAGATCCCTGCGATCACTCTTAAGATTAAAGACATTGAATCCGATGAGAATCTATCCGATGGACAAAAAGCACAGCAATTGGATCTTCTTTCCAAACGTCAAGATTTGCTTATGAGTCAGTATGAGATGATGGAACAAGTGACCGGAAAGAAAAAATCGTACAGTGATACTCTTAAACAAATAAGAACAAATGTGGGAGACGAGCAATTTAAAACTATGAAAACCGATTTAGCCCCTCATATGGATGAGTTTATGAAAATCATGGAAGAAGAAGGATATCCGCAAGATGTTTTGGAAGATCTCGAAAAAGGTTTTGTTTTGGAAGCCTTGGAAAAAACAGGCAATTCATTGGATGGGGATGCCTTTATCGGATGGTATAAAACCATAAAGCCATCGGTTGAAGGAATTAAAGAAAAAGAATCAGAAATGAACCAATTCTACAACATCATAGGAAATTCCGATTCCGCAACCTTGAAAAATATGCTTCAGGACAAAGGGGTGTCTGATTTTGAACGTAAAGCCATTGTGGAAACTTATATGTTAAGAAAAACAGGCGACGTTATGGAAAACGTGACCGGGAAAGTTTTAGGCCCTCTTTTTCCTATCGATGTCACCTCTTCCATTAAGAAGCGGATTGGGAATATTCCTCAACCCATTTTCAAAAAAAGAAGAGCGGGAGAAAGACTGGAAGAATCGTTGAAAGAAGAGGCCATGAAAAGAGCGGAAAAAAAACTAAAACAAAATGAGAAATAAATGCCGAGTCAGGAATTCCTGGACAAATATAAAACAAAGGTTTTCGGAGAAGATTCATCTTCCGAGCCGACACCCTCTGTTTCATTCCCAAAATCAGCCTTCGAATCGCCATCAAGTAAAAATGCCGACAATCTAACCCTTGACCAATTGGTCTCTCTCTCCAGGGGAGGCCCGCAAAAAGAAAAAATAAAATTAAAATCGAGAGCCGAACTCAAGTCCGAATCCTTGAAAGCATCGATGGATGCCGCGAAATATGAAGCTATTCTGGAAGGTGAAGAAGTTCCATTGCCGAGGCTTGTGAAGCAGAGAAAATGGCAAGAGGAAG
>Ga0208957_1001875_pt1 | contig 9958 bp, 13 predicted proteins | sample RifOxyA1_FD_184029 | JGI IMG/M metagenome (GOLD analysis project Ga0208957, IMG submission 184029) | Groundwater microbial communities from Rifle, Colorado - Rifle Oxygen_injection A1 (SPAdes) | ecosystem: Environmental > Aquatic > Deep subsurface > Groundwater | place: Rifle, Colorado, United... | reverse complement strand
TGCGGATAGGCCTCGACATACATCGCGGCCAGTTCCTTCTCCGAATAGAAATGATCGGGGTCGTTTTCTTCGCGGAAGGTTTCGAGCGAGGGGAGGGCGGTCGTCGACCGTACTGCCTCGGGCAGGATGCCCAGCGGCAGGCGCAGCAGCCGGGCCAGCGCATGCCGGCCATGCCGGCGGGCGGCCATCGTCAGAGTTTGCTGGATCCAGGTCAGCGTGGAACGCGCGACGCGCTGATCGAGGCCGGATTCGAGGTAGCGATCCGCTGCGACCTTGAGGTCGAGTCCCTGCAGCCAGCCGCGGTAAAAGGCGAGGTGGTGACGCCCGATTTTGCGAGTGGACTCCATGGCTAACTGGCTGAAATCAAGGGGAAACGGGAAATATAGTCCATAACTCCATGAGTTAAATCAGAAAAACAGCATTCTTGATAATTAACCTTATCATGAACTGCATATGCTATGCCGCTAGGCCCGGCATGCCTGCTGAACTCGGGGCGGTCCAGCTCCGGCTCATGGACCTACTTCAGTGCCTCAACCAGCTTGACGGCTTCCAACTGGCGTTCCTCTGACAAGACTCGAAACGCTGCGAGTAGCTGAGCTTCGTTTCTTAGAGTGGCGTTCTTACCGTCCACCTTCATGACCTCTACCGGATCGAGGCCTAATGCTTCAGCGAGCCTCACCAGATTGTTACCCGCCGGAACTTCCCTGATGCCGGTTTCCCAGCAACTGACTGCCGCCGTGGACACACCAACGAAATTGGCAAGCTGCCTCTGTGACAGGCCAGCCTCTTTGCGTAATTGCTTGATTCGCTCGGGAAAGGGTTGGGGCGCCGCGTTGGGAAACGCTGCAAGGTCGTCTGACCAATCGCCTTCTCTCTTGCCTGATCCGGACCTGAGCCATTCAGGTCGGACCCCCAGCGCACGAGCCACTGACAACAGAACCTTCTCGCTGCCCGCGCTCTTGCCCCGCTCAAGGCATGAAATCATGGGGCCTGAAAGATTGCACATCCGGGCAAGTCGTGTCTGGCTCAGACCCGCCCGCTCACGCTCCGTCTTTACCCTCTCGGAAAATGACGACATCATGTTCTAGTGCTTCTCCTCACCTAGCCCACTCATGACACTACCAAGCACACCCACAAGAATTTCCATGCCGTCCCTGAGCAATACAGCTTGTTCATCGTTGGTTTCAATTGCACCTAGGTCAGCCAGAGTATCCAACAAAGGCACCACCCCGAACTTCCCTTGGTAGTGCGCAAGGTTCAAGGCAAGTAACCTAGCGCACTCTGCAAGGTCTTCCTTGGTAGCACCTTCGATTAGCGCGTCTGCCAGCCTGTAGTATTGTTGGAAACCCGATAGATCAGCCATGGAGCGCTGTCCAGTGATGAGGAAGAGCAACTTTAACCCAGCCCCAGGCCTCGTTGCTATTGCGCTTAGCTTACTGGCCGTCACGGCCAGCGCAGACACTCTCGTGGGCCGTGTCGTGGGCATTGCTGATGGCGACACACTCACCCTGCTGGATGCAACCAACACCCAGCACAAAATCCGATTGGCCGGGATAGATAGTCCAGAGAAGGGCCAGCCATTCGCAAGGTGCTGGTGGACGGCCAGGACGTGAACCTGGAACAAGTCCGGCGCGGCTGCGGGTGGCACTACAAGAAATACCAGAACGAGCAGCGCCTCGATGACCGATTGAGCTACAACGCTGCCGAGGAATCGGCTAGATCCGGCAGAGTCGGCCTATGGACGGATCTTGAGCCAGTACCTCCGTGGGAATGGAGGAAGGCTCGTAGGAAGTAGGCCACATCCAGGTCTTCGGACTGCTTTCGACCCAGGCTGTGTAAAAAAGCGATGAAATCCAGCATGGCGCCGGTTACCCTGGACCCGTTGCCGTCATTCGCGTGCACTGTGCTGATCGGCCGGTCGTCGGCCAAAGCCGCCTTTGGCCAGGCCAGGCAAGCGGGTCCGCTCACGGGGCATGAGCGGTCTCGATCTTGGCTAACGACCTGCGTTCCACCAACGCTTCAGCCTCGCCCACCAGCCAGTATTTTTCTCACGGAAATACGCATCGCGACGCCGCACCTCCGTTTGACGCCCAAAGAGCACCTCGGCTTCTGTCATTTCTGGTGCCCAAACTACAAGGCCGGCCTTTATGTATGTAGTAGTGCGATCGACATGGTTTTTGCTATGCCGATCGACGGATAGAGCCTTGGGCCTGGGCGCTGTTTCATGAACAAGGAACGCGTCAATGAGAATGATGAGATTCTAAAATCACAGGGATTTGTTCGGAGCTTCCAAAAATTACCTGATAAACAATCAGTTATCCGCACCTACAACTAAAGTTGTATAGACAGCGCAAAGATGCGCTTGCACAGTCTCGCAAAACCACCAGCGCAATACTTGGGGATCAAAAAATACAGGAGAGTATCGCAACTTCAACGACCGCATGGAAAGCCATGTGGGCGGCTCTGCTCTGCTCCCTGTTTCTGTGTTCATGGACCACACTCCCGCCTTTGCCGGAGGAAGCGCCTATGGGAACGAAATAAGACAAGAATGCCTGTGTGGGCCATTTTAAAACAAGAAACGAAGAGCTCGCTATGGAAAGCCTAGACAACGAAATCGGGGGAAGCTTCAATGCGGAATTGAGGCGGCGTGTCGGACTGACATCGCGGGAGATACAAGTTTTGCGACACCTCGCCTTGGGTAAGGCCGACAAGCAAATTTTCATCGATCTGCTGATTAGCGTCAAGACAGTCAACCATCATGTCAGCAACATTATTCTCAAGCTTGAAGCGACAAATCGAACGCACGCGGTCGCAAAGGCATTGCTAACCAGGTATATCGAAATGCGGATAGCCGATGCCCCAACCGGCATACTCAACAGACGTTCTGGTGATCAGGACAAGAATCGTACGAGAGAGACCGGCAATATAGGTAATCTTCCCGATGCGAGGATGAGTCTGTTGGAATAAGGTTCTCGACGTCGCAGGCTCGACCCGGGCATGCGACATCACTTTTAAGCTTAGAAGAATGATCCAGAATAGATTTAAGTATTTAATGTTGGGGGCGACGCTATGGCTGGCCGCAATGACGCAGCCAGCATCCTTTGCAGCAGAAGCCCCAAAGCATGAACTTGTGATGGGCTTCGTTCCCAGCCGCGACGTGAACCAAATCCAGTTTTCCGCGGATCGCATTGCACACTTCCTATCCGAGCAGACCGGCTATCACATCAAGGCTATTACAGCCCAGAGTTATGCAGCTGTTGTTGTCGGCATGAGTAATAAGACTATCGATATTGCATTTCTTGGGCCGCTCGATTATGTCGTCGGCCACATCAAGAATGGCGCTTATCCAATTACTGCATCAGTCCGTGCTGGCAAAAAGGGATACAACGGCATCGTGATTGTGCGTAAGGACAGCGACATCACAGATCTCAAGGGTTTGAAAGGCAAAACGCTTGCCTTGGGTGACCCGCTGTCAGCTTCATCGAATCTCTATCCAAAGTCCGCGATGATCAAAGCCGGTGTTGAACCGATGAGAGACGTCAGGACAATGACGCTAAGCAGCGCCAGCGCGATCGTTATGTCAGTAGCGCAAGGCAGGGTCGATGCTGGCGCGGTATATCTCGATGCGCGCAAAAATCCAGAAGTCGCTGGGCGCTTCCCGAAAATCATGGATGAGACGAGGGTGATTCACTCTACCGAAATGATTCCGGCCGACCCACAGATTGTGCGAAAGGATCTGAATCCGGAGCAGGTGCAGGCGCTGAAGAGGGCGTTGCTTGCGTTGTCTTCCAACGCCGACGGCCAGAAATGGCTGAAGGAATTGTTCGGAATCGACCAGCTGGTAGCAGCCGAGGATGGGGACTACGACAGGCTACGTCGCGTAATTCGCGAGGTCAATCCGATGCTGCTGAATCCTTGATTGCTCAAGATAGATCATGGGTGATTTTCTCAGGACAGCTGGATTGGCGAAGCGTTTCGGCGACGCAGAATTTGCGTTAGCACCTACGGATCTTGCCTTCGGCCGAGGGCAGTTCGTTGCTGTGATCGGCCCATCTGGCGCGGGTAAAACGACGTTCCTGCGCTGCATGAACCGCCTGATCGACCCGTCCGAAGGTAAGGTTTTCATCAACGGGCAAAACATCTTATCGATGGGAAAGCGCGAGCTGAGGCGGCGCATTGCGATGGTCTTCCAACAACCCAACCTCGTGCCGCGCTTGAGCGCGCTCGACAACGTACTGATCGGACGGCTGGGCTTTATGACCGGTATGCGCACATTGCTTCCATGTTTTAGGCGCGAAGACAAGATGAAGGCGCTTTCTGCGCTTGATCGGGTAGGCATGCTCGAGTATGCCGCCACTAGTTGCGTCAGCCTGTCGGGCGGACAGCAGCAACGTGTGGCGGTAGCTAGGGCGCTCGCACAGGAAGCCGATGTGCTGCTTGCTGACGAGCCCGTGGCCAGCCTGGATCCCGAGAATGCCACCAAGGTCATGGCGCTCCTGAAGGACATCAATCAACAGGATGGCGTGACTGTGCTTGTGAACCTGCATCAGATTGATCTTGCGAGACAGTACGCCAACACCATCGTGGCATTCAAGGCTGGCCGTGTGGTTTATTTTGGCACTGGCGAGGCTTTCATGGATGAGCACTATCAGAAAGTTTTCGTGACCGCGGCATCATGAAATCCAATCTCTCCGTCGCCCTCAATCTGTTACCCGGTGTTGGATATCTGCATCGCGGCGAATATCTGCGTGGCGCGCTCGATCTAACGTGCTTCATCATCTTTATTGGCATCGGGCGGGTACTCCTGTCAGAAGGTGGTGTGTTTCTCTCCCTGTTTGTGATGGTCAGTTCGGCGTACCGTATGGCCTATGTAGTGCATGTGTCGGCACCGATCGTCCAACAGGCAGGCCGGACTGCTGGCGGCCCAAAAACCTTGGATCCGCTGGGCATGATTACGATGCTCAAACCGCGCTGGTGGGTGAGTGTGTTCAACTGGCCCTGGCTGTATATCCTAGTGGCAGCCATGGTGGTGGCGTATCTATCGCTCGAGACGGAGTTGTCTTGGACGCAGATAGTCATGGGTGCGCCGTTCGCGATGGGACTGGCAAAGGACTTTTTCTCGCCGGACTGGTCCCTTCTGCCGAATGCCTTGGGCTATGCGAAACAGACGATTGCGATCGCCGTCCTGGGTACCTTCTACGGCATCCTGATCGCCGTACCAATGTCAGTGTTTTGCGCGAAGAACCTGATGTCAACGTCATCAACCCATTCGGTGTACTACGTCGCCCGTTGGGGGATGGCGGTGATGCGAGCCACACCGACCTTCCTGCTTGGATTGATTTTCGTCGCATGGGTAGGCTTAGGCCCATTTCCTGGCGTGCTGGCCATCACCGTCTTTTCCGGCGCCTTAATGACCAAGCTGTTGTCGGAAGCTATCGAGTCGGTAAACCCAGGGCCAATCGAGGCAGCAACCGCTACGGGCGCTAATCTTTTCCACGTGATCCTCTTCTCGGTTTTTCCACAGCTGCCGACGGTATTTATTGCAATTTCGCTTTACTGCCTGGAGATCAATATCCACAGCGCCACGGTTCTGGGTTTGATCGGTGCACAGGGCATAGGCATGCCCATCCATGAATATCTTTCGTCCCTGGCCTATAGCAGTGCATCGGTCTATATCTTGGTCGTCATCTTCATCACGGTCGGTACGGATTATGCGAGTGGGCTGGTTCGCTCGCGCATCAAATAGCGAATGAAATCACTGTTCGAGAATTGCTATTTTGATGCCGTATCCATTTGCCGGGATGGAACAGCACGCACGGTCGGGTGTTTGTTGTTTTCATCTTGGCGAGGATTTTGTTTATGAAGTTGTCCTATTTCTTCGTAGGAGGGATGAATTGAAAAACCAGCATTGTGCGTCTAGTCAGCGCGAGTCGCTGTTCACCATGTCGAGCCCAACTATTGACGGAGAGAAACTCAGCGATAAGCATGTATTCAATGGCTTCGGCTACTCAGGAGGAAACGAGTCGCCAGAACTTAAATGGGGTGGTGCACCGATTGACACCAAGAGCTTCGCCATCACTGTCTATGACCCGGATGCTCCAACTGGCAGCGGGTGGTGGCATTGGGTCGTATATAACATTCCAGCCAATGTCACCTCGCTGCCCCGGGGGGCCGGAGCGGATGGCGGCAAATCGCTACCCGAAGGGGCGGCAATGGGGCGCAATGATTTTGGTTTGAAGGCCTATGGCGGCGCATGCCCGCCACCTGGCAAGCAGCACCGCTACCTTTTCACAGTGCACGCTTTGATGATCGAGAAGATCGAGGTGCCAGAAGACGCATCACCCGCCTTAATCGGTTTCAACCTGACTTGTAACAGCATCGACAAGGCGGTGTTGACCACGATGTATGGATCTTAGATGAAGGTGCGTATGAGGATGCGTTGCACCTAAAGACTTACTAATAGCGAGCCTATATGTGCGCCTTTTTAAGGCCGCCATGTATCCGCTTTATTTATCGAAGAGCCAAAGAAAACACTCTTAAAAATCGAAAGCCAATCTTATGTCAATAGAGAAATTGATCGATGATCTAGTCACTCAGGCTGGAAAAACGCCAGTATCCATTTTGGTTCAACGTGCACTTACGGTGGATGGGTGTATCCCAGAGGAGGACAAGCTTGCGCCATTAGCGCCAGCGGAACGTTACGCAATCGAATGCATAACAAGGAAGAACCACAGCTTCGTGAGCAACGGTCAGATTAGTTTGGCTTTCCGGCCTCATGGGAGATTGTACGTTCTGCCAAGAGAGGACTTTGAAGTTCACTCTGAGTTTCTTACATTAATTGGGCATGTTGAATTAGCAGAAGCTGAGCTAGTTACTTACCTGGCAACAAAGCAGGCAGCACAGTGTGCGTTGGAAGAAGAGCGAACAGTCATTCTGAATTACTTGTTCCAGCATGGGCTCGAACGCATCTGTGGTGAGTTGTCGCGCTTGTCCGAGCATATGGCGCCTTTAATCTATTACGTTGGCGAACGCTGCATTTCTAACTTCTATGACATCGGCAAGTCTGATTTCAAGTTGGAAAATACGTTGGAACATGCCTTAAAAGAAGTGCTCGAGCGGCGTGAAAATGCTCCCATTGAGTTTCTGACCACCGTCTATTGTCTGCATCTGCTTTTGCGTTCTGGAAGCTATACGCGACTCGAAGAATTGAGTTCGAGCCAGCTGTCTCGCCCCGTTCTAGCGGACTACTTTGATTCCAAATATTGCGTCTATCAGAAAGCGGGCGGTGCTCACTCAGATGTGGAGAGCTATTCCTTGTTTTCCTCGTCCCCTCTGGAGGATAGAGCTGTATTGCTCGCGCATATGCGGAGGAGCATCGAAACTACTAGCCGTTTTACTCGCCATATCAATGGCGTGAATCTGCGTAAGAAGGAAAATATTCTTCCAATTCCTCCTGCCCAAGTAAATGCTTCACTCCCGTCCCTGCATCGCTCTGCGCACACTTTGGCCATGCTACAGCGTTGGGTAGGGCCAAACAGATCTGCTCAACAAACCTTCCTTCCCAGTTCTTTTGGGGATCTGCTCAAAGAAATAGAAATAGTGCTTGCACAGAAAGCTTCGTTTCCGTCTCGGCTTGAGTCCTTAATTGACTATGTGGTCGCAGAGGCAGTGTGCAGCACACGATCTGATTTCGGTATGACTCGCGGCGCACGTGATTTCCTTAAGTTCTCCACGGCCTTGTGCCAGGGGAAAACTGAAGTTGTCAGTTCGTGGGGACAGGGAGAGTATTTCTGCCACGTAGTCCCAAACGAAGAAATGAAGGCAGCGTATTCACCAAAGGCGCTCTCAATGATTCTCAATGCAATATCCGGGCGCATGCGCTACAACTCCTGGCATTACGCGCCAAGCTATTTCGAAATTGCAAGTATTCCTGCCAACCGAGGCTGGTTCTACGCTCCACTAATGGCTGATATTGCAGACTGGTCCGACCAGCATCACGCCGGCCATGTACATGCCTCCGTTCGTTACAGCATCAGATCCCCCCTGCCTATTTGCGTAAGAGATTCCGTGTTCCCAGGATTCATTGATTTGAGGTTGATGCGTCAGTCTGGCGATCCGTATAGCCGAGAGGATTTGGTCACAGCCATTGCCTACACTGAAGCTCTCCAGTTCATCTATCAAAGCTTGATGAATTTTGTACTAAAAGAAAACAAAAATTTTGTATTTGCGTTTGGCGATAAAAAGTGGATTGAAAAAGTCTGTTTACCACAGACACCAGAGATGGTTGCCGCAATCGCGTAGCTTGCACATAAAAAAGGAGAGAGATATGACCTTCGTCGTTACCGAAAATTGTATTCGCTGTAAATTTATGGACTGCGTTGCGCCTTGTCCCGTGGATTGCTTTTATGAAGGCCCGGAGTTTTTGGTTATCAATCCAAATGAATGTATCGATTGCAATGTTTGTGCAGTGGAGTGTCCAATCGATGCAATTTTTCAAGACAAGAATCTGCCGGAAAATCAAAAAGAGTTCATCGAGATAAATAAACAACTCTCACAAATATGGCCACGTGTGACTGGTGGAGCCTCTGCCCCACTGCCAGATGCTGAACATTGGCGAACGGTGAGTAATAAAAAGGAGTTCCTGGTTCTACCAGAAAACTGAAATCAATTTGGTCGAGCGCGACCGGCTAGCTTGCTATTTGCAAGTCTACGAAGTACATCCTAACAACTTAAGGAGTGCCCCCGGCTCTGCCGGAGGATTGTTACGAACAAACCCGTCACGAGGAGTGAGGCAAATTGAGTGATTTGAAGTTGTCAGAAATAGTGAGACGAAAAATTTCGTCGGTCAAAAATATCCACGAGACTTCGATGTCCGCAGAGAGCTCAATTAAGGATGATTTGGGAATTTCGTCGATGGAGTTTATTACCATCTTGACCGAAGTTGCTGAGGCACTGCGTATTGATCTGATGAAGTTTACAGAGAAAGAAATAGTAACCGCTCATACGGTCGGCGACCTGGAGCGAGTAATTTCCTCGAAGCTTCCCAAACAAGGAGAGAAAGTGATCGATTTTAGTTCTGACATCGTATTGAAGGCATGGGGGGTTGTGCTTAGGCCTTGGTTGGAGCAAGACGCTGGGCATATTGTAGAGTCAGTTACAGACCCGCTTGTATGGAAATATACGACTGAGGCCCTTTCGAACAAGGGCGACGTTGTCAAATATGTTGCGCGGGCTATGGCTGATCGAGAGGCGGGTAAGCGCTACTCTTTCGCAATTTGTCTGGAAGGTAGCAATGCAATCGTGGGTAGCTCTAGCTTCGGGAATATGTCTGCAAAGGATGGCCGAGTCGAAATCGGCTGGACTTGGCTAGCCCCGGAATATCACGGGCAAGGACTTAACAACGTCGTCAAGTACCTCATGTTGAAATATGGTTTTGAGGAGCTCGATTCACACCGCATAGAGTTCAAGACTGACAACGCAAATCCCCGATCGTGCGGGGCGCTTGAAAAAATTGGTGCGAAGCGGGATGGTGTTTTGCGTTCGCACACCTTAATGCATGATGGGCGCTATCGCGATACGGCGTTCTACTCGATACTCAACGAAGAATGGGCTCAGGTGAGCGCTGCGCTTTGCCATCGGATAGCGAGTGGGCGTGAGCAAGGGGCTGGTTACTCACGAAACTTATCCATCGCTGGTTGATGCAATGAGGGTGAGGGGAGCCAGTAAGCATACTAGCGCCCCGTCAGCCATTTCCTCGTGTGAAGGTTCAATAATGCAAATGTCAGAAAATGCTGTGCGGCTATCGGGTGATCCAAGAACCCGTGGGGTCCAGCATGGGCGAAAGCTGGCCCCACAAATCAAACGCCTACTTTCTGATGACTGTGCGCGGATTAACTGCCATCTATCACGCCCGGTACCGGAGGAGCAGATCTACGCTTATGTGAGGGAATTCGCTTTA
>Ga0208957_1001873_pt1 | contig 9963 bp, 7 predicted proteins | sample RifOxyA1_FD_184029 | JGI IMG/M metagenome (GOLD analysis project Ga0208957, IMG submission 184029) | Groundwater microbial communities from Rifle, Colorado - Rifle Oxygen_injection A1 (SPAdes) | ecosystem: Environmental > Aquatic > Deep subsurface > Groundwater | place: Rifle, Colorado, United... | reverse complement strand
CTGATGTTCTCCGAATACTCGCGCAACGCCATCCGCATGGCCGCGCTGATGAAGCAGCGCGTGATCCACGTGTTCACGCACGACTCCATCGGCCTCGGCGAAGACGGCCCGACCCACCAGCCGGTCGAGCAGACTGCCACCCTGCGCATGATCCCTAACATCGACGTCTGGCGTCCGTGCGACACCGTGGAAACGATGGTCGGCTGGGCCGCGTCGGTCGAGCGCCGCGATGGCCCCACCTGCCACATCCTGTCGCGTCAGAATCTGCCGTTCATGAAGCGCGACGAGGCCACCATCGCCAACATCGCCAAGGGCGGCTACGTGCTGAAGGATGCTGCCTCTGCCCGCGCCATCATCATCGCCACCGGTTCCGAAGTCGAACTGGCCGTCAAGGCCCAGGAAGCGCTGGCTGCCGAAGGCATCGCGGTGCGCGTGGTCTCCATGCCGTCGACCAACACCTTCGACAAGCAGGACGCCGCCTACAAGGCCAGCGTGCTGCCCAAGGGCCTGCCGCGCGTCGCCGTCGAAGCAGGCGTCACCGACTTCTGGCGCAAGTACGTGGGCCTCGAAGGCGCGGTCATCGGCATCGACCGCTTCGGCGAATCCGCCCCGGCTCCGGCATTGTTCAAGGAGTTTGGCATCACCGCCGAGGCCGTCGCGGCCGCGGTCAAGGGCGTTCTGTAAAAACGTGAGGCGTCAGGCGTGAGGGGTGAGGTGTCGCCACCTCACGCCTATCGCCTCACCACAACAAGATTTTCAACTCACTGGAGACTGACACATGGCAATCAAAGTTGGCATCAACGGTTTTGGCCGTATCGGCCGCATGGCTTTCCGCGCAATCGCCAAGGATTTCAAGGATATCGAAGTGGTCGCGATCAACGACCTGCTCGACCCCGAGTACCTGGCCTACATGCTGAAGTACGATTCCGTGCACGGCAACTTCAAGGGCGACATCGCCGTTGAAGGCAACAACCTCATCGTCAACGGCAAGAAGATCCGCCTGACCGCTGAACGCGAGCCGAGCAACCTGAAATGGAACGAAGTGGGCGCTGACATCGTGATCGAGTGCACCGGCTTCTTCCTGACCAAGGAAACCTGCCAGAAGCACATCGACGCAGGCGCCAAGAAAGTCGTTCAATCGGCCCCGTCCAAGGACGACACCCCGATGTTCGTGTACGGCGTGAACCACGAGAAGTACGCCGGCGAGGCCATCGTCTCGGCCGCTTCGTGCACCACCAACTGCCTGGCGCCGATCGCCAAGGTGCTGAACGACAACTGGGGCATCAAGCGCGGCCTGATGAGCACCGTGCACGCCGCCACCGCTACCCAGAAGACCGTCGACGGCCCGTCGTCCAAGGACTGGCGCGGCGGCCGCGGCATCCTCGAGAACATCATCCCGTCCTCGACCGGCGCCGCCAAGGCCGTCGGCGTGGTGCTGCCGGAACTGAAGGGCAAGCTGACCGGTATGGCGTTCCGCGTTCCCACCTCCGACGTGTCGGTCGTCGACCTGACCGTCGAGCTGGAAAAGCCCGCCAAGTACGCCGACATCTGTGCCGCGATGAAGAAGGCTTCGCAGTCCGGCGACATCAGCAAGACGCTGGGCTACACCGACGAGAAAGTCGTCTCGACCGACTTCCGCGGCAACAGCTACTCGTCGATCTTCGACGCCGAAGCCGGCATCGCGCTCGACGACACCTTCGTCAAGGTCGTGTCGTGGTACGACAACGAGTACGGCTACACCTGCAACATGCTGCGCTTCGTGCAGCACGTGGCGAAGTAATTCGGTAGACGGTGAGCGGTGAGCAGGGAGCGGTTTTGTTCCGCTCTCCGCTTACCGTTCACCGCTCACCCATCTGAGTTGTAAGGCCTGGGCGGTACGCTGCCCAACCCTTACCGCTTAATTTTCTGGAGAAACTAGCTATGGCATTCATCCGCGTCACCGATCTCGATCTGGCAGGCAAGCGCGTCTTCATCCGCGCCGACATGAACGTTCCGGTCAAGGACGGCAAGGTCACTTCCGACGCCCGCATCACCGCGTCGATGCGCACCATCGAGCATTGCCTCAAGGCCGGCGCCAAGGTCATGGTGACGTCCCATCTGGGCCGTCCGACCGAAGGCGAGTTCAAGGAAGAGGATTCGCTGAAGCCGGTGGTCGACGTGATCGCCCAGAAGCTCGGCAAGAACATCCGCCTGATCCGTGAATGGACCGACGGCGGCTTCGACGTCGCCGACGGCGAGCTGGTCGTGCTGGAAAACTGCCGCGTCAACAAGGGCGAGAAGAAGAACGTCGACGACACCGCGAAGAAATACGCCGCCCTGTGCGACGTCTTCGTGATGGACGCCTTCGGCACTGCGCACCGCGCCGAAGCCTCGACCCACGGCATCGCCAAGTTCGCGCCGACCGCTGCGGCCGGCATCCTGCTGACCGAAGAGCTCGACGCGCTCGACAAGGCGCTGGCCAACCCGGCGCGTCCGATGGTCGCCATCGTCGGCGGCTCCAAGGTCTCCACCAAGCTGACCGTGCTGGAAGCGCTGGCCGAGAAGTGCGAACAGCTGGTGGTCGGCGGCGGCATCGCCAACACCTTCCTCAAGGCCACCGGCCATAACGTCGGCAAGTCGCTGTGCGAGGACGACCTGGTTCCCACCGCGCAGGCGCTGATCGAGAAGATGACCGCCCGTGGGGCGACCATTCCCATCGCCGTCGACGTGGTGTGCGGCAAGAAATTCGACGCCAACGAGCCCGCTGTGCTGAAGGACGCCGGCGACGTTGCCGACGACGACATGATTTTCGACATCGGCCCGAAGAGTGCGCAGCAGCTCGCCGACATCATCATGAAGGCCGGCACCGTGGTGTGGAACGGCCCGGTCGGCGTGTTCGAGTTCGACCAGTTCGGCGAAGGCACCAAGACCATCGCCATGGCGATCGCCAACACCAATGCCTTCACCCTGGCCGGCGGCGGCGACACCATCGCCGCGATCCAGAAATACGACATCTACGACAAGGTGAGCTACATCTCCACCGCCGGCGGCGCCTTCCTCGAATACCTGGAAGGCAAGGTCTTGCCCGCCGTGGCGATCCTGGAGGAACGCGCGAAAGGCTAAGGAGCAAACGGTAAACGGTGAGCGGGCTACGCTCACCGTTTTTTGTTTTTGTACCGCTTGCTGCTCACCGCTCACTGCTCACCCACTATGATTCGCAGAACCAAAATCGTCGCCACCCTCGGCCCCGCCTGCTCCGATCCCAAAACGCTGGATCGCATGATGGAGGCCGGCCTGGATGTGGTGCGCCTCAACTTTTCCCACGGCACGGCGCAGGACCACATCGACCGTGCCGAACTGGTGCGGTCGCTGGCGCGCACCCGCGGCCGCGCGGTCGGCGTGCTGGTCGACCTGCAGGGCCCGAAGATCCGCATCGGCAAGTTCAAGGACAGCAAGATCACGCTGGCCAAGGGCGACACCTTCATCCTCGACGCTGCCTGCACGCTGGGCGACCAGACCCGTGTCGGCCTCGACTACAAGGAACTGCCGAATGACGTGAAGCGCGGCGTGACGCTGCTGCTGGACGACGGCCGCATCGAATTCTGGGTCGAAGAGGTCAAGGGCACGGAAATCATCTGCAAGGTGGTGCAGGGTGGGGTGCTGTCGAACAACAAGGGCATCAACCGCAAGGGCGGCGGCCTGTCGGCTTCGGCGCTGACCGAGAAGGACATCGAGGACATCAAGACCGCCGCTGCCTTGAAAGCGGATTATCTGGCGGTCTCGTTCCCGCGTTCAGGCGCCGACATGCGCCAGGCGCGCGAACTGCTGCGCGCGGCCGGCGGCAAGAGCCAGCTGGTGGCCAAGATCGAGCGAACCGAAGCGATCGAGAACCTGGAAGAGATTCTCGAGGCCTCCGACGCCATCATGGTGGCGCGCGGCGATCTCGGCGTGGAAGTCGGCGACGCGGCGGTGCCTGCGCTGCAGAAGCGCATGATCCGCATGGCGATCGAACGCAACAAGGTGGTCATCACCGCCACGCAGATGATGGAGTCGATGATCTCCAGCCCCATCCCGACCCGTGCCGAGGTGTCCGACGTCGCCAACGCCGTGCTCGACGGTACCGACGCGGTGATGCTGTCGGCCGAAACGGCGGCGGGCCAGTTCCCGGTCGAGGCGGTGCAGGCCATGGACCGCGTCTGCCTGGAAGCGGAAAAGGAAGCCGAACCCGGATTCACCAAGGAGCGGCTCGACCACAGCTTCCTGCGTGCCGACGAGGCGATCGCCATGTCGGCCGTGTTCACGTCGGTCCACCTCAATATCAAGGCGATCGCCGCCCTGACCGAGTCGGGCAACACCTGTCTGTGGATGAGCCGTCTGTCCACCCGGGTGCCGATCTATGCCTTGACACCGCAGGTCGAAACCCGTAGAAAAGTCACTCTTTTCCGCGGCGTCTATCCGATCAACCTGAAAACCGCCAGCAAGGAGCGCGATGCGTTGCTGGCCGAAGCCGAGGAAGAGTTGCGGCGGCGTGGCGCGGTACGTGACGGCGACCTGATCCTGCTGACCATCGGTGAACCCATCGGCCAGTCGGGCGGCACCAACACCATGAAAATCGTCCGCGTGGGCGGATCGAAAAAATCCTGATTTTGAAAACAGCTTGCTGCACATTTTTAACCTAGGAGACTGTAAATGGCCCTGATTTCCCTTCGTCAATTGCTCGACCATGCCGCCGAAAACGGCTATGGCCTGCCCGCGTTCAACGTCAACAACATGGAACAGGTCCATGCCATCATGCAGGCCGCCGCCGCCGTGGATTCGCCGGTGATCCTGCAGGGCTCCGCTGGCGCCCGTTCCTATGCCGGCGAACCTTTCCTGCGCCACCTCATCCTGGCCGCCATCGAGATGTACCCGCAGATCCCCGTCTGCATGCACCAGGACCACGGCGCGTCCCCCAGCATCTGCTTCCGCTCCATCCAGTCCGGCTTCAGTTCGGTGATGATGGACGGCTCGCTGAAGGAAGACGGCAAGACCCCCGCCAGCTACGAATACAACGTCGAAACCACCCGCAAGGTGTCCGAACTGGCCCACGCCTGCGGCGTGTCCGTGGAAGGCGAACTGGGCTGCCTGGGCTCGCTGGAAACCGGCAAGGCCGGCGAGGAAGACGGCCACGGCGCCGAAGGCACGCTGGACCACTCCATGCTGCTGACCGACCCCGACGAAGCCGCTGACTTCGTCACCAAGACCAAGGTCGACGCGCTGGCCATCGCCATCGGCACCTCGCACGGCGCCTACAAGTTCACCCAGAAGCCCACCGGCAAGGTGCTGCGCATCGACCGCGTGAAGGAAATCCACGCCCGCATCCCCAACGTCCACCTGGTGATGCACGGCTCCTCGTCGGTGCCGGAAGACTGGCTCGCCATCATCAACAGCTACGGCGGCGACATGGGCCAGACCTACGGCGTGCCGGTCGAGGAAATCGTCGAAGGCATCAAGAACGGCGTGCGCAAGGTCAACATCGACACCGACCTGCGCATGGCCTCCACCGGCGCCATCCGCAAGCACCTGGCCGAGAACAAGGCCAACTTCGACCCGCGCAAATTCCTCAAGGAAGCGACCAAGGGCATGAGCGACATCTGCAAGGCGCGCTACGAAGCCTTCGGCGCGGCCGGCCAGGCCAGCAAGATCAAGAAGGTCTTCAACCTGGAAGAAATGCAGAAGCGTTACGACAAGGGCGAACTGGATCCCAAGGTCAACTGATCGTCGGCTTGCCGAAATCAGACGCTGAAATCAAATGGGACGCTGCGGCGTCCCATTTTTTTGGTATCGGAAACCGGATAACGGCCGTCCAGCTTTGAGACGGAAGCTGGCTTACGTCTACGACAGCAGATGAAGTCCGAGTATCGATCACAATGCTAGAGCTTTTGGAATTTACGGGGTGGGAATCATGGCTGAGATCAGCTTAGTAAGCGATGAAAACGCATTTGTACCGGAGTACATGCCGATTCTGATCAGTATTGACCGCTCCGAGGGCCTTGACGATGCCGAGCGTATTCGTTGGCTAGGATCTGCGTTCGTTGTTGGAGTGCAGATGCTTTTCACGGCCAAACATGTTGCTATGCAACTCCTGGCTGAGGATCCGGATTTGGCGCGAGGTACACCGAGCCGCATTCAATACGCGATAGTCCAAGTACTTAAGGGTTCTCAACAGCTAATCGTGTGGAATCTTCATTCAATAGGAATGATTGATAACTGCGACGTGGCCTTGATTACACTGGCCGCTGCGCATGAGGGGGCGAAAGACTACTTGCACTGGTCTGGTCTACCACTGACATTCATTCCGCCTCGCATCGGAGATCGAATCGCGGGTAGCGGCGTGCACAAAATACACATCAATAGTTTCCGAATGGATGGGGACACCGTTCACGTTGATCTTGACGTCAAACGATCATTTTCGATGGGCGTGGTCAAAGATGTTCATTTTGAACTTAGAGACCGTGGTATGTATTCGTTCCCTTGTTTCCAGGTAGATGCTCAATTCGACGCAGGTATGAGTGGTGGATATGTGATCAACGAGCGTAACGAAGTCTGCGGGGTTGTCTGCGGTAGCCTGCCCGCCGTCTACCAGGAAGAGGAGCATGTCTCATATGCTGCGCTGTTGTGGCCCGTAGTGAGTCTGCCCGTGCCTCCTCAGTGGATAGCTGGCGCCGTAGCGGGAGTCGACTATGTTTTGTGGGATTACTATCAACAGGCAGCGGTTAAGCCTGTTGGTTTGGAGAGAGTGGGTTTTTCAAATGAGCTGGCCACCAGAGGGATTATCACAGCCACCTACACTGATCCGCTAGTGCCCTAACCGTCAAGCCAACATACGTAACACTTATGGTTAGTTCAGGCAAAGAATAAAAGGAGAATCCTCAAATAAGGTGACCCCAAATTGGGGCGCATGTCGAACGATCGGTATCGCCGCCTGGTGTCATTCAATGCTTGGGTAGATAACGGTCACCGAGAAGCATTCTTCGACATTGAGCACCGGCAAGGACCAAACGCACGCATTTCCCACAGAGGGTTTTCAGCCTTTTTTTGTGGGATTCCGGGTTAGCCCAGCATCGCCTTCAACGCCGCCAGCCGGTCGCTGCCGCTGGCCTTCGCATCGGCGCTGGAGGGTTTTTCCGGCATGCGCACGTCGTCGCCGAGCTCGTCGATGAAGCGTGAGGGATCGCAGGCCACCGATTCGCGGGCGCGCTTGCGGCGACTACAGTACGACAGCGTGAGCGACTTCTTCGCGCGGGTGACGCCGACGTACATCAGGCGGCGTTCCTCTTCCAGCCGGCCTTCGTCCACTGCGTCGCGGTGCGGCAGGATGTTCTCCTCGACGCCGACCAGGAAGACATGGCCGAACTCCAGTCCCTTGGCGGCGTGCAGCGTCGACAGCCGCACGGCGTCGGGTTCCTCTTCCTCGCGGCCTTCCAGCAAAGTGATCAGCGCGATGGTCTGCGTCAGCTGTAGCAGATCCTTCTCGTCTTCCTCGCCTTTCTTGGCGATCCAGGCTGCGAACTCGAGCACGTTGTTCCATTTGCTCTGCGCGGCACGCTGGTCGTCCTGGTCGAACAGGTAGACCTCGTAGTCGATCGTTTTCAGCAGGTCGTTCAGCAGTTCGCCCGCCGGCTCGCGCGGCACACGTTCTTCCATGCGGTTGATGAAGTTGCAGAACTCGACCAGCGGCGCCAGTTGGCGCTCGCCGATCTGGGACGCGGCGGCCGCCGAGAACACCGCTTCGAACAGGCTCACCTGCAGGGTGGCGGCGACCTGGCCGAGCTTCTCCAGCGTCGCTGCGCCGATGCCGCGCTTCGGCGTGGTGACGGCGCGGATGAAGGCGGGATCGTCGTCGCTGTTGGCGATCAGGCGCAGGTAGGCAATCACGTCCTTGATCTCTGCACGGTCGAAGAACGACTGCCCACCCGACAGCTGATACGGCACCTTCTCGTTGCGCAGCGCCTGCTCGAAGATGCGCGCCTGGTAGTTGCCGCGATAGAGGATGGCGTAGTCGCGCCATTCGGTGCGGTGCTGGAACTTGTGCGACAACAGGCGCATGACCACCGATTCGGCTTCGTGCTCGTCGTCCTTCGTCGGCATCACCTGGATGGCGTCGCCGAGGCCGAGGTCGCTCCACAGGCGTTTCTCGAACAGCTTGGGGTTGTTGGCGATGAGGCTGTTGGCGGCCTTGAGGATGCGCACCGAGGAACGGTAGTTCTGCTCCAGCTTGACCACGTGCAGGTGCGGGTAGTCCTCGTTCAGCTGGCGCAGGTTGTCGGCCGAGGCGCCGCGCCAGCCGTAGATCGCCTGGTCGTCGTCGCCGACCGCGGTGAACGCCGCGCGCACGCCGGTAAGCTTCTGCAGCAGGCGATACTGCGCCACGTTGGTGTCCTGGTACTCGTCGACCAGGATGTGGCGCAGGCGGTTCTGCCATTTCTCGCGCAGTTCGGCGTGGGTGTCGAGCAGTTCTGCAGGCAGGCGGATGAGATCGTCGAAGTCGACCGCCTGATACGCGCGTAGGGTCGCGTCATAGCGGTCGTAGATTTTCGCGTAGGCGCGCGCGTTGTCGTCTTCGGCCGTCTGCAGCGCGGCGGCGGGCGACTTCAGTTCGTTCTTCCATAGCGAAATGCGGGACACGGCGCGGCGGATTTCCTGCTTGTCGGTGGTCTTGAGGATTTCCGAGACGATGCCCGCGGCGTCGGCCGAATCGAGGATGGAAAATGCCGGCTTCAGCTCGGCGAATTTCGCGTCCTCGCGCAGCATCCTGAGACCCATCGAATGGAAGGTGGTGACGATCAGGCCCTTGGTGTTGACGCCCTGCGTGAGCTTGGCGGCGCGGTCCTGCATCTCGCGCGCCGCCTTGTTGGTGAAGGTGATCGCGGCGATCGAGCCCGGCTTGTAGCCGCACTCGCCGATCAGGTAGGCGATCTTGTGGGTGATGACGCGCGTCTTGCCCGAGCCGGCGCCGGCCAGCACGAGCAAGGGGCCGTCGAGGTATTTCGCCGCCTCGCGTTGCGGCGGATTCAATGCGGCGAGCAGGCTCATGCCGCGCCGAATTCGCGGTTCAGCCAGGCGTTGATGGCATCCGATTCATACATCCAGGTCTGTTTGCCCTGCGCATCGGTGATCAGCAGGCAGGGGACCTGCGCCTTGCCGCCGCCCGCGATCAGGGCTGTCCGGTGCGTCTCGTCATGTTGAGCGTCGCGCAGTTCGATGTTGAGCGAAAGCCGCTGCATCATGCGCCGGGTCTTGAGGCAGAACGGGCAGGTGGGATAGTGGTACAGCGCCAGGCTGCGTGTACGCACGTCGACGGCTGCTTGCGCGGCAGCGGGACGCACGATGCCCTTCGGGCGCGTCAGCCAGTAGCCGAGCAGCATGAAGGGGGCGAGGATGAGGCGCAGGGTACGGAAAAACAGGCGGATCAGGGGTTTCATGGCGCAGGCGTCACAAGAGGTTCGGGCGGGCGCGCTATGATGCAGGTCAGCACAGCACACAAAGAAGCCGTATTTTATATGCCTACCTATGCCATTGGCGATCTTCAGGGATGTCACACGTCCCTGCTGCGTTTATTGGATGCGATCCGATTCGACCCGGGCGCCGACCGGCTGTGGCTTGTGGGCGATCTGGTCAATCGCGGACCGGACTCGCTGGCGGTGTTGCGGACCGTCAGGGAACTGGGGGATGCCGCCATCAGTGTGCTTGGCAACCACGATTTGCACCTGCTGGCGCTGGCCGAAGGCTTCGGGCGGGTGCACAAGGGCGATACGCTCGACGGGATCCTCGATGCGCCCGATCGCGACGAACTGCTGCATTGGCTGCGGCAGCAGAAACTGGCCTGGCGCGATGGCGAGTTCCTCATGGTGCACGCGGGCGTGCTGCCGGGCTGGACGGTGGACGACACGATGCAGCATGCCGCGGAGGCGGAAGCCGCGTTGCAAAGCTCGCATTACCGGG
>Ga0208957_1001868_pt1 | contig 9985 bp, 15 predicted proteins | sample RifOxyA1_FD_184029 | JGI IMG/M metagenome (GOLD analysis project Ga0208957, IMG submission 184029) | Groundwater microbial communities from Rifle, Colorado - Rifle Oxygen_injection A1 (SPAdes) | ecosystem: Environmental > Aquatic > Deep subsurface > Groundwater | place: Rifle, Colorado, United... | reverse complement strand
GTTCGGCTGGTGCAGCGAGTCCTGGTCAGTGGTCATCCCGGATCAAGTGTTGCGCGCGTGGTTCAAAGAGCCGGAACATAACGAGTCGCAAGCAGCCAGCACGTTGTACGGCACGCTGATGATCACACAGCAGGCCAGCGCGGATGAAGTGCGATCAGCCTATCGTCGCCTCGCACGGCAGTGGCATCCTGACGTATGCAGCGAGCCGAACGCCAGCGACGTATTCAAGCAGATCGCAGAAGCCAATCGCATCTTGAGTGATCCACTGATGCGACGCAAGTACAACGCGGGTCTCGCGTTAGAGTCATCAGCGCAGGTGAAGCAGACACTTCGCCGACGCGATCTATGGAGTGAGGTATCACGTTGGCAGTTGCCACTCCGCTGTGGCGTGATCACGTGCGAAGGCACGCAGGAACTCAAATTCAGTGTATCACGGATTCTGCTATGGCAGGATATTATCGACGGCGCCGGTCGGGTGCTGGTCACCTCGTGGCCGGTCGGCGCCGAGACCTTCACGCGAAAGTGGGTTGAAGCATGAACTCGTTAACTGTTGTGCCTGGCAGCCTGCTCGATGCAGCGCAGCGCGGCAATATCAGTTTAGCCGAATCGTTTTTGAGCTGTGATGCACTCGTGATCGTCGATAGTTCCGGCAGCATGATCAGCCGAGATGCAAGCGACAGTCGCACTCGCCATCAGGCGGCACGCGATGAGTTGCGCACGCTGCAATCGTCGTTGCCCGGTCGTGTGGGTGTCATCGTATTCAGCAGCACAGTGCAGTTTGTGCCAGGCGGTGACTATCCCGAACTCAATGGCGGCACTGATCTTGCGCAGGCATTGCAGTTTGTGAAGGTCGCCGATGACTGCGGGATCAAGATCATTATCATCAGTGATGGCGATCCCGATGATCGACCAAAGGCGCTGTTGACAGCTCGCACGTTCAAGACGCGCATCGATGCGATCTACATCGGACCGGAGCGCGAGAGCAGCGGTCGCGACTTCTTGCGGCAACTGTGCGAGGCAACAGGTGGCAAGTTCGTCACATCGGCTCACGTGGCCGAGATCGCTGAGCCGGTGCGCTTGATGCTCAATGGAGGCAACTGATGACAACTTGTCCTATATGCGGCAAGCCTCTCGATGCAGCGTATCGCACGGTGGCACTCGATGGCATGCGGCGCGTCAATCTCTACGTGCACGCGGGTCGATGCCATGCCGAGATGCGACAGTGGACAACCGAGCGCATCGCGTTGCACCTCGCTGAGCAGCCGACAAAGCGAACTGTCACGCGTTGACACGCTCGATTGAGAGTGCTATAATGGCGATGTGGGGTTGGCAGCCCACGCACAAAGCAAATAGTAGATCAGGGGTGATCGCTCCCGTGTTATTCGCGGGCGGTTGGGTAAACGCGATAGCCAATCGCATGCCCCTGATCGCCTGACCGTCCGCGAATAGCATGGGAGTTTTGCTATGCCTATCACTAAGACCAAACCAGATGACATCGCAGCAGAACTAAGGCAGATCGGATTCGAGTTCGCGTACAATGAGTGCACCAACGCTATTGAAGTGAACGGATCACAGATGAACGACGGCATCGAGGCCGAGTTGCGGTACACCGCACGGATGCGCAACATCCACAACATGGGTGCGCTCACCGACACGTTTGTTGCACTGGCCTATCGCAGCCGCTACCATCCGATCCGTACTTACCTCAGCCAGTGTCTAGCAGCCAGCAACAGGAAGGCCGATCACATTTCGCAACTCGCCTCACACCTGCGAGATAGTGACGGCGTGTTCGCTGTCTGGCTGCGCAAATGGTTGATCGGCGCAGTGGCAAAAGTGATTCGCGCTGAACAGAACCCGATGCTCGTGCTGGACGGCGCGCAGGGGATCGGCAAGAGCGAGTTTGCGCGCTGGTTGTGCACTGATCCCACGTACTTTATCGAGGCAGCTATTACACCAGAGGACAAGGACTGCTACGCGCGACTAGCCAGCAAGTTCATTTGGGAAGTGGCTGAACTAGGTGCGACGATCAAACGCGCCGACCGTGAGGCACTCAAGCACTTCATTACCATGCGACAAGTTACGGTAAGGCCGCCGTATGGACATCATGATCTCAACCGGCCGGCAATGGCATCATTGATTGGGACAGTCAACAATGAGAGTGGATTGTTGAACGATCCTACCGGCTCACGTCGTTTCCTAGTTTGTCACATTGATGCGATTGACTGGTCGTATAGCAAACTCGACATACAGCAGGTGTGGGCCGAAGCCTATGCAGCATTCCTCGGCGGTGAGTCGTGGCTGCTATCGGCTGCCGAGATGCAGCACGCCGCGCAGATCAACGAACGCTATGACGTTGACGATCCAATCGAAAGTATTCTGGTGCAGGACTTCGAGATTGATCCTGCACACAATGACGACTGGTGGATGACGAGCATCGAGATCATGCTGCATGTGTTCGGCACGCAGGCCAGCGCGTTGAACCGGATGAATGCGGCAGCACTCGGCACAGTGATGACGCGGCTTGGTGTGAGCCGTGTCGCGCGCCGTGTGAATAACAAGCGCGTGTGGGGATACGCAGGTATCCGATCGCTCACATCCGGCGTATCAGGGGTCGTGCCATGATGGTGACAGGACAACTTAACAATAACGCGAAAGTTTGTTTGAAATTCAAACCTAGCGAGTGGGTGTCACCACTGTCACCATCAGTTTTGGGACTTTTTACAATCTGTCACCATCCAATATATATAGGTTTCTTTGTTGTTGTTGGTTGGGGTTATAAGAAGTCTGGAAACTGATGGTGACAGTGGTGACAGCATAAGTTGGCGTGAGTTATGTATGGTATCCATCGATGCAGTGAACATCGGTTTTGCACTCGTTGGCTTCATGTGTTGCAGCCTGCTAACTATCGCGTTCACAGGCATCGTGATCATGTTGCGCTCAACGATCAGTCGAGTGCCAGTATACGCGCCGGATGCACCGGCTTATAGCGGCACTCCCGAATATCACATCGAGCAGGTCGAGAAAGAGCACTGGTTGAGCACGTATCGCATGTTCGCATCGCGCGGCTGGACGCTGGTCGACAAGGCGGATTCGCCGATTCTTAAATCGCATTACGAGTTGACTTTCCGTTCACGGAGGATAGCATGATTCTCATTGCAGCCACTTCGCCGCAGCAGACGATTGTCGGCGCCGCCGAGGCGCTGTATCATGCGCATACGCCGCACTCGGACGAGCAGTTCGAGCGCGATCGGCGTCCGATGGCGCTGACGCTCGATGAGTTCCGGCAGCATCTGATCTGCCTGCCGTTGACCATCGGTGAGATCACCTATCGGCGGATCACATGTGAGGAGTATCGACGAGTGCGTGACGGAGGCTAACCATGTCCGATGATACCGATCGTCTCTATCGTAATGCAGGCAAGATGACACTCAACTCTGACGTTGAGTTCTGGCATGCGATCGCGCTAGGACTTAGCGCGCGATACGCGCATCGTGATCAGCAGGCACGCCGATTCGCGCGGCAGGCGCGTCATCTCTCGCATTTGCTCCGCCGAACGCGATCACAGATCGACGCGCTGAAAGGCCAGCAGCATGATCACCGATGAATGGCACGGCTGCTACAAGCGCGGTTGGGGCAAAGAGCTTGTGCCAGCAGCATTACGTTCTATGGTGATGACCCAGGACTACATCACAAGAACGGGAGCAAGTAACAGCATTGCGTTTGAATACGGGATTTCCACAAACACAGCATGGTATGGAATTCTCTCTCAAATCAGTACACTTTTTGCATCGCTCTTGTTTCTTTATGTAGGGCATAAATTCGTTCTTGCAAACTGGACATATCTTCTTCAGCGTTCGAGTAGTGTATCCAGTTGGCTTTCCTCTTTGTGCGCATTCGCGGGAACAAAACTTTTGATGAGACGATGGGTAAAACAAGAATGGCTTACTGCATCCAGCACAGACACAAATTAACTTTCCATGGTAAATAGTCGGGACATAGTTTTCCCCGCCGAATTTGTAGAATAGTGTTTCAGGTATCCATTCATGGCACAGATCGAAAACAATCGGGACGCTCAGAGCGGGCAAGCGGATATTCCAATACTTTCCGGTTTGACGAACCACAGATTGTATTCCGAAGGTGGCATTAAGGTGTCTGGACAATCGCTGATTATCCTGATGAGTAAATTGCTTTGTGGCGATTTGAATACCAGCCCGATCCCATGAACCATCATCACAAATCAAGCAAGCCAACGCGACAGGATGCAAAAAGTTCTTAAGGAGGGCGTTGGTTATCATCTTGCGCTTGTTGTGATAAAGCAAGTCGGCAAGCTCGGTGAAGCAGGGAGCAGATATAGTATGGAATCTAGCACCAGTTCTGATTTTCCCGTCGCGCTTATCCATGTACGAGCACATCTGGATCGGACGCGATAGAGGAGACAACCATTCATGTTTCATCTTGAGCCAATTGATTTGCTTTTCGGAATGATAACACGAGAGATGATAATTCCTCCCATTCTTTGGACGGCTTAAAGATGAATCACCCAGAAGGCTGCCGATGCAAACTTGCATTTGAAATTCGGTTAGGATTTCGGTGTGCATGATTAGCAGAGATTGTATCATAAATCCCTGCGAAAGGAAAGGGGGTGATGCCAATGTATGAGCAAACAGACTGGCGCGGATGCTATAAGCGCGGTTGGGGTAAAGAACTTATCCCAGAATCGTTTGCTCATCCGTGACTGGCTAAGGTATCGTTTTCCTTAGCAGAACGGATTTATGCCCATCTCGTTGAAGAGGGCTGGATCACTGAAGGTACAACAATCATTGATCCCTTCGCTGGCATTTGCGGTTTTGGGTATCATGCCATCAAACATGGCCTGCATTTCATCGGTGTCGAACTTGAACCGAAGTTCGTTGATCTCGCAGCGCAGAACATCGCGCTATGGAATCAGAGATACGCGGGCCGGTTCGCGCGATGGGGTACGGCGCGTATCATCCAGGGCGATTCGCGTCGGTTGGCGGATGTGGTGCGTGAGGCGGGATTCGATAGCGCCATCTCGTCGCCGCCGTTTGCAGAACAGCAATCAGGTGGTGGTCTTGCCAAGCCCAACGCGGTTCACAGTGATGGTCATCAGTTTGGTGACAATCACGGATATCAGAATCAAGCGAAGACTGATGGCAACCTAGCTGCATTGCGCGCGACCGATGCCGGCTTCTCGGTTGCTGTGTCGAGTCCGCCGTATGCAGATGGCGCACAACATACCGGCGGCAACGATCCGAATCCTGATTACATCGAAGGTGGAGAACTGCGCTATGTCGATTATGGTCAAAGCGCCGGCCAATTGGCCGCGATGCGATCAGATGGATTCGATGGTGCAGTGAGCAGTCCACCGTATGAAGCAAGCATGAAAGGTGACAATGTTGATGCTGAGGAAGTTGCGACTAGAAAAACGGAAAGATCATCAGTTGGAGGAACATGGTTGACTCCTGGACGAAAACGCGCTTATGCTGCAATGATGAGCGGATACAATCCTGACAATGAGAACAATCTTGGTTCATCATCCGGCGATGACTTCTGGAGCGCCGCGCGTCTCATCATCGAGCAGACCTATGCTATTCTGCGTCCTGGTGCTCATGCCGTCTGGGTCGTGAAGTCATTCATCAGATCGGGTGCGATAGTGGACTTCCCTGATCAGTGGTGGCAACTGTGCGAGGCGTGCGGGTTCGTCACTCTGCATGAGCATCACGCTCTGTTGGTGCGCGATGATGGAACGCAGTTGGCGATGGACGGCAATCACAAGTCGCATCGTAAGAAACGCGTCAGTTTCTTCCGCCGGTTGTATGAGCAGAAGCGGCCCGATCTAGCAATCGATTGGGAAACTGTGTTCTGCATGGTTAAACGATGACACTGCTAAGCTGTCTCGCCATCTGGTTTATCGCCGGTCTCATCATAAGTCTTGCTCTGGGTCGATGGCTGCATGATGTGAATGAGCGAGATCAGCACATAGATCGGTAGGCTACCAGCGCGTCTACGATCACGCGCTGAAATCTATGGCCGAGGATGGGCGACCTCCGCGATCGCACAACGGTAGTGAAGCGAATGACGAGAGTACGGGATGAAACACAGATCGACCTCATCCGGCGTGGCGGATGAGGCCGATTGAAAACCGAGAAAATATCATGACGAACAAGCCAAGACTTCTCGATCTATTCTGTGGTGCAGGCGGTACAGCACGCGGATATCAGCGCGCTGGTTTCTATGTCGTCGGCATCGACAATCGACCTCAGCCGCATTACGTTGGTGATGAATTCATTCAGGCTGATGCGCTGGAATATGCCGCAAAGCATGGCCGCGAATTCGATGCGATTCACGCAAGCCCGCCATGCCAATTTGCGAGCGAAGCTACACCCACGTCTCGGAGAGCGCAGCACCGCAACTATATCCCCGAGGTCCGTAAAATCCTGGCTTTTCTAGGCAAGCCCTGGTCAATTGAAAATGTTGAAGGTGCGCGATCGTGGTTAATAAATCCGATTATGTTGTGCGGCACTATGTTCCCGAAACTTATGGTGTGGAGGCATCGGTATTTCGAGGTATTTCCAAAATTTGCTCTTTCACCTGCAATGTGCAATCACAGATGGGGTGAATGGATCACTCTCGGCGATCATCGGATCATGCTTCCAGTGCTGAGTGTGGGTGGTGGTGACTCAAAAAGGAGTCTGGCCGCAGGTAAACGGAAGACACTTCGCGCTCGAACTAGAGTTGGTGATCTGCGGTTGGCAATGGACATCGATTGGATGACGCAGAGCGAACTGTATCAAGCCATCCCCCCCGCTTATACCGAATTCATTGGGCGCATTTTGATAAACTCACTCTAACCGCGCTGTCATTGACATTTGTTGGAATCTCGTTGTATACTGCCCATTGAGCCAGCGCGTCGTGTTGTGGCGACGCGTCCACATTTGGGCAGCGGCTCGTCCTCCTGGCCGCTGCCCCCTCAATGAAAGGATCAGATCATGCTCACTTTTGCGCCAACCGATCTCAACGAACTGCTTCAGTTGTTCATCGCATTAGTCGGCTTTGCGGCACTGGCCTCAGTGATCGTCGATATTCTCAAGCGGTTCGGCCTACCGGATGGAAGTGCACCCACTGCGAGCCTGATCATCAACCTGATCGGGTTCGTGTTGTTTGTGGTGGCAAACGTTTTCGGTCTCGATGTGGCTGGTATCGATAAGATACTGGCTGGTGTTGCATCGGTGCTGACTGCATTGCTCGGCCTGCTCGGCCAACTGATCGTCTCGCGTGGTGTACACGCTGGCCTGCGCGGCACGCTGTTCAGTTATAGTCGCCGGCAATCATGATCCACTATCTCGCGGATCTGCGCATTCGCCTGCGTTGGTTGCGGCTGGCCTGGCTGCTGCATCGGACGCGTGTGAAATGAACCCCGCTGATCGGATCGTCTGTGTAGTCCGTATGTTATGGAACGGCGTTCGCACGCGTGAGTACACCACGGCATTCGGTGCTGCACTCGAAGCGCTCGTGTCGCCGCAGAACGGTGTGACGGTTGTTAGCTTGCGTGTACTGTGGGGCGATGTGCTCGATGAATTCACGAGGTCGGCTTAGATATCAGAGCTTGCGTCTCGTGTTGTGCGTTGTCGTTGTCGTGATCGCCATCATCGGCGGATGTGATGGCACTCCAACTCCGACCCTCTCACCCGTGACGCCAACGCCGACCGCGACTGTTTCCTCTCTTCTGCCGTCGCCATCGGTGACGCCGATAGCAAAATCTTCGGGGCAGACCTCGACGCGGCGCGAGTGGCGACGGCATCGAAGCGGCTGAAGGGCAGCCGGATTGTCGTGGCCGATTGCAATGGCTGGCCGTTCCCGAAAGTCGAAGACGTTTTCAGCATCGCCGACTTCGATTCCTACTCCGACCCCTACGCATCGTTTCGCGCATTCTGGAAGAACGCCAACAAAGCAAATCGACTGGTGCTGTTATTCACCGATGGACACAGACAGGCAATTAAGCGCAAGGGTGAGCATATCGACTTTGATAATACTCATCACAATCATCTAGATATTGCGCAGCGCCGAGTGATTTACAACACCTACTATCCGCGCTTCGTCAAGCCTGTCTTCGTCAAGCATATCAGGCCGGACTGGCGCATCGTCAAGGACATGATGTACTTGCGGCGGGACATGCTCTACTGGGGATGTGTCATTGAGCGCAACTAAGAAGCAGCCCAACAAGAAAGCGCGCACCTTTGTTAAATTTGATGCTAAGAAAAAGGCGGCTTACATCGCATTGCTCGAAAAGGGCGGACGGCGACACGTCTCTGCGCGTTCGGTCGGTATCACCCCACAGACGGTCGTTAATCACATGCACTCCGATCCGACATTTGCCGATGCTGTCTCGTTGGCCGAAATGGAATCTGACGACGAGGTTGAGGACTCGTTACGAATGGCGGCTATCTCCGGCAACGTTACGGCAGCTTTGGCCTGGCTTTATTCGCGCCGGCCAGAACGCTGGCGCGATATGCGTAAAGTGACTCTGCCTATCGACATCACGATCTGGCAGCGTGACTATGCTGAGGCCATCCGAAAAGGCACGCTCACGCTGTCGGTGCTTGAATTGCAGTTCGGACCCGATGGCGCGACGCGCATCCTGGCCGACATCGTGAGCGGCGGATACATGACTGCCGACGAAGTGCAGGAGCGGCTTAAAGTCAAGCTGCTGGCCGATGGACTCTTTAAGCAACAGGCGGTGACAGACGAGGAATGACTCTTAACAAGTCAGACAACACAGATGGGTGTGTCGTGATAACAGGTGGCACAGGCAGCTTTGGGCAGTCTTTCACGCGATATCTTCTGGCGAATACCGATGCCAAGATCAGAATCATATCGCGCGACGAAGCCAAGCAGGAACAGATGCAGCGCGAGTTTTCCGACTCGCGCTTGACGTTTATCCTGTGCGATGTGCGCGATTTTCGCAAGCTGATCAGTGCCATAGACGGTGCAACGATTATCGTTCATGCTGCTGCATTGAAGCGAGTAAGTACAGGCGAGAGGCAGGCTGACGAATTCACGAAGACCAATGTCAATGGCACAGCCAACGTCATCGATTCGGCGCTGTTGGCCGGCATGCCGCGAACGATGTTCGTATCGTCCGACAAGGCCGTGCAGCCATTCAATGCTTACGGAAAATCGAAAGCATTGGCTGAGTCACTCGTGATTCAGGCGAATGCACGCGGCGCGAGACGGCACGTACGGTTCGCTGTTGTGCGGGGTGGAAATGTCTGGGGCAGCCGTGGCTCGGTGATCGATGTCTGGCGCGAACTGGTACGCACCCAGAAACCTATCACGATCTCCAATCGGTCTGTCACGCGCTTTCATCTGCCGATGGAAGCTTGGTGCGCGTTTGTGTGGCGCTCAATCATAGAGATGCGCGGCGGGGAGATATTTATCCCGAAATTGCGTGCGTGGAAGCTCGGCGACCTGGTGAGCGCATTCATCCGGGCACACGCGAATGAAGCTGGCGAGCCTTATCCGTATTCAGTGATAGGTGCGCTGGACGGCGACAAGCTACACGAGATGCTGATAGCGCCAAGCGAGATCTGCCGAACTGTGGAAACCGACTGGTGCTACCTCATCGAGCCACCTGGGGCCATCTGTGATGTTTGGGAATACGTGCCGCATGAGGGGCGGCCGCTGTTGGATGGATTTGAGTATACGAGCGAAAGAGCAAGCAGAATGATGCCGTCTGATCTTCTGGAGCTGCTGTGAAGATGGATCATCATTTGCCGCTGATCGTAGCCGAGTTCGGGTCTTCGCCGGCACGCGAGGCGTGGGACTCTAAAGCAATGGCCTATCGAGGCTGGAATCTGGAGCCGTGGTGCCAATCAGCGCATCAGGTCGGCGCAGATGCCGTGAAGATTCAACTGTGGCGTGTGGAGCATTTTCCCATCGAGGAACAGAAGAGAAAGCGCCGTTT
>Ga0208957_1001867_pt1 | contig 9987 bp, 12 predicted proteins | sample RifOxyA1_FD_184029 | JGI IMG/M metagenome (GOLD analysis project Ga0208957, IMG submission 184029) | Groundwater microbial communities from Rifle, Colorado - Rifle Oxygen_injection A1 (SPAdes) | ecosystem: Environmental > Aquatic > Deep subsurface > Groundwater | place: Rifle, Colorado, United... | reverse complement strand
AGCACGAGAACCTAAGCCCCGTGTCATAATTAAAATGAGAAGAACAGAACAATACAAACAAGATTTAGAAAGAAGGGTTGAAACATTAGAATTAAGAATAAAGAAACAGATTAAATACATGGCGAATCATCAAGGAGAACTTAATGAAATTGATTTTAATTATCATAAAGAACTACAAGAAGAATACAAAAGATTAACTGGGAGAGATTATTGTATAAAGTTATAAGATGGGTGTCGGAGAAATATTAGCGTTTGTGGTAATTGGTCTTGGTTTTGGTGGATTTATTTTATTAGGGATTCTCGGAATATTTGTTTTATGGTTGATTGTTAAAATATTCAAGTGGATATTTGGGAATGAATAATTTAGGAAATCTTTAAATAGTAGTAATTCTTAGTTTTAAACATGAGAATGATTGGAAGTAAATCAAAGATTGGAATATTAATAATATGCCCTAAATGTTGTTATCAGTGGAAAACTAAACAAAGAGGATATGTTTGTTGTAGTAAATGTAAAAGATATTTTAAAATGGGGAAAATTAATGGTAAAAAATAAACTACTACTAATATTTATAATCGGAATGTTTTGCTTAAGTTTAGTTAGTGCTTTAGAATTTGATAATGTTAAATCTTACGACGAAGAAAATGAAATAATAACTATCACGAATGCATTAGGATTAGGTGAAACAATTATTAGAATGCAGTTAATGACGGATAAAGATTTCAAGGTAATTGATAGAGGTGAAGGAATAGAACAAATGGTTGCTATGATTAAGATACATGAATTTCAAGATGCTTATACTGGAGAAGAATTTGAAAATATAAAAACTTATTATAATGATAAAGATAGTAAAGAAATAGAAAGAGATATAACTTTAAAATATAGGGTAACAACTTTAGAGTATGATTTTCCAATATATAAAAAAGTAAATTGTAGTATACAAGAAATTTCTGGAGGAGAAATTGAAGTTTGTGATAGAGAAATTATTGGTTATGAAAAAAAAGAAAATTATGATTGGATTGAATTTAATTCTTTAAATGAACTACCAAAGAAAAATATCTTGATTGGATTATTTACAGATATTCAAAAAGGTGAAAATGTTGAATGGATTCCAAATACTTGGTTCGGAAAAGTAATTGATGAATGGGCAGTTTGGACAGAGGGGATGAATGTTGGTTTGTTAAGTTATTGGACTATGAATGAAACAGCTGGGGTGATGGTTGATGGAATGGGGAATGTAGATGGTGTTGTTGGGGCAGGTGCAACAAGAGGAGTAGCAGGAATTTTAAATAATTCAATTAGTATGGGAACTCAAGATAATCAAGGCTGGATAAATATAACAACAACTAATGAACTATATAATACATCAGATTTTACTATTTCTTATTGGGCTGTAATAGATGATTGGTCTTCTGAACACACATTTATGGAAAAAAGAAGTATTGGAGTAATAAATGTAGAAAGACCTTTCTCATTTTATTCCTTTGGAGGACAAGTATATTTTGATGTAACATCCCAAGCAGGAGTTGAAAAACATATAGGAACAGCAAGTATTACAGCAGGAGATGGAAATTGGCATAATTTCATTATAACTTACAATGGAAGTACCACTGGAGATATGCGAGTTTATTTAAATGGTTCATTAAATTATTTTGCTCAAGATGGATTCGGAGTTCCAACAAATTTAAAGAATCAAGGTGTAAAAGATTGGTATATTGGTTATTCTTCTATTGGAGCAGATAGAGGAATGGCTGGTGATGTAGATGAAGTTGGATTTTGGAATAGAACATTAACAGCATCGGAAATAGCAGATTTATCTTCAAGACCTCCACCAGAATTTTATAGTTTTGTAGATTCTTCACCCTCAGTAATATTAAGTATACCCTTGAATAATTCACAATTTACAACAAGCTCAATAACTTTCGGGTGTAATTCTACTGATGATATTAGATTAAATAATGTAACTCTTTATATAAATGGAATAGTAAATGAAACTTTTGCAACAAGTTCAAAATCACTAAATATTACTACAACAAAAACTTTCGCAGATGGAAATTATAATTGGACTTGTAAAACATCTGACAACGCAACAATAACACAATCAACTTGGGCGAGTAATAATTGGACTTTTAATGTGGACACCATAAAACCAATATTTGATGTAGAATATCCAACTGAAAATTTAATTTATGAAAATGTTGGGCAATTAATTCCTTTAAATGTTACTATAAATGATTCCAACTTAGATACTTGTTGGTATGATTATAACACAACAAATACTTCATTTCCTTGTGTTTCTGGAATAAAAAGTTTAAGTAATTTTACTTTAGAAGCAAATAACTCTAATATGACTATTTACGCAAACGATACTATTGGAAATTTAAACTCAACATTTATTAGTTGGGATTATTTAATAGAAAGTTTTAATTTAAATTATAAGCCAAACATTACAGAAGGAGAATTAACAACTATTTCTGCAGAAGTTATTCTTACAGAAGGTTCTTTAATTTCAAGTGCCATTATTATATATAATAATACTAATTATTTGGCAACAATTAATTATGCTGGAGGTGAATATAATATTTCAACTATAGTTACTTCTCCTTTAGTAAGTTCTGAGATGGTTATAAATTTTAGTTTTTTGTTAACTATTGAAGGAATTACCTACACACCAACATTAAATAATCAAACAGTTTTAAATTTAAATTTTGGAATTTGTGGTGGAATAAGCAATGATACTTTATTAAATATGACTTTAGTTGATGAAATTACTCTAAAAAATATTACTGGGGCAATAGAAATAAGTTCGGACATAATTAGTAAAACTTCTGGAGAACTTGTTAGCTCAATAAATGGAGGGGTGAATAATTCCAATTCATACGCAATTTGTTTTAGTCCAACTTCTTCTTATGATTTATATTATTTAAATTCTGAAATAAGATATTATGCCGATGGTTATTCACCAGAGTTATATGTAATACAAAGAGCAGATATGGGCGATTATCCAGTAAATTTAACGCTTTATGATTTAAATTCTACTAAATCCACTAAATTTTTAATTAAATATCAAGATGATAATTTAATAACTGTTGAAGGGGCAGTTATTCAATTATTAAAGAAATATATTGCTGAAAATATTTATAGAATAGTTGAAGCCCCAATAACCTCTAATATTGGAACTGCAGTTGTTCATATAGATTTGGATAGTAATTTATATCAAGCAGTAGTGGTTAAAGATGGGGTAATTTTAGATACATTTACAAATTTAGTTTTTAATTGTGAAAGTGAATTAAGTGGAATCTGCACCCAAAATTTATTTGGTTTAGTTAATTCACAAAATTCCGTAAGTATTGATAATTTAGAAGATTTTTCATATTCAATTTCAAGTGTGAATAATACAATTACTACAATTTTTAGCGTTCCAAGTGGAACTCCCGCGTCAATAAATATTCTTTTAGAACAAGTTGATATGTTTGGAAATTCTACTTTGTGTAATCAAACTGTTTATTCAAGTGCAGGTTCAATTGATTGTTCTTTTAATGATACTATTGGGGATAGTATGGTTTATTTAGATATAACTAAAAATAATAAGTTGGAAGTTGAGCAATCTTATTATATTAAAGAATCTGGGGCTATAGATTGGTTAGGAAATAACTTCTTTATAGTATTAATATTTTTATTGAGTATTGTTGGAATGGCTGTATCAAGCCCAGAATGGATTGTGGTTAATGGAATTATGGTAATGATAATTTCGGGTGGTATTTGGTTGTTAAATGGATTAAATTTTATTGTTGGATTGGGTGGGTTATTATGGTTATTAATTGGAGGAGTGATATTAATATATAAATTGTCTCTTCAGGAAGATAGATAATGGCTACTGATAATCTAAAAGAATTTGCAACACAATGGGTTTTATTTGGGTTGTTATTTACTTGTTTAACTAGTTTTTCAATAGTTTTTATGGATAATAATAATCCAACAGCTTTAGGTAAAAGTGGAGAACTATTTAATAATTATACTTCTGAAACTCAATCAAAATTATTTTCTGTAGAAGGGGATTCAAATGTGTTGCTTAATATTTCAGCACAAAATAATCCAGAAGTAAGTGATCAGGGGAGTAGAGATTCAGTTGCAACATCATATAAACTTGTTGGTTCTTCGAGGGGATTTTTTAATTCAATAATTCCTTTTATTGGTTGGATTTTTAGTGGTCCAATAGGAAAACTTTTAATTTCTGTATTTGTTGGTTTATTTGGTTTTGGATCTATTTATTTTATAACTAAATGGATAAGGCAAGGAGGATAAAAATGGATAAATATAAAACAATAACAGATTTTACAACTACTGGAACAATTCCAATTATAGATTCAGTTGTAACAGCAGTTCCAGTATTTTTTCCAGTAACATTATTTTTAATTTGGGTTGTTCTTACAGGATCTTCTTATTATGTGATGTTAAAAACTACTGGAAAGAAAAGATTTTGGAATGCAATTACTGCTGTTTCTTTCGTAACTTTTTTAATGTCTTTGGTTATTGCTGGAATGAACACAGCATCTCTTGAATATTTAAGCGGTTATTGGGTTGGTTTTTATATTATGATGACTATTGGTTCTTGGTATATGCTATCTAATTATAAATAGTTACTTTGTATAACTTTACTACACAACTTTATAAATAAAAAACATTATTATTTATTATGGGGAAACCTAATTATATTAATGAAAGGGGGTATTTATAATATGGCAAGTGCAGCTAAAGCAGTTGGAGAAGCTGGAAACTTAATTTTGATGATTACTATGTATGGATTGGTAATTGGTTCAATTTTAGGTGCAACAGTTTTCACTACATTGACTATTATCAACACTACATATTTATCAGAGCAATTTGGTGTTTTTACTGTTGCTATTGTTGGATTCCTTGGAACCATTGGAACAATAATTGCGGTTGTTTGGTTGATAAGATATGTTAAGAGTTTGTTTGATAAAAACTCAGGTCTTGGTGGGATGTCAGCTTAAATAGATAACTACTATTGCGGAGAATAGGCAATCTCTATAACTCAACCTACACGACTACGGAAAAAATTCGTAGGGAGGGTGTAAATCCCTCAAATTAATATTCAAAATGATGATAACTCCCTAATCTGCGACACTCCCCTTTTCCACAACATTTAAATACTATTAATTAATAATTATTATATGACTAAAGAAAGTAGTGACAAAAGAGTAAAAAGTTTTTCTTTAAAAAATGAAAATGCAGATAAAATTGAAGAAATTGCATTTAATAAAAAGATTAAACAATCTGAATTAGTAGATGATATGGTGGAGGTTTACGATGGGAACATTAAGTGAAGTTGCTTCGCCAATAACAGGCATACTTAGTGATGGTTTAGGTGGAATTGCAAAATATGCATGGGTTCTTATACCTTTTGTTTTAATAACAATAGTTATAGCAGTTGTTTTTGTCATAAAAGCTATAAAAAACAAAAAAGCACAGTGGACACATAAATTAAAAATTAGGAGAGTTCTTTATGATGGTGGATATGTTGATGGGAAGAAACAAAAAGCAAGATTAAGTGATCCTTTCTATATAAAAATGAGGAGATTCCCATTAATAAAGAAGGCAGAAGTTTTTGAATTAGAAAAGCCTTTGTTGGGGGGATATTTACTCCCAGAATTAGATCAATATTCAGGGGATAATGAATTTTCAATAATATTAGATACAAATAATCGAATCTATACAAATAAAGGAGAATTTTTTGATTTTGATACAAATTCTGTTTTTGTTTCTGCAAAACACTCCGAGATTGATATTCAAAGAGCAAATTTAAAAGCAGATTTCCAAAATATCAATAAAATTAATAAAAGAATTGAATGGGCAACTATTGCAAAATATGCATTCTTTGCTGTTGCAATCATTGCAGTTATGATTGTTGCTATTGTTGGAATACAGAATTGGGGGGATGCTCAAAAACAAAAAGCACTCGAAGCTCAATCAATGGCTCAAGCAATGGATAATCTTGCAAGAGCAATGATTAGTGTTGAAGCAACTGTTAATACACAAAAATTAGAAATATTGCCTATGATGAAAGAAATTTATAAAACGAATAATATACAGGGAATAGTTAATGAGGATTACAATGCAACTTCCATTTAAGAATTTATTTAAAAAAGGTGTTCAGAAAGATAAAAAGATTACAGATAAAAAACTTCTTGAAGATTATGAGAAAGGAAGAATATTACAAATAAATAATGGTATTGATAATAAAATATACCTAAAGGAGAAAGAGAATGAAAACAACCCCTAATCCATTTTTAGCGAGTCAGACACTCATAAAATACACACTTTATTTAAATATAATAATTTGGATTATGAATTATTTTATTCCATTAGATAAAAGTAAGATTATTGGAATAATAATAATTAATGTTTTACTTCTTCTTATTTCCAAAGGATTATCTTATAGTTCGGAAAGAATATTAAATAAATGTGGAGATGTTTTTAACAATGGGCAAATTTCTTAATCAATTTAAAAAAAAATCTACAAATTTTGAAGAAAAAATAAATAATTATAGTGAAAAACAAAATTTTGATAAAAATAAATTTAATCCAAATAATAATAATAAAAACATAGATCTTTCAAGCGAAGATGAATTTTTTAATGAGAGAGATATGGAAAAGAACTTTTATTGTAATTATGACCAATTTTATAATTCAGGATTTGATGAAGTTGGTGTCCAACCAGCACAAAAACCTGAATCATTTCATCATTTCATTCTTGAAAATCAATATAAAGATTTAGAAAGGTCTATTAGAGGGTTAAAAGATGTGTGGGATAAAGACACTCAACAATGGAGAACAAAAAGAAAAGATGTTCATTGTTTTACTGACGAAGAAGCAGAAGATATTTTAAGAACAGCACAAAGTCATTTAGCAACAGATATTAAATTAGGTATAATAAATAAAGAAGTTTTTGGTGAATATATGAATGCAATTTATAAAGAATTAGCATTTTTATTTGAGTCTATTGCAGAATATCGTTATGGAAGATACGATCAATTTGATAAAAATGGTAATCTTATAAAAATAGATTATCAAAAACAATATGCTATGAAATTACAAAATCAAAAAATATTCTTAGAACTTTTTACGCGTATTCAAGCAAATTATTCTCGGGCTATTGGTGGTTCAGAAAATAAAGCAACACATGGAAGTGTTAGAGGGCAAGAAAGTTTACAGTCTGGAGATAGGGATTTAACTGGTTACGGAAGAAGGGGGTATAGTTAAATGAATGAAGAAGGTGAAATAAGGGTGTTTAACCCCAGTAAAGAGATTTCTAAGGAGATTATATTAGAAATTCTAATGCGTCATAGGGATGCTATGAAACAAGGGAGAATAGGGGAACCCCCTATCGAAACTAAAAAAATTTTAACAGATAATGAAAGAAAATTTAATCAAGTTAGGGCATTAAGTTTAATAATCGCCTCTCAAAGGGAAATGATTACTCTTTCAAGACCAGTTATTTATTTTAGAAGTTTTCAAAAATGGAAAAAATCACATAAATCTGAAGAAGACCAATTAAAAAGAACTTTTGAAGCTGAATCAAATGATTATAATAAATTAAAAGAATGGTTGGAATTTCTTGGTGCTTGTGAGAAAGATATTTTACATGCAGAAAGAACAAAATCTTTCAATGATGATTATATTATTGAAAAACAAGACCATGAAGGAAATACTATTCAACAATTAACACAAAATTTCTATGATATGCTTGAAGAATTAGAATCTTCTTACGAACAGATTTATTTACTTATGCTAACAAATAAAATAGTTTCTGCTGGAATAGAAGAAGATGAGGAACTAACTTATAAACAAAAAGAAGAAGAAGCAGTAAGAAGGGTAATAGACGCTTAAAATGTTTCAAAAAAAGGTAATTAAAAAGGTTTTTCCACATAGATTTTCAAAGGTTTTTTATGAGTTTTGGTGGAGTAAACAGGCTTTATGGAATGCTTGGTTAGAAAGATTAAAAATAGAAAAAGATTGTTTTATTTTGATTACTGGCGATACTGGTTCTGGAAAATCTCATTTTACGGGTAGTTTTTGTTTGAAACTTGCAAAAAAAGAACCAAATTTTATTTTAAATGATGGAACTACTATGTTTAATCCAAAAGAAAACTTTATTATTGATCCAGATGAATTTGCCTATAAAATGATTACTAAAGAAGGGCAGGTATTATGGCTCGATGAAGCAAGAAGAGTAGCAAATCGTAGAAAGTGGTTTAGTAAAATTAATAATGCCGTTGCAGATAGGAAGAATCAAAATAGGAAATTATTTAATATTTATTTTTTATGCATGCCTTTTGAAAAAGAGTTTGACCCAGCACTTGGAAGCCATTTAACTATGTGGATTTGGGTTAGAAGGGGTGTTGGAGAAGTATATTGTAAAAGAAGTGGTGTTAAGGGTGGAACTGGTTTAAATATTCAATCAATATTAGAAAGAGAAGAAAGATATTTAAGGGAGAATCCAAAAAAAACTATTGTGAATCCAGCCATACATCCTGAGTATGTCGGAAGAATTGCTTTTGCTAAATTAACTGCAGGATTGGAAAGAGAATATAAAGAATTAGTTAAGATGAAAAAAGCAACGGGCGACCTCACAGACGAAGAAAAAAAGAAATATGGAATAGTTGTTGAAGAAAAGCCAGAAAACATCGTGATGGACGCAGTAAGTGGAATTAGAAGCGGAAAAATTAAGGATAAGAAGTCATTATGGGAGGCAATCAATAAAATAAAGGATAGTGATGATAAAAAGTTAAAAATGTTAAATTTTTATTTAAAATTGGAAGGATTTGACAACTTTAATAAATTATTTGATAAAAAGAAGTTAAAAGTTAAGGAAATATTTTAAATTTCTTTTGTTTCTTTCATTCTCTCAAATATGCCTAAAGGATTTATCTTTGTGTAAATTCTTGTGGTGTTTAAATCACTATGACCTAATAAAATTTGTATTTGTTCTATTGGAACTCTTTCTACCTCATAAAGGTATGTTGCACGAGAATGCCTAAAAGTATGTGAGGTTAATTTTCTTCCAAGTGCTTTTTCACAACATTTTTGAAGAATATTATACCTAAACCAATTATAACAATGCCTAATATATCTAAATCTCCAAACATCAAGATTAGTAGACATTAGTTTTTCATCATAAGGTTTTCCAAATTCAAATATCATTTCTCCTTCGGGTAGTTGAAATTCATTGACTATGTTTAATTTTATTGCATATTCATATAAATCATTCATTAATTTTGGTGGAATATTAACCACCCTATCCTTACTTCCTTTTGATGCTTTAATTATTGCAGTTCCATAACTCCTTTTATTGCTAATCCATAAACTCCACCTTATGTGATTCCAAGAAATCTTTATTACTTCACTTATCCGAAGCCCTGCACCCATATTAAATAAACATCTAATAGCAAGATCATAAGGTTTTGGAACTGCATTAATTACCATTTCAATTTCTTCTAAACTTAATATCTCTGGATTCTTTCTTGGTTTTCCTTTCCTTTTTGGAATTATTAAATTAAAATCTATTTCATTATCAAAACAATAATTATTAATTAATACCAAAACAGCCCTTTGGTTTTGGTGTTTAACATCTTTCAATACAGCCCTTAAATTCTCTTTACTTAATTCCTTGTTTTTTGTTTGCATCTTTTTTAAGGTATAACTATATTGCTTTATGGTGTTCTTTGCATACTCTTTTGAGATCATCCAATCCAAAATAGAGTAATATAATTCATCATTTAGCACTAATTTTTCCATGAAAAATATAATCATCTGACCTATTTAAATCTTTCTACATAACTACATTGTTGCATAAGAGGGTCTTTTTAGAATATCCTAATTTATCCTAAAATATCCTTAATCTATGTTATATACTACAATACCACAACATTTAAATACTTGTTATTCCTCTAATAAGTATGGAAAAC
>Ga0208957_1001865_pt1 | contig 10003 bp, 10 predicted proteins | sample RifOxyA1_FD_184029 | JGI IMG/M metagenome (GOLD analysis project Ga0208957, IMG submission 184029) | Groundwater microbial communities from Rifle, Colorado - Rifle Oxygen_injection A1 (SPAdes) | ecosystem: Environmental > Aquatic > Deep subsurface > Groundwater | place: Rifle, Colorado, United... | reverse complement strand
CTTTCACGCGCGCGCCCGCATTTGGGGTTGGTCACATGGGTAGGATGAAAAAGCCGCTTGCGTTGGTGCGGCTGGAAGGAAACAAGGGGAAACGGAAGCTTCCTAAACCCGAACAGGAGGTCAGGGAGCCGGCCGGGACGCCGGATTGTCCTGATTGGCTACTGCCGGAAGCGAAGGCGGAATGGGGACGGCTGGTGCCGTATTTGGTAGCGAGTCGGCTTTTCACGCATTTTGACCGGGGACAGTTCGCGGCCTATTGCCAGACGTGGGCGAGGTGGCGGGCAGCGGAGACACAGAAGGGCACCAAGGTGCCAGTATCGAGGGCGCTCGAATACGTCAGGGAATTGCGGCAGCAGGCGCGGGAGTTTGGGCTTACACCTTCTGCGAGGGCTCGGCTGGTGCTCCCTGCGGAGATGTCGAATGATGAGATGGGCGATCTGATATCTGGCACTGGCGGATGATGGACCCTGCAGAACGTGCGGTACGGTTTATCAACAAGCTCAGGCATACCAAGGGCGAATGGAAAGGGCAGCCTTTCAACCTTCGGCGGGAGCAGGAGAAGATCGTACGCGACATATTCGGCACGCTCCGGCCGGATGGGGCGCGGCAGTATCGGACAGTATATATCGAGATACCGAGGAAAAACGGGAAGGCGTTGGCCATAGGAACTCCGATGCTCACCACAAAAGGGTGGAGCACCATGGAGTCCATCTCTACTGGAGACGAGGTGTTCGCGCCGGACGGAATGCCCGTTGCGGTGTTTGGTGTTTCGGAAGTCTTTACCGGAAACCGATGTTACAGGGTGACGTTGTCGGACGGTAGGACGGTCGCAGCGGACGCCTATCATGAGTGGCGACTGTTTGACCGGTATCTCGAACGTTTCGTTACAGTTGACACAGAAACTGTTGCCCGACGATATCGAGTCGGCTCGAGGGCAACACACAAGGAGCGACGCTATTCGGTTCCAGTGCCTGATGCAGTCCAGTTGCCCGATCGCTGTTTGCTTGTGGACCCATATGTCCTCGGGGTATGGCTTGGCGACGGATCGTCGGCGAAGGCAGAGATAACGGGTGCCGATTGCGAAATTCATGATGCGGTGAGGGCGGCTGGATATCAATCCAGCTATGTCTATAAGCGTGGTGCTGCATCGACGATTGGGTTTCTGGGTTTGAAGCCAAGTCTTGGTTCCCTTGGTGTAATCGGTAACAAGCATGTTCCTTCGGACTATCTTCTTGGATCTGAACAGCAGAGACGGGACTTACTGGCCGGCCTTCTTGATACTGATGGATGCGTCTGTTTAGGGAATGGCTGTCCGCGCGTCGAGTTCACTTCTACGAAGTTGACACTTGCCGAATCGACGCTGTTCTTGGCGCGTTCTCTTGGTTGGAAGGCTTCGCTCACCACAGGTAGAGCGATGTTGAATGGAATGGATTGCGGTCCGAAGTATCGGGTCAGTTTCAACGCATGGAGAAACGACAGTCCTTTCCGGTTGGAGAGAAAGACGGAACGATTGCCGGATCGGCCCAGGACGGCAACGCGTTCCATGACGATACAGGTGTCTGACATAGAAGAGATACCGAGCGTTTTTACCAGGTGCATACAGGTTGAAGGCGGAATGTACCTCGCTGGGTATGATTTGGTCCCGACGCATAATAGCGAGTTGGCTGCGGCCATAGCCAACAAGCTTTTGTTCGCGGATGACGAGCAAGGCGCAGAAATCTACAGCGCTGCGGCAGACCGGGACCAGGCCGGCATCGTGTTCGAGGTTGCGGCTTCCATGGTGCGACAATCGCCGTCGCTATCGCAGCGGGCGAAGATCATTCCGAGCACCAAGCGCATGATCTACGGAGAGAGCTTCTATAGAGTACTTTCCGCGGAGCATGCGACGAAGCACGGCTTCAACGCACATGGCGTGTTGTTCGATGAGTTGCACACGCAACCATCTCGGGAGCTATGGGACGTACTGACGACAAGCGGAGGCACGCGACGCCAACCGCTTGTAGTGGCCATTACGACAGCGGGATGGGATCGCAACTCCATCTGCTGGGAGATACACGAGTACGCGCGGAAGGTGCTCGAGGGTATCATTGTGGACCCGACGTTCTATGCCGTGATCTATGCGGCACCCGATGACGCGGATTGGACGGATGAGACGATTTGGCAGGCAGCGAACCCGGCGTTGGGTGACTTCCGGGATATCGAGGAGATGCGGGCGTTTTGCGAACGAGCGAAGCAGACGCCGGCGCTTCAGAATACTTTCCGCCGCCTGTATCTGAACCAGTGGACGCGGCAGGACGAGCGATGGCTTGACGTGAGTTCATGGGATGCCGCGGCTGGAGAAGTGTTCCGGGAAGACCTCGCCGGCGAGCGAGCATATGCGGGACTGGACCTGGCAAAGAAGTATGATCTGGCGGCATTCGTTTTGGTGTTGCCAGATGATGAGCACTGTTTCGATGTACTGCCGTTTTTCTTTGTGCCGGAAGCTACTGTGGAAAAGCGGAGTCGTGTGGATCACGTGCCATACGACCGATGGGTTGAGGACGGATTCATCCAGGCGACACCCGGAAACGTCATCGACTATCGGTGGATACGGAAGCGGATTGAGGAGTTGGGCGAGGAGTTCAACATCCGCGAGATTGCATTCGACCGTTGGGGCGCGACGGAGATCATACAGTATCTCCAGGAGGATGGTTTTGAAGTAGTGGAGTTTGGCCAAGGGTTCCGCGATATGAGCCCGCCAACAAGCGAGCTCTTGAAGCTTGTATTGGAGAAACGGTTGCGGCATGGCGGGAATCCTGTGCTCAGGTGGATGGCTGATAACCTGGTCGTTGACCAGGACCCGGCCGGTAACCTGAAGCCGAACAAAGTGAAGTCGAGAGAGCGCATCGACGGGATGGTGGCGCTCATCATGGGGCTGGACCGGGCGCTCCGAAATGAGGGTTCGGTCTACAACGAACGAGGGATTCTAAGCCTTGGGTGAGCGTGTTGGTATTCTGAGTCGCTTGTTTCGTCGCAGTCGCAGTGAGCCGGTGAGTCAAGCGGACCTGGCGCGCTATATGATGGGTGAGCCATCATGGTCGGCGATCGATGTAGACCGCCATTCGAGTATCGCGATCACCACGGTTTGGGCATGTGTGCGGCTGATTACGGAAACGCTGGCCAGTTTGCCGCTCATTCTTTACCGACGGCTTCCGAATGGTGGGAAGGAGCGGGCAGTAGAGCATCCGCTCTATGATCTGCTGCGCACGGCGCCGAACACAGAACAGACATCCTTTCTGTGGCGTGAGCAGGGACAGGGACATTTGCTGCTCCGGGGTAATCTGTATTCACAGATCGTACGTGGCGGTGATGGTTATCCGCAGCAACTATGGCCGCTGGACCCCGAACGGATGGACGTTGAGCGCAAGGATGGAATCCGGCGCTACGCGTATCAGACGAAAGACAAGAAGATAGAACTGCCTGCCGAGGACGTGCTGCACATTCCGGGACTCGGATGGGACGGTATCAAGGGCTACGATGTCATTACTGTAAAGGCCCAGGAGTTGGGATCGAATGTTGCGGCAGCGCGGTTCGGCGCGGAGTTTTTTGGGAATGCAGCGGCGCCATCGGGATACATCAAGATGCCGGGAGTGTTCAAGGACCTGGCGGCGCAGAAGCGCATGCAGCAGAGCTGGGAGGATGCGCACGGATGGGGCAAGAAGCATCGGACTGCGATTCTCGAGCAGGGTTCGGAATGGCAGGCTATGTCGATTGCGCCAGAGCAGGCGCAATTCCTTGAGACGCGGAAGTTTAACAGGACGGATGTTGCGGCGATGTTTCGCACACCTCCGCATATGGTGGGCGATCTGGAACGGGCGACGTTCTCCAATATCGAGGAGCAGGCAATAGAGTTTGTTGTCTACACCATGCGACCTTGGTTTGTGAGGTGGGAGCAGAGTCTCAACATGAGACTGCTACCGCTGGAGGATCAGGGTATCTATTTCTGGGAGTTCTTGGTTGATGGGCTTTTGCGTGGAAATGCTGTGGCACGATGGACAGCTTACCGGACGGCACGAGAGATCGGGGCACTATCGGCGGATGAAGTACGAGAACTGGAGAACATGAATCCGATACCGGATGGGAATGGTCAAGGGTATTTCGTACCAGCGAACTGGATACCAATCGAGAAGGCTGGAGAGTTGCTTGGGCAACAGCCTGCGGGGAGCACTACATGAACGATGAAATTGAGCGGCGGTCAATATTCAGTGAATTACGGATAGCGAAAGAAGAGGGCAAGAAACCGAAGATTGTCGGATACGCTGCAGTGTTTGAGAAAAAGTCCATGGATATGGGCGGTTGGCGTGAAATGGTGAAACCTGGTGCTTTCCAGAAAACGCTCAAAGAATCGGACGTACATGCCCTTTGGAACCACGATCCGAAGTATGTTCTCGGCCGTATCAAAAGCGGGACGCTGAGGCTGGAAGAGGACAAACGCGGGCTTATGGTGGAGATCGATCCGCCGGAGACCTCGTGGGCGGTAGACCTTATGCGCTCAATCGAGCGCGGGGATGTGGACCAGATGTCCTTTGCCTTCCATGCTGTCAAAACCACCTGGAATGATAGCAATCCCAAGGAGCCTTTACGGGAATTGAATGAGGTAAAACTGTTGGACGTATCGCCGGTCACATATCCGGCATACCAACAAACATCAGTAGCAGTGCGAGAGCATTTGCGTTCACTGGAACCCGAGCCGGGAAATCCCACTCGGCCAGAGCCGGAAGCATCCCACTCTCAGGAGCCGGGCGTAGCTCACCACTCACGGATACGCAAAATTGGACTTCTCGCGAAAACTTTCGAGACTACAGGAGTAAACGCATGACCATAAACGAGAAGAGGGTTCAGCGGCGCAAAATCTGGGAGAAGATGAAGTCGCTGAATGACAAGGCGGACGCCGAGAAGCGGGACCTTTCGGCCGAAGAGCAGGCACAGTGGAATGCCATGGATGCCGAGATCGACAAGCTCGCGGCCGAAGTGGAAACGGAAGAGAAGCGCGTCGCCAAGATGAAGGAGATCGAAGACGGTTTCAAAGTCACGATTACCGAGCCTATCCGGCCTGAGCCGGAAGGCGCGCGTAGTGGAGAACTAACCAGCCGGGCTGAGTATCGGGCGGCCGTGCAGCGCTACTATGCGACGGGCAGCGAGACCGAGTTCCGTGCGCTCCAGGTGGACAAGGACGCGGGTGGTGGCTATCTCGTGACGCCGACGTTCCTTAGCGAGATGATTACCATGCAGCGCAATCTTTTCGTGGTTCGATCTGCGGCACGTACGTTCACTGTTCCTCGGGGTTCGAGCATGTATGCTCCGAGCATGGATAGTGAGCTTGGCGATCTGACCTTCACGGCCGAGCTTCTGACTGGATCGGCGGACACGACTGAGCCGTTCGGGCGCCGGCTGATGATTCCTCATCCTATGGCGCGTCGGGCCAAAATCAGCAAGACGTTGGTTGCGGCGCCTGGCGTGGACGCCGAGGGGATCGTTAAGGATTCACTCTCTCACAAGGCTGGAGCTGTCGAAGAGAACGCATTTCTGAACGGTTCCGGTTCTAACGAACCTTTGGGTGTGTTTGTCGCGAGCGCGCTCGGTATCGATACTGGGCAGGATGTCTCGACGGGCAACACGACCACGGAAGTCAAGGCCGATGGACTCATCGAAGCGAAGTATACCCTGAAGGACGGCTACTGGCCGCAGGCGGTGTGGATTTTCCACCAGGATACGATCAAGCAGATCCGCAAGCTCAAGGACGGTGAGGGTCAGTACATCTGGCGCGCCGGTCTGGCGAATGATCGTGGCGATACCATCTTGGACGCGCCGCTGCGCATGAGTCGATATGCGCCAAATACATTCAACACGGGCTTGTATGTGGGCATCATAGGGGACTTCTCTCGGTATTGGATCGTGGATGCTCTCGGCACTACGATTCAGGTGCTTACAGAGCTGTATGCCGAAACCAACGAAAACGGTTACATCATCCGCAAGGAAGTCGATGGCATGCCTGTTGTCGAAGAGGCATTCGTCCGTGTGAAGCTTGCGTAAGGCAAGGAAGGAGTAATGAGATGTCCATGAATTTGCTGGCGGGCGCCAAGTTTGAAGTGGTGCATATTGATACCACGGGAACGGCGCTCTCGACCGATACCACCAGTCTCGCGCTGGTGGATATGCAGGGATATGACTCACTGTTGTATCTTGGCTTTGTCGATACTTTGACGGCTGTAGGTGATGTAGGTCTGGAGGCATGGGAGTCATCGTCCAGCGGTGGAACGTACTACCAGCTGGACACGGATTATGCCTTCGCGGGCAAAATCACTACTACGACTGGCAACGATGGCCAAGTGATCGTGCTGGATGTCCAGAAGCCACTAAGGCGATGGCACAGTGTGCGTGTACATCGCGCTACGCAGCCGTCGCGAGTGGAAGTCATCGCGATCAAATACAACGGCAAGGAAGCGCCGGTGACCAATACCACGGACAACTACAGGGTAGCTGCTTCGGCCACTGTAGTGTCCCCGACGAGCTCGATGTAAAGGAATAGGGGGCGGCCTGCGGGCCGCTCCCGGGAAGGAGAAAACTATGGCAGGAGAAATCCCGCTCATCAGGATGGAGCAGGGCGCTACGGAGATGACTGTACCGTCGAGCTGCTTTATCAGTGTCGAGAGTGGTGGGCTTATCGAAATCGAGAGTGGTGGTCAGGTGGACGTCGCGGGGCACGTGGACGTGGAGTCGGGCGGATATGTCAGTCTGGAATCAGGCGGATACATCACCGCGGCCTCCGGTAGCTATTTGACAGTAGGTACTGTCAGTACCGAAGTTGCGGCGGCGACACTGCGGAAGTTCGGCCCGGTCTATCTGGACGGATCGAGTAGCGGTGCTTATACGTTGCCGGACCCGAACCCCGGTTCCTACATGTTTCTGTTTACGGCAGGAATGACCACGGGAAAAGAGATCTACATAGCGTCCACAGCAGCGCAATTTACTCGACCCGATAGCACGGCATCCACAGGACTGCTCATCGGCTCAACGGGATCAACGGGCGCGACCAGTGCACAGCATGTTTTCCTGATTGGTCTGACGACTGCACTGTGGGGGGTCATCGCGAAAACCTCTGGAGTTGTGTACGAATAGGAAGGAGGATTGAGGGACATGGGGGATGGCGAAGTAATCGTGGATGACATGACGAAGCGGAAGAAGGACAAGGTCTGTATTATCGGCTTCGCGGATTCCAAGACGCAGGCTCCGTATGACGATCCAGATTACGAGTTCTGGGGCGTCAACGAAATGTGGGCCGATAAGACGATCAAGAAATGCGATGTCCTTTTCGAGCTCCATGATTACAAATGGATCTGCGAAGGTAAGCGGCTCAAAGAGCATATCAAGTGGTTGCGCGAGAACAAGGATGTTCCTGTGTTCATGCAACGCCACTTCGATGACATTCCGCTATCCATCCCATTCCCCAAGGATGATCTGATCCAGAAGTACGGCTCCTACTTCACGAACACGATCAGTTGGGAAATCGCACTGGCCATGCACCTTGGATTCCGGGAGATCCGGCTCTATGGCGTGAACATGTCAAACGATATCGAATATTCCAGTCAACGACCGAGCTGTGAGTACTACATCGGGCTCGCGCGCGGTATGGGGATCACGGTTTATATCCCGCCGGAGTCTGATCTGCTCAAGTCCATGTATCTATACGGTTTTGAAGATGGAGAACTGAGCATTATCTCCGCAAAGATGGATGCCTTTATTAAGGAGCAGGATGCGCGTATGGCTGGGGGGCAAAATACTATCAATCAGGCAGCGGCGACGGTGAATCAGGCGATCGGCGCCAAGCATACGGCCGAGTACTTCAAGAAGGCATTCATTTATCCGAACACGAATCACGTTGCGGAGAAATTGAAGGAGAGATAGATGCATATCTCACATGACAGGATCGACATGGAGAAAACGGCGACCGCGACGGGGACGTTTTACTCCGACCAGTGTTTCAACGGTTTAGTCCATGCGATCACCTATAGCACGGGAACGGTGGCAATCCCATCTACGGCAGTTATCACAGTAGAAGGTGAGCGCTATGGAGTGGATGCCTTGACATCAGTGACAGTGAGTGCAGCATCCAAGACGTGGTTCCCCCGAGAACTGACCGTGGAGACTTCTGGCGCGTCGACGCAAAGTATTGACCCGAATCAGTGTTTCCCGTTATTCGATGAACGGATCAAGGTGACGCTCGCGGGCTGCACGTCCGCACTTGCCGCAGATGACGCATACATCGATGTGTGGGTGCAGGGATGAGAGTAAAGGTGCGGAAAACAGCCGCCGGTCCCTGGGGCACGATCATAGGTGGCGGGAGTGGCTTGGTCCCGGATGATATCGGACGCGCCATGATTGCGGCTGGTGAGGCAGTGGAGATATCGGCAAGAGCAGAACCATATGAGGAACCCACCCTTACGATGGATACCGAAACAGCAACGGCCGAACCGGAACAGGAAACCACGGCATTCGCGCCGCCAAAACGAAGGAGGGCACGACGTGCGACGGTGTAGGGGTTGTAAGCGCGAGACAGAGGATGAGCATGAGACTATTTGCACGATTTGCGGATGGCTCACGGATGCGGTGCCCGATGCGCCGCTGGTAGCAGGGGAGAAACGTGGCAACAGCGGTAGACACCGAGAACAGCCTACTGAGCGCGGTTGAAGCGGTAGAATGGCTCGGCTCCACAGGGAGCACCGACCTCTGGTACCGCATCTATGGACTCGTCAATAATGCCGCGGCGCGAATGAATCACGAGACCGGGCGGCTACTCAAGAATCGTGCTGTGACGGAATATTACGATGGCGACGGCTCTACTATGCTCATGCTCAACCAATTCCCGTTGTCCAGTACAACCATCACCATCACCAAGGATGGTGACGGAACGCGGGGGTTTACCACGACCTACCAGATGACCACGACAGACATCCGATGCGATACAGAGATGGCGGTAGTGCAAGTCGTGGGCGACGTGTTTACGGAAGGCTATCGGAATATCAAAGTAGTCTACTCGGCAGGTTACTCTTCCTCGGAGTCGAATAGTGCTGCTCTCGTGTCGGCGCAGAAAGATTACGTGCAGCTACTTTGGAACCGGAATGTCACAAATCGCGGTAGCATCGGCGTACGGTCGGAGAGCGCCGAGGGCGGCAGCCGCACCTACGAGACAGACATGCCGTGGTCTGTCGTGAAGGTGTTGCAAGGCTACAAGGACCGACGCTATGCCTAAGATGACTGTAGAGGGCACTGTCCGACTGCAATACCTCAAGGATCATCTGGAGAGATGGGCAGCGGCGAAACCGGAACTGGTGCGAGGTGCCCTGAATGAAGGCGCGCTCGTGATGAAACGGGAAGTACTCCGGCGCATGGACATGAAACTACATCACCGGTCGAGAAAACTGCGGTCCTCTATCGCGACTCATGTTGTTATGAGCGGTGGCATCTTCGATGCTTCCGTGTTTTCCAAGCCGGACGCACATGGTCTTCAGCCGATGAAGCTCCGGGCACTCGAGCGCGGGAGCTTCCGCATGCATCCGGGCAATATCCCATATCTGCTTTTCGGCGGGCGGCCGAGATTTATCTCCATCGCGAAAGCACAGGAACTCGAGCGCCGCGGCAAGTTCACGCCCCGGACACGCGGACCCTATGCGATTCGGCTTCCGAAGAAGCCTATGTTCAAGCCGGCGTTCAACGCGAAGAAAGAGACCGTGGTTCGGTTGGTGCTCCAGCGCATCATGGATGGATTCAAGAGGACTGCATGAGCGGACGAAGTACCCTGTACGATGCCATTGTGATGGCCCTCGGGACAACAGCCTATCCTACAAGCTCGACTGCGATTCACTACGTGACGCGGGATCGGGAAGAATGGTGGGATTGGTTGGCCGATCAATTCCCCGGCGTATGCGTGCTGGACAAACCGGAGGAGAAAAAGCCCATTGCCTAC
>Ga0208957_1001864_pt1 | contig 10004 bp, 6 predicted proteins | sample RifOxyA1_FD_184029 | JGI IMG/M metagenome (GOLD analysis project Ga0208957, IMG submission 184029) | Groundwater microbial communities from Rifle, Colorado - Rifle Oxygen_injection A1 (SPAdes) | ecosystem: Environmental > Aquatic > Deep subsurface > Groundwater | place: Rifle, Colorado, United... | reverse complement strand
GTGTTGTGCTATGGGATTCTGAGTTCAGAGACACCGGCGGTGGTGCAGAATATGTGGGTATTCCCATACTATGAACCGACGATTGTGGAGGATGGCATGGTCGGTCCAGATCTCTACCAGCGTTTCCTTTCATCGGCAGCGTGGGCGGACGGTTTTTCGCCCTACAAAGATGTGCCGGCGAAATACATTTTTGCCAGACAGAATGCCCCTTTCTATCCACCGGTGACGTATTGGATGTACAGTAAACTCGTGCCACTTGGGTACAGAGTGGTGTATGCCGTGCACATGGTCGTGAAGATCGTGGTTTTCCTCGCAGTGGTGGGTTGGGTGCTGTGGGTTGCCAGGGCGAAGCCGCTCATTCCTCCGACAGTGTTTGCCATCCTCTCCTGCATTCTTCTCTCTCCCGTGGGGAAGTCTGAGATCCTGCAGGGGCAGTTCGAATTATTTGTTGCGGCAGCATACGCACTGGTCTATGCGATGCTGTTTTATCGTCCGAGGGTGTGGGTCCCTGTCGCGGGATTCCTGGCTTCGATCAAAGTATCCTCGCTCACATTCATTGCGCCATTCTCTCTCGTTGTCCTCTTGGCAGACAGAAGGCGCTCGGTGGGTGCCGTGAGCGTCCTCGCAGTGATGCTGGGGATACTGGTTCTCTTCTTCCCCTATCTCCTTGATTTCTCCCGTCACATCGTTGCGCATGAGTTCGTGCGGACGGAACTTTACTATGATCGAGTGCCTTACAGCTATGGCATCAGTTTTTTCCAAATACTGCCTTACTATGTTGGGAAGGGAATCATCCTTCTCAGTGTGGCAATTGTTCTGATCGTCCTCTGCAGAGGGGATTCTCGTCACAGGGCAGAGGCGTTTCTGGCGGCCTCATTTCCTTTTGCGGTGATGCTCATGTTGGAGGGAGCGGGGTTTGGGACGCGCTCTTATGCATACAAGGGTGTTACCTTCCTTGCGCTCCTGCCGGGATTGTATCTCTGGCTGGAAGCGAAATTGATTCCGACATGGTTTCAACGTCTTGTCACAGTCCTCTTCACAGTGCTCATTGCCTGTCTGCTGAACCTCTATCCGTTGAGGCCTTCTGTGCTCCTTGGAAACCGAACGGATCTGGTGTGGGTCTACCTGTACGCATCCGGCCTGTTCTTCGTGCTCACTCTGATGGCCATGCGGCTCCGGTCGGATGATGATTCCACCTACAGCAGAAATCCATGAGGCGCCAGGAGCACATAGAGGCATTCGTGGAAGAACTGTGGTCTTGGTTTACAGGACATAAGCGCGTTCTCCCGTGGCGGGATTTGAATATTGCGGATGATACGGAGCGTGCATACCGCATCCTCGTTTCCGAGATCATGTTGCAGCAGACGCAGGTTTCCCGCGTTGAGAGCGTGTTTCCCGTGTTTCTGGAGGAATTTCCTTCTCTCCGGGATCTGGCGTCTGCATCGAACAGGGAAGTGCTCATTGCGTGGCGGGGCATGGGCTACAACGCGCGTGCTCTACGGTTGCGGGACATTGCCGGAAGTATCTGTAAGGAGCATGGAGGTGTTTTCCCGCAGGAGATGAATGATCTCCAGTCCCTCAAGGGAATTGGCCACTACACGGCAGCAGCCGTCCGAAATTTTGCGTTCCTTCTTTCTACCCCCTGTCTCGATACCAATATCCGACGCATTATTCATCGTACGTTTGTGGGGCCGGAATGTCCCGACGGAACATGGAGCAAAGGAGATGATTATCTTCTGGGGATAGCAGCGCAGGCTCTTACAGAAGCATTGAGGAATTCCCGGTATACAACTGCAGACTGGCATGCTGCTCTGATGGATTTCGGCTCTCTTGTCTGCACGAAGACACATCCCAGATGGGATATCTGTCCTCTCACGCGGAGAGGTATCTGCAAAGCGGCTTATAAAGTGAGTCATGGAAGGAAGAAGGCGAAGGAAGAGCCGGGACGTCTTGTGGGATCGACATTTGTTCCCAATCGCATTTTCCGCGGGAGGATTATTGAAGAATTGAGGGATGAGCCCCGGGGATTACCTCAGGAGGAAATTGGCAGGAGAATCTGCGCTGACTGGTCTCCACGGCATCACAGGAAATGGTTGGGAGGGCTCCTCAAAAAGCTCAACGAAGATCAGTTGATCATTCAATCAGGTTCCAATTACGCGTTGTATCAGTGATGCAGAGTACGGTCTACCGACAGCGCCCCTGATCACAACCGTTCGAACAGAAGAACGGGCCGCTTGCCACGTATGTCCTTTCGTGGCAGAAGAACTCTTCTATGTTGGATGGGTCACGACAGTAGTCCGTTCTGGATACGGATCCCTTGGTGGTGGTACCGGTGACATTGCCGACTATGCCGCCGTCGCTGTCGTAGCAGTTCTCGTACATGCATGTGGAATGGCAGCCGTCCCCGTACATGTTGTTCCCGTCGTCACATTCTTCCCACGGCGAATCCGTGATTCCGTCACCACACCTTGGTGTTCTGCAGTTGTTGCGGCAGCTGTCGGAGTTATTGGAGTTTCCGTCGTCACACTGTTCGCCAAGCCATGGCTGATGGATGCCATTACCGCAGATTTCAAAGAGGCAGAACTGGTCGCAGCCGTCTCCGCTCTGTGAGTTAGAGTCATCGCAATTCTCGTATCCCTGAATAATGCCGTCTCCGCAGATTGGGCGTCTGCAGTTATTGGTACATCCGTCGTTGTGTACGGTGTTTCCGTCATCACACTCCTCTCCGAGCCATGGCTGGTGAATGCCATTGCCGCATACTTCGGTGAGGCAGAAGTTATCACAACCGTCTCCTATGATTATGTTGTGGTCGTCGCACATTTCGTAGAGGCCCGGCTGTATGTACCCGTCGCCGCACGTTGCTCTCTTGCAGAGGTTCGTGCAGTTGTCTTCGTTCACGTAGTTTGCGTCATCGCACTCTTCTCCGAGGTGTGGCTGGGCGAAACCGTTTCCACAGACTTCATCGAGACAGAAATGGTCGCAGCCATCTCCAAATATGAGGTTGCCATCGTCGCATATCTCCACTCCATTAAAGAGCCAGCCATCGCCGCAGACGTTCAGTCTGCAGTCAATAAGGCAGAAATCATTATTGGAAATGTTGCCGTCATCACACCATTCTCGCTGGAAGTTCGGATCGAATCCTTTGTAGTGAAATCCGTCTCCGCAGTATGCCCATTTGCAGTTATTACCCGTAACGCACTCGTCATAGTCCTCGGAATCGCCGTCATCACACTGCTCTCTGTCCGGCTTGAGGTATCCGTCGCCGCAGCGTGCCTGTCGGCAGAATGCCGGGCATTCGTCTGATGTGTCGAGGTTTCCGTCATCGCACTGCTCAAGAACGAAATTCACGATCCCGTCGTTGCAGATATTGAGTGTGCAGTTATTCAGACAGATGTCGTTGTTCGAGTTATTCATATCGTCGCATTCCTCCGTGTTTTGGTTGGAGAAGCCGTCTCCGCAGAAGGGGAACATGCAGAACGTGGTGCAGTTGTCGTTATTGATGGTGTTCCCATCATCGCATTGCTCTCCTTGTTCAAGGATTCCATTGCCGCATCTCCTGTTGCCTCCGCCTGACCCGGAACCACCGCCAGATCCACTCCCGCCTCCCGAGCTCGAGCCGCCACCAGACCCAGATCCCCCGGACCCGGAACCACCTGATCCCGATCCTCCGGACCCGCTACCTCCCGATCCGGAACCACCTGAGCCGCTACCTCCTGAACCAGATCCCCCGGACCCACTACCTCCCGAACCTGATCCTCCCGATCCAGAACCACCTGATCCACTTCCACCAGATCCTGATCCACCGGAACCCGAACCACCTGATCCAGATCCTCCTGAACCAGAGCCTCCTGAACCTGAACCACCAGACCCAGATCCTCCTGAACCTGATCCTCCCGATCCAGAACCACCTGATCCACTACCTCCCGATCCCGAGCCACCTGATCCGCTACCTCCCGAACCTGATCCTCCCGATCCAGAACCACCTGATCCAGATCCGCCCGAACCAGAGCCTCCTGAACCTGAACCACCAGACCCAGATCCCCCGGACCCGGAGCCTCCTGATCCCGATCCTCCGGAACCGCTACCTCCGGACCCAGAGCCACCTGATCCAGAACCGCCAGATCCACTACCTCCAGAACCAGATCCTCCTGAACCCGAACCACCAGACCCAGATCCACCAGAACCACTCCCTCCGGACCCAGAACCACCTGAGCCGCTACCTCCTGAACCTGATCCTCCAGAACCAGATCCTCCTGAACCTGAACCACCTGATCCAGATCCACCAGAACCACTCCCGCCTCCGGAACTCGATCCACTCCCTCCTCCCGAACCAGATCCACCGGATCCGCTGCCACCCGATCCCGATCCACTGTCGTTTCCTGAGCCGTCTGATCCTCCGGTTCCATCCCCGCCTGCCGATTCGCTGCCAGATGCATCCGGGGCCGCAGCCCGCAAATCATCGATGGTGATCAATATTGCAGTTGGCGAGGGGAAAGGAGTGACAAAATCGAATGGTGTGGCAACAACGGTGCCGAGTTCTTTGAAGAGGAGAATCTGGTAAATTGCCCAGGCGACTTCATCACGTGTCATGAGTCCGGCCGGGAAGAGCCGTTCCTGGTCATAGAGGAAGAGGTTGTACTTTTCGGCGATACCGGCATAACGCGCAAACCACTCTTTCGGCGGGACATCTTTGTAGCTGTAGGGGATATTCTGTTCTAATGCGAAAGCGTTCGTCAGCATCTTCAAAAATTCCGCACGGTTTATCGTAAGTGCAGGTCCGAATGTCCCATCAGGGTACCCGTGCATCAGTCCGTGCTGTACCGCACTCAATGCAAATTTCTCGTACCAGGATTTCGCTTCGATATCCGGGAAATGTTTATTGTTTTTGAGATCCAATACTTCATATTTTGCTGCCAGAAGCAGCATTTTTGCGGCCTCTACCCGCTGTACCGATAGGTAGCCGCGGAATGTACCGTCCGGGTAACCGTCTATCACTCCGTTGCGCTGAAGATAGAGAGCAGCAATGCCTTCGTAGCTGAACGGATTAATATCCGACAGTGTTTTTGCAGTTGTTGCATTCTCCCGTGCGCGGCTCACTGTCACTATGGTGAGCACCGTCAGGATCGCCCCCACCGCAAGCATGTGTGCGAGAGGAAGGTACCTATGTTTGGCCTGATCTGAAACGGTGCGGGCCATGTGCGAACCTATGTAGTTGTGTCTGCGCTGGTATCTTTCTCGTCCATGGCTGCGAGTGCTTTTTCCAGTCGTTCAGATTTCTGCTGAGGTCCGCTCGCTATGTTCTGAGGGGGCGGGGGCGCATCTGTGCTCACAGTGGCAGATTTCTTCTTCCTGAGGAGCATGATGAATGCAAACACAATACCGACGACGATTGCAGCTACCCCAATGAGAATTGTGCTCAGACTCAAACCGCCTTTCTCTTCAGGGGCGGCGGGTGCTGTTGCTTGTTCTTCTTCCGTTGGCGGGGTTTCTGCTGGTTCCTCCGGGGTCTCTTCTCCCGCCGCTCCTTCCTGCCCGGAGATGAGTGCTTCCTGCTCTTCCAGGAGTTGCTGCAGAACCGGATCCTCTGTGACTGGTGTGCCCAGCTGTTGCGTCGTTGCACCTCCCTCATCTTCCTGGTTCACGACTTTCCCTTTTCGGAACAGGGCACGCTCTGACGAAGATGTTTCGGCAAATGCACCTATTTCTTCGATCTGCCTGAACAGGTCTTCCTGGTTAGAGTCTGCAGAGGATGTTCCTGCGGTTTGCTCGCCTGCAAGAGGATTTCCCATTTGGCCGTCGGCCGGTGCGGCTTCTGAAGAAACGGCAGGCGGTGGCGGGGGTGGAGGAGGCGGGGGAGGTGGAGGTGGAGGTGGGGGAGCGTAACGTGCTCTTCCTGCCGCTACAGACTGCATGAGTCTTGCATCCTTCTGCGCGAGGTACTGGAAGGGATCCGGTATATTCACACGGAATACGAATGCAATTGTATTTTTTTGCAGGTATGTGACGAAGAAAAATCCTGATTCGGGAACGTAGTACATTTGTTCCTGTACATTTGGATCTATGATGAGCTCAGGATCATTCACGTATCCCACTGGTTGCCATGGGCCGAGGAAAGCACACCGTGGATCAAGAATATCCTGCATCATTCCTTCGTAGGTCCACTGGAGATTGTAGATGTCATCAACTGCCACGAGCTTCCCAAATTCAGTCTTCTTGTCCTGGCAGCTGGCGGAAACCCAGTTGAACGGTGGCATAAACTGAGCGGTGGCCGTATGCATTACCTGCAGCCCTGCGATGGCTGAGACCACCAAGAGACCCAGTATTTTTATGGATGGACGAGTAAACATAGCAGTGAGGGGAATTTGTGTTTGTATCGAAGAATTATAGCTCAAATCGCCAAATTTCTCAAGAGGGCCGGCTCAGGGAGCCGGCCCGTACAGGCAAAATAGCGCAAAATTCAGGTGGCGGAGGCCTCTATGCGTCTTTCCCTGATAACATTGACCTTAATGACGCCGGGGTAGGTAAGTTCATCTTCCACCTTTTTGGCAATGTCCTTTGCCATTTTCTCCTGTCCGAGATCGTCGACTTTTGCCGTATCCACATAGATGCGGATCTCACGGCCGGCGGAAATCGCAAAGGCTCGTTCCACACCTGGGAAGCTCTTTGCGAGCTCTTCCAGCTCCTTGAGGCGCTGGATGTAGGCTTCCATGGACTCGCGGCGGGAGCCCGGCCGTGCGCCGGAAATGGCATCTGCTGCAGCAACAATGAACGCTTCGGGTGATTCCATAGGAATATCTTCATGGTGTGCTGCTATACAGTGCACCACTTCCGGCCGTACCTTGAAGCGCTTGCAGATTTCCACGCCGATTTCCACATGTGTACCGGATACCTCGTGGTCGAGGGCTTTTCCGATGTCGTGGAGGAGACATCCTTCTGCAACTATCTGCTCATCTGCCCCAATTTCCTGGGCAAGCATGCGCCCGATGTGTGCCATTTCCACGGAGTGCTTGAGAATATTCTGGCCGTAGCTCGTGCGGAAGCGGAGGCGGCCGATGATCTTGAGGAGATCCTGAGGGTAGTTCTTTATGCCGAGCTCATCCGTCGCACGCTTGCCGAATTCCAGCATCATTTTGCCGACTTCCTGCTTCATTTTGGTCACGACTTCCTCAATGCGTGCCGGTTGGATGCGTCCGTCCTTAATAAGTTTTTCCATGGCGAGTTTGGCCACGTACCGGCGTGCGAGATCGTATCCCGAGATCACGATGGCGCCGGGAGTGTCATCGATGATGATATCTACCCCGGTCATCTTCTCGAATGCGATGATATTGCGCCCCTCCTTCCCGATGATTTTCCCTTTCACATCATCGGAAGGAAGCTGCACGATGGTGGCGGTAGACTCGGTGGCTACCTCGGAGGCATAGCGTTGCATGGCTTCTGCAAGCAGATTTTTTGCCTCATCCTCATACTCCTCCTGCAGGTGCTGCTTCTGGAGCTTGATCTGCGATGCGAAGTACCCGGAAAACTCATGTTCGAGCTCCCCGGAGAGTTGTTTCTTTGCTTCCTCCTCCGAGAGCTTGGCTACCTGCTCGAGCGCTGTGCGGTGCTGCTGGCTTGCTGCTGAGAGCTCCGTTTTCAGCTTACTCACATCATCCTGCTGCGATTGCAGGTTGTTGCGCTGGCGCTCTATGTCGCGCACTTTCTCATCCAGGCTCTTCTCCTTCTCTTCCAGGCGGCCTTCCATTTTTTCCAGTCTGGTCTCCATCTCGCTTGCCTGCAGCTTTGCCTCGCTCAGAATTTCTCTGGCCTGTGCCCTGGCTTCGGCTTCGGCAGTTTTTGCCTGGTTTTTTATCTGTACTATCTGGTTTTCTAGTTTCGAGAGCGCATGTTCTTTCTCATTGATCTCTGCCTGGAGGCTTGCAGAAATCTTCTTGCCCTTCGAGAACCAGAACCAGCCTGTGAGGAGTCCCAGAAACACTCCGGCGAGGAGTGCAAGAAAGACGATGGTGTATTCCATAGGAACATTGGGGTCAGAAGTGAAAAAAGCACCTCTGAGACACCCTCTCGGTTACCTGATCCGGCCGATGTTATTCACTGGAGAAACGGAAGTTCGAGTGAAGAAAATGGTCATTATCAAGTGTTCAGTAACATGTGAGAGAGTACTCAAGTGCAGTACTGTTATCATCGTACACTGTTTTGCCCCCCGGTGCGAGGAGGGGGAAGAGCTTTTCTACAAGCCAAACTCACGAAGGTAAGAGCAAAAGAAGAGTTGACAGAGGTTTGGAATATTTCATCAGAAGATGTTGAAAAAACTCAGGGACCTTCTCGCTCTCATGACGTAAGGAATCGCTGGCTCCTCAGCGCCACTTGCCACCATCCAATCGCATTCTTGCCTGTTGCTGCACCAGCTTCTGCAGCTCGCCCACGGCGAAGTCCTGCGCGAGATCGGATGGCTGGACTCGCACTTCTCCTTCCGTTCCATCGAGTCTTTTGAGGACGAGTGTGTCGGTTCCCTCCAGATGGTCAACGAAGTGGGTATCTGTTGTTTCTCCAGTCATAGTGGGGCGGGGAAAGAAGGGGGGAATTCTCTGCCCCCTCCCGTTCCCTTGTCAAACGATTGGGTTCTTACAGGGGGTAGAACGGGTTTTTTGTGGTGCGGGAGCGGCATCATCACCTCTCAGCGTGGGATTTTTCTCAGGTCTCTGGAGGGGAATAGTGTCTGCTGTTGTACTGGATGGGTGTCCCGGTGCCTCTCTTTTCTCTCCGGTATCTGGTTTTTGCTGCTGCCTGTCATGGCGTCCGCACACGTCGTGATCAGCGAAGTGATGTGGATGGGATCAGATCTCAGTACGGCAGATGAATGGGTGGAGTTGACCTACGTCCAGACAGGATCAGGTGCATTTGACGTACAGACACTCGATGGATGGGTGCTCACTGTTCTGAATAGTAAGGGGGAGGAGAAAACACTCTTCACATTTCCTGCAGGCACAAATATTAGCTCCGGCCAGTATGTGCTCGTTGGTAATTATGATGCGGCGCACTCACGGCTCGCAGTCGAACCGGATTTCACAACTGTGTCTATGACGCTGCCGAATACGAAACTGCTGCTCCGCCTGTACGACGCAAGCGGTGCGATGATCGATGTTGTGGATGATGGTGTGGGAGAACCGTTTGCCGGGGAGAATGCATCGGGATCCGGGTCGAAACGCAGCATGGAACGCCTCGTTCTTTCCGGGCCCGGGGATAAGAAGGAGAATTGGGCTTCTGCAAGCACTTTTCTCGGGTTCGATGACGGTGCATCCCTCTTCGGGACACCGGGATTTCCGAATGGAATAGGATCAACGGAAGACGTCATTGCTCCTGCGGAAGCATCGGATTTTACGGCATTCATTCTCAGCGGCACTCTTATCAGCCAGTGGATACCAAGTGAGTCACTCGATGTCGCACAACAGGAAATTTTTGTCTCTCCTTTCATCGGATCAGGCCGCATTCTCCTCCCTGCATCTGCAACAGGGTGGAGTATATTCGTGAGCAGCGGAGAGACATTTGAACTCCGTCTTGTTTCCATTGATCGTTCCGGCAATATCTCAGGTGGTGTCACAACGATTGCGGAGATCAGAGAGGAGGATCCTCCCGACGATGGTCCGGAAGAGGGGAGTGGCATGTTCATTCATCCCGGTGTGTACATTACAGAGGTACTCGCAAATCCCATGGGAGCGGATGACAACGAGTGGATAGAGATCGGAAATCTCGGGACAGGATCGGTGGACATTGCCGGTTGGGTACTGGATGAAGGAAACTCACTGGATACGTTCATTATTTCCGCGGAGCATGCGGGGAGCGGTGCCTGGGTGCCAGAGACAGGGATCAGTTTTGTTTTCCATCCGGGGGAGCATGTTTCCTTCCGCAAGTCTGTGAGCGGCCTTCCGCTCGGGAATCAGGGGGAACTTCTCAGTCTCATGAGTGGGGGCATTGTCATAGATTCCTGGGCCTATCCCGAGACGGCG
>Ga0208957_1001859_pt1 | contig 10025 bp, 12 predicted proteins | sample RifOxyA1_FD_184029 | JGI IMG/M metagenome (GOLD analysis project Ga0208957, IMG submission 184029) | Groundwater microbial communities from Rifle, Colorado - Rifle Oxygen_injection A1 (SPAdes) | ecosystem: Environmental > Aquatic > Deep subsurface > Groundwater | place: Rifle, Colorado, United... | reverse complement strand
TAAGCGGCACGGATGGAAAGATACGGACATCGTGGTTAGTAAGGAAAAAGCTACCGTGCTGAAGTTTATCAAGAAAAAGGTGGATGAAATATTACAACGCGGATAACGTCACAGTTGACGAAGTTGACGCGCTGTGATATGATTTAGGCAACTGAATATCAGGCGCAACGCCTATACAGCCGCTGTTAGCGGAGGGCGAGTGCGCAAGACGCATAACTATTGGCGTGGTGAACGCGGTTAGTCAAAATGACTGATCGCGTTTTTTTTTTATTAATTCCTGGAGGTGTTTATGCCAGAGCCGATGATGGAAGAAGATAAAGATAAATTCATGGAGCGCTGCGTTCCAATGATGATGGAAGAAGGCATGGAGAACGATCAGGCAGTAGCCGCCTGCATGAGAAAGTTTGAAGATAAAGGCAAGAACTACCTGAAGACACTGGCTAAGACTGACGCAGAAATCAGGGTTGCCAACTATATGGTGCTATTCGGCGGCAAGGACTTGACTGGCGAACACTTCACCAAAAGTACCCAGTTCGATAGCTCATACACTGCCACTGGCACATTGTACGAGGATTGGGAGCATGGCTTCGATAACGACAAAGCTGCCCCCAGCGCTGATGACATCCTGGGTTATGTGGACTGGAAGACTGCTAAGGTGGATGACAAAGGCTTATGGGTCGAGCGGGTGCTATCCCGACGTAACGAATACATGCAGTACCTGGAAAGCCTGATCGATGAAGGCTTGATTGGCACATCCAGCGAAGCGGTATCCGGCAAGGTGGAGAAATCCAAAGACGGTGAAATCCTTGTCTGGCCGCTGAAGCGGGATGCCCTGACCGTACAACCAGCAGAACCGCGCATGATGACAGAGAATGCCATCGCCGCGATAAAAGCATTAGCCGAGTTCCAGCCGCAGCTAAAGGCGTTTTTACAGAGCGGGGAGACCGCTGACAAAAGCGCAGAGGCGGCAGCGAGCACGGTACATCTTACCAATTTAGAAAATACTGGAGGGACAATACACATGTCCGAAACTACCGAAACGAAAGTGGAGGAAACCAAAGCCCCAGAGATCAACCCTGAAATGAAGGCGCTGAATGACAAGCTCGAAGCGCTGACGGCTTTATTCCAAAACTCCCCAATTCTTAAAGACGCTCAATACGTGGCCCCGGATAGCGAAACTGACCACCCCGAAGTTAAATCCTTCGGTGACTTCCTGGTTGCGGTGCGCATGGGCAACGAGAAGCGTCTCAAATCGGTCTATAAGACCGCGCTGGCAGAGGCCACGGGTGCACAAGGCGGGTTCGGCGTGCCGGTGGAATATGGCAATGTGCTCTTAGAGAAATCCAAAGAGTTCAATGCCCTGCGCCGCGCGGGTGCGATGACCACCGTCCTGCAAGGACGTTCCAAGCAGTATCCAGTGTTGGATATTGAAACCGCCCCCTCTGCTGGGCAAACCGCCTATGCGGGCGGCGTGTACGCCTCGTGGACTGAGGAAGCTGGCACGATCACAGAAACTGAGCCCCGCTTCCGCATGGTCGAGATGGTCGTGCACAAGTTGTCCGCCTACTCCCTGGCATCCAGTGAAGTGCGCGACGACTTCCAGGAATCGCTTGATGGCATCCTGGCGCGCTCGTTTGCCAAAGCTGTTGGCTCCGCTGAAGAGTACGCATTCTTCAGAGGAACCGGCGTAGGGCAGCCGCAGGGTATCCTGAATGGCGGCGCGCTCATCTCCGCTGCTCGTTCTGCCGCGTCCACCGTGGCGCTGGCTGACCTGGCACAGATGATCAGCGACTTCCCGCCCGAAAGCTTCAACTCTGGCGCCTGGTTCTGTTCGCCCACTGTGTTAGATCAGATTATCCAATTGGTATCTAACCCGCTGAGTTGGGAACAGAACATGCGCGATAACTGGCAGCAACCCCGCCTGTTGGGTTATCCCCTGTATGTGGTTGGCTGCTTGCCTGCGCTGAACACGGCCGGTGACATTCTTCTGGTAGACCCGAACTACTACCTGATCGCCGACCATGCCAGCGGGCTGAATGTGGCCTTCAGTGAGCATTACGCCTTTATCACCGACCAATTAGCCTGGCGCATTACCAAGCGCGTGGATGGACAGCCACTGATCGATACCGAAATTACGATTGAGGATGCAACCACAACTGTGTGCCCATTCGTCGCATTAGCGGCGGGCTAAAGGGAGGTCTACATGACTGACCAAATCAAAAGTTTGACCGATCGGGTCAATATAATGCTCGACCTCGTCAAGGCATCGCCAAAGCTAAAAGACGCGGGCTATGTGGCGCCTGACTCTGAGACCGACCACCCGGAAAGCAAGTCGTTCGGCGACTTCCTGACCGCGGTGCAGAACAACAACAAGCGCCGCCTGGCAAGCGTGTACCGCTCCACCGTGCTGGATGATGACGATGAGAACCTGCCGAATAACATCAAGACTGCCCTGGCAGAGAACACAGGGGCCTCCGGTGGGTATGGCGTGCCGGTGGAATATGGACAGCTGCTGCTGAATATCACTAAAGACTTCTCGGCGCTGCGCCGGGCTGGGGCGACGGTTGTATCTATGAACCGGCGCACCAAGCAGTTCCCGGTGCTCGATGTAGAGACTGCCCCGGCAAGCACAGCTACCGCTTCGGCGGGAGGCGTGGTCGCCTACTGGATCGATGAGGCTGGCTCCATCCCCGAATCAGAACCGCGCTTCAGACTGGTTGAGTTGATGGCGCATAAGCTGTCCACGTATTCGCTGGTCTCAAGCGAAGTGCGCGATGATTTTGGCGAGAACCTGGATGGACTGCTGGCGCAGAACTTCGCCAAGGCCATCGGCGCGGCAGAGGAATATGCCTTCTTCCGCGGCAGTGGTACAGGGCAGCCACTGGGTATCTTGAACAGCAGCGCCATCATCTCACCGCAGCGCGCTACTGCAACCACGGTTGTGTTTGGCGATCTGGCGCAGATGGTTAGTGACTTCACGCCGGACAGCTACCAGACCGCGGCCTGGTTCATCGGCCCAGGCACTATCGATCAGATCATTCAACTTGTAACCGTGCCCCTGACCTGGCTACGCAGCATGCAGGACGGCTTACCGACCACGCTTTTGGGCTGGCCGCTATATACCGTTGGCTGCCTGCCTGCGCTGGATACGGCCGGTGACATCATCCTGGCCGATCCAACCTACTACCTCATCGGTGACCACGTGAGCGGGATGCGTATCTCATTCTCGCCGCACTATAAATTTCGCAACGACCAGCTTGCCTGGCGCGTGACGAAACGCGTAGACGGTCAACCGATGCTTGACAACGCCGTGACAGGCGAAGACGGGACTGCAACCTACTCGCCCTTTGTGACACTGGCTGCTGGTCCATAACTTACTACATAAGGAGCTAATAAAATGGCTGAACAGTTATTGAGTGAACAACTCTCGATTATCGCAACCATCGACCCCGATGCCTGGTCCACCCAGAGTAAGGATTCTGATACCTGGGACATGGCGAAATACCGCCGGGTTATGGCAATTATGATGGCAGGCACCTACGCCACCTCCGCTTCGGCGGTAGGCAAGCTGTATGGCAGCGCCACTTCCACCGGCACCTTCACTACGCTGCTGAGCAAGACTGCATCCCTGACAGAAGCGGCCTCGGGCAGTGTCGGGCAGGCCATCATCAACCTGAGCGCCGAGGAAATGGCGTCCACCGGGTATCGCTATGCCAAGCTGACCGTAGCTCTGACCGTCTCCACCACGATCGACTTTGCTGCGATCGTGCTGGGCGACACCAGCCGCTACCACGAAGCTTACACCACCATCGCATTCGGCGACCTGTCTTCGGTCAAGTCGATTGTAGCCTAGTCTCTTACTGGTAGTGGGAGGGTAGATTACTACCCTCCCACAAGAGAGGAGAGACAATGGCTTATACAACCGAATCGGCAGTACGCACTTATCTGGGTATCACTACCACCGGCGATGCCACGCTGCTGACCTCGCTAATTACACGCGCACAGGCAGCGATTGATACCTATACCCAGCGCACGTTCGAGCATTCGAGCGTGGCCGTCACGCGCTACTTTACCGTGGGCGAAGATACCTACGGGAGAGTACTTGTGCTGGACGCCGATCTATGTAGTATCACTAATGTTATCACCGATGCAGACGGCACGCCTACCACCATCACCAGCACCGAGTACTTCACCTATCCGCGTAACATCACCCCGTATTCGGAAATCAGGCTCGCAGGCTCGACCACTAAAAGCTGGACCTACACCGACGACCCGGAGAACGGCGTGTATATCACCGGGAAGTGGAGCTACTCATCGAGCGCGCCGGATGACATCGTGCATGCCTGCACGCGCCTGTCTGCCTATTACTTCCGGCAGAAAGATGCACAGGTGTTCGACGTGACGGCGATACCGGACGCGGGAGTGATTACCATGCCGCAGGGCATCCCCGCGGATGTCAAGCTGCTCTTAGACCCATACAGAAGGATCGTGATCTAGTGGAAACATACAAAGCCAAACAGCGCTTCTTTCACAAAGGCGCCTTGGTCAAGCCGGGCGATAAGCTAGAGCTAAATTACGCAGAGGCTGCGCGGTACTCGTTCGTGGGGTACATCGAAAGGGATACCCAACCCAAGCCTAAACGCGTCCTACGAAGGAATAAGCATGCCCGCGTTACCGACTAATGCCGCCTTCCGTGATGCGCTGCAAGCCATGACTGTGACTGGAGTGACTACGCATTACGACTATCCTCCAGAGAGTTTGGGTGAATTGCCCGCAGCCTTCTGTTCCCTACCCACTGCTGGGCTAGGTGACTACGTGGTGTCTTGTGTCAATGAAAACAGAACCCGTACTATGCTATATGTGATCTGCCTGGAGGCGGTAGCCCAGGATAAGAACGAGCAGAACTATGAGCTGCTTGCAACGGCGATAGACAACCTGGAGACGGCTCTGGAGACCACACTGGCAACCCTGGCAAATTTCTATGGGTATGAGATAACCGCAGGCGAAGTTGTAGTAGCTGGTACTGCTTACTGGGGCATCACTGCCACGGTAACGATCAGGAGCGTATGATGGTTACGGTCATTGTGATCCACGCCTTCCACACATCGGACGCTACGGGCATCGTGCAGGGTAAGGAAGGCGACATTATGAGCCTGCGCGCCTGTACCGCCTTACAGTTAATCAAGCTGGGCAAGGTAAAGAAATACCGTGCCCATAAGGAGCCTAAACATGGCTGATTCAGGAAAAAATGCAAGTTTCAAATTCACTACCGTAACCTTCGACGCCGATGACTGTCTGCAAGGCTGGGACTTGAACAACGCCATCAATGACATCGTGTATCAGTGCAACGGCAACGACAAGCACTTGCCGGGCACCCAGGCGATCACGTTCCGGGTATCGTTGGCATTAGCCAAGACCGATACGGCTAAAGTAACCCTGCTTGCCCCGGGTACTACGGGACTTTTTGAAGCCCATCCCGCTGGCGATTCATCCGGCAATATCGAGGTTGAAGTCACCCGGGCGCAGGTCAATAGCTCGAACCTGTCCGCCCCAATCAACGGTGTCATTACCGCCGACGTTGAGTTCGGGCTGGATGACATCGACCTTGGCGCGGCCACTTCTTAGGAGGCAACATGGCAGATTCAGGTAAATTAGCAGCATTCACTTTTGCGGGCACGTCCTACACTTCTTCGGCTTGCTTGCAAGGTTTTGATTTCAACAACGCGATTAACGACATCGTGTACCAGTGCAATGGGTACGATAAGCATTTGCCCGGCACCAACGCCGCTACCTTCCGCGTGCAGCTTGCCCTGGCGAAGACGGCGACCACCACGGTGATTGCCCTTGCGCCTGGCACAACTGGTGCATGGCTGGGGCACCCCGCCGGGGATGTGACGGGCAACATCGAAATCTCCGCCACACGGGCCCAGGTGAACAGCGCCAACTTATCCGCAGGCCCCAACGCCGTGATTATGCTGGACGTAGAGTTTGCCCTGGATGATGTTACCCTGACCACGGCAAGCACCTAGTAGAAAGCAGGAACAATGGCTGAGTTACATGACTGGCAAAAACAATTCAAGCTCAAGGGAAATCTGGTCGAGTTGGACGTCGAGAACCTGGAGCGGGCGCTTGAAAAAATGCCGCGCGCCATCCTGTCCAATACCGGCTACGCTGCTCGCCTGAAAGCGGCTATCGCGGCGGGCTGGGTATTAGAGCCTGCCAGCGAGGTAGGCGATTTTGATGGCACTAAGCGCTACTTCTACGCCGGGCAGAACGTTGACGAAATGAAGCCGGGCGCGGTGCGCTGGCTGGGACAGCAGGTAGACCGGGCGTATGACGAGGCGACAGAGATCCCAAAAAACTTGTAATGAGGGTGGCGGCTCACCTGCTCGATGGAGCGCCGCCACCTCCTGAGCTTAGCCGAGCGTTGAACTGCCAGGCATGGGGAGTTGGCGATATGATGAACCTGCCCGCCGGAATGCTGCCGAAGATGAATGTAACCCTGAATTACTACAGGGCTATTCGTGGTTACCAGGAAGCGGCGGCAAATACTGCCACAGTTGAGTTCACCAAGAAGCATCCCCACGATTGGGAGATGGTATCCTGGGTGATTGCAGGACGCAAAAAGGGTAATGGATAATGGCGAATGCAACAAGCAAGCTGCAAATACTAATCGATGTGATTACGGGCAACAGCAGCCAAAAGGTGAGCAAGCTCGAAAATGATATGAAGGCTGCTGAAAAAATAACCAAGGCCCTGAATGCGGCACTTAATGCATTGGCGGTGGCTGGTATGGCCGCGCTGGGTAAATTCACCCTGGATTCAATCAAAAAAGCCAGCAACATGAATGAAACTTTATCTAAGACTAAGATTGTCTTGGGTGAGGCATCAGGAGCCGTACTGGATTACGCCAAAAATACGGCAGCCTCTTTTGGGTTATCTGAACAAGCAGCATTAGACGCCGCATCCACCTTTGCTATCTTTGGAAAGTCCGCGGGGTTGAGTGGTGCCGCCCTGTCTGACTTCTCCCTCGACCTTACATCATTGGCATCCGACCTAGCTAGCTTCCATAATGCGGCCCCGGAGGAAGTGGTGCTTGCGCTGGGCGCAGCCCTGCGCGGTGAATCTGAGCCCATGCGCCGATTTGGTGTGCTACTGGATGATGCCACGATGAGACAGAAGGCGCTGGAGATGGGCATTATAAGCACCACGAAGAATGCCCTGACACCACAGCAGAGAGTGCTGGCAGCTCAGGCATTGATATTTGAACAGACCTCGGATGCTCAGGGTGACTTTGCCAGGACTTCTGACGGGCTGGCTAATCAAACGCGCATCCTGCAAGCACAGTTGGAAAACCTTAGCGCCACTATGGGAACTGGATTTTTACCAGTGGCAATCCAGGTTATCTCTGCGCTAAACGATATGGCATCGGATACGATTGCATTTGGAATTACCCAGGAGGACTTGTTACAGGCGACCAGGAAGCATATCATTACGCTGGCTGATTACCGCTATATTCTGGGTCAGGTCAGGATGCGCAAAATGTCGGATGCCGAAGCCGCCGATTGGCTGGCTAAAAAGTACGCTGAGGTATCCATAGAGATTGAGGACACCACTGGCTATCTTATCGAAGAACGGCGCGCCTTACAACTCTCTACTAAATACACAGAAGAATTGTCGCAATCCAGCGAGGACTTAGCCAAAACGCTTCAGGAAGATTTACAAAAAGGACTAAAGGAATTACAAGGTTTTATAAATGGCACACTTGGCCCATCTTATGATGACTTTATTGATAAGCAGGATGATGTCAAAGACAGGATGGCCGAGGTTGATGATAAGTTTGATGAGACCCGCGAGAAAATGGAAAAGATTGCCGGGCAAATCGATTTCCTCAATCAGAAGCAACATCTTACTGACAAGCAAAAGAATGAGTTGGAAGATTTACAGGAAGAATATAAAAATCTTGGCGAAGAGCTTACTGAAATCGGCGACGATTACAGCGATCTCCAAACGCAATATGCCGAGAATGCTAATGCCCACGATGAAGCCACCAAGCGCATTCTACTTGATTTGTTAACCCAGCGCGCCGCGATGGATGGGCTTACTCAGGATGAATTGGCGATGATAACCAGCATCGCTGAGCAGTGGGGCTTGATCGACGAAGCCACCGTGCGCGCTACCCAGGCCGCAGACCAGGCGTTATCTGATTTGGCGAATGGCGCTGGGATACGCGATGCTATTGATATGATGAATATCCTACGCAACCAGACAGACGGAATGTATGCCACGCTAAAAGCTCTGGACGGGCGCACCTTCTCATACAACGTAAAGGGTGAGTATTCTTCTACGGGCAATGTCGACCCACATTCCGGGCAGTATTATGGGCGCGCAGGCGGCGGCCCGGTCATGCCTGGACAGACGTATACCGTGGGCGAGCAGGGACCTGAGACCCTGGTGATGGGCAAGAGCGGCGGCTATGTCATCCCGAACACAACGAACAACTGGAACCTGACCATCAACGAAGCCGGGCGCACGGTTAACCCAATGGGCGCATTTGCAATGATGAGGGCTATAGCAAGATGACCATTACTCCATACTGGGATATTATAATTCCAACAACCTCCACCAACATGGTGCTGAACCCCACCGGCGCCGGCGGGGCAACCACTAGCATCACCGCCGAAGCCGGGACAACGGTAGCGCTGGAGACTGCTGCGGGTTATACCTATTTGGGGCCGTATTCTGTTAATGTCATCACTAATGCGGATAACGAGGGCGTAATCTACACCCTGTCCGCCTTATCCAATAATGCACATTTTATCTCCTTGCGCGTGCTCGGCACACTGCCCGCCGCCTGGGATTGGAGCGTGGATAACGCCACCTACACCGCACCAGCATTGATTTCAACTGAGGGCGATTGGTCAGTGTATGCCATGAGCCTGCCAGCCGCGCAGTGCAATGGATCGACTACGCTATATATCCACCAGAACGGTGCTGGCTCTGGCAGCTTTTTTATTGGGCACGCGCAAGTTGAAACCGGAACAGGTAACTATACCACGCCCATCACCGGCGAGTTAGGGGCTGGTTATTACTGGACTGGCACAGCATATAACAGCACCTCCGTGCGCGAGGCCTGGGCGCGGGATGGCGGCATTGTGTATGATTTATACACCCAATATGGGTTCCTGCCGCATGGCTATCCCAACACTGGCACACCCGAGATCGAGCGCTACCAGTCTACCTTGAGCCTGATGCCCGGCAGCCTGGATGCCGGGTATAAGGTGATGCCGCGCGAGTTCATTTTGGCAGGCTGGCAGCAGGGGACAAGCTACAGCAACATGCACTACAAGCGTAAGAACCTTATCACTATCTTAGATGCCGATTACGTCAAGGGAGATCAGCCCATCCGCCTGCGTTACAAGGGCGCCAACTCCAGCAAGCCAGCGCAGATCGATGCCTACTACCTGGGCGGGATGGAGTTCAACGAGATAGACGCCAATGTGTCGCGCCAGGCAATCCGGCTGCGCGCCAATGACCCATACTTCTACGAGTTGTATGAGAGTGTAACGCATCTCACCACCAGCAGCAGCGTGGCGAATGCGGATGAGATTGTCAGGAAGAATAGTGGCACGTGGGCGAATATCAGCACGGACTTCGCCGCAGCTTTACGGGCATTGGCTTTGGGTAAAGACGGTTGCGTATATATTGCCGGTGAATTTACAAATGTTGGAGATGCCAACGGCGATTATATAGTCAAGTGGAATCCTGCCACGTCTGCGCTTAGTTCTTTAAGCACAGGCTCTACTGGCATAATTTACGCATTAGCAACTGCCCCCAATGGAAATATATATTTGGGTGGTTCTTTCCTGAATCTGATAGATGCTAATGGCGATAGGGTTAGCTATTGGAATGGGTCTACATTTGTATCACTTAGCACTGGCATTGGTAATGGCATTGTATATGCCCTGGCTTTTGGGACTGATGGGTCATTATATGTGGGTGGTTCATTTACAGATATTACCAAT
>Ga0208957_1001857_pt1 | contig 10029 bp, 14 predicted proteins | sample RifOxyA1_FD_184029 | JGI IMG/M metagenome (GOLD analysis project Ga0208957, IMG submission 184029) | Groundwater microbial communities from Rifle, Colorado - Rifle Oxygen_injection A1 (SPAdes) | ecosystem: Environmental > Aquatic > Deep subsurface > Groundwater | place: Rifle, Colorado, United... | reverse complement strand
TAACACTCACAAGTTCCCTGGCATGCAGCTCGCCCAATTTAACGCCCAACTCGCCCGCCTTCTCGATCTCGTTGCGGGTGAGCGACGTAAAGCCTTGCAATTCCTCCCCCGCCTGGCCCATCAGGTCTTTGTAGCGCGCCAGCCTGACCAGCTGGCCCGCGGTTGGCGGGCTATCGCCTATTTCCAGTAACAGCAGGTCTGCCTTATCTGCCAGCCTCGAATACGCCCGCTGGTAAGCGTCTACCAGCCGGTCGAGGGCTGCCGCGTCGGATTGCTCCAATTGCTTGCGGTAGCGCTCGACGTATTCGAGTATAGGCGCTTTATCGGCCACGCTTTTTCTTCCTGATTTTTACACCGTATTTCTTCGCCCACTTTTTAGCCAACCGTGGGTGATTTGCGAACATGTATCGCATTTGGCGTTTCGACCGGAATGGCATACCCTAAAATATGACGCCCCAGCTTTTAGGGGTTGAGTCTTGTGTATACTCGACCATCACGCCGATGCTGGTGGTACGCATATTGGTTGGCGGCTCGAAGTATTCCACCTGAACGCCGATGTTTGTCACACGCCGTTCGTTCGTAGCATCGACGTATTCAACTTCTGTTCCGATGTTCGTCACGCGTAGGTTGGTTGGCATAAAACTACCTCACTTTCGGCCCGACTTGGAGGGCATCCAACTGCGCTACCGTCCAGGCCGCTAAAGTGTTGGGGTTTATGGTATGGACTGTCCCGCGATAATCGTTATAGGTTGTCAGCATATTTAAGTCGTCGCCCCAATATTCCGTGCTGACTGTCTTTAATCCCAATGCCAACAGCCCGCCTTCTGCCACAGTGTCCCTTGCTCTAGCTTCAGCCCATACCCTGCGAATGGTCACGCCAGACAAGCCCGACGCCGATAAGTTGTAAAGGTCGTACTGGTTTTGCGTGCTGCTCTCGACGTAGGTCGTGTCCGTGTCATGTGGAATGTCATCTACCGCCGCGTAGTTATCCCCGGCTGACGGAGTTAGTTGCGTCACATCCCCCGCCGCATTCGGTAGCAGAATTACAACTTTACCATCCCCGCACCAACTGTCATCCACGCCGCCAGTCGTATCGTTGAGTGCTAGATCGTCAAGCTGGAATGTTTGGGTTGATGCGCCACTCCACCAAATTCCATCGGCGTACGTGGCAGCTCCCGGCTTGGTGTCGCCCGCAAAAGAGGCATCAGCAATACCGTCGATTTTTACGTCGATTGCCCCCACCGTATCATCAATCTTAACGTGTACTTCGATCAAGTACATAGTGCCAGCAGTAAGCGCGATAGTTCCTGTGTCTACAAGTGTTCCAGTTCCGGTATAAATCTCAACAAAGTGGGTAGATACATTGACGCGAACGCTTCCTAATTCAGTAGCACCGTTCATCCATCCCGGCGACCTATAATCGGTGCTGTAACCGCTTTCCCTCCAAGCTGCTCTGAGGTAAAACTCTGTTAGATTGGGAATATTCTTTTGGATTGGGATGTAACCGCCCATAGTGTAGCAGTAGACCCCCGAACGCGGATTGGTTGTCGTAGTCGCTAAAGTCGAGGGAGTGTCCCAAAACAGCACGTCCCCGAACTCAGCGCCGTCCGTCCATAGTCTAGCCATATCTCAACTCCTCGTCACTTTCAAACTAAGCGTACATCGGGTAATCGTCGCGGCGCTGTCCACATTGAAGCGTAGTGTGCTGCCAGCCGCGATTGCCGTAGTCCAGCCCGTCAGGGTGCTGTCCTGGCTCTTGGTTGCGGCAGAAATCGTTGGCGGCGCGCTGGCCGTGATGCTATCCGCGTCGGTGGGCGGGAAGTTGGCGTAGGTGTCCTTCCAGATGTCCACCACGATAGACCCGCTCTGGTCTGCCAGCATCGTCGCCTGGTTGATCGTGCAGGCGAACGGTATCTCCAGGTCGCCCTTCACGCCGGTCGTTATGGCGCTCCCCCCGCCGTCGATGATGAATGCAATATCCCTAACGTCGGGAAGTTTGACGTACCTGGCATCGGCTTCTTCCAGCGTGATACCCACGGGTGGCGGTTCTGACCCGGCTTGCAGTATCACGTCATCAATGTACACGCCCAGACCCGTGCCGCTGCCCTGCGCCGATATAACCAACTGATTTATGTAACTGGCAGCAGGCACGGCGAACGAGGTCAGGGGGATAGCTGCCATCTGGTAACTGCCCGTCAAACTGTCGCTGAACCCCCATAGCCCGTTATCGATGGACACGCGCGACCCAACCAGCACGCCGTTCAAACGGAACTCGACCCGCAGCGATCGGTTGCTCACCCAAGCCGCCTTGTTCCTGATAAACATCACCACGTACTCGTAGTCGGGCAAGGTAATGGCGGCGGCAGCTGCCAGGGTCAGGGAATGGCCAGTCGTCGCCAGGGTCGTTTCCACGCACTTCGTGCCCGTGCGGGGGTTGTTTGTGGAGTTCACATTGACGGTCGCCCCGCCGGTCGCAGCCCATTCGGTAGGTGTGCCCGCGTTTTCAAGGTACACGTCCAGGTTAGAGATGCCCGTCGGCGTGGTGGCGAGAGCCGCTACCAACGCAAACGATAGTTCCAACTGCGTGTGCGGGTCCACGTCCGGTTTTAACGGATCGGCAGATGCATCGCCGGTGACTTTGAACACTGCCCCGGAGGTGTCCACGCCGATCACGTCCAGCCGCGGGTTGCTGGCATCGGCGGTATCTAGCGTGATAGTGTCCTCGGCGGATGAATACTGCACGCCCTGAATTAGATAGGTGGCCGCGGATACCCGGAAGATGAGACCGGACATCCAGACCACGTTGCCGCCCGATAGCAGCATCGTCCCCGACGTGTTGCCGGAGTTGGTTGCCGCTATCAATTCATTAACGCGGGTTTCGCTTATACCTGGGGTAAATAAAAAAAGGTCAGACATATTTTCACTCTCTAGTCATAGATTTCTGCGTAGCTATATACTGCGCTCCCGGCCGCGGTGATGCCGTAGACCGCTCCGGTGACTTTCATACCCACCGCCGCGCCTTCCGTGCCGGTCAGTAGAAGCCCGGTCGTCGCAGTAACCGCCGTTCCAGCGCCCAGATACATATCCACCGCGCTTCCGTTGACCACCAGCAGCGCCCGCCGGGTTGCCCTGGCTGCGACGATGGTACCCATATCAGTGGTTGCCGTGCCCTGGCCGGTGGCGAAGTTGGGCGCGCCCCGCTCGGCGATGCTGAGCGCATACGTCCCATCTCCGATGTCGTGCACCTTAATACGATACCCGCCGATCTCAATTGCTTTATCTGCCATCTCTCACTCTCCTTACTGTCCCTTGTTGAAATTCTTCAGCAGCAGCGCGCCGATGTTATTCTCGCCCTCCTGCTCTACCTGTTTCTCACCGGCGATGCGCTCCTGCTCCGCTTCGTAGTCGTAGCCGCGCATCTTGCCCGCCGTCTGTTTGCTCAGCAGCCCCCGGTCCAAGTCGAAGGTAAGCCCGGCGACTTCCTCGGTCTCGTTGGCTGGCAGCGGGTCTCCCCAGATAATCTCGCCACCGTCGGACGGCTCCACCCCGCCGATCACGAGCATGCGGTGGTTGAGTTCTGTTAATGCCTCGCCCATCAGCTCCTGCTTGGTGTGCAATTTGGCCAGCGCGTCGCCGTACAAAACGCGCAGGCCAAAGTTGGTCAGGCTGCCGAGTTTATCCGCCAAACTATCAGTATCCACCGTGCGAGTAATGTCGAACAGCGCTTGCTTGACGTCTCTGTAGAACTCGCGCGAACTGGCCAGGTCGGACTGCATCTCCAGGTTTTGCAAGCTCGCGTCCGGGCTAGAAAACGTGACCATCTCATCCGGCCCCCAATTGACCTGCCCCTGGTTGCCCACCGACCGACCCCAGGTGCGCGGGTGCCCATGATAGCGAATGATTCGCTTGATATTGCCGCCGATGAAGTTGATGTCGTCCTGGACGCCGATGATGTCCTCCAGGTCCGATTGCCCGTAGCAGTCGCCGGGCTGGGGTAGATTTTGCCAGTGTCCGATGGGCGGGAACTCGTAGAGCCACAATTGCGGCTCGCCCATCGGCTCCCACTTACCCCCGGTCGATTGGCTGGCATACTCGTTGGTGATCAGCCAGCCCGTCACCTCGAAGCCTGTGATGTTGCCTGCTTCATCATTCATGGCCGCCATTTGCATTTCGGTCGTCTCCCTGCGCGCCGTCTCTTCTTTCGTGACCATATCCACCGCATTGAAGCGGGCAATATAGCGGTGCACCTGCTCGATATCCTCCGGGTGCGTCTCGATGGTCATCCAGCCCGGATGAAGTGCCACGATGCGCGGCAGCAGGATATTCTCACCCGTGCGGCTCTCGACGCCCTCCGGGATAATCTTGTAGTAGCCGGTACCGAACACGCTGGCGTACTGCGCCAGCTTGTGGAGCAAGATGCCCTGCTTGTTCGCCCGCCAGATATCGTCAATGTAGACCTGGTTGGGGTCATTTTCATCCTCGCCCGGCAGGTCGAACTCCAGCCCATCGCCCAGCAGTAGTGACAATGACCGTTCTACAACCAGCCCGGCGAAGTTGAGCGTCATATTGTCGTCCGGCTGGCCGAATTTGGTCTTGAACTGCCTGCGGTGGTCGCCCTGATAGTAGCGGTCGTACAGGTCATATTGATCCAGCCTGGCGCGGGCCGTGTTGTCGAACATGCGCTCGTCCATGTAGAGCAGGTTGTTCCAGACGCGCTTGAAGTCGGTAAGTAAGCTCATAAAAGTACCTTAGTTGTAGAACGGGTTCGCCGTGACGGTTGTAATGCCAGTCTGTAATAATTCGGTTCCGGCCCACACCAGCGCATCCATCCGGTTAGGTGATGGGTCGCCGGGTATCCATAAACACATTTCGTCTTCCAGGGCCGGGAAACTGCCTACGTGGTGACCGCGCCTCTGCTCATAGGTTGCCGCGACCGGCTCGGCCCGGGTTTGCTTTCCCCGGCTGGCATGTACCAGCCTGACCGGGACGGTCTTGTCCACCGTGGCTATCGTCTGGCTTACCATTTCGCCGCCGTTATTTGCCTCTGCGATGATGCAATCCGCCTTGTGCTTGTAATAGGCGGTAACGGCTGCCGTCGCCCATTCCAGCGGGCTGCCTTGCAAGCTATCGTCTGCGATAATGTAGATGTTCTCATCGAGTGATCCGGCTGTGATAATTCCCGCTTCGTCGCCCATGCTGGTCGCGCTGGGGTCGATTGCCACTACCAGCCGCGCCAGGTCGGGCGCTTTTAGCAGGCGCCCATCCTCGATAGTCTTGCGGGTCCAGAGTGCGCCCGGCGCTTCGTTTACGTCCTCCGCCAATATCTCCATGCGGTAAGCCAGGGCAGTCATATCGTTGGTGATATCACCCAGGGCTTCGGTGCTGATATGCGGGTTGTCGTGGGAGGTGAAGTGGAACACCTCCCAGCGCCCGGTCTTATCTTCGCTCGCCCGCTTGAACAGCTTAGCGGCGTGCTGCGGGTCTTTCGCCTTGGTGACACTGCGGCTGTGCAAGGACGGGGGTGTATAGATAAAGGTCCCGTTCCCGTTATTATCCAGAAGCATTGGCGCGCCAACCACTCCCCAGGCATCCTCATCCATGAGCTGCCATTCGTCCAAAATAAGCTCATCGGCGTAATCGCCGCGCAAACTATCGGCGTTCCAGGCCGTCTTACCGCGGATACGCTGCTCAGTTCCCAGAAGCTCTATCACGTGCTCCGTCTCATTCTTGTAAAATACCTTTGCGTCAATCGGTTCTTGCAGGGAACGGGTGACGACTTTCCAAAAGCGGTCAAGCTGCTCTGTGGTGGGCACGGCATACAGGATGCGCTTTCCGGCCAGGAATTGCTTGACGGCATAGATAGCGACCCCGACCGTCTTACCGGAACGCCTGCCGGCGCGGATGACCTTGCGCTTGGTCTGGCTGTCGATGAAGGCAGCCTGTCGTGGGTGCGGATCCGGCAAATGGATGAGATAGTCATACTCTTTCATGCTTCCTTGTCATACACGACCTTCAGGATGACTTCGCCCTTGCTGGTCAGGTCGATAGCGTCCGGCACCTTCCCGAACGCCACTTCCATGAATGCCTTTTGCAGCATGTGATTCTTGCTGGTCGCCCATTGGCGTAAAATAATCTCTGCAACGGTAGCAATATGCCCCCCAACCAATACCGACTCGCCCTGTTGATAAACGACCTTCCCGCCAATCACTACCGGGTCAGTCTGCTTTGTGGCGGGTTCGTGCGCGATGGTCTGCGCTAAGGCGCGCAGGGCGTCAAAGGATTTGGGCCGCCCCTTACGGTTGATGCGGGGATCGCCTTTTTTGAATGGCTTCAAATTAGCGGCGGCATTTGGGTTATTCGCCATCATTGATCCATGACAGTATTACTGCTATCGCCTAGCCTCACCAATTCCATCCCGTAATTATTCACGCCTTCAGGAATAGTAACGCCCTCTTTCTTGATTAACTTGTTCGCCTTGAACGGGCGATAATCAACCTGGTGCTGCCAGCGCCCCCACTTACGGGTTATTTTTACAACGTCTGGATGCTGTCGCTGTAAAGATTGGGCCATAAGTAACCGACCGTCTTTTTGACCGTTAAGTTTGTAAAGGGACTCGGTATTTCCGCCCTTCATATACATTGTGGCAATCTTCTTACAGACGAAAGCTTGTATTAAGAAAGTACACCAACCGTCTTTTAATACCCGTAGAGATAAATCAGTATCCTCGTTATATCGCCCACGCCACCTATAAGGGATATCGTTCTTGATCAGGATGCAGGAATAAATCCGGGTATTAAGTAAATACGCGGGATAATTATCGAGAAAATTAATAAACATTTCATACTGTAAGCCAGCAAGTGCAATATTTTCATAGCGATTCACGAAATCTTCGACGACTTTAAAACAAACCCCGTTATCAACTATTATTTTTTTATGGTTAAAAATCCTGGCAAACCATCGAATATTGTCGTCTAAAATCCAATGGCGATCTGCCCTAGTCGTAGAATGCTCCCATACCCAATTACGGGCGGGGATTGAACCCTGTCCCAAATTACTAAATGGCAATACAAGTATTTTCGTAGGGTCGATTACCGCTGCGTAGTTATCGTATTCTTGCGGTTCGATAACGATATGATAAGGAACACTAATTATTTCAAGCGCCTTGCTTGTAAGTCTAGATTCCCACCTACCTTTAGAGATAATATAAACTGGATATTCAGGATTCATTCGTAATTCTTAATCCTTCTTTTGTTCCAAGCTGATCTATTAATTCCTTCGGGCGTTCTGGATACCAAATACTCCTAGTTTTTATAGTTAATTTTTGCCCAACTAGATCAGCAAATCCCCGATAATCTTCCTCTGTTCTAAAATTTATCAGTAAGACTTTTATAGGCGTTTTACCTATCCCGTCAAACTCTGGCATCCCCTTCCATTCTTCATTCGGGTCAATCCCTGCGCCATTGATACCTAGCTCAAACGGTCTAAATCCCCACGCCACCAGGTCGTCGAACTCGAATTCGTTAGCTAAAGTATCGAAGTCCCACTCGCCCGCCGCTCCCTTGTGCAGGTACACGACTAGCTTTTCCCGCTCCTTCTCGGTCAGCGGGCGGGATGCGACTCTCACATCTACCTCATAATCCGGGCCATTCTCCGCCGCCAGGACGTTTAGCCGCTGGTGGCCGTTATAGATTTCGTTGCCCGGGCCGATCGCTAATGTCTCAACCTGGCCGAACTCATCGAAGGAATTGGCCAGCCGCTCCGCCTGGTCTTTCTTGATCTGGCGCGGGTTGCGCGGCCAGGGTATCAAGTCGCTCAGCCTGCGCCGCTCGTTCGTCCAGGTAATAGCACCATTAGCGTGCCCGTTATCCGGCTTCATAGCCGCATCATCCCTGCCTGCTCTTCTGCCGTTTCTTCACCGGCTCGCCCCTGGCTATCTTGTGCTCCATGCTCTTGATCACTTCGTGCAGCCTGTTTAGGAACACCAGCGCATCCTCCCGGCTCATCGTGTCCAGGTAGAACAGCAGGTGCTTTTTGGCGTTCTCAATGCCGAGTTCGGGGGTCATCAAAGCATCCTCGCGGTAAGGTCATCACAGTAAAAGCAATACCACTCAGCCTGCATGGTCTGTTCGCAATCCGGGCAACGCGGGGGTAATCGCGTGTATTTGCTTTGCCAGAATACAAAACTGAACAGCAGGATATTGAGCGACAAGGAGATGATCAGGAATACACGAACTATGTCCATCATGGCAGCATCCTTATCAGAGCCCGCAACGTTTCCACCAGGTGAATAGTGCCGCTGTACGCGAAAATCCCGGTCGTCAGAAGTGCGGATGCAGCAGCCAGGAACGCCAATAACCCGATCGTGAAATAGCCGGTATTCTGAGCAAATTGGTTCACAGCACCCACCCGTGCGCCAGGGCTGCATCTTCGAGCCGCTTGACCCGCTGCTCCAGCGTTAACCCGGCATTCTGACACAGGGCAAGCAGCTCGTCTTTGGTGCCGGGGAACTTATTAGCGTCGTAATATTTGCCAGCTATCGGGTAAGCCGCCGTATATTGCCATAGGATGTAAGTCACCCAGGGCGGCGGTACGATCGGAGAAGCGGCGTAGGATGCTACCCACAACTTATAGGTTGTTGACCAGGCCGGGGAAGTAGTCAACGTCGTCCAGCTGTATTTGTTCGTGTAAATCCATGCCCTGCGCCCGGTATGCTGCTCCAGCCGCCCCAGGAAGGCCAGCAGGCGGGAAGTAAATACACCCTGCGCAAGCAATGGGACCCTATTAGCATCGACGTTATTTATCCGCTCCACGTCAACTATCAGCGGAATAGCCGCATTCCCGGCAATCGTGGCATAATGACTCGCCTGTATTAGCGGGTCAAATGTGCCCCGAAAGTAGTGATAGGAGCCGTCGATAATACCGTGCTCTCCCATCTCTTCGACGAACTCCGCATAATTCGGATCGATCCAGGTCTCGCCCTCGGTTGCTTTGGCAATCACGAACTCGAACCCGGCAGCACGTACAGCGTCAAAATCGACCGGGTACTTCCAATGTGAAATGTCGAGGACGGGTATAGTCACTGCGCCCTGCCCCTTGGCTTAGTTCTCTCCTGCATCGCCGTGATCGCCACATCCATCTTGCGATCGTGCAGCTCCATACTCGCATCTATCTTATCAAGCAGCCCTGCAATCCGCTCCAGAGATACCCGGTTCTGGTCGCGCTGCTCCCTCAAGAAAGTCTGCATTTGTTCGTCGCGCCGGTCAATCTCGGCAGAATGCCGCTTGGTGATTTCAAGGGTAAACCAGATCACCGCAGCTACAACCGGGATCTGGATCAGCAGGCTGCCCCACTCGGCTGGCATAAGCTACCGGTTAGTGGGAGTGATGGAGTACACCCCCTGGTTGGCTGCGATCGCCAAAATCAATGACGTGACTAACGCCTGCGCGCCCGCCTGGTCGCATACCACAGCGATCCCCCAGGCAGCACCCCAACCTGCGCAGGATAAGCCGTATACCGCGCCAGCAGCCACGACCAGCAGGCCCAGCATGATCAGGCGCTTTTTTTCAGGGGCGAGGGGGGCAAACTTGTCTTTGAGACCGGGGATATACGAGAAGGCGAGGGAGAGGACTGCTCCGGCAATCAGGGAAAGTACATCGGCAGACATTTTGACTCCTTTCGATTGGTAATAAAAAAAGCGGGATTGCGACTTTCTGGAAATCTTCCAGATTGACGCAATCCCGCCGGGTTCCGGTGAACCGGATAATCGGTTCTAGGATTGATTATGACGGGCGCAACGCGCCCTGATTGTTAACAGTTTACACCCAATTCGTTGATAAATCAAGTTACCTTTCGCTTGATTTCGGTGCTGATCGCCTGGACTATACCGGCATTGATGTCAAGATAGACTCTCCCCCGCCCCCCGTTCCTGCGCACTTCCAGGATTGCACTTTCCAACAAATCGAACGCAGCGGCAGTAAACAGACGCTCTACCCGTCTTGCCAATTGAGCTTGGATCTCCTCCCCCGGTAT
>Ga0208957_1001853_pt1 | contig 10054 bp, 29 predicted proteins | sample RifOxyA1_FD_184029 | JGI IMG/M metagenome (GOLD analysis project Ga0208957, IMG submission 184029) | Groundwater microbial communities from Rifle, Colorado - Rifle Oxygen_injection A1 (SPAdes) | ecosystem: Environmental > Aquatic > Deep subsurface > Groundwater | place: Rifle, Colorado, United... | reverse complement strand
GGAAAGACGCTCCATGACTCGTTGGTTGCCGTGATGGGCCGCTCCGACTACGCCGGCCAAAGCGACCTCGGCAAACAGGTCCGCATCCAGAGCGTGTACGACGATTACAAGCGGGCGGGGCAGGCGGCCCTCATTCGTGGGGATGCCAAACTCCGGCGAGAGGTCGCGCTGGCGCAAGGCGAGCGCCAGATCGCGGCGATGCCCGTAGCCTCGCAAGTATTTGCCCGCGAGCGACTACTCTCCACCCTCGGGAGGTAGCATGACCGACTGGAAGCACGGCGACGCGGACCGCCGCTCCCACGGCAATCCTGGCCTGTCCAGGGAAGTGGGTGAACTCCAGGCAATGCTTCAAATGCACCTGACGCAACAGATTCAGTTGCAGTCACGCTTTCAGGATGAGATGCGGGACCAACGCGAGACTCATCAGAGTCACCTCAAGGAGATTTACACAAAACTGGATGTTCTTTCCGGGTGGAAGGATCAAATGACCGGCGGGATGAAGGTCGCTGTCCTGATGTGGCGGGCCTGGGCCGGTGCCGTGACCCTCTATATCGCGTGGCAGACCTTCATCAAACAGGCACTCAGGGGGCAGCCGTGAAAGTCAAAGATTCTAGCGTCAACCTCGCCAATCTCCACCCCGACATGTCCTTGGCCTTCGATGCCCTGGACGCGGCCGCCCGGGAGTACGGCCTGGAGGAGATCACCTGCACGTCAGGGCAGGACGGTAGCCATATGCGCGGCTCCAAACACCACCAGGACCGCCCAGACCTGCCTGGGGAGGCCGTGGATGGGCGCCTGATGGACATTCTTGCTGGCTTCTGCCGGCGGGTAGCCGAACTGCTTCAACGGAAAGCTCCCTGGACTTTTGACGTGGTGCTGGAGACGACTCCCACCGTCTGCCCAAATTGCGGGGCAGGCTTGAAGGGAACTCATATCCATGTCGAACGAGATCCGAAGGACCCTACGTAACGGAGCGGCGGCTGTGGGACTCCTGGTGGTAGCCCTCCTGACGCCGTGGGACTGTAAGGAGCAATGTAAGGCGTGCGTCTGCCGGTTTGACGCCGGGGCCTGGACGTGCGAATGTATCGCGCCCCGAGAGGGGTAAGGAGCGTAAGATGAAGGGCTGGCGAACGATTGCGGTCAACGTGCTGTTGGGGCTGGTCTATCTCTTGGCGTGGCAGCCGATCACGCAATGGGTGGACCCGCAGTATGTCGTCCTGGCGACCGGGGCGATCAACATGATTCTGCGATTCATCACCACGTCGCCGGTCGGCAAGCCGGAGTAGGCCGATGCCCTGGATCAAGTGGGCTTCGGGCCTCGTCGCTCTCGTCGGTAGCCTCTGGGTGGGCTTCCTCCAGTTTGACAGCACCTATGCCCGCGCAATGGATGTCCAGGCCCAGATCGGGGACGTGAAGGTTCTCTATCTGGAGTCCGAGCGGCGGGCACTCCGACGGGAACGCTTTGAACTGGAGAACAAGCAAGAGAAGCAGAAGTTGACCCCGCTGGAGCGGAACCGGCTGAAGGAGGTCCAGGACGAGATGAGGGGGATTGAGGAGAAGGTGAAAGCGATCAAGGGGAAGTGATGTCTGTCGCCTGGTCCACCGTCGCTTGGCTCGGCCTCGTCCTCGGCATCATCCTGACGTTGGGGGGACTCCTGCGCTGGGTGCTCAAAAGGGCCGAGGACAAACAGCAGGCCGAGGACCAAGCGCGGGAACTGGAGGCCAATCTCGCCCGGTCTGAGGCCGCCAGGGCGGAGGAAGGGAAGATTGCTGATGCGACGCGGAAAGTCCGTGATGCTCCTGGCCCTCGGGTTCCTAGTGTTGACGAGCTGCGCCAGCCTCCAGGTGGCCCCGGTCCGTCTGGATGAGCCGAAGCTCCCGGCCTGCTTGGTAGAAGAAGCCCCCAAGGCTGGCGAGGCCGTAGGACGCCTCGAATTTGAACCAGCATGGCTAGGGGCCACCGTGGCCCTGTCAAGGCAAGGCCAGACCGCTGAGGCGGTAAAACGGGCATTAGACTGCGCCTCCGCGACCGGGAAGGCGCTACGGGAGGCTATGACAGGGATACGAATGAACAACCGTTCACAGTAACCGCTGAACAAACCTGCCTGAACGCTCGGTCATTTAACCGTTCAAAATATCTTCCAATTTTGCGAAATAATAGTTGACAGCCTCCCGCCGCTTGGTGTATTCCTCTCCCATGCGAATCGATCTGGACCTGCTGAAACGTCGGCGCGTGACTCGCGGCTATTCGGTCGTGGAGGTCGCCAAGCGAGCGCGGCTTCCATACTGGCGCGTCGCCGCCGTGTTCCACGGACGCTCCCAAGCACCCGGCACGATCAAGGAAATTTGTCGGGCTCTCGGATTGGACACGGACGCGGTGTGGCTGGATGGAAATGGGGAATGAGTCCGATGGCGCGCTTCAAAGGAGCAGACGGTGAACACTCGTAAGGTCATCCTCATCGCAGCGTCGGTTCTCCTCGCCGCCTGCGGCACCAGCAGAACCACAATAGACCTCACATCAGAACATTGGCGCCCGCCATTGAGCCACATCAAAATTGAGGCCGTTGAGATCCGTCTTCCGACATCTACCATTGCGGTGGGAATCGTTACCGACAATGGCAAAGTCGTCGGCGTCGTCGGTGGCACCGCTCGCCCCCTGATTGACATTCCGCTGTCCCTTCTGGGTGCGGGAAGCACCGTCGGGGGTGCTGCGGTCCTGGGACGAGAGATCAAGTCCGGCCTCAAGGGCATCGAGGCGATCACGCCGACGGAGTGAAGATGGACGCCAACGGATACCCTGATGATCTGGAGTTGGCTCGCATCCAGGCATGGCCCCGTGAAGATTATCGTGGGCTGATGGAATTTGTCCACTCCCTCTGGAGATTTACCGCCGATAAAGACTATCGGGATCTCGCCAAGGAGTGGGGCTGGACGCAGGGATTGGAGGACAGATACCAATTGTCCACTGGTGGCTGGAGTGGCAACGAAAGCATCATCGGTGCCCTGCAACTGAACACGCTGTTCTGGCTGAAATGTTGGCAACAATCATCTAGGGGGGGACATTATGTCTTCCGCATCCCTTGATCGGAGGGCCTATTTTAGGGCATACCGGAAGGCCAATTTGGATTCGGTTAGATCCCACGAAAGGAAATACAAACTCACGCATAAACAACAGATAAAAGATCGAGCGGCCCAATATCGAGACGAACACCGAGAGGAATTACGTGTTAAGGGCGTGACTTACTATGCGAAACACCGTGAATATCAGGCGGCGTATAGAAAACAACATCGGCAACGGACGCGGGAGCATGATCTGAAGAGAAACTTTGGAATTACCTTGAAGCAGTATGAGGAGATGCTCAGCAATCAAGAGAACATGTGTGCAATTTGCAGGCGTCCAGCAACTCAATTTCGTAGGGGTCTCCATGTAGATCACGACCATACAGATGGAATGGTTCGCGGACTACTCTGCACTCCGTGTAATATCGGACTCGGCGGATTTCGGGATAATCCCGATCTTCTTCGTATCGCAATCAAATATCTTTCTAGCCGACGCGGCGGTCATTACGAGTTTGAGGTCAGGGTGCTCTAATGGGTCTCTCCCGTCCCCTCCTCTCTGCGTGCGATACGGGGATGGGCAACCGCGATTGGTGGGCTGGCCGGTGAAGATGTGATGGCGACCATCCTGCATTTCTACAATCCTAAGACCGATAAGGAATACGTCATCATTCTTGAGATACCGAAAGCGAAGGCCATAGATATTGCCACTAGTGAATTCGCCCGTCCTGGGTTTGAATTCAAACGCGCACTCTCAGCGGAAATTGAAGATGTGGATTCTCTGCCACTTGAATATGTTTTGATGCGGGAATGACGACCTGGCCCGCAACGTCCTGGCTCTCCAAACCTTCGACGTGGCAGGAGGTGTCCCATGAATCTCGTCAGCCTCTACAGGGACCATCCCGAGCTCGCCCTCTTGCTCGACGCCGATCATCCCCACCTGGTCGCCTGCCGCGATTGTGGGTTGCACTACCCGCCAGGTGAGATGAAATTCTACGCGACCGAGCGCATCTGTGATGACTGCTTTGACCGAAGGCAGGACATAGCCTGGCAAGATTGGTTCGAGCGGCTGGCGAAGGAGGGGAGGGAGGGGGCGTGATTGGGTGGGCCGAAGTCCTCATGATTTTCGTCAGCTTCGTCTGGATCGCGGCCACTATCGCCTGCGCGTTGTCCTGTCTCTGCGAAGGTGTAACGTTGCTGTGGAGGAAACTGACATGACCCCTCTCACCGTCACCCGCAGTCAGTCCGGTCCGCTCTCATGGGTGTCGCCTGACGATCTGAAAGAATGGGCCTATCGGGCGAAGCTCTTCGAGCGGGCGAAGAAGGGGGATGAGGGGGCACTTGCGGATCTGCGCGATGGGCACTTGAAGCTCCAGACGTTGATGTTGGGCGGGAAGTGGCTGATCCGTGAGGGGGTCTTGGTGGGAGCGAAGCCGTGACCACCCCCCGCATCATCACAACCGGCACCTATAGGGACGTTCGGCTCTCCATTAGATGTTGTGCAGAGCCTTGTCATACGCTCCGGCTGAAGTTCTCAGGGAGATGCTGGACGCTGCGTTGGTTCGGGGGCAACATCATTTCCAAACATGAGAGCCGGGAGGCTGGTCTTGCAAAGGCGAGGAAAATTCTTCGAGGCCAACCATGACCCCCGCCTTGCATCACGTCAACGATATTGAGACGGTCACATATCGGTGGCTCTGGCGGGACTGTGAGGAGTGCGACCGACCGGCGAAATTCCGCATTACCTTTCTCTATGCGAACTCACGGCGGAATCCGGCCAGTAAGGGCTACGGGAAAGATGATATTTCCTGGTGCGCGGATGCCGAGCGGTTTGCCTGCGCGTTGCATGAATATGTGGTGTCACGTCGCTCACAAGAAGATGGGCTGTCCTGGTGCTCATCATTCCCGCTGGTACGCTATCAACACATGGGATGGTACAGGAAGCAGGTAAAGGCATGACTCCTATTCAGTGGCTCGCCTACTTCCTCGGCCTCCAAACCGCGCAATAGGTTGGCTTTCTCCTGTGCATGCTCGTCGCGTTCTGGCTGGGGTGGCTCGCCAAGGCTGCCAGCGACAAGCGACGGCTGATCCGGTGGAAGCGGGCGTGGGGGAGAGGGGAGCGGGTCAGATGAGGCGATACGCACAAAGTACGGCAGTCCCGATTGACCGCTCCAAAGCTGAGATCGAGCGCACCCTGATGCGCTTCGGAGCGTCCCACTTTCTCTACGGATTCGGCGATAACCGGGCGATGCTTGTCTTCCAGTTCAAGGGGAAGCGGCTGCGGTTCAATCTCCAGATGCCAGATAGGAAGGATTTTTCCACATCGCCCACTGGCCGTCGCAGGAAAAGCACAACCGTCATTGACAAGGCGTGGGAGCAAGCGGGTAGGCAGGCATGGCGGGCCTTGGCCCTGAGCATCAAAGCGAAGCTGGTTGCCGTGACGGATGGGATATCCGTCTTCGAGGACGAATTCCTCGCCTGGATGGTTATGCCGGATGGCAAGACCGTCAGTGAACACGTCTTGCCCCAAGTCGAATCTATCTATCAGAGCGGGAAGATGACCAAAGCTCTCCTACCGTGGACGGGATGAGGTATCAATGATTACCTGTCCGAAAACCCGGGCAGAGGCAGAAGCATATCGGTATAACGAGTGGGCAGGGAATCCGGGGGGTTCGGCCTATAGGCTGACGAGATGTGCCTATGAGGTTTACCCTCACGTTCTGAGTCACGGAAGACAATGTTTACACAAGCCCGGCAAAGGGCCAGACGGTCTCTACTGCGGGCAGCACGCGAAGAAGGTGAAGTAGATGAAGACCGTCCTGGTCGTGGATGACTCTCCAGAAGTCCGCGCCGACCTCCGCCCCGCACTGGAGATGCACGGCTACCGCGTCCTGGAAGCGGGCTACCTGATGGGCGTGGAGGCGATGGCGACCTGCAATTCGGATGTGCGAGCTGTGGTCCTGGATGGGTGGACCCCTTGGGCTATAGGCCAGGAGCCTATCTCCAGTATTTCCTTGGCCCTCTTGCTGCGTGAGAGTGGCGTCCGGGTGATCTTTCATTCCGGCGACATGGCCTTGTCGGCTAAGGCCGCCCGCGAAGGGCTGACCGTGGTGCCCAAGGGCAGCGGGATACAGGCATTGCTGGAGGCTATAAACGATGATTGACCTCGGCGGCTCCGCGAGCCTCAACACAGATAGAGAGATATGGCGGGCCATCCCTGGCGACTACTACTCGCCGAGTATCCACGTAACTGAACATGATGGAATCGGCATTAACTATGGCGGGCACGTTATCGTTGCGCCGATCAAAAGCTGGCACGATGCGGGTGAGATGTTCTTGTGTGTGAATCCAAATCTTGCAACGTGGAAATGGCGGCTTGCAATGTGGCTACTCAGATCGCCGCAAAGAAAAAGTAGGCTAGAATGAATCTTGACCCCGGCGGCTCCGCCTACCCCAACTTCACGTAGGAGAATCAACATGGGATTAGACACATCACACGATTGTTGGCATGGAGCCTACTCTGCGTTCATGCGCTGGAGGCAAAAGCTGGCCGAGGTGGCTGGGCTTCCACCCCTTATGTTGATGGAGGGGTTTTTTGAACGCGGCGGTTACAATGACCCCCTGAAACGAGAAGCCGATTTCTTAAAAAGCATTGACTGCATCCATGCTATTGACAGTATGTACGCCGGACTTCCGATTAGGTGGGAGGCTCTCAAATCAGACCCGTTACATATTTTACTGAGCCATTCAGATTGCGATGGCGACATTCATCACCAAGACTGCAAGCCAATCGCCGATAGACTCCGAGAGATTTTACCACTCCTGCCAGATAGCGATGCTGGCGGGCACATTGGCGCTTGGCGTGAAAAGACACAGGCATTTATAGATGGCCTGGTGCTCGCACATGAACGCGGTGAGAGCGTAGATTTCCATTGACATGATATGTAAATCTGGCGGCTCCGCCTATCCCCTCACGCCCCAGGCGATCACGGCGATCCGGGCGGTGGATCGAAAAAGTCTAGATGATGAAGCGGTATAGCGAGTTTAGTTCCGAATCTGAATTGGCGAAACCGATTGTGCATTGGTTGCACGACCTGGGATGGGACACGTACCAAGAAGTCCAGGTGAATTCCTACGGCAGCATCGCAGACATCGTGGCGACGAGAGGGGCCGTGACGTGGGTAATAGAGACGAAGCTCTCATTTGGTCTCGCCGTGATGGAACAAGCTGAACGGTGGAGACGCTACTCGAATCGCATCAGTATCGGAATTCCGTGGATAAAGACTTCCGCTCTTGGTCAAAGCTTCCTTCGGACTCTGGGCATCGGAATGCTTCGAGTCTCCAAACATGCCACATATCCGACGGAAGGATGGGAGTACGAGGTCTCCGAGGAAATCCCGGCCCACACCCTACACAAACATCTCATTCGGTCCATTAGGTGCTCGCTGAAGGAGGAGCAGAGAATATTCGCAGAGGCAGGCAACTGCCTCGGGAGACGGTTTTCCCCATTTCAGGCAACTTGTCTCGGCGTGAAGAACGAAGTGACGAGGCAACCAGGAATTACAATAAAGGAACTCCTTGGACGCATCAACCACCACTACGCATCGCCCTCATCGGCACGGCAGAGCATTGCGAAGTGGGCGGTGGCGGGAAAGATTGCAGGCGTAAAGGCGGATTGCCAAGGGAAATATATACGACTGTATCCTTTAGAATGACTGACGAATAAGTCGGTGCGGGGCAAGCCCGTGGTGCTGTGGCCCGTCTTCGTGATGGCGTTGCACTCAGCCCGCGTGAAGCAGGGTGGGGGGAAGCGATGAAAGTCCGTCGCGTGAATCGCTACGCCTGTGAGCATTGCAAGAAGACTGGTTGCTCGGCCTATCACATCCGATTGCATGAGGAGCGATGCACTTTGAACCCGAGCCGGACATGCGGTATGTGCAAGATGCTGGAGCAAGAGCAGCCGAAGATGTTGGATCTTATCTCCGTGCTGCCTGATCCGACCGGATATGCACGACACGAAGGACAATTACACTTTTTTGACGACGGATTGTCGTCCGCCGTGTCAGATGTCCTCCCGAAGCTCCGAGACCTTGCGGGCAACTGCCCCGCCTGCATTATGGCTGCGTTGAGACAGCGCGGAATCCCCGTTCCGATAGCCCACGGCTTCGAGTTCACCAAGGAATGCAAGAGCCTATGGGCAGAAATAAACAGCGCCTAGTATGCGTGACGCAGGGTGGGGGAGGAGGGGCATACTGGCATGACCCAACTGCCGATGTTCGCCACCGACTTTGCTAACCGGCTCCGCGCCCGCACGCTGGCGAGGACGGATGATCCCGCCACATCCAAGCAGGCGGCGAGGCGGGTGGTTCAGTCAGGACGGATCGGGACCTCGTTACGTTTATTCCTTACTCTCTTGAAAAATCATGGTCCGATGACGGCGAAACAGGCAGCCGACCTGCTGAAGCGTCCCGACTACTGGCAGGTCGAGTTCTGCAAGCGAACCGACGGCTGGATGAAGGCGGGGCATATCCGGGTGGCACGGGATGGAGAAGGGCGGGAGCGGGTGATTGACGGAAGCCGGTGCTGGGAGGTGGTGCCGTGATACTGGCCATAGACCCTGGCCCCACGGCAAGCGCCTATGTCGCGTGGAATGGGACTCATATCGTCCAGCACGAGACCTGTGCGAACAAGGAAACGCTGGAGATAATTCAATGCAACCCCTGGAGGCGGGTCGTCATCGAATGGATCGAAGGCTACGGGAAAACCGTGGGAAATGAAACCTTCCACACCTGTCGATGGGTGGGGAAATTCGAGCAGGCGGCAGGCTGTCAGGAGGGAGACGGGCACCTGGTCACGCGGAAGGAAATCAAGTTGCATCTGTGCGATTCACTCCAGGCCAACGATAGCCACGTCCGCCAAGCCCTCATTGACCGGATTGGGCCGCCGGGGAGCAAGAAGGCACCCGGCCCTACATATGGAATCGTGGGCCATGAATGGTCCGCGTTGGCTTGTGCTGTGGTGTGGTGGGATAAACACAAGGAGGCCCCATGACTTCACTGCGCGTCTATTACAAGGTACTCGGAGGCCACGTCCACTGCCGCGTTTTTAGCGGGAAGGCCCCCGACATGACGCATGGGAAAAATGGAGACCTCACTTTCTCCGTTGAGGAGTGGAATGCTGACGGGGTGTATGACGCCTTGAGCCGAATCGCTGATGTCCGAGAGGAGGCCCGATGAGCCGCAAACTTACGAAGGTAGACTTCGCACGGATTTGGGGTGAGGTGAGCAGGCTATCGGTGAAGGACTGGGATGCGCTGGTGGCCCTCCGAGTCGAGCAGCAGGGAGCCAAGCCGACGATGGTTCGGCCAGGCCGCAAGCCGCGAGGATCGGAGGATGCGCCGCAGCCCGAGACTGAGAGCGTTGTCAAGAAGATGCGACTGCGCCGTGGCGATGGGTCATTGGCGAGTGAGACGCCAGAGGAACCGAAGCCATGAAGCAAGAGTATGAAATGTCAGAAGACGACCTGTCTGCCCTCCTGAAGGCCTGTACTCCCGTTCCCCTCATCATGTTGCAATGTGGGATGCCTCCGTCTCCACAACAACGGGCAAATGATGCATGGGAGGCCCTGGGAAAGAAGATGGGGTTTGACCACATGACGGTTGAGCCAACGGGTCGTGGGGACAGGTTCTTCCGGGCGGAGCCAAAGCCATGAAACCTCGTCCCGTCGAAATCGTGATCTGCCTGGAAACTTCCGCCACGCTGGAGTCACTGCGCCACCGTTACTATGCGGCGATCTGTGATGCCCTGACCAGGAATGGCGAGGAGGGGAAGATCGTTCGCGTGCATGTGTTTCCCATCAAGCGATTGAAAGCCGGGACACAGGAAGTGGGTGCAATGTGAAGGCGGAATTCGAGTATTTGGAGGATGAGGTGGAGGCCATCGTGCTGGCCCACCACACGAAGCTGTTTCCTCCCCCAGACGGGATGGTGTGGAAAGCG
>Ga0208957_1001847_pt1 | contig 10088 bp, 18 predicted proteins | sample RifOxyA1_FD_184029 | JGI IMG/M metagenome (GOLD analysis project Ga0208957, IMG submission 184029) | Groundwater microbial communities from Rifle, Colorado - Rifle Oxygen_injection A1 (SPAdes) | ecosystem: Environmental > Aquatic > Deep subsurface > Groundwater | place: Rifle, Colorado, United... | reverse complement strand
TGGACTCTGCCTTCTGTTGAGGGAATATCTCTAGCAGGACGGCAGAGTCCATCGCGTTGTAGCGACGGAAGAGCTCCTCGGAGGCAAAGGGATTCTTTCTCCACTCCTTCCCATCCGCTTTGTAGTACGGCTCTCCACCGCAGTATATGGAGGTGAGGAAGTCCAGACCCTTCGGGAAGTCGGGAAAGAGAATGGCGGCTGCTATCATCGTATCGTGCACGGGACGGACGTAGATGCCGTAACGTCGAAGCATGAAAGTGCAATCAAAGGAGATGTTCTGCCCGAGCTTCGTTACACTATCACATTCTAGCACCTTCGCAACGAGGAGCATAATCTCCGTCTCGTCATCCGGATTCCATACGTCCTGCCCTCCGCTGATGAGAGGGATGCAAAGGACATCGTTTGGGGAGACGGCGAAGGAGATATGGCTTAGATGCAAGCCTCGAGTTTCAATATCGTACGAGATGAGGTGTTGGCGGAGACATCGAGATAGAAAGGAGCGGATGTCCTCCAGAGTTGGCGCAAGAATCATATCCCGATGTCGAAGGCGGATCTCTGGGAAGTCGCCTTGCCCCTTCGCCCGCATGAGATCCCGTGTGATGTAGTATCCAAAGAGGGGGTCTCCCTTGAGCGTCGCGCTAGGATGGATGCTGGGGAGGCACTTTCTCTCGGGAAGGAGCGTGCTAGGAAGGAGAGAGCCTCTCCACTTCGTGATATTCCCGACAATACCAGTGAGCGCGTATGTACTGATAGCGCCAAGAGGCACGAACACGTTGGCGTCGCACTTCTCAAGGCGCTCACGGAGCGCCGCAACATGCTCGTCGTACGTGGGAGTAGTCCTGACGTTCTTCGTCCCGAGTTTGATGTACGGATCAAGGTCATCGTTCTTCGGGAAGAGTTGAAAGAGGTTCTCCAAACGGCAGGCTTGTCTATTCAGGCCTGCGGCAGCACAGAACCTTGTCAACTGCCGCCCGGCTGGACCGACGAAGGCACCTCCAGAAGCGTGCTCCTCTGCGCCAGGAGCTTGGCCAATGATGCAGACTTTCGCATCTAAAGGGCCCGCTGTATACGGAGCTTGGATCACCGGGAGCTTCGTGCCTTGACTGCCCCCTCCACCACGCAGACGGCAGCCATGAGACGGGTGCGGATGAGCATGTAGAGACGGTTCTCCTTGTCCAGGGCTCCTCTGAGATCATGCCCAGAGAAGATCACCTGCACAATCATAGCATCCTGGTCATGAGGCCAGATGATCTCGATTTCTTGCATCTTATCCCTTCCTTTCTAGCTGTATCTCAAGAACCTTATCCTCCAAACTCAAGAGCCTCTCGTAAACCATCCTCTTAAACGCGAACAGGCAGTCTATTCCATGCGTCATTGACTCGAGTTTGCCGGTGTGGCCGCAATCACTGCATAGCCAGAGTAGCGATTCTCCGTCTCTCTTAAGAGTGCTCATGTCTCACCCACTCTCTCATTCCATAGTATATGGGTATGCCCTGTTCTCTAGCTGCCCCTACCTCTCTATCCGCCCCCTCGCTCTCCCCCTCCAGACGAATGAGCGCGTCTGAAACGCGAACGAGCGCGAGGTCCATCTCGAGCCAACGATCCCATGGACGCTGGCTGAGAAGATGGAGGAAATGGCTCAGGTGCGGAACGAGAGGTGTGTGTCCGTAGTCCAGGATCGTGAGTCCTGCCCACATGGCCTGCTGCACGTTGGCAGCCACGTCGCCCTTGGTATATGGACCGGAGATGTATACGATCATTTCCATAGCCTCTTGTTCTGAAGGGACGATAGCTCGCAGTGGAGGGTAACTAGAAGCGCGAATCGAAAGCGTCTATTCCGGTAAGAGAAGGGCTCGTCGGTCATTTCTGCTCCTTGCGGGATATTTTCTCCTGAGGGGGCTCAAACCGCCGAGTAGCTCTTATACTTCTTTGGTTCCCCTTCCATCACTTTCCTCACATACGCGGGCTTGTACTCGTTGTTCTTGTCCAGATCGAACCCGTAGCCCCACATACCAAGGTTCGCTGCCGCGAGCAGTGTGTTCCCACTTCCAAGGAAAGGCACCATCACACACCCATCTGGGACGGAGAAGGTCTTGATGATCTCCTCCATCAGCTCAATAGGTCGCTCCGTCGGATGGACCTTGCGGGCGGGCGAGACGGGAGCGTAGTTGAAGACGTTGCTCCTTCCCTGCTGACGAATAACGGCGTAGGTTCCCTTCCGTGCGTACATGAAGGACTCGTATGTGCTAGAGAGATACAGGTCCGGATGCCATGTTTGACCCGCAAAGCTGGGCTTGTTCCAGATCGCTGAAACGTTTCCAACAGCGAACCCAGTTTCTAGAAGCAAGTTCTTGATTACCTCATACCATTGTTGCACGTACCAACAGAGGAGCCAACCGGAAGACCCTATCATCCTGTAGCTCTCCTTGAATACGCGACGCATGAACGCTATATACTCATCGGCGGGAACATCTGTGTATCCCTCCATTACCTGCGAGTTGGAGTCCTTCACTTTCTGGAGGTCTATTCCATATGGTGGGTCGATCTCAACTAAGGAGGCGTTTCCTCCTGGGAGCTCCGCACAACGCTCGAAGAAGTCCCCTTGTGTGTATGCGTTTCCAAGACGGTACTTGATTCGCCCCACTCCGTCGCTTTGAACTACCTTGTCAAAATGCTCCTGCGCGGCCCTGTCCTCCTGCGTGCGCCGCAGCTTCCGCAAGATGTTCCTTGCCTCGGCCTCATTCTTCGCGGCTACCAGCTCCGGATGATCGTCCAGAGCGTTCGCTAGAGCGATGCTCTTGCCGACGCTGGTGCGCTCCTTGCCGAGGATGGCGGCTGTATCCGCTATACTATGTCCGCGGTCCATGCCTCCAGGCCCACCGCTAGTCGCCTCCCCGTACTTCTCCACGAAGAGCTCGTGAATCTCCCTCTCCAGACGGGACTTCTCCTGCCACCGCATGTCCTTGCGATAGATATTCTCAACGAGCTCAATCTCCTTTCTATCAAGCTCGTCCATATCTTTCGGAAAGACTCGAGCAGGGATCGGCATGAGCTTCGCTCGAACCATCGCCGCGAAGCGTCTGCCCCCCGCAAGGAGGAGGAACATCTCCGGATCCTCCGTTTCTTGCACGGCAATAGGCTGAATGAGACCCTTGTCCTTGATAGTCTCCGCCAACTCGTCTAGATCCTCGTATATCTCCCTTGCCCGATCCTTCATAATAATTTGGAGGGGGTTGAGATTGGCGAAGCGGGCCTCGGAGAGCTGCGTCCACTCTGTCATGTAGTCGCCTTCAACTGAGAAAGGAGTTCCTGAACCTGCTCAAGGGTGAGCCGCTTCACGGGATCTTCTTTTGAGGAAGCCTTTGGCTTCCGCTTGGCAGCGACTTCCTGTCGCTTCTGAGTCACTGCTTCGAGAATGGCGCGGCGCTGACGACGGATCTCGAGGATGTAGTGAAGCGCCTCGAATCCATCCATCTGTGTGATGGAGTAGGAGGAGCTACGCAGATCCGCCATCCTCCTCCTCCGGTAGTCCAAGAGCCGTTCCTAGATCCCACGTCTTATGCACCATAGCCGTCAGCGTCCGGACGTGGTCCTTCGTCAATTGCTTTGCTAGACCTTCTATCACCGCTCTATACACATGCTTCCGCATTCCCCAGGGGATATGTGCGGCGAGCACGTCCCAAGTATCTCTATCTATACTGAATGTCAGACGAACCTGAGCCGGTGGCGCTTTCGTCGGATCGTCTGGCGGTTCTGCGATGAACTTAAGCATCGTGACCCGCTCTTTTCATTGCCTCCGCCTCTTCTGGGGGCATGGACTTCTGCGTAGAACAACTCTTTAGAAGCGCCTCCGTAACAGGAGAGATGTGCTCTCGAAGGAGGAGCAACGCATCCGCCATCTGTTCGAGGAGGGCTAGGAGCTCATGCGTCTGAGGCTCCTTACGTGTTCGCGTGCCCACGAACCTCCACCCACCCTGCGTTCTGTGGTATCCCGCGAATGTCCACAACGCACTCGTCTCCGCGCTCATACTTCCAACCTCCTGAAAAGGAGGGCCTATACAAGCGCCCTCCCTATGATACGCACTATGCCCGACTCACTAAGCACCGGCGGATGGTGTTCCTCATCTTGCCCGTGCGATCGTCCTTCTCCTCCCCCACAATGCACCATCCCTGCCTGCCCACGCAGGCGGCAGAATTGATGGGGAATCGAATGTCGAAGGCGCGGCAGAACTCGTCGATACGGTTCACTGCGTACTGATACGAGCGTGCGTCGTCGGCCTTCCACTCCGGAGAAGGCACAGGCATGTAGTAGTATATGCTCTCCACGTCGGTTGCTTCCGCCTGGAGGATCACCTTGAGGTTCCTTCTGCCCTCCGTGCTCTTGGAGTCAACAATATCAACCTGGCTGATGGTGAGGTGAACCTCGTCGTTGTCGGCCAGAGTACGGAAGTCCTTTGCGTCGCTGAGATTGATGTCAAGCAGGCTTTCGCTCATTTGTTCACTCTCGTGTTTGTGCGTGTTTGTGCGTGGTTGTTCCTTCCTCGATCTCGTTGACCTCTCTATTCGCTCTCAGCGGTTATGGTTTGTGTAGCAAGGGAGGGCGGTCCGTCCAAGATTCCTTCGGCGCTCCCGCTTTCTTCATAAGCCCTCGCACGTCGGGATTCTCCAGCATGGAGAACTTAGAGCCGCCGATGCGACTCTTTGCTTTGTGGTATCCATCCGCGTGTACGAGGACTTTGAAGACAGGGCCGGCGGAACTCTGCTGCGGCCGCATGATCCAACACTCATCGAAGGCAATAGGGAGCTTGAGAGCAAGCTTCCCATACATCAGAGGTCCGGTCTCGATTCTTCCAGTAAGCTCATCCTTGTCTATACCCATATGGGCAGTCACGACGACGTTGCAGGAGAGGGACATGAGCTGACCGATCCAGTCCACCGCGGTGAGTTGTTGGACGAGATAGTCCTGAAGCTCTGGATTCTGTCCTCTTCTGGTTTTCCCTCCTTTGTCCTTAGTGCCGGCTATGATAGCGAACATGAGGCTGTCGCTCCACTTGGAGCCGCTGTCCAGCGCGTACGTGGCGAAGTAGTCGAAGAAGCCTTCCTTCTTACGCTCCGCCATTTCCATCTCCCACTCCCGGAAAGCGAAGGGATCTTTCCAGGAATCCTTCTCCCATCTCGTCTCGCACACGAGATCCCCCCGCTCAATGAGCGGCTGAAGTACCTGAGTCTTCGTACCGCCTGAATCGAAGGAGTCGATGAAGATGGGGGTTGGGCACGTGGCGAGCGTGGCGGTCTTGCCTGAGCCGCTATCTCCGAGGAGGAGAATGTTGAAGTAACTGCTCTGGCTCTCGCGATACCGGGCGGCCACGGCTTCCGCGCGTTGCTGAACCTTCAGGAATCTATCCTCAGGCATCTTTTCCCTCCTTGTGCTCCACGAACCAACATGCCTTGCTAACTCCGTTACTCTCATCAAAGTCTCGAAGCACACGCATTACCATACCACAGGCCTCAGTGATCCTAGCGCGCTCTGCAGGCGTGGCGGCTAGGGACTTTCCCCGCAAGTGAGCCCTGCGAAACGTGAAGCCTACGAAGGCCGTCAAGACTCCCTTGAGCATCCTCCTCTCAAGTTGCCACTCCTGTGCTGGTGTACGACGCACACGCTTGCGTTGGGGGAAATTATCCCGGAAGGGTTTCTGTGTCATACGGTTAGCTCCTCCTTATGATACTGCCTTCGAGGATCCCACGTGTCGGTGACAAACCCACTTGGGATCTCTTCTACATGCTGAAGAGGATTGGTCCACACGCTACAGTAATCCAAGAAGGGGCAGACTCCATAGCCCGTACAGCTCTCCGTATTCTTCGGGAACGCAAGCATCACATCCTGCCCTTCCATCTCTGATGTGAGAATATCGTGCTGCATCTCGATCTCGTCGAACCAATGCACGGCCTCGGCCAGCCACGCGTCCATCTGCCTCGAGTTCTTCCTAATAGGCACACGGTGAAACTCGTTATCTGTGGCGTTTGCGTACGGCGTTCCATCGCGCTTTATGCGTGGAGCATTCTGCACGAACACGCCATTGATGAGGACTCCATATACCTCCTCTGGAGGGAAGAGGCAGTACAGCACGTGAGTGTACGCGCCTCCCTGCATCTTCTGCCTCCACTGCGCGGCCCACTTCCCTGTGAAGTGACTGGAGGTCTTGTGCTCCAAGCTGAAGTAGCCCCGTTCGTCGTAACAGATGAGGTCCGTCTTGAAGTGAAGCACTCGCGTGCTAGAGATAGGCACCGTGCCCGCGGTCTCTACATGCAGCACATCGAAGCAGTCCTCTCTATGATGCAGGACGTATTGCTGCAAGGCGCGAAGCGCGTTCTCTGGAGTCTTTGGGGCGTTCGCCTCCGTCTCCTCAGGGCTGAAGCTCTTCTCGTATTCCGTGTAGAAGGCCATGAAGGCTTCTGAGAGGAGGGATGGTAGGTCCTTGCCTACCTGTGTGTAGCGAGGTGTCGAGGCAGAGTAAAGAACCTCCATTGCTAAGTGCCAGGCGCGGCCGAAGACGAGATGCACGTTAGGCTGCGCCCATTGCCAGTGAAGCACGCGCTCGAAGAAGTAGCGACGCGGACAGGTCATGTAGTTCTGGATCTTGGAGGCGTCGAGGACGCTCCATATTTCCTGCTCTTTCATCTTCTCACTCCTTGTTCAAACATAGCTTATGATGCACATATCTATCCTTCCCATCTTTCTCGAACTTCCATAGAAGCAGATTCAACCTTCCGTGCATAGCGGCAAAGACCGCACACGCAACGCTGCACATGACTGTGGGACCCGAGACGAGGATGTAGTCCTCTGGCGTAGAGTGTCTCATGCAGGTACGGAACGTGCGGTGCATGGTAGTCACCGCGAACTTGTCTACAAGCCCCACAGTCATGTGGATTAGATTCCCGTAGCGTTCGGCATCAGCCATATAGTGACCGCTGTCGTTCACCACGAATACGCTCGGCATGGTTAGTCCTGAGACCAAGTAGCGAGGACCTTCTCCATATGCTCTTTACTAACGCGAAGAGCGAAAAGCTCCTGTTCGTGTAGGCGCGTTTCATACGTCCGCAGGACATCCTCGATATTGGCCGCGAGACCTGCCACACGCCACTTCGCGGAGTTGCGCTGCTGTGCATCGGAGAGGCACACGCGACGCTGCGCGCTCATCTTCTTTCCCCTTTTTTCGTCACCGACCTGCTCACACTTACGGCAGATCATTCCGGTGATCCTCTCAACCATATTCGGCATCCGCCACTCATTGGCCCCACAAGATGGGCAGGAATGATCTAGTCGATGCACGTTCCACGGTGGGGCCTCATCTTCAGGAAGGCGTGCTTCCCATGCCTCGACGATCTGGGTCTTGCTCATCAGGCTGGCATTGAAACGCTCGACCTTCGTCAGCTTCGTCCGTTTCGTCTGCCTGTTACTCATTGCAGCGCCTCCATAAATACCCTCGAAACCTCGACGGAAGCCGCCCGCTCCCGGTAGTGCGGGCGGCTTCCCTGATACTAGCGAAGTTACAGCGCCGGGCGCTAGCTCCTTCCCTACACCTCCACGCCCTGGAGGGCTGCCAACTGCGCCTCCAATTGGGCCTTGAGGTCTTCCAGCGTAATCTTCTTGGAAGTCACCATCGTGACCAACTGCGCGATGGGGTCTATTGCGACGCGGGTGCGGTGGGTCACGCCGGGGACGTAGTTCTGACCGGCCGCGATGGCGTCCGCGGTGCTCGCCCCCTTGTCCAGAAGGGTTCGGACAATGGACTGGCACTTGATGACGGCCTGCTGCTCGTAGAGGTTGAACACAACGTCCTCTCCTACGAGGGCAATAGCATCTGCCAGGTTGAGGCCGAAAGACTTTTCAAACTCCACAGTGCGCCCGGACTTCACCGACTTGACCTGGATGAGGTTCTGCACAGCCTGCTCAGTTTGTTCGGTCATCTTGTTCCTCTCTCGGTATGTGTCGTCCTCGCGGGATATTTTCCCTAGAGGGTGAGATCGCGAGAGGGGAGGCTGTTTCTCTCCCCAGAGACTGCGTCTGCCGTGGGACTGTCAAATGGCTGTTGCAGAGATCCTCCCCTCTCGCTCGCCGCACACTTCTTGTCACGACATAGGCCTGTTCTCCTTATCAACGTGTCGAGTTCCTCCCCTTCACTACTCTGTATCAACATGATGTAATATATAGCAGGGGAGTCGAGTTGTCAAGAAAACTCTTCATCGCCTTTCTTCCACATCGGATGAGCGTCTACGACGCGCTGTAGAATGTCGTGCTCGTGACGGAGATACCCAACGGCGGCGGTAAGACGACTGTCCGCTGCCTGCATATCTCGAATCACTTCCTCCACAAGGGAGATGCGCTGTCCAAGGCGGCTGAGGCGCCTGTGTGGATTGACCTCCACAATCTTGACCATCCACCCCGCCACGTGCGGTTTCACACGAGAGGACTGCACCGCGAGATCTGCAAGGATCTTGAACTGAGCGATGGCCTCCGGAGGAATGTCTCCAGAGACCTCCCACTTCGAGTTCAGATCGTCTAGAAGACGCGCCTCTGGAGTGGAAGGAGCTTGGACTCCGACACCTTCTATCGCCTTATCTGCACACATACACTTGTACCTCCGAAAGACCTCTACGCTCCATGTGAAGGCGACGAGCAGCCTCTCTCGAAAGATCAAGCACCCTCCCGTCGATGTAAGGGCCTCTATCGTTCACTCTCACATCCACGGAGGCGCCTGTATCTAGACGGCGAACGCGGATAGATGTGTGGAGAGGGAGACGGCGATGAGCAGCCGTCACGCCCCATTGATCGTACACTTCTCCGCTACTAGTCAGCCGTCCATGGAATCCAGGTCCATACCACGAGGCGGTGCCTGTTTGGTATGGGACGCAGGAGGGGACGATTCGGAAGGGCCGGTTTCTTGACACCCTCCATTGGTCGATTGTGGAAGGGACGATGCTTCTGGAAAAAAGGGTGAGGGCTGCTGCAAGGACGGCAACTCGTCGCATGATGCGTGCTCCTGTGTGTGAGCGCACACGGGCCTCTCCTTCATAATCACCTCCCGCGGTGCGTAGGGATGGAGATAGTACGCGAGAAAGTACAAAGCGCGACCGAGCTCGGCGACAGCGTTAGAAAGAAGGCGGCGCGCCTTGGTCATGTGTCCTCCTCTGATTCCAGCAGCTCGCGCACGCTGCTGGCGGTGTAGGGGAGGCTGCGCCGGCTGCAGCGAGCGCGCCATGCGTCGTAGAGCACAGCGGCGAGGCCCATTGCGATGGCCAGCAGCACGCCAGGGACGGCCAGTAGATCATACTGCCATTGCATAGCCTAACTCCTGCGGGCCGGTGGGGAGAACCACCTCGGCCCCGGACCTATACGCCGCGCGTATGCCAGTAGTCGCACGGAAGGGATCTCCCCCTATCCATCCCTTCCGGGAGGCGTAGAATATCGTTAGCGCATCCCACGCATCCCACGCAGCCCACGCATCCCGCGCATCCCGCGCAGCCCACGCAGCCCACGCAGCCCACGCAGCCCGCGCATCCCGCGCAGCCCACGCATCCCACGCAGCCCACGCATCTCGCGCAGCCCACGCAGCCCGCGCACCCCGCGCATCCCACGCATCCCACGCAGCCCGCGCGGAATCGTACCGATGAATGCTCCATTTGGCCAGATCGCGCGCGGTCAGGGCGTCTTGCAGGGCGGCTTCCACGAGTTGGGGGTCCCGCCTGGGCCGGCCAAAGGCGACCCTCCATTCCCATTGTTCTGCTGCCATCGCGTCGGCTAGATCGCCGAAGGGCCTGGAGAGCGTAACAATGCCGTCCTGCACTTCCTCCGTGGTAGCCTCGCGAAGCAAGCGCAACTGGGCACACCGTTTTTTGTCCCCCCTGGTCACCACCTCACCCATGGGCTCCACGACCAGGGCTACAGCGGGACGTCCGAAGGGCCACAGACCGGCGACGCGGAAGCCCGTGCCCAAGTCATCGACGAAGTTCCATCCGGCGCCGCACTCCAGGTCCGAGGTGTCTAGCGACACCAATGGCAGGGTCAGGGGCAGGTCCTCGGTCCGGCA
>Ga0208957_1001846_pt1 | contig 10090 bp, 9 predicted proteins | sample RifOxyA1_FD_184029 | JGI IMG/M metagenome (GOLD analysis project Ga0208957, IMG submission 184029) | Groundwater microbial communities from Rifle, Colorado - Rifle Oxygen_injection A1 (SPAdes) | ecosystem: Environmental > Aquatic > Deep subsurface > Groundwater | place: Rifle, Colorado, United... | reverse complement strand
CTGGCTATGCCAGCGCTCAGTTGCATCAGCCCAACGGCTCCCGCAACCGAGGTATGGCATGTGATTGGCTCGCCCGCCACCAATACAGTAGCGCCGCTCAGGGCGGGGGCTACCCCCTTGCGCTGAATCCAACAGTAAAAGCCTGCGCTTACCGCCACGGGCGGGATACCCGCCAGGGGGCCAGTATAGACAGTATCACCAGTCGTAACGATGCACTGGTAATACTCGTTGGTTCTTATGCCGACCTTGGTTGTCCCCCCCTCTATCGCCTCTTTCACAGAGTCGTTCTCATAGAGCGTGAACAGACAAGTGGCCCCAGTAGCAGCAGAGTTGTTGGCCTTTACCTTATAGACATGGCCTCTGCCCGTTCCCGCACTGGAGGCTGTAACCACATATCCGTCAGCATATTGGTCTTTGGCTACAGCAGCTGTCGCCCCTACTGTGATAGTGAGCGTAGTCGCCCCTATTGCTGCGCTGGCGCAGGTCAAGACTCCAGCCATCACCACAGTATCAGCCAGAGCCGTGCCTGCCGCTACTGGGGCCTGAGTCAATTTCCCTGGGTCAAGAGCGACTGCTGTTCCCGCCTTGGCGTGAACGAACTCTCGCCCATCGGGAAGTTCCATCCTGATACCCAAGGGAAGGCCGTTGATCCTGGTGGACTGAGCGACCTTCTCGTCTCCATACCATCCGTAAACTCTACCTGGGAAACCCATTTTGCAACCTCCTTTTCTTTATGAGGGCGGCGTGGCGTCGTGGTTCATAGTAACGATCCAGTCAGCTTCATAGATACCCACGCCATACTCGCCCACTATGTTAAGTTCGGTGGCCCTCAGTGAAGCATCTCGTTCTGGTTCTACCTCCCATTCCTGGGCAGTGGCCAAAATGATAGCCCCACCCTCACCTGGAATAAATACCCCACCCTTGGCTGTATTAGCGATGGTGGCGGTATCGATGTTCCCATCCTCAATATAGGGCATTCCGAAGAGCCGTCCCTGGGCATAGTTCCTGATAACCTCGTCCATCAGGGCACTACCTGGAGCCTGGTTGTAACCCGTAGACCCTGCCGAGGTAGGCACAAGCGGAATCATCACATCCACAAAGTCCAGGGTTACGTAAGGGTGGTGGACGATAACGGGCGTGCCCGGGCCAGGGCCGCCGCTAGATACTGGATTGCCCTTGATGATGGCCCGTGCCGCCGCAATCTGCCCCAGTGTGGCAGTAGCACCTGCCCCCAAGGTTGTCCCCGCCGAAGCAAGCTGCAAGAGTAAGTCCTGATCTCTCTTGACCTCCATAGCGTTGCCGAGGAGACGACCTGCTGCTGCCTTCACGTCCTCGTTATTGTCTCGCACCAGCTTGTCGGTCAGGATTATCTTGCAGCCAACCTCAGCAGGGGTAATAGTAACCAGGCTGTCTGACATCGTCTCAGAGATAACGTTGTCAACGCCTTCAGTCAAGTCCCTGGCGACAACTGTGCCAAAGATTGGGATGTTGACGTTTTTCCCGTCATGGAGTGCCTTCCGTATATTCCAGACCAGCTTGGACATCTCGGCAAGAAACTCTGCCGTGAACCGGGCCGATTCCAGCACCGTAGGGACAGTATCGGCCATAACAGAATCAGTTGTGATAGCCATTAGCTAACCTCCTTTTATGTCAACGCCCTTCGCTTCGCCTGAGTTCAAAGTAGCGTTCTTTGTTTGCTAGATTCCTGGGGTCTTTGGTGTAATTGGCAATGATTTGCTCCCGGCCAAGAGCACCCCCTATCGCTCTATTTGAATCGGGTTTTAGACCAGACTTACCATCATTGCCAACAAGCTCCTTAGCCAAATCCTCTATGGCTTCGGGCGTGCCTTCCGTGAACTTGGCCATTTTCGCTAAACGGCCTGCGTCAACCTTGAAACGAGTGGAAACCTCATTGACCAAGCGTTCCCGTTCAATCTCTGTCCTTCTCGCTTCCGCTTGAGTTAGCTGTTCGCTCTTTTGGGTCAGTTCTTGCCTCGCCTCCGCCAGTTCGGATTCTATCTGTCTACGCTTCTGTCTCTCCTGGAGAGCAGTCAACTGCGCAGGGTCATCACGGGCTTCATCCAGTTCCCTTTTATCCTGCTCTTGAAGCATCTGTTTGACTCGCCCCTCAGCTGCCTGGGCCGCCTTCATAGCATTTGCCGCTTCCTTCTGAAACCTGCCGACATCGGCCAAAGCAGCACTCTTAGCGTCTCGCACCGCCTTGTCAACATCGTCCCTGGTGAAAACCTGTGGAGTTCCCGCCTTCTCAGAACTGGGCGCTACGCCAGTCTGAGTTGCCGTTCCGTCCGCCATCTTTCTCCTCCCTTTTTCCTGATAAACAAAGAGCCGCCCCAAGGCGACTTTGCGCACATTGAAACGGCTACGAGAGCACTGAGTATTCAGTTATTTACTGTATTAGCACATCTCAAGGTTCCTGTCAAGTCTCTCTGGTAAATGGTAATGGAACATCCTCGGAACGGGAGAGTGTCTAAGGTAAATCTCAACTTACACCGGGGACAAATATGGCCCGCCCTGCCTTCCAGCCACTCGGCCACCACTCTGCCGCATTGAGGACAACGAGGTTTTATGACCTTATTTTCCATGCTGCCATCTCTTTGATATGAGTCTCCGCCCTCTCTCCAAACTTAACTCGAATCATGGAAAGATACTCAGGGCGGGTAAAGTAAGCCTGGAATGCTTCGTCTCTAAACTTCACCACCCTGGGGTCAGCGCAGATATTAGGCGAGAACTGGCTGAAGGATGACCAATCGACAGGCTTTTCTTTCAAAGATTCATACCAGGGCGACCCCGGATAGGGCAGGGCCACATTGAAATTCACATATTCGAAGTTCTCCCTGATAGCCATATCAAGACTTGCTTTCATGCTATCCTCAGTCTCTCCAGGCAGGCCAAACATGAAATTAGCGATGATATTGACGCCAGCATCCCGTGTCATGTCTATGGCCCGCCTTGCCCTGGAGTCCGCAAATTTCTTGCCCGATTGCCGGCGCACATCCTCGCAAGCCGACTCGAAGCCATAAGCCAGCCAGTTTATGCCCGCCCTTTTCATTTTAGCCAGCATCTTCTCAGTAACGGTATCAGTTCTGGCGTAAGCCCAGATATTGAAGTCATAACCTTTAGCGATGATATAATCACAAATTGCTTTGACTCGTTTTTCGTTAAAGCAAAACAGTTCATCCCATATTTTGATATTCCGCACACCGAAAACTGCTAAAGCAGTCAACTCTACACCAATGGCCGATAAGGGGCGAAATATGATATTATGGTTTCCATAAAGGGCGTGAATATTACAGTAAGAACAGGTAAATGGACAGTTAAGAGAGGTGTAAAGAACCGCATAGGGGCTTCGTCTGGTTAGGTCGTCAAGGCAATGCCAGTTATGTGCCCGATATTTCTCTCTAGTTCCAGCCATCAGGAAACTAGCCATAGGAAAATCAGGACACCCAGTAAAAGGCGAAGGGATAGCTTTGGAATGATTCGTTGCCAAGGGGTGAAGTCCCGTCAACTTGGCTTCTGGCAAAAACCCTAATAGCTCCTCAGCGGCGGGCATCTTAGGTGTGGATGATACGGACGGGTTGTTACCCATGACTACAATGATAATCTTCTTGGGATGAAGAAGTCTTGCTCTTTCGGCAACTTGCTCCATATTTAAGTTTTCAGCCGCCGCATCTAAGCAAACGACCTTCTCGCCCTGCTCCATGTGATACGAAGCTATCAGCCCAAGCCATAACGGAGGCTCTATGGCCGAGAACGGGGCAGGCATCCTGTTGTTTGGGTTTATAAGCAGCAAATCAATCATGGTAAATTACTCTGGAACCCTCATATTCAAAGCAAAAGGGCACATGCTGGAGGTCGCTCAGAGCTACCTTCACCGCCTCTTGCATATTGGGTTGTGCCAAGAAGACAATGAAGCCACCACCACCGGCCCCCAATAGCTTTCCTCCGATTGCCCCAGCTTTTATCGCTGCCTCGTATATTGAATCTATGGCCGAGGTGGATACCCACCTGGAGAGTTGCCGCTTAATAGACCAACTCTCATCAAGTAATTTGCCGAACTCAATGAAATTACCTGCTTTTACAGCGGCTACGCCGTCAGCAACCATGTCAGTCAGACGAATATAGAGTTTCCTGTGCTTCTTCATCTCGGCAAGCTGATAAGCTACCACGTTGCCCGCTAATCTATACTGGTGAGAGTCAAAAAGCATAAGGTGCGAAGTCAGGGGGTTGACTATTTCCGGGGCCAAAGCTATATCCCGGATTCCATGTTCGCTGAACCGCAGACAGTGGAAGCCGCCCATAGCACAGAGATATTGATCCTGGGAGCCAACATTTCCACCCATCTTATCCTGCTCCCAGACAGTAGCCAGTTTACTTATAGTCAATTTATCTAGTTCCGTGCAAACCCTCAGAAGGCCCACTGTATAAGCCGAGCTAGATCCCAACCCAGCCTTGGTGGGCAGGTCAAATGTCCGCCAGGAATGGCCATCATGGAGCATCACGTAGCAATACTTATCTATGGTGGTCCCCAGCACGGCCCCATCATATTTCTCATACCACTGGGGGTAATCCGTGCCGCCACCAAGGAAGCTAATACGCAGAGGAGTCCGGCTTATTATCATGCGAGTTGCCCTTTAGCATCATAGGCTGCACAATGCAAGAAGGCTAAAATATCCTGCTGAATGGCAGCTACCTCATCCTCTCCCCCAGTTCTAATCGTCATATCCGCCTCCATATCGGGAGAGCCAGGCCCACATAAACAAACAGTCTTCAGTCCTTGTTCCTTGCCTCTAACGAGAGCCTTAACAATGTTCCTAGAGGCTGATGTGGTCATAGCTATCAATACATCCCCCGGAACCCCCAGAACGGACACCTGATGGGCGAACACTTCCTCATATCCATAATCATTAGCTAAAGCTGTTAGCAACGAAGTATTGGATGTCAGGGCAATACAGGGAACGAAAAACTCCCGTCCGAATTTTCCCATTAGCTCAGCTGCAAAATGTTCCGCCTCCGCCGCTAGCCCACCATTCCCACAAATCAGCACCTTGCGCTTTGTGCGATAGGCATCAGAGATCAGAAGGGCTAGACTACCCACTAATTCGTTCACGGGAAGTTTCGGCACAACCTATCTCCCATAACAGTTTCCTCTATCTGCCTGTTATACTCACCCCAGGTGCACCGAGAGCACTTGGAGATGTCCACACCTCTAATCAACTCCCGGTGTTTATCACTGCCCCACCACTGGAGGATGCTTCGGGGATCGGGATAACAGGAACCAGTTTTAAGGGCTTTCTCCATCTTTCTATCAACACATAGGTAAGCATTGCCATCTGTGAGGACGGGGATAACAAGAGGACTGGCTAAACACTGGGTAAAGTTGTGTTGAACGTGCAGGACGGGGCTGAATTTGTGGGTGATGGTATAGACATGAAACTCCTCCGTCTCCTCCTCGTGGCATCGTGCCAGGTCTTCCTCTAGCCGCTTCATATCGAACTCAGGGGCCATTCCCTGAACATCAGCCCGTTGTAAATCAGGGGGCCGGGCATGAAAATCCTGAACACCAAGACTCTTGGCTAATTTACATGCCTGGTAAACACTTCCTGCGTTTCCAGGCAGAAGCAGAAATTTGAAACAAAGAGCCACCTCAGATTGATTCTGGGAACGAAGGGCCACCAGTCTTTCTATGTTACGAAGGACTTGAGGAAAAAGACTGCGCCCCTTAACCCTATGGTATGTCATCGGGTCAGCCGCATCCACCGAGAGGGCTACCCATTGACAAAGCAACAAGGCTTCGGCAATCTCATCTGAAAGGCATGTCCCATTAGTAAAGACTGAGGCCTTCATTCCTTTAGAAACCGCCCGTTTTATCGTTACGGGCACACCATCATGCAGGGTAGGTTCGCCTCCGCCACTGATACAAAGGCCCTTCACGCCCCAGGCTGCTAAGAAGTCTATCAACTCTAGCATATAGGCGGTGGGAAGCTTTCGCATCGGCCCCACTTCAGCCCGATTAGTTTTCAAGTAGCGTTGGGTGATACAAAAGGTGCACTCCAGGTTACATTCAGCGATAGGGTCGAGGTTGCACTCGATAGGAGGCGGCAGTTCCTTATCGCCTTCAAGCCAGGCCACGATTTTCTGATAATGGCCGAAATAGGATAACCCCTTGGCAGAGTTGAAGGAACTATATTTGTTGGCGTTACTCCATTCCATCACTTTTCAGATTCTCCTAATATAAATTCATGTTCTCTACAATTAGGCTACTATACCCTGAGCTTCCCTGGCCATAAACAGATTTATAAACAGGAACTACATCTATTCTGTTGTCCAATTTAATAACTTCAACCCTTTTCAGTATCTTTCTGAATGCTTCTGTATAGTCCCCGCAATGCTGAACGCCTGGATAAAGGGGGCTTTTAGAGCCAATCCCTACTCGGATAATGACTTTCGCTTTGAACTGGCCGTTGGTGAATTCCTCCAGTTTATCAAGGTGATTCACAAGCTGATTCATAGCCAGAAGCAGAAAGTCAAAGCGAGGGTAAATAGAGATGACTGTCTTGCCTGTCAAGGCCAGGCCGATACTCATCCCCATCTGCATTTCCTCGGCAACTGGGAGCTCGATTCGCTTCTCCGTCGGCACCCCAGCCAGGGTCTTGAACATGGCGTTGCCAGGATAGGCCACGCTCTGGCCCAGGAAGATAGTCTCGGGCTGCTCCCCCAGCCAAGTCATGGCCCTGGTTATTTCATCGAAATACGACATAATCTCTGACACCCATTATCCCAAGAGTCTTCACCCAACAAAGCACAATGTTTCTTAATTCGCCGCATAAAACACCCCCCTTCAGACCAGCGTATTCCTGTCGGCATTTTCGGAGGCTGGGGCCGAACACCACCGAAAATCCGCACAAAGGCTTTCATGAATTCGTCCTGTTTAGAATAGGTCAATGTATTATAATCCTCGTTTATTATATGAATTCATCAATATTTTATTCGCTTCATCTAACGCAACCTGTTCATCAGTTTGGTTTCCCCTGAATTTACGTTTCTGAAAAGTCATTGCCAATTCTGCCTGCTGACGTTTTAACTGAAGATAAGGCGATACTTGTTCTAAAAACAGATAAGCTTTCTTGCTTGCTACACACCATTGATATGCTGGTTTTTGTTTAGGACTACTTCTTCTATGACTTAAATGAACGCTGCCATCAAATTGGAATTGGAGCCAGTTACAAAGCCATTCATTAGTATTACTTACTACTACGCGTAGGTCTATTTGATAGCCAGAACGATTTGTTTTACTCTTATGACGTCCAATGCAAATGGAACCCTCGCCATCTATAATTCCCGCTGTGTAAGAAAGTATTTCAATCGTTTTCTTTTTCAAAATGTCACCCATTTCCCACTCCCGACATGAGGATATTGTCGCAGGTATTCATAAGAACTTAATTTAGAACCCCATACTTCTTTAGTTGGAGAGTTAACAGACCACCCATTATCTTCAATCACGAATGTAATTGGCAAATCGTGACCAATGGCATATTTATAACATTCAAAAAATATTCCGCCGGAACCCGCCATATCTCCCACAAAGCACCAGGTTGTCTCTCCAGTCATAGCCACCCCTACCGCTATAGGTAAAATCCCGCCCACTATGGCTGAGGAAAAGAACTTATGTTCTCGATTGTTAAGAGTGATACTATGTCCAGCCAAGATTTCGGCCTTGAGCCATTCTTTCGAGATTCCTTTGAGTAAGGCATGATAGTGAGAACGATGAGTAGAGAACACCCAATCGGTAGGCTTTACATGCTGGAAAATACGGATAAGGTCATCCTCGTTGCCCCCACTGAGATGCACAGGCGCATGAATCTGGGCTGCCTCAAATAGCTGGGCCATCTCAACTTCAAAGGCAACCAAATCCTCTTTAGTCAAGTCCCCAGCTTCTTTTACGTCCCCGCCCTTCTCTATCACTTAAACCTTTTCTCAAATTCCCCTAGAAGTCCTTGCTCCTCCAGCAGTTCCAGGGCAGTCTTTCTTCTGAGTGGCGAGATCGGCACATACCCCTTGGCCGAGACCAGCCATTCGTCCAAGTCAGGATATTGCCGCCTGAAGGCTTTGCGGGGTTCCCCCTCGGATAAGGCCAAGTATTTGTTATAAAGTGCCTCGACCTTGGCAGTAGGCACTTTACGAAAATCCTTTTTCTCCAGACCCAAGAGACCTAGATAGACCTCTCGATAAAATGAGATGTGTTCCATCAGGAAGCGGTCATCGGCAAACCAAACCCCTTTGCCAGCTACCTTTCCTTCAGCTAGAATGGAATAGTAACCCACGTAGTCCCCCACATACTTCTCAGGCACAAACTTACCATAGGCTGCCCTGCGTATTTCCGCCTTCCCAAACTCTGTGATCTTCTCACCAAGGCCAAGGCGCATATAATTGCGGGCTCTCTCCCGTGCCTTCTCGTCCTCGATATAAAACTTCGACTTGTTGTCGCTCAGACCCGCCAGCTTATCGAAGCTCGCCTGGTATCGTTCATAAATTTCGTCATACTGAACTGCGGGCACTTTCTTGGGGTCGGGCAAATCTATCCCTGCTATTTTGTGCATGGCCTGGGCGAAGATAGGATTACTAACAAGGAATCGCTCTTGCCTGAATCCCTTGCTGGGTAACTCGTAATACTGAACATAGTGCTCAATTTCAGTTGTCGGAAATAACTTGCCATAGGCATCACGCCGTCGCCGGTCCAGGCGATAAGCCCCGTTCTCAGCCAGGTAGTCGCTTCTGGCAGTTCCCTCAGTCGGCAGAGCATCATACTCTTCGTCCTGTATACGCCACTTGGCGCTGATTCTCATGGCGGGTATGTTCCACTTCCTACCATCATCGGTAGTCAACTTCTGTGCTAACGCCCACTCATGAACTTCGGGATTGTCTACATACCATAGCTTCTCCTCTATATCGTAGCCAGGAGATTCATCGGCAACCCGTCCCTTTTCTACCCACGCCTCTACAATCTTCTCATCGGTAGGTTTCTCATTACTCCCTGCCTCAATTGCCTCTATTCGCCTCATGTCATCAACCCACTCCGGGTTATTCGCCTTGAGCTTGGCCTGGGCCTTATCCCGTGCCGTGAGACCATTAGCGTCCTCCACCACATCATCCAGATAGGCGGGGGAATCCCTGTCGCTATAAGAATCCATGAGGTCAAACAGCTTGCGGTTCTTGACCTTCAGTTCCAAAGAAGCTATGGGCGTATCAATCGGCTCACGTTCCAGCCAGTCTCCCAACTTGGGATTCTTGGCTAGTATGAGTTTGGCCTCCCAGCTATTGCCACCCCACTCCGCCGAAACCTCGTTTAGCTCAAAGAAGGCTTCGGCAACATCCTTCGGCGGAAGATACTTATCAACGGCGTCCGGCGGGATGCCCAACGCCTTTACCATCTTAGTCGCCACATCATAGGCCGCCTGGGTGAGAAGCTTATCCTGTCCCCAGATGGCAAGGCGAGCATTGTCCTCAGGGTTCGCCTTCAGCCACTCATCCCGCAAGTTCACTTTAAGCTCAGGATGGGCCTCCAAGAATAGCTCCCGCTTGGCCTTGTCCGTTATGGCGGCGAACTTAACCAGAGTTTCATACTGCGCCCTGGTAACATTGCCCAGATATGCCTTGGGGTAAAGTTGGTCAAACTCTCGTAGCTTGGCCAAGGAATCAATCTTCTGCCTCACCTGCCACTGCTGGTAGTATTGAACAATGGTATCATCTTTGTCCGAGTCGGTGTTTATCTTCGAGAGTTTTATGTTGGGTAGGGCATCGGCCACGTTGCGGCTCAGTTCCTTCTCGGCCCAGGCTACCGCATAGGGGTCGAAGCCGTTCTTGGCTGTTATATCCTGGGGCAAGGTTGCACTGAATATCTCCCGAAGCTCGCTGGAGAGCTTGGCCATGTCTTTCACTGGCAAGGGCTTCTCCGATAAGGGCTTCCCAGTCTTCAGTTCATCCTCCGTCATCGGCTCTCCCAGGCCCTCAAGGGATTTGCCTACCCGCTTATGCAAACCAGGCGTTGGCTCCTCCAGTGCCCACTGGCTAA
>Ga0208957_1001844_pt1 | contig 10095 bp, 12 predicted proteins | sample RifOxyA1_FD_184029 | JGI IMG/M metagenome (GOLD analysis project Ga0208957, IMG submission 184029) | Groundwater microbial communities from Rifle, Colorado - Rifle Oxygen_injection A1 (SPAdes) | ecosystem: Environmental > Aquatic > Deep subsurface > Groundwater | place: Rifle, Colorado, United... | reverse complement strand
GTTGCACCTGGCGCACCAGGTCAGCCAACGAGTCCGAAACCTGTTTTATCAAGAGTTCCAACTGGTTCAATTGGGCCAGATGGAAAACCCATCTATGATGTATTCGATGGTTCAGAGCATATTAAAGATCCTAACGACCCTAGACTTAACGGAGTAAATATTTTTAATCTACCATTAGGTCGTGCACCCGAAGGATTTAAAAGTCAGTTCCAACCTGTGACCGGAGAACAAAATGTTAAGCCAGATCCTCAAGCTCAAATTTCGGCTATAGATAATCAGATTAACGCTGAAACAGAAAGTGATTTACAAAAAATTATTGGTGAGTTTGGAGAGAAGATTGATACTTCTAGATCATCTAGTTTAGTTGAATCAATCAGTAAACTCTTAGAAGGCGAAAAGGATGCTCCTCCACCACCGCCATCAGCAGAACAAAGATTCAATAAATTGATGGCTGAAAATGGCGTGGAACCATTGCAAGGTGAATTAAATCGACTCCAAGGAGAGATAGCTAAGGTTGAAAGCGCCTTGATAGTTGAAGCTAGAAGAACAGACGATAAATTAGTCAGTACGTCAGAGATCGGCCGTAGAAAAAGTCAGCTGCAACGAAGGGCAGAAGAAGAAATTTTATTACTTCGACAGGAGGAAAATTCAATCCAGCGGCAGTTGACAAATAAATTATCTACTGTGCAAATGCTAATGGACTTTCAGCAAAGTGATATAGACACTGCTAATCAAAGATATACTCAAGAATTTAGTAGGAACTTATCACTAATACAGCTAGCACAAGGGATCGAAAGTAATCAACAAGATAGAATCTCTGAAATTAGGGATACTGCCAGAGCCGATCTACAGATAATAATGAACTCTGTAAGTGAGGGTGCGATAGATTTTAATAGCCTATCTAATCTCCAAAAAGTTCAGATACAGCAGCTTGAATTAGCTAGTGGACTTCCTATCGGGTTTACGGCTCAAATAAAAGCAACTATTCCTGATGACAAAATTTTAAGCACGACTACAAGAGAAAGCGGGGGGGCTAAGTATGCAGATATTGTAAGTAGGGGCGCTGATGGGAAAATTGATGTTACCAGTATTCCACTTGGTTCTATAAATTCTGGCGGGGGATTTTTAGATGTAGAAACTTACGCTCAGGATTTATTCAATGAAAACATCACACCATCTAATGTTCCTATAGATATCCGAGGGCAAGTCATCGCAAGGAAGAATGAATTACAAAAAGAAAGTTCTGTTGAAGAACTTAAAACTACAATTCAACAAAATAAGGAGCAAGGAGATTACGGTACAAGAGAAGAACTTATAACTGCTTTGTCCGGCTATTATAAAAATGTCTTAAGTGTAGACGAAATAGCAAAATGGGTATATGAGTTAATTCCAGATGTTCAAGATACAAACACTGGCGGATTTATTGATTCAGTATCTAACTGGTTATTCCAATGATTTTACCAAACCAACTAAAAAATAGTACGAATGTTTTGCCTAAAAAATCAGGTATTATTCTACCTCAACCTAGAGCTGGCGTAAAACCAGATTTGACTACTACAGAAGGGCTTGTTCAACAAGCCAAGATTTCAGGTGTGGGGAAAGAGGCAGAAAAAATAGTGAGTCCGACAAATAAACTTTCTGTTTTACAAAGAGTTGGTAAAGGACTCGGTGCTTTTGGAACTGCTCAAGCAGTTATTACTACAAGCAAAAAAGGATTGGTTGCAGGCGTGAGAGAATATGGTAAGGATATAGTACAAGAACTAGGTTCAGCTGTAACTGGACAGGATTTTGGTGGAGAAAAAGCAACTTACAGAGATGTTGTAGAAAAACTAGGAATAGAAAACTCGATACTTAAATTCGGATTGGGAGTGGTTGGAGATATATTTCTTGATCCAAGCACATATTTTGGAGCGGCGATTGCTAAGGGTATTGGCAAGGGAGTTGGTGCTATTAGTAAGGTTGCAAAAGTTATCCCTGGCGTAGAAAAGGTTGCTGAAGCTACTAAATCTGCCTTAGGTAAAGGTTTTGTCTATGGATATGGCACTTCCAAGGGTTTGCCAGAAAAAGCTCTTGAAATTCAATCTCAACTTGCCAAGACAAAAGAAGGTATTGTAGCTTCTAATCTAGCTAGATTGGGAACTGGTGTGTTATCTAAAGGACAACAAGGGGAATTAGTAGAGAAATTGTTGGCTGGTAAAAGAGCCGAGTTTGCAGTGGGTAAGGGAACCGAAGAAGCGGCAACTGCTGGAAAACTGGCCGCTCAATCAACTAATCCTCTTATTCAGAAAACTATAGAGGCACAAGCATTGCGGTCCCAAAGGTTTGCTAAGTCGGCTGGAATTAAAGATCCCTATGAGATTTATTTTCCAGGACTTAAAAATGAAAGTGTCAAAAAGTTTTTTGAAGGAAGTAAACAATTAAAAGTCGGGAGTGAGGGATATCTAAAACAATTTAAGAATCTTCTGACCGACGAACAGCTTATTAAAAATCCGGCTGAAGCATTTGCTAAAAGGGAGTTTGATGTAGCCAAGGACTCAATTATAAGAAGCCAGCTAGATAATATGATAAGAGATTTTGGTAAACCGATAAATGCTTTTAAAACTGAGGATGAGGCCCTGAAAGCTGGATATAGGATAGTCAAAGAAAAAGGAATGTTTGGTAAGACGATTGGTTATCTTAATGACGTTGATAAGAAGTTTATAGATAATTTAATAAGTCCTGAGTTTTCGACAATAGATGCGATTGCTAAGGCTACTGGTTTTGATGCACTAACATCTTTATTTAAAAGATCGGTAACGGGACTGTTCGCACCTTTTCATATTAGAAATTATGTATCTGGAAACATACAGAACTTCGAGGTGTTGGGAATTGATGCACTTAACCCCAAAAATATCGCAAGCGGACAAAAGGTGGCATGGAAACTTGCAACAGGGGATCGGTCTTTATTTAAAGGTGAATTAGGTAAAGCATTTAAGGTATTTGAAAATAGATTCGGAACATCATCATCTTATATCGCAGACATAGGAGATGCCACGAGAGGAACCGGAAACATACCAGGCAAAATCTTAAGCAAGGAGAGTCTTAAGGTTACAGCAAAAACTCTTGGATTAGGGCAACAAGGCATCCCATTTAGGACTGCTAGGGCTATTGGAAATTACGTTGAAACTCAACAAAAAGCGACCGCTTTTATAACTGCGTTAGGTCAGGGTAAAAATGTTGAGGAAGCATTAACTCTTGCGACAAGAGCCGGATTTGATTATCGGGCCTTAACTGGATTTGAGAGTAAGGTACTTCGTAGGATAATTCCTTTTTATTCTTTCACTCGAAAAAATATAGAACTTCAACTAAGGACACTCAGTGAGAATCCACAAAGAATAAACCAAATATTAAAGACTTTTGAAAATATAGGAGAACAACCGAGCGAAGAAGAAAGGCAGAACTTACCAGACTTCATCAAGGAGTCAATAGGGGTAAAGCTTCAAGACACACCAGAGGGATTGAAACAATATATCTCTACTTTTGGCACACCGATTGAAGCCTTTACCCAAATATTCGGCAAGAACCCCATTTTAAGACAAATCAGTACCATGAATCCGCTACTTAAGGTTCCAATCGAAATAGGTATTGGGAAAGACTCATTTAGACAGAGGGATATAAAAGATGTTTACGATGCTAGAGAGTATAAGATTGCTCCACAAATTATCAAAGACTTACTTGATATTAAGGAGGTTCAAAAAGATGTCTTAGATAAAGATGCTAGGGGTAAGTTGGTTAAAGTCGGCGAAAGAACACAGTACATTGCCGATCCTATTAAACTTTTAATTGCCCGATCCCTATTCACTTCAAGGGGAGTGACTTATCTTGACCAAGTTTTCGGGGGAGATTTAAAAGGATTTGCTAAACTTTTAAAGACAACGACTGGAATTAAACCTCAGCAGATAGATATAGAAACTCAAAAGTATTTCAAGGAAAGAGAAAAAAAGCAGGAACTTGAGGATTTGCTTATTAGAACTGGTGGAGTTAAGAAGTTCCAAAGTCTTTACATTCCTAAGTAACTAGCAAATAGGATGTAATCCGGCACAGCCGCCAATATACATCCAAGCAATCCAATACCAAAATAAGACTGCGAATGGTATTAGGAAAATGTATTTAATTATGTTGTTCATTTATTTAGTGTTAAGAATTTTATCCCAGCTCCCCAAATGTTAAGTCGGTCATATCTCATGTGATGACTTTGACACAATACCCACCAATCAGTCCTATCTCTTAGATATTTTCCTGACTTATTCGACCAATTCATAGGTCCTTTACAAGTTTTATCCTCTTGTAAACAAGTGTGGGCGTTAGCCTTACCTGCTTCTTTACTTATCCAATCATGAACTCCATGATACCCAACATTATCTCCGGACCATTTCCAGTGCTTTGCTCCTGTTATTTCGTCTCTCTTCTTACCTTTACTCCATCCGATTCGACCAACCCGCCCAAGCCCCACACAGGTATACGAACAGAATTTAGCAGTTTTTTCTCTGTATCTATCAATTTTAAATTCTTTAGAACATATGATGCAATGCTCAACCATCTGACCGCCCTTCCAGGCAGTACTATTAGAAGCACTCATATTTATACTGCGCCATTTTCCGTAGCATTTTTGAGAGCAAGTTTTAGCAGTTTCTTTTCTACATGAGTGTATCCAAAAAGATTTTGAACATATAAAACAATTCATTTCAATCCTTTTATGCTTGCTTTGGCCACAGCATTTTTTGGAACAAAACCTACCTGGCTTTGTGGGGTAAATGCCATGAACTAAAAACTTTTTACTGCATATCTCACATATTCTCTCGACCATATAATAAAAATAGCTTATTCCACCTATATGCTAACCTTGCAAGTAAACATATAGAGGAAATAAGCTATGCAAGATTAATTTATCCAAGTATACCAAACCCTTGTGCATAAGTCAAATGTCAAAACTTGCTCGAATGGTATAATTAAGAATTAAGGGTTTGATTCAAGTAGTCTAAAGTATAATCTAAAAATTATATTAGGACCACACTTAAAACGCTGATTGTTATATTCTCTTTCTACTTCTCCCTAGCATGGGCCAATACGGTCCAGGAAGACACTATAGAAGTAGGGACGCAATCAGCCTTATATGTTACCGCTTACTATGTTCCGGACCCGATTAAACTCTATAAACCACCCTTTTGGGTACTTTGTTCATGCGTAGAAACTGCAAAGTACATTCTTGGTAAGCAAGGTGAGAGATGGGGTAATGCCTCTGAAATCGAGCCAGATTTAAGCCAAGAACCCAAAGTTGGGGTAGTAGTCATTTTTGACAATCACATCGCTGTAATAGCCAGAATGACCCACCTAGCGATGATTATTGATGAGGGTAACTGGTTGCCCTGTCAGAGAACTCAAAGGGAGATACTTTTAGACGATCCTGGAATTAAGGGATATAAAAGCTATGATTAAAACGCCAATAGACAGCTATCATATAATCCCCATGAACGATTTAAAAGATCATCAAGCATCTCCAGATTGTTGGTGTCAACCCAATATGGAATCTATCTTCGAAGATAATTTCCCTCCCTATAATATAGTTCATAATTCCGCAGATGGTCGGGAAAAGAAACCTATTTTTAGCTGTTGATTATGCCTATTGACAAAACTTCATTTTTTTGCTATATTGGATAGATATTGATAGTAACTTGCATTATTCGTGGTAATGTGATATTATCTAGCAAAAGAGGAAACTCTTTCTAGGAAATACACCGCCACGAACGGTGTGTTTTTCTTTTATGAAAAAACGAAACAAAAAAACCGGTCAATGGGTTCAGAATCGAGAGTACATTAAAACTTGGTTAGTATTAGTTACTATCGGGTTATTTATGGGGCCGTCGATGATTGGAGTGAACAACATCAGAGATTGGTTCAAGAGTTTCCAGACTGTTTTTGTCGTTGAGAATAGTTTGGCGGAAACTGAAGTTATACAACCGAGCTGGCAAGACGAAGTTAAGATGATGATTCGAGATGCTGGACTTGATGTAGAGTTGGCAACAAGGCTAATCCAACACGAAAGTTGGTGGGACTACAGTAATAAACATTGGAACGATGCTGTCTATAAAAATGGAAAGCTAGTTATGCCTGGCCATTGGGATAGGGGTCTTTGGATGTTTTCCAAATACTATCATCCTGAAATTTCTGACGATTGCGCTTACGATTGGCATTGTTCAACAGTCCAAGCGATAAGAGTTATTAAAAGTCGGGGATGGCAGGAATGGGTAGCCTATCGATATGTTAAATAGATATCCACAGAACCATTTGCTATATAGTTCCTAGTTTGTTACAATAACAATAAGGTCGATTAAATATAACAATTTACACTATGGAAAAAATGTCGAAAATTGAATCAGGAAAATTAGGTGCAGAGATAAGATGGTCAAACTACCGCAAACATCTTATAGACGAATTAAGCAAGTTATGCGAGAAAGGAGAATTAAACTACTACATGGCGTTTTCAAATAGCGCCCTTCAAGAAGCATTATTAATAAAAAGAAGTAATAAAAATAAGTAATAGAAATATGTCAAAAGAACTAACAGTAAAATCAACTAACGAAGTGTCGGGATTTATCGAACAAGCAATAAAACAAAACTTGCCGGTAGAAACTATGGAGAAATTATTCGCCCTCCATGAAAAAGTAAAGGCCGGACAAGCTAAGGAAGCCTTCACTCATGCAATGGCTGAGTTCCAAAAAGCCATTCCAGTTATCGAGAAAACTAAGCAAGTAAAAAACAAGGATGGGACTTTAAGATATCAGTATGCTCCTCTCGAAGTAATCATAAAACAAATCAAAACTCCCCTTGCGGATAATGGTTTGTCTTTCACTTGGGAAGTCGAGAACAAGGAGGGATTCATAAAAGCATTCGCCAAGGTTACTCATATCTTCGGACATTCCGAGGTCAGTTCATTCGAAGTCCCTATTGATAAGGGCGGGTTTATGACATCTCCACAACAGTTCGCATCGGCCCTCACCTTTGCTAAGAGATATGCTCTTTGCAATGTCTTAGGACTCTCAACTTCAGAGGAAGATACTGATGCTACTGATGTAAACAAAGAAAAAACAGCCAAGTCAGTGAAAGCCCGAATAGTATTCTTGCTGAGACAATTAAAAGAAAAGGTAGGGACTAAGGCAGAGTGCGAAGAAGCAGTAACGAGATTAACGCAGTTGGCTCTAGTAGAATCAAACCATTCAGAGATAGTGGCTAGATTAAACATTATAACTAGCGAGAAACAAGAATATGACACCACACAAGCCAAGTAAACACTCCGAGGAAACTAAACAAAAATTAAGGGTAATCAACCTAGGGAAAAAACATACCCCAAAAACTAAACATAAGATTAGTAAATCACAAATTGGTCATATCGTATTGCCAGAAACTAGAAAAAAGATAGGCGATAGCCACAGGGGAGAATTAAGTGTTAAGTGGAAAGGCGATAATGTTGGCTATGCGGCACTTCACGATTGGGTCAGAAAATACCTAGGAACACCTTTAATTTGTAAAAACTGCAACAGAACTAATTTAAGAGTTACTCAATATAATTGGGCTAATAAAAGCGGAAAATACAAGAGGAAATTAACCGATTGGATACGTCTTTGTGTTAAGTGCCATCGGGCATTTGATAAGAGACTTATCAAAGTTAAGATATAATGAAGATAATAAAGTTTAGCAGTGAGGAACAATGGCTTGAGGAGAGACGAGGGAAGATAACAGGTACTAGGTTGAAGGATCTAGTAAACAAACGCGGTGGCGCCCCCAAATTAGGCTTCTACGAACTTATTGCAGAGAGGATAGCTATTCCCTACAATGGAGAAAGCTACATGGACAGGGGCAAAAGACTAGAAGACGAGGCCGTAGAGAAGTTTTCGGAAAAGACTGGCAAGAAAGTAGATAACGAGCTAGTCATCTGGACTCGTGATGATGATGAGAATATAGCGGTATCTCCGGATGGCTCTATCGGCAAGACAGAGGCGGTAGAAGTTAAGTGTCTATCATCTGCTCGTCATATCGAGGCGTGGCTGACTAAGGAGATACCAAGCGAGTATGAGTTCCAAGTTCTCCAATACTTCATAGTCAACGATAAACTTAAAAAATTATACTTCATTTTCTATGACCCTCGAAGTCCGATTGATATGTTCTTTTTAGAACAAAACAGAGTGGATTTAGAAAGTAAAATAAGCGAATACCTAGAATTAGAAAAAGAAGTCCTAAGACAGATTGACGAGATAACTACAAAGATGGTATTCTAATCTTATGACACTCCGAATAAACACAAAACAAAGATTTGGTAGGTTAGTAATAGTTAAAGAGGTTAATGCAAAAAGACAAGGAATTACCCTTTTTCGTCATTTCTTGTGCCAATGTGATTGCGGTAATAAATCTATTGTATCTCTTCATAATCTTTGGTCGGGCCATACAAACTCTTGCGGATGTTTATTTAGAGAGAACCTAGTTAAGCGTAACACTATACACGGAATGTTTGGGACATCTACCTATAAGAGTTGGGCAAATGCTAAAGAAAGATGTCAAAATAAAAAAAACAAGGAGTATAAAAACTATGGTGGCAGAGGGATTAAATTTTGTAGAAGATGGCAATCTTTTAAAAATTTCTTAGAGGATATGGGAATAAGACCCGTTAATCTCACCATTGAACGGATAGATAATGATGGACACTATTCAAAGGAAAACTGCCGGTGGGCGACTAGAAAAGAACAAGCAAATAATAGAAGAAATAGTAAATGAACTGTCCTAGTGGAAAAATAACTTATCATTCAGAACTTACGGCCTTGAGGCAATCAGTGGCTATGGGCCGTAAGTTTGACAGGCAATTAAGATATTACAAATGCTGGACTTGCCGGCATTATCATCTAACTAGCGCAGTTAAAGTTAAATATAAAAAATGATTACCAATTTAGAACTGAAAAATATGAGCCATACTGAACTCTGTGAACTAAGAGATAGAGTTGAGAAGCTCATCAAAGAAGATAATGTTAAACCCGAATGCGTAGAATGTGGTGGTTGGAATCAACACAACACTGGTTGTGTAGCAGTTGAATAAAAGAACAGACAGAAGTTCCACGTAGGAACTAAAGAAACCGTCGCAGCCAAGAAATAGAAAGAGTTAAAGATAATGGAATTTAATTTAAAAGAGTGGATAGTACAGATTATCAAACCCTTATTAAACGAACCGGAACAATTGGTACTTGAAGAAAAAGTTGATGAGATGGGAACATTCTTTACGATAAAAGTTGCTCGTTCAGATATAGGTAAGATGATTGGTAAGCAAGGTGCAGTTGCAAAGTCTTTGAGAACATTAGTTGGATTAGCAGGATCTATCAAAGGTGATGTCCGAGCTACATTAAGAGTTTGGACACCAGAGAAGCCAAACTATATTCCGAAGGATGAAGATCCAGCAGTAAGACCAGTGGAGAGTTACTAAAGATATACTCTGCCGATATCATTGGGGAACCAAGGTTTGGATAAGGGATTTTTAAATTTACCCTCCCAACGCAAGGAACATACGCGCCTTGAACCCCTACTGATGTCGGTAGATATGGCCAGACAAAAGGGAAATAAGCGTGCTCAATTTTATATTCATTTTATAATAGCGCGATTCTTATTATCGGTTCGAGTCCGATTCTGGCCCCATGAGGGGGTACTTAAGCTGGCAGATGTCCGGCTATGTCGGTTAAGAGCCAACCCCCTCACCCACTTAAATGAAAAAAGAAAACAGAACTTTAACCCAAAACGGATCAATGCATTTGTGGTTTACCCAGGTTAGTAAAGCCCTAAATGATGCCGGATATAGTGTCCAAGCTATCTTAAAACTTTTTAAAGAAGGTTACGACTTGGAGTTTACCACCGAAAATGTAAAAGAGATTCTATGGAGACCGGCTCAGAAGGGAATGTACGGAAAACTAAGTACGAAAGATTTAGACAAACACAAAGAGATTACCGAAATCCATAAGGTCGTAATGAGATTTCTTTCAGAAAAAGCACATATAGATTACATACCATTTCCGTTTGAGTGCA
>Ga0208957_1001841_pt1 | contig 10125 bp, 22 predicted proteins | sample RifOxyA1_FD_184029 | JGI IMG/M metagenome (GOLD analysis project Ga0208957, IMG submission 184029) | Groundwater microbial communities from Rifle, Colorado - Rifle Oxygen_injection A1 (SPAdes) | ecosystem: Environmental > Aquatic > Deep subsurface > Groundwater | place: Rifle, Colorado, United... | reverse complement strand
TCCCACGGCGAAATCATCACCCACCACGTGAGTAATTCGCCAAACTGCCGAAACAGGGTGCTGAGCATTTCCATAAAATCTCCCCACTAATTGGCGCGCGACGGGGATCGATCCGGGCCGCTCATCGCTTCACTCGTTTCGTGTCGCGCCTAGATGTCTTTTCCCGTCTATGAGATAGCCAATTCCAGCCACACCACGCACACTTCCACGCATCGGCCAACGCAAGCACGCCAGAACGACGGCGGCACTGTGGGCAGCGTTCAGGATGCTTCGCACGCATTACATGACCTCTGGATCGACCCACACCCACGGCGTTTCATCGAGAATCTGAACTTCTTGCCCGGTGTCCAGCGTCAGAATCGTCCATGAATGTCCGTCGGCGTCGTCCTCAAATCGCACCCGTTCGATGCGACGGCCCACTAACTCCAGACGAAACTGTCCGGCCTCAATCGCCATGTCAGTACCGCCCCGACAACCCGAGTAGCTTCAACCCGTCCTCCACCGTCCGCACGACGAACGCTTGCCCCTTCCAGCGGGCCAGAAACGCCTTCTGTGAGGCGCGGAGTCGGCCTCTGGCGGTCTTGATCTCAATCAGCACGTTCTCGCCCCTGATGCCTGCTATGGCGTCCAGTGGCCCACCCCGGTAGATACTCGCGCCCGCCTGCTCCATCGCGGACAAGATCGCCTCGGCGTTCGCGTCCGTCCGGTGGTAGCTGTATTTGGCCATCTACGTTGCCTCTGTCTGGGCCGGGGGCGCCGGGAGGGGCACCAAAACGACGACGATCAGGCGCGCGTGGTCAGACATGGGTTGATCCACCTTGGGGATCTACCGCGTCCGCCGACGTTGCTGGTTTGTCCTTCGAGCAGCGCGGACATACATCAATGCCCAGATAATCGACATCGTCGTCAATATGCCCGCACGTCGGACACGGCGGGGGTGGCACGTCTAAGTAACGAGCAAACGTCCAGCCAAACGACGAGAGGTATTTTTGTGCGTCTCGACGGCCAAGACAGGCGAACGTCTGCCAGCGGCCACAGCGGCAACACGTCACATTACCACCGCCGAGAATGTCTAACAACGACACCACGCGACTACCGCTGAATATTTGCCGTCGCTCTGTAGCTTCATGTAACACACCATCGTTCATCGCCATGAATCAGAACACCCCCAATCTTTGTCCTAGTGTCTGTGGAGTAGACTCGCCGCGACTGTTCGCTACTGGCGTTTCAAGCGAAAGCTCACGAAAGCGCGTCGCGCTCATCGCTTTAACCTTCTCAACGGCATCAGAAATCAACGCCGTCGGCACAGGGAAACGCGCACGTTCATCTCGAAGATCGGCAAACACACGACAGACGGCATCTACGTATTGTTCATCGGTAAACCACGGGGGAGACTCTTCGCGCACCAACAGTTCTACGTGGTTCCATAGCGCCTGTGAAATTGGGCTAGTGTTAAAAGCGCGCGATTTGGTTCTGGTGAAACCAGCATAACAATCGTAAGCGCAATAACGGCCCGCGCTGCCGACCTTGCGAATAAACACTCGCCCACATCCGCAACAAACTGACTCACCCCAATCACCCACTAATAACCCCCGTCGCTGGTCGCGGTAGATCCTTGCGACCGAATAGTCGAAGGCTGTCCACGCGCGTCACAACGTCGTCGTCCGCCATCGTCCCTTTTCAGCCGGGAGGGGCCGCCGCCCGCGCCTCACCGACCCGCCGCTTGTGACACGATGGTTGTCACGCTCGTCCCGCCAAATGGCATCAGCCGATACCGTCGCTGCCCGTCAGTCCCCCGCACGTCGGTGAGCGGCAAGTACGCCGCTTGGATCGCGTCGAGATCCCGCCGAATCGTGCGCGTCGAGACGGCCAGTTCGTCAGCGAGTTCCTCAAGCGTCCGGCGCTTCGTGCCGATCAGCGCCAGTAACTTCAGCACCCGCACGAGCTGACGATTGCGACTCACCGGCCCGCCTCTGCTTCGTTCTCCCGCGCCAGCAGCGTCTTGAGACACGCATCCGAACAGCACTTCCCCTGCACCAGGAAGTCCTCCACGATCTGCGGCGACAGCGCCAGATCAAGTTGGCACACCACGCAGCGATGGGATCGATCCAATCGGGCCAGTTCCCGGTTGCGCTCGCGCCGTGCCGTGATCTGCTTCGCTCTCACCACAGTCGCTCCGGTTTCTTCGCCGGTTGCCCCGTGAATACTTTCGACTCCGCGCTCGAGGGGAGTCCGTAGGCTTGTAGCAACCGTAGCCCTTCCCGGTCGGTCAATCGGCCCTCCCGTATCGCACGCTCAATCTCCGTCCGCTGTCCGCAGTGCCACGTCGGCACTCCGCGCGGGCACGGCGGTTTATGCCGGCACCGCCAGGTCAGTCGGCGTGCTCCGCGGCCTGCTCGAGCGCCTCACAGCGCGCGATCGAGTCCATCAGCTCCCGTGCCACCATCTGCGCCGCCTTACGTCGATCCGCCGCCAGTGGGTTGTCGCGTGGCGCGTTCGGCATACTCCGCATGGCGACCCGGATGCGGAGTTGCTTCAGTAGATTTACGGCTTCCTCATGGGTCGGCGGGGCGACGGCCTCCCCGCGCTCGAGCGCATCCTGGATGGGCTGCGGCGCCTGAATCCCTGGCCGCTTGCCAAGCACGATATCGACCGCCCGCACGAGTACTTCTGTGTTGTAATCTAGCCGCGCCCGCGCGCACCGGATCTTCACGTCCTCGATCAGATCAAGGTCAGACTCGAACCGCTTCCCGCTTTGCACGACATCGGCCGCGAGGCTGATATACAGCCCGATGTGTGTCTTAACACCTTCGTCAAAGTGGTGGTCCTCATGGCACGTCCGGCACACGGCCTCGAGATCGGTATCGAGCTCCGCGCCGAGCCGTTGATATGTGCGGTGGTGAACTTGAAGCTCGCGCTTGGAGTCGCACCGCTCACACCGCCACCCGACCGCTCGCAGTTTCTGATCCCGGCGCTTCCGCCACCACGAGCTTTGTAGGTAATCGGCATAGGACTGACGCGCCGGTTTTATCGGCGCGGTACTAAAGGCTGGTGTTAGATCCATACGGGCACTTCAGCTGCTTGTTGATCGAATCACCCGGTAGTGTTCTTAGTGACGGAGACGGAGACGGAGGCTGATACTCAAGCACTTCTTAACCTCCGCTCACGCTCTGCTTGAGCACGTGCTTGAGCACCCAGCAAGCCCCGCTTGGATGCTGCTTGAGCACGTGCTTGAGCAATAGAGAAAATTTCTACTTGCGTTTCGTTGACTAGGTGGTCTCCCTCCACCAACCAGAACTTTGTCACGACCGGCCACGTCCGGCGCCATTCCCCAACCGTCGCGCCAATGGCTCGCCGAATCGCTTCATGGTCATTTGGGAGCTTGGCACCGCGGCGCCAGGCTTGCGTCAGCATCTCCCGATAGACGCCTCGCGGTTCCATCGGCAACAGAAAAGCACTGGAACCAATCCACCGATCCGTCCAGAACCATTCCGCCAAGAGCTTCTCTGGTGCCATCGTCCGCCCGCCCTTCCCTAGACCTACGCCAGTATGGAGATGGTGGACAACGCCTGCGCCAGCCATTCACGGACGCGCTCTGTCGTTGTGATGCGCCACGCCCCACCGTCAGCTTCGAATAAGCCGACTTCAGGGAGTCCGCCCGTCCGTCCCGACTGCACGCGCAGAACGAACAGCGACGATGGCTGCACGACGTCTCGGAACGTGCGATAGGCGCAGAGGAGGATCGGATTCGGCACGGCCACATCTGAAACAAGCGCCACGCCCGCCCGAGCCTGCACGACCTGCGTCGCCGATCGTGTCGAGTGTCACTCCTTGCATATGCTCTCCTTTAGCTAAAACAAACTCGCGTCTTGATACTGATGCGCCGGCCGTCCTAACGGAGCCTGAGGGCGATACATGTAGGCGCTCGCCTCGACCTCTCCGTTCCAGGTCAGCGCCCCGCCTTCGCGCTGAAACACCTTCCGCGCATCGCTGACTCGCGTTCTCCACGCCAACATCCCGCCGACTTCCGCTAAGGCTTGCCAGCTCACCCAGACCTGCGGGGTGGATCGAAACAGCGCGATCACCGCGGCCGTCTTGCCCGCCCGTCGCTGGATCTCGGCCTTCACGCTCTCGGCCTCAGGCGATCGAGCAGTGATTCAAGTAGATCGTTTTCGGCGTCCCAAGCGGCGGCCCTAGCGGCGGCCCTAGCGGCGGCCCCAGCGGCGTCCCTAGCGGCGGCCCTAGCGGCGGCCCTAGCGGCGGCCCTAGCGGCGGCCCCAGCGGCGTCCCTAGCGGCGGCCCTAGCGGCGGCCCCAGCGGCGTCCCTAGCGGCGGCCCCAGCGGCGTCCCTAGCGGCGGCTAACTGCTTGTTTGTCGCCTTTCCAGCCATCCAGTCGCGTTTGACGGCGATTACGTTCCAGCTTCGCTCATCCTCGACTTGCCCGATCATCAAAGCCGCTTCTGCACATTCGCACGCGAACTCGTGAAGGATCAGATCCGCAGGAGCAACCCAGAGATACGTCCGATCCGTGGCGACTGATTTGTCATCACCGTGAATGATTTCGCCGTGTAAACGGACGCGCGCCACATACAAGCCCGTGCTCACCGATGGGGCATAATTCACCGCATCCACCGCCTTAGCGGAGGCATGGAGCCCGTGCGAACAGAGCAAGAGCGGCCCGTCCACATGATGCGTGACGCCCTTGCGGATCTTCCGGCCATCACCGTGCGCGAGCGTGCCGGTCGAAAAGTGCCAGTCAAGCATCTCAGCCTTCTTCTTCATGCTTCCTTCCTCGCCGCCTTCCGGGACTGCCACCGCAACAGCTCGGCCTGTTTCTTCAGCTTCTTGCGCGTCACGATCACCGGCGCGATCTCAGGAAGCCCAGCCGGTGGAATGTGCGGCTCAGCCTGCTGCCAAGCGTCGAGCTGCGCGCGATAATTCGGCCCCATCCAGTACTCCCGACGACGGCGCAGCCACTCCAACCCGGCGATGACCGCCAGCCCCGCGCCGACGCCGAGCACCGACAGGATGATTAGCCTCATCCGACCTTCCTTCGCAGTTCCTTGCCCTGCACATCGCGCCAGATGAAGGTCTGCGGTTTGCCGCGATCGTCTGCGCCTTCAATGTCGAGCAGCCGACGACTCGGATCGTTCGGGCAGTTTGTTTCCGCCAGCGCGTGTTCGTGCTTCGAGAGCAGGAGGCCATTCGTCACGTCGTAGATCCGCTCAGGCGCGAGGCTCCGTGGGATGACGTGATGCACTTCGCCAACCTTCTCGTAATCGGTGCCTGACTTCGCCAGCGGCTTGCGGCTCGCACGGCTCCGGTTGCGATCCCGCTTCCAGACGGCATCGCGGAACGCTTTCGCCAGCGCCTCTTTCGACTTCTTCTTTTCCGGCTTCGTGATCGCACGCGGCAAACCCTTCTGAAGATTGGGCGTGGGCCGCGTGGCGAGCGTAGGCAAATCAGACAAGTTCATCTAGTAGCCCTGCACCACACAGCCGAGTTTGACGTGCGCCTCTTGCCTCGTCAGGCCAGAGAGCTTCGCGGGACCGTGTTTCGGAAACGTCGCGCCTTCCCCGTGACAGCGCCCACAGAGCAGCGCGTCCGGGCTCGGCACGCGGCAGGCGCGACACACATCGCCGTCTAACCGAAACGACTGGCTGCACATCGTCTGAGCAATCATCACGGGCTGTTTTAACTTGACGAGCGAGTCTCCGCCGCGTCCGCCCACGCGCCACCAGTACAACTCCACTTGCCTCACCTTATGCACGAGACATGAGACGCCACGAATACCGAAGACGTACGGCGGATGCTTCCGCGCCACGGTCTTGCCGAATGAGTGATCCTGCAAATCCGGGCGGCCATAAATCGGCGCGACGTTTTCATCGTCAACGGGATGACTCACAATCACGGACATATCTTCGTGCTCATGCTTTACCCGCCTCAGAGGCCGACGAGGGCCGCACGTCATCGAGTGGTAATCCTACCGAGAGACAGTGCGGCGAAAACCAGATCCGCTCGCGCTTCCGATTCAGGTTCTCGCCGTCTTTCCGCTGCGAACCGTAGCCGCCGCGTGCTTTCCAGCCGACACAGGCCCAGGTATCCGGCATCTCGTGTTCGCCTTCATAGCCGCAGAGCGCGATCCGCATGGACGGATCGTCGCCGTGATACACGGCCCAATTGCGTACCGCCACCGCTACGTCTTCGCCGTCGCGCGAACCGTGCGAATACAGCCCGTCGCTGACATCCCCATACGGCGGGTCGAGCAGCACGCCCGTCAGGCCGATGCCCGTCGTGACGGCTGGCGTACAGACGCGCCGCCAATCCCCGCAGACCACGCGCACACGCCGGAGACGCTGGCTGAGAGAGGCGAGATAGGCGTGGATGCCGGAGGCGTGGATGCCGGTCCCAGGCGTGCTAATCGAGGGCGTCTGTCGCGGCAGGTCGCTTTCGGTGCCGCCGGTGCCTTCCGTGGACAGGCGCGGGAGCTTTCGGTGCAGTCCGGTGCCTTCCCCAAATCCGCTCGTGAGGTTGGGAATCTTCTCGGCGTTCGTCGCGCCACACCAGCCGGAGCCAATCCAGAGGCATTGACCCCAGACCCACCAGCCCGCAATCTTCGCGTCGTAGAAATCCGGGTCGGTTTTCATCCGTTCCCGAAACTCGGCCTGTTGCGTCAGCCACAGGTGCCGCGCATGCAGATCCGCCTCATTGACAGGCGCGTCGGCATAGCGCGCGACCGCATCCGCGTCGTGTTGCAGGGCACGCCAAAAGTTCGCCAGATAGCAGTCGAGGTCGTTAACGGTTTCCACTTTCTGAGCCGATGGCCGCGCGAGTAACACGGCTAGCGAGCCCGCGAACGGCTCGACATAATTCGGCACATCCCCGAAGCGCGCCCAAATCAGATCGGCGGCGCGAGACTTGCCCCCGAACCACGGAAACGGGGCACGGAGGTCCGCCGCCATCGTCTCGTCCGAATGCACGCCCACGGTTTCAGTCAATCTCGGCACCTTCCGATACAGCCCCACGTCAGTCGCCAGCCTCGGAAGCTGCCGTGACGGGTATGGTCTGTCTGTCTGTCTGTCTGTCTGTCTGTCTGTCTAGTCATCAGGGTTCAGCATGGCGCGGGGCGCGCCCCGCCCCTCATCGAAATTAGGGCCATATCTGTTTTCCGTTGACGCTGATGCTGCCACCGCTATTGATCCATTCGACGCAGCGTTGCGCGCACGTCGCATCACAGAACGGTTCACTCCCGAACACCAGCGCACCGCAGTCGAGACAGTGCCCGCTCGGTTCCGGCCCGCTATACGGTTCGTAGTCCCCCATGCCGTTGGACCGGAACTGCTCGACGGTCGGATCGACGATCTCGCCATCCGGCGTCACCAGCCACCAGTGCGGACGTCGCCCTTCTAATGGGCAGACGTAGTACCCGCGCACGCGTCGGAGTTCAGGAAACGCCTGAGCCATCTGTTGAGTCACGGCCGCACACTGGCCACGCGGGTCGGTCGGTTGATGGGCCGCGATCCAGGTCTGGTAGTCAGGCATCGCCCCTCCGCCTCATCGGCCGAGTGAATAGCATCAAGCCGCACCGATCCGAATCTGTGGCCGTAGCGACATCAGTTCAGCATCCGACCCGTGAGGCGTATAGCAATACTTCCACTCGCTTGAGTCGAACACCGCAACGGCTCGCTTGCCCTTCCACAGCCAGAGGCGGCTGTATTCAATACTTGCGTGCGTGGCGTCGCAGTTATGGATGACCTTCTCGGTCACGACAATAATCATCAGCGCCTCACTTGGTCGTACTCGCTCACCGGCTCCGGCTCGCGCTCGTTGATCAGCTCGCCGTGCGCGTCGTATGTCCAGCCCTGCTCAGCGCACTGTGGGCAGACGTCTGCGCCGTGATACCCCGTCGCATCGTCGCGCCGATCTTCTGCGCCGCAGCGTGGACAACTCATCGAGCCAGCCTCATTTCTTCCTGAGCCGAGCGAATCAGATATTTCAAGCTGCGCGTCAGTTCCAGCACCAGTTCTTTGGTGTCGCGCGCTTCCCGCTTCCGCGCGTATTCCTCTGTGGTCTCGGCCCGGATACGAGCCCGATTGGCCTTCTCGTTCTGTTCCAGTTCACGCAACAGCACGGCCGCGTATGCGCTGTCGGCACCGCGAATTTCCTCGTTTGTGTTGCCGATCAAGGCTGAGAGTCGGATGAGCAGCTCCGTCGCGCGTGTCGGCGGAAGATCCCCCGTGAGCATCTCCTGCTGCATCGCCTTGACCATTTCCCTGACACTGCTCATGGCGGTCAGAAGGTCTCGCTGGCCTTGTTCGCCAGTTCGGATCGGAGAATCTCGGCGTCGAGATCCGCGTCGCTCTGCGGCTTCGGCACGCGCGTAATAGCCTTGACGTATGCCTTCCCTGATGCGCCGACCTTCATCTCGAGCCGCACGGGATCGTGCGCTTGGCAGACTTCCGCAGCCAGCGAGACGAGCCGGTCGTCATACAGGGCCAGCCCGTCATTCCCGTGCAACGACACCGGCTGCCCGGAGTGATGCAGGAAGCCTTTCGCTTTCCCAAAGCCGCCTTCGACTTTCGTGACGAAGACGGTGCCGGGCGGAAGATCAACGCGAGACGCTTCGTGATCGGACGGCGCCTCCGGCTCGTGTTGGGCCGTTCGGGTACTGGGCTGTTCCCCTGTGCCCCCGATCACCTTGCCGTCCCCTTGGGGAGCTTCGATGACCATCCGAGGCATCGTCTCGGCCTGGTCCATTTCTTCCTTCGCGTAGAGGCCCGCAAGCTGACGCGGGAAGCCTTTCCGCAGGGCGAGGGCTTCGGCACACTTCGCCAGCATCGTGTGCGGCATCCGCTTCCACATAAAATCGTTCTGCTCGGGCTTGTATTCGCTCCACCGGGCCGTCGCCGTGAAGGGGCATCGCTGGCCTTGCACAAACCTCCAGACCGTGACGCTCGCAGCCTCGACGTGGTGCATGTCGTCATCGCGCGCGAACACGGCATCGTCGCTCCCGGCGTATTCCCCGGTATCAGCCGCGCGCGTTCGCATGAAGTCAATCGACGTGATCGGGGTGTATTTCCCGCTGCGCTTCGTGAAATGGATCAACTTGTCGAGGGGATGCACGCCCTGACGCTGGCAGTCGTAGAGATACAGCTTCAACTCATCGACCGTCGCGCCCGTCGCTACCGTGCGCTTGACGAGTTCTAGCTGCTCAGCCGTCACGACCGGCGCGGCGTCCGGCTCTTTCGTAAAGGGCTTCCACGCTTCTGGGAGTGTGTTCATGGATTCACCTTGTCAGCCCGCTCGAGCGCGGCCGACGAAATCGCTTGCAGCGCGAGGATCAACCGCTCGATCCGATCATGCAACAGCAGGCACGCCGTCACCGTCTGCGCCTCAAGAATCGCCCCGAGAAAATCCGCCCCGGCTCGCTCAACATCCTTCACCGCCAAGTCAATCGGGTCATGCTGCTGGCGCTCGGCCAGTGGGGTGCGCGGCTGCAGCACAAGAATCTCAGCCATCTACTTCGTCCTCCGCAGCAGGGGCACCACGCGCCGATCTACATGGATTCGATCCGATGTTCGGCCAGCCGCTTGCGGTTTCCCTGCCTGAGCCGCCAGCGTGAGCGCGTCCGATCGATCACGCGGCGCCATCAGCCACACCCAATCGGCAAACAACCCGAGCGCCAAGCCCAGCCCCCAGATCACCGCCCACGATCCCGACACCGCCTGCCAACTCAGCACGCCACACACCCCGATGGCGACGTTCAGCAGCAGCACGAGCAGCAGGGGTTTCATGGCGTCACCGCGTCGACAGGAACGATGACATGCGCCTTCGCGGAGGCGTCTAAGGTAGCCGAGCCCCAGACATTGGAAATCCGCGCCAAGCCCCCGACATTGGAAATCCGCGCCAAGCCCCCGACATTGGAAATCTGCGCCGAGTCCCCGACATTGGAAATCTGCGCCGAGCCCCTGACACCGGAAATCTGCGCCGAGCCCCTGACACCGGAAATCTGCGCCGAGTCCCCGACATTGGAAATCTGCGCCGAGTCCCCGACATTGGAAATCCGCGCCAAGCCCCCGACATTGGAAATCTGCGCCGAGTCCCCGACATTGGAAATCTGCGCC
>Ga0208957_1001838_pt1 | contig 10141 bp, 9 predicted proteins | sample RifOxyA1_FD_184029 | JGI IMG/M metagenome (GOLD analysis project Ga0208957, IMG submission 184029) | Groundwater microbial communities from Rifle, Colorado - Rifle Oxygen_injection A1 (SPAdes) | ecosystem: Environmental > Aquatic > Deep subsurface > Groundwater | place: Rifle, Colorado, United... | reverse complement strand
TTATTAAAATTAATTTTCTCATTATCTTTGATGACAATAAATCTGCCGATAGGAATCCCGGCATCCCGGAAAAGCCGTTTCATCACATCTTTATCCATTCCAACTGCCGACCCAAGTACGCTCGGACCCACAAACGGCACTCCGGCAAGTTTCAAAAGCCCTTGCATACTGCCGTCTTCGCCAAACGGTCCGTGCATGACCGGGAAAACAACGTCAAAATTTTTAATGGAATCAAATTTAAATTTTCCGTTCCGGTTGATTTTAACGAGAACCACCTGATATTTTTTCTTATCAAGGGCATTTATAACATTTCGAGCCGATTGCAGCGATACATCATGTTCCGCCGATTTACCTCCGAACAGCACGCCGATTTTGATTTTCTTCCTAGTCATGACATCCTAGTATACCCCAATTATTTCAAAATCGCACTTGATAAATCCTTGGGGATGTTGGTTAAATTTTTATACCCTTTTCGGGCAATCAAGACCATATCCTCTATCCGCACCCCGCCCCAATCCTTAAAGTAAAGCCCCGGTTCCACGGTCATTACCGAGCCGACCGGTAGAATATCCTCACTTTTCGGCTTGAAGTTTGGCCATTCGTGGATAACGGTGCCAACCCCGTGGCCCAGGCCGTGCTTAAAGTTATTTTTGTATTTTTTAGCCAGAAATTTCCGCGCGCTTGCGTCAATAACTCCGGCGCGGCGCTCGCCTTTTTTAATCAAGGATAAAACACGGTTCTGGGCTTCCAGCACCGCCAAATAAATTTTTTTCTGTTTTAAAGAGGGTTCACCCCAGAAATATGTCCGGGTCATATCGGAACAATAATGGCTAACCGCGCAGCCGAAGTCAAACATGACCATATCCCCTTTTTTCAATTTGGTTTTGCCGGGAATGTGGTGGATATTTGCGGAATTCTTACCGAACGCCACAATCGGAGGAAAAGACAGCACCGGGGCGCCTTCTTTAATGAAACTTTTTTTAATCAGGTTGGCTGTCTCAATTTCGCTTACTCCCGTCTTTAAATTCGCCAAAACGCGCCCCAGTACCTTTTCACTGATTCTTTGCGCCCTGATTATATTTGCCAGTTCTTTTTTATTTTTTACCGCCCGGATTTCGTGGATGAATGTAGTTTTCATAGATTTACTGTTTTCCCCTATGTCTGACATAGGGGAACTAAAGGAGTTTTATTACATCATGATAAGTAATGACGAGCATCAGGAATATCAGAAGCCCGAAGCCGACCATGTTGGCGGTATTGGCGACTTTCGGATTAATACGCGAGCCCTTTATTTTTTCAATCAGCAGGAAAAAAAGCCGCCCGCCGTCCAGCGCCGGAAACGGCAGCAGGTTTATGATTGCAAGATTTATGGAAATAAGCGCGGTAAAAGAAAGTAAATAAACAAAACCGAATTCGTAAGCGTCGCCGACAATACTTACTATGCCTACGGGTCCGGAAACCGAAGTAAAACTGCCTTTTCCGCTTATATTGTCGGCTATAAGCGTATAAAACCCCACGGCAGTGCCTTTAGTTATAGACCAGTTCAATTTCATTCCTTCCCACAGAGCCGTAAAAAAAGGCAATTTAGCCGTTCCTATTTGATCCATAGATATGCCTATTTCGGGCTTGCCGTCTGTGGCGCTTGCAACTGGAGTTATTTTTACGATATCAACTTCCTTATTCTTACCACGCGCATATCCGATATTTATTTCTTTATTTCCATGGGAAAGAATAAAAGATTTTAAAGTACTTGGATTAATATCGGTGACGGAATTGTCATTGCCTGTCAAAAATACAATTTTATCGCCAACTTGTAGGCCGGCGTTTTCCGCGGGAGATTGGGGTACTACGGAAATAACGACCAAATTTACATCTTGAAGTTTATAACCGGCTACCTCGTTGCCAACCGAAGTCGGAAGTCCGGACATAAAACCGAAAGAAAATAATAGCCAGGCCAGCAAAAAATTAGCAAAAACCCCGGCGAAAAGCACCAGTGCCTGTTTCCATTTTGCCTTGCTTGCAAAACTTCGCGAATATTCTCCTTTTGAAGTCGAATCTTTTTCCAAAAATCCTACCTCTACAAAATCGGCCTCGTTAAAATTCTCTCCAAAAATTTTCACAAAACCGCCCAAAGGCAACAAGTTCAAGCTGTATTCAGTTTCTCCTTTTTTAAAACCAAATAATTTGGGTGGAAAACCGAAGCCAAATTCGTCAACCCTGATTCCGAATCTTTTGGCGGTAAAAAAATGCCCAAACTCGTGGACCAAGACCAATACCAATAAAATAATAATAAAAATCAAAATACTCATATAAATACTTTATCCCATTATTTCGCGCTCTTTTTTCTTAAAAATTGCCTCTAGGTTGTTGTTAGTTTCATTGATAATTTTCTGCAATTCTTCTTTGGCCCTAAATCTTTCGTCTTCAGTCATTTTTCCTTCTTTTTCTCTTATTTCTATGTCTTCCCATACGCTTTCGCGTTCTCGGCGGACGGTAATTCGGCTTTCTTCCAGTTTTTCTTTCAGAACTTTAACCAAAGCCTGCCTTGTTTCAGTGGTTAATTGAGGGAAAATAACTCTTATACCCATATCGTCGGTCGCGACAGATAAACCCAAATTTGCTCCGACGACGGCTTTTTCGATGTTTTTTATCTGGTTTTTATCCCAGGGCGCAATGCGGAGCGTCTTCGGATCTTCAATAGATATGGAAGCCGCATTCTTGAGCGGAACATATGAGCCATAGGATTCCACCGTTACGCCGTCCAGTATCATCGGCGATGCTCTCCCGATATTGAGCTGATTATATTCCTTACCTAAAAATTCTTCTTTTTTTTTAAGTTCGGTTTTAAAATTGGAAAAATTGTATTGCATACGTTTATTATAGCAGAAATTAAAAAATAGGAATAATCAACGCCACGGATTCCATTAAATTTTTAGCCGAACTGCCAGGCATACGGAGAAATTCACGAACTTTAAGGAAATGTTGAAACATGTCAAGGGGCACCCTTGATATGTTCTTGTCAAGGGGCACCCTTGACAACACTGACTCGAGCGCGTTCAAAAATTTTAAGGCCTTGGAGCGGGTAGAGTCCAAAGCGACAATTTCATTCTCTTCTTCGTCTTCCTCTTCTTCCGGCTCCGCTAACAACCCCTTTATATAATCAATCCGGCTTCGGAGCGACATCTTGATGAATTTTTCCGCTTCTTCCACCTCTTCCCCCATCCCCGGGACGGAAGAAATCAGGTAAAATCGAGAGACGAGAGTTTTTAAAAGAGCGTTGGTATCCGGCACCACCAAGAAGAAGTGTGTGTTTTCTATCGGTTCCTCAAACATCTTAAGTAAGCTGTTCTGCGCTTCCAGCAGAAAACTATTGGCGGAAATAATAAATATTTTTTTGCCTGCCTGCGCAGACAGGGCGGAAGAAAAACTTTTCTGGCTTCCATATGATTTTAGATTCCGCGCATCTTCGATTTTAAAAGAATCCAAGCTTATGTGAATAAAATCCGAATTGCCGGTAGTTTTTATGCCTATACTTTTCAAAAATTCCGTAATTTCGGGCACAATTACATCTCGCGCACCCTCTATCAGATAGGCGTGATGTAAATTGTTTTTATCTAAGTATTTTGAAAGCATATTACTTCTTGCTTAAAACCGTCTTTTTATAAATATCCAGGTGCTCCAAGGCGATACCTGTGCCTTTAACTACGCAAAAAAGAGGATCTTCCGCCAGAGTCGCTTTGACTCCGGTTTTTCGGTAAACCAGGTCGGTTAGATTGCGGAGCTGGGACGAGCCGCCGGTCATAATAATTCCATGATCGATAATATCGGAAGCAAGCTCAGGAGGGGTCTCCTGAAGAACATCTTTTATCGCTTTTATAATTTGTCGCAATTCCGAATCGATAGCTTTGACTATTTCATTGGTACCGACTTGGGCGCTCCTGGGCAGTCCCTGAATAAAGTCCCGCCCCTTGATGGTCACCCGAAGCTCTTCCTCAAGCGGCACCGCCGCGCCAATTTTGATTTTTACCTCCTCTGCGGTCCGATCTCCGATTGCCAGATTAAAAGTTTTCTTGATGTAGTCCGCAATAGCGGCGTCAATTTTATTTCCGGCGCATTTTACCGAAGTGGAAGACACGATTCCGCCGAGCGAGATTACCGCCACATCTGTTGTGCCTCCTCCCACATCAACAACCATATGCCCTTTGGACTCATAAATCGGGATACCTGCCCCGATAGCCGCCAAAATAGGCTCTTTAACCACATACGCGTTCTTGGCGCCGGCGCGAATAGCCGCTTCCACAACGGCCCGCCTTTCGGTGGAGGTAACACCCGCCGGCACCGAAACCATCACATCCGGCTTGAATAAGTTAAATTTACCCATCGCTTTGCCTATAAAATAACGCAGCATCGCTTCGGTTACGCGGTAATCGGCAATTACCCCGTCTTTCATCGGACAGTAAGTAATTATGGAACTTGGAGTTTTTCCGATCATATCTTTCGCTTCAAAGCCGATAGCCAAAATTTTGTTGTCCTGTTCGGAGACCGCCACCACCGAGGGCTCGTTTAAAACTACTCCTTTACCGGGTAAAAATACCAGGGTATTAGCCGTGCCCAAGTCAATACCAAGTTTTTTGGAAAAAATACCCATACGGAAATAATATACCCCGACACCTATTTAAAATCAAGGAAATAGGTGTGGGGGTATAGCATATTTATGTTAAAATCAAAGCATGAAAATTGCCACGGTAATTCCGCTTAAAAAGGGAACATGGAAAGAAAATCTGACTTATTTTACGGCGCAGGATGTTGTAAGCGGAAGCATTGTGACAATACCCTTACGCAATAAAAAAATCCTGGGATTGGTGATGTCAGTAGAGAATGCGGCAACAGCCAAATCCAATATCAAGAGTATGTCGTTCAACTTGAAAAAAATTAGCGAAGTAAAAGAGCGCTCAATCTTTTTAAAAGAATATTTTGATTCGGCGATTGAAACCAGCCGGTATTATGCGGGAAATAAAAACAACGCAATTACTGTTTTGATTCCGGCTATCATGCGCGAAAATTACGATACAATAGCAAAATTCGCGTCCCAGGCGGAAATGCTGCCTTCCGGAAAAAGCAAACTAAAATCCGAGAAATTAATTCTGCAAGCGCCTGTTCTAGACCGCATTTCTTTCTATAAAACTTTGATTCGCGGGTCTTTCGCGGAAAAAAAATCGGTATTTATCGTTTTACCAACCGAATATGACATAAGAATCTTCGAAACATCTTTATCCAGGGGCATTGAGCTGTTTACCTTCACGCTTTTCGGAGACACAAAAAAAATCATCAAAAAAATCGAGCAGATAATGACCCTTGCCCATCCGGTTTTAATTATCGGCACCGCGTCTTTTTTGTCCGTACCGCGGCCTGACATCAAGACTATTGTGTTGGAACACGAAAGTTCGAACGCATACAAATTGATTGCCAAGCCTCATTTTGATTTAAGATTTTTTACGGAACTTTTTGCCGTTAAGATTAACGCTAAGTTTATATTGGGTGATACTCTACTCCGCTATGAAACCATCGCGAGAAAAGAGACCGACGGCTTGATGCCCGTACATCCCCTGCAATTTAGAATTAATTTCCAGGGAAAAATAGAAATTCTGAATCCTTCTCCAAAAAATCCATCCGGAAATGAACTTGTTTCTATTTCTAAAAAGAAGTTCAAAGTCCTGATGAACGAAAGTGAAAAAGAAATAAAAAACGCGGTTGCTAAAAAGAAAAATGTCTTTATTTTTACGCTTAGAAAAGGCCTCGCCACCATGACCGTCTGTCGCGATTGCGGTGAAACAATGAGTTGTGAAAAATGCGGAGCGCCCTTGGTGCTTTACAGTTCATATAAAGACAAAAAAAGAATGTTTGTCTGCAACCGGTGTGAAAAAGAATCGGAAGGAGACCAATTCTGCGTAAAGTGCGGGAGCTGGAATCTTGTGCCTTTAGGTATTGGCACAGATACGGTATACGAGCATGTTAAAGAAATTTTTTCAAAGGAAAAAGTTAAAATTTTTAAACTAGACAAAGAATCCGCGAAATCAAAAAAGGGCGCAGGAACGATTATAAAAGAATTTTCCGTCCAAGGCGGATCCGCCTCCGGCGGAGAAGATACCGGTAAAATCCTCGTTGGTACCGAAATGGTGTTTTTTTATATGAAAAAGAAAACTCCTCTTTCTGTCATCGCTTCGTTCGACTCTTTGTGGAGCCTGCCGAATTTTAAAATGGGGGAGAAAATCATTCAAATTATGCTTTCAATAATCGGGAATACGACAGAGAAATTGATTATCCAAACTAAAAACGAAAACGATAGGGCAATTATGGCAATTAAAATGGAAAATTTATTGTCATTCGTGAGGGAAGAACTGGAAGACAGGAAAAAACTCGACTATCCGCCATTTAAGCGCTTTATAAAAATCAGCCACTTGGGCGACAAGGAACAAACATCAAAAGCGAGAAAATTGCTCAAAGAAATTTTTAAAGAATATTCTCCGGAAATTTTCAGCGGATTTGTGAAACAGTTTAAAGGCAAATATGTAACCAACGCGCTGATTAAAATCGACCCGAATAAATGGTCCTTGCCGGAAATTTCCACCGGCTCGTCTTTGGATGAAAATCTGCTGGCCAAACTTGCCTCTCTGCCGTCGAATTTTGACGTATTCGTGGATCCGGAGGATTTGTTGTAATACTTGACATATTTCTCTTGTAAGGTTAACTTAAAAAAGAAAGGGGGGCTTTCACATGGCAAAAAAGCCCTCTCGGCCCCGAAAGGGGCCAAGAGTAGTTATTGTCCGCCATCCAGATGAGATGGTGGACAAATGACCGCAAGAACGCGCGGAGAACATCCCGTCGCGTCCTTCGCGGATTTTTTTATTTTAGGCAAAAATTATTGTTATCAATATTGACGGCCGTCTAAAAGTGATAACATCTACGCAACAATTACCGTAAACTCTCCTCTTTGCTTTTCTTTATTTTTATTCAGATATTCTAAAATTTCCGCCGGCGTTCCCGTTTTAAATTCTTCATAAATTTTTGTCAGTTCCCGGGCAACACAAACCTTTTTATCGGGGCAAAATTTTACCAACGATTCCAGCGTCTTTAAAATTCGGTGCGGGGACTCATAAAAGACCATTGTCCTTTCCGAGATAGCAATTTCCTTAAATAATGTCTCCCTCCCTTTTTTGTGCGGTAAAAATCCGAGAAAGGTAAACTCATGAGTCGGCAAGCCAGAAGCTGAAAGCGCGGCAATGATCGCTGAAGGTCCTGGTATGGGTATAACATCTACGCTATCGCTGAGATATTCTTTTATTTTAGAAACAAGCAGGGCTCCGGGGTCCGAGATTCCCGGAGTGCCGGCGTCCGACACCAAAGCCAGGTTTTTTCCCTCTTCCAGCAATTCAAAAATCTTATCGGTTTTAGAGAGCTTGCTCTGGGCGTGATAGCTCATTGTCGGTTTAACAATTCCGTATTTATCCAGGATTTTTTTTGTTTCCCGTGTGTCCTCGCATAATATCAAATCCACGTCTTTAAGCGTTTCTATAGCCCGGAGCGTAATATCTCCCAAATTCCCTATCGGCGTCGCAACCACATAAAATTTAGACATATTTTTATACTGAGCCAGTCGAATGTATTATTTTCTATACTTTCTCGTCCTCCATTTGTCGGCAATTTTGACCCTGGTGAGCGAGCGTTCAAGCTCGGCTTCAAAATGTTCAAAATCAACAAGTTCTTTGTCTTCCATTTTTTTTCTTAGTTCTTCCGCCCGAGCTTTCGCCAACTCAATCTTTTCCTCGGAAAGTTCGGCGATATGCTCGGCAAAATCGGCCAGGACGGCCACCTCCGTCTCCCCTTTTTCATTCTGTTTTATCTCTACGAATCCACCCACCACGGCCATTGGAATCTGTTCGCCATTGGCAAATGCCACCACGTCTCCGGAAGCAAGCCCGGTAATCAGGGGAATGTGGTCGGGCAATACGGTAATTTCACCTAAGGTTGTCGGTAAACTGACCTGGTCAACTACTTCTTCCAGAACCAGGCGCTCCGGCGTGACTATCTTAAGTTTTAATTGCTTGGTGCTCATTTTTAATTCCTGCCCATCCGAAGCTTTAGCGTAGGAGGGTTAATTGTTTACCTTTTCCGCCGACGCCAAGGCTTTGGCGGACTTCGGCGCTACATCGCGCCTCGCATATAAAAATCATTCTCCGGCTTGTCGTCGTGTTTGCCATTCAGTATTTCTTTAAATGAGCGGATGGTCTCGGCAAGCGGCACATACTGCCCTTTGGTTCCGGTAAACTGCTCCGCCACGAAAAACGGCTGGGACAGGAATTTCTGGATTTTGCGGGCGCGGGCCACCAGTTCTTTATCGGCTTCGGAAAGCTCTTCCATACCCAAGATGGCAATGATGTCCTGCAGGTCTTTGTAGCGCTGTAGTACCCGCTGCACTTCCCGGGCAACTACATAATGCTCCTGGCCGACAATATTTGGATCCAAGATGGTTGAAGAAGAATCCAGCGGGTCTACGGCCGGATAAATTCCGATTTCCGAAAGCGAACGGTTTAAAACCACGGTTGAGTCCAGATGGGCAAAGGTCGTTGCCGGCGCCGGATCGGTCAGGTCGTCGGCCGGCACATAAACCGCCTGGACGGAAGTTACCGAACCCTTATCCGTTGAAGTAATGCGCTCCTGCAAGATTCCCATTTCCGTGCTTAAAGTTGGCTGGTAACCCACCGCTGAAGGGATACGTCCGAGCAAGGCGGACACTTCGGAACCGGCCTGAGTAAAGCGGAAAATGTTGTCAATAAACAGCAGCACATCTTTACCTTCATAATCGCGGAAATACTCAGCCATCGTCAAACCTGTTAAAGCAACTCGCTGGCGTGCTCCAGGAGGTTCATTCATTTGACCGAAAACCATCGCGGTTTTAGGCAAAACGCCAGCATCCTTCATTTCATGATACAGGTCATTTCCTTCACGAGTCCGCTCACCTACGCCGGCAAACACAGAAATTCCGTCATGCTCCTGCGCGATGTTGTTAATTAATTCTTGAATCAATACCGTTTTACCAACCCCGGCACCGCCGAACAAACCAATTTTTCCGCCTTTTGCGTATGGAGCCAGCAGATCGATAACCTTAATCCCTGTTTCCAGCATTTCCGGCGATACTGTCAGTTCGTCAAAAGCCGGAGCACTGCGGTGAATTGGATTTTTCATTTCAGATTCAGCAGGACCTTCATTATCAATCGGTTCGCCTAACACGTTAAATACGCGGCCTAATGTCGCGCTTCCTACTGGAATCGTGATCGGAGCACCCGTATCGACTGCTTCCGTTCCGCGAACTAGACCGTCTGTCGATGACATCGCAACACAGCGAGCCACGTTATCGCCCAAATGAACGGCAACTTCAGCCGTCAAGTGAATATTAGGCTGACCAGGCGCACTAGATGGCGAATCAATTTTTATCGCGTTAAAGATTCCAGGAAGCTGTCCACGTTCAAATCGAATATCGATAACCGGTCCGGTAATCTGTACTACACGTCCCTTGTTCATTTTTTTCCCTCCTACAATTCCTTAAGTGAAACTTACTTACACCTGCGCATTTGCTCCTGCAACGATCTCAGTGATCTCCTGAGTGATCGCCGCTTGACGGGCACGGTTATATGTCAAGGTCAGTTGAGAAATGATATCGCTGGCGTTATTCGTTGCATTGCCCATTGCCGTCATACGCGCCCCAAACTCGCTCGCTTTACTTTCAAGTACGGCCGAATAGATTAAAGTTTCGATATATTTGGGAAGCAAAATATCAAGCACTTTTTCTGGACTTGGCTCGTATTCATAGCTTGTGGACGGGCCGCCTTCCTTTTTCATCTCTTGCAATGGAAGCAGCTTTTTCTCCACGGGAACCTGTTGAATCGCGTTGATGAATTGGTTGAACACCAAATACAGTTCATCGCATTCGCCTTTTTCAAAATAGCTAACAGCCATTCTGGCCAAATCGCGGATATCCGCAAACGCCGGATTATCATGTAGTCCTATAACCTCTTCGGCGACTGGCATATTGAGCCTTTTGAAATAATCTCTACCCTTGCGGCCGATAACGAAGATGATATAT
>Ga0208957_1001836_pt1 | contig 10145 bp, 17 predicted proteins | sample RifOxyA1_FD_184029 | JGI IMG/M metagenome (GOLD analysis project Ga0208957, IMG submission 184029) | Groundwater microbial communities from Rifle, Colorado - Rifle Oxygen_injection A1 (SPAdes) | ecosystem: Environmental > Aquatic > Deep subsurface > Groundwater | place: Rifle, Colorado, United... | reverse complement strand
TTAGCCTCCACTCTTATTGTACTTTTGCCAGTAGTCACTACTGTGGCCTTCTCCAGAACATCAGCCGTGACCCCCAGTCGTACCAGTCTGCCCCTAACCAGGGTTTTCCTCTCACTCCCCTTCACCCACGTCACTTTCGCTCCACCCATCTCCCATACAGTAGGCTGAGTGACAGTGTGGGCATTGAGGCGATCTGAAAGCTGTTGGCGTAGGGCTTCATTCTTATCTTCCAATTCAGCTATAGTCTTCTTGTTGAATAGATATTCGGCGGCAATGTTGGGCAACTCAGCCATTCTTCCTCCGCTCATACTCGGCTTCAATAGCGTCATGGACAGCAAACGCTATTTCAGACACTTCTATCGGTTTAAGTCCCCTACCCGTACATGAGGCAGCAATCACTGCCACTCTCCCCAGCACCTGTGCCTTCTTTGCTTCTGCCTCCGCAGCATCTATCTTAGCATCTGACTCCGCCAGCATCCTCTTGATATAGTCAACAGCGCTCTCTTGCTTACTGCCCCCAAGTGCCTCTACATCTTCAGCAGTCAACTGCCCAACACCTTCATCCCCTTTAGCCATTGGCATCTCCCTTATACCTATCGTCAGTTCCCCGTCCTGTAATCTCATACCACAGTAGGCTAAGAATATGGAAACCCGCATGAGCTAGATGTGACTGCCCGCTTTCACGGTCGCAGTTCTCTCCCTCCCACCATGCCGCCAGGTGGCGCATAAGAGCGGCATAACTCAAGCTCCATGCATATCCCTTCTGCCAGTTACGGGCAGAGTATTTGGTCGCACCATAATGGTATATACGACTGATAGCTGCTACCGACTGCCACGGGATAAGGTCGAAGCGTTCAGCTTTGCTGCCCTTCTGGCCACCCGTCACTGGATCAGTGACTCGTACCTCGTTAATCATGTTTTTAGTAACTTCATTCGAAATAACCATTGGTCCATCATAAAAACGGTGGGTTAGCCGTGATCGTTTTCCAATGTGACACCCACACTTTTTATCCTGACAACTTACTTCTCCCTCCAGTCCAATGCCACTGCTCCGCTCACCAATGGCGCAACCAACCTCATCCCACATACTGTCCTCTCCAGTTTGAACCCCTTCATCGCCGATCTTGCTGTGCTCCACACCGCCACCTCTGCCCATAACCGATTTGTAACGAAGTTAATACTCCATATCTTGCGAGAGAGTTTGATTGAGAGGAGGCTGTGGAGAGAGAGAGTCATAGCCACCAATCAGATGATTCACCATCTCCTTCACCGCCCATATCGTAGCTCGTCGGTGGCCAATCAGGTGATGCCCACACTGATAATGGCCAACCCTCACCGTCTGGATACACATAAAACTTGGGTTGCTCGTCACCAGTTATCTCCAATGTTCTCCCTTCTCGGCTGGATGCTTGCCGGCTTCCTGCTTCACCCACTCTCTCATCGCATGCCGAGCCAGCTTATGGTCATACTCCCACCAGTGCAGTAGACGGGTCCACCAGTCCCTCACTTAGTCTTCTCCTTCTCCATCTGCTCCGCGATACGCTTTAGCAATGCTGCCGCCCCATCAGGCCGATAGTGATTACGAATGAAGCCGTTCCAAATAGGGTTATCGTTGATACCTATTGACACTGTGTAGTCCCCCACATCTTGGGGACTGGTGAAGATGTTTATAGCGCGGAGCCAAAGCATCAGACTGCCCTCGTAATAGTTGTCCCGCTGCTGGACTTAGTATCCCGACTCCAAGTCCCACAATCCTTACACTGATATCGCTGATACACTCTTGTCTTACTCCTCGACATCCCTCTCTTCTCTAGATTCTTAGAAGCGCATGAAGGATTGGAGCAACACTGCGTCCCGTTATACACTCCTGCATTAGGCTGCGGGAGCCAGGGGGCCAAGATTCCATATAGTTCCTCAAGCAGCCTCACATCGATGGCGTTATACCTCTTCATCTTCTTCCACCACTTATCTTCCCCATCCATACACCCCTGCCACATTCGGAAGCCTTCGTGGTCTAGCTTCTTCCCAATGTCCAGTTGACGACATAGCCAATCGAGGCGATTGGAAGAGAACTTGGCAACAGTTACCAAATCACTTTTCGTGTCTATCACCTTGTATGGTGGAGGCGGCAGCATTCCGTGAGCAATGAAGCGGGCATTAAGCTTACGCACATCGAAGTCGCGGCCATTGTGAGCCACTACAATATCGGCCTGAGACAGCAGCTTATGCACATCCTTCAGTAGCGCTCGCTCAGTGTCTGCCCCACTCTTATATCCCTTATAGTCGTCCAACCCTTTGACAGTCACTCCTTGCTGACCCATCCACTTCGCGGCATAACTAAGTACGTACCAGTGTTCTTTAACTGCTATAGCATTACTCTGGTACACTCCCCATGTCCACACAACATCTGGAGCTGTCTCAATGTCTAGGAATAGTGTTGCGGGTTTGACTGTTTTCATCGTTTCGCCTTTCGGTTAGCGTGATACATGCGACCATACCCCTCTCGTCCTGTTGCCGCAGTCCAGTACCAACAGTCAGTCACTTCAGTTGTCCCCAACTATCACCCACTACCCAAGTTGTCTTCAACTCTACGCCCCTATACTTCTCATAGAGTAGAGCCGCGACGGTAGCCGCACACTCTTCAGCCTCATCCTCGGGAGCCTCGCACACCAGCTCATCATAGATCATCAGCAGGGGATAAACCTTGGTAAACCCATTGACCCTAAGCATACCATGTTTAACCCTCTCTGTCGAGGTCCCTTGGACAAGATGGTTGAAGGCTTGTCTTTCTGCCTCTTCCCTCAACTTCTCTGCGGGCCACCCTCGACCCTCAAGGAAGAGAGCAGGTAGGAACCTGTCCCTACCGCCTTCTGTGTAGGCCCATCCATCAGCCTGTCTCGCCCTCGCCGCGGTCTGATTGACAAGCACCTTCACCCCTGGATAGGTATTGAACCAAAGGCGGATAAGATTTTCGCAGGCTTCCAAGTCATAGGTGGGGGAGGTATTGGTTCCACAGCCCGCCAGTACCAACTGCTCAAAGAGGCGCTGAGCCATCATACCGTAGAGGATGCCGAGCGTTAAGGTCTTAGCTACCTGACGGGAAGGAACCCCTAGGTCAGCCTTCACTCCATCATAAAGATCAGTACCGCTACTAAAGATGTGTAGTAGCTTAGAATCTTGGGAGAGGGCAGCGGTCATCCGTGGCTCAAGTTGGGAGAAGTCACAGGACAACATCCGATAGCCGGGGCGAGCAATGAAACAATCCCGCACCTTCCTCCCCATCTCCTCCCTACTAGGAAAGGCAAGCAGATTAGGATCCTCCATCGCCGGCCTTCCACTCTTTACCTTCGTCAGCCGCCACCGTGGATGAATAACTGAATCAGCGGTCTTACTTGCCATCTCTATGACAGGCAGGATGAAGGTGGTCTCTAGCTTCCTCAATCCGCGATACTCTACTACCGCCTTCAGCACCGGATGGTCATGGCCTGTCAGACTCCGCTCATCGGTAGCCAACCTCTTACGACTGCGAGTAGTCTTCCCTGTCAGCCCGACCCCTACCATCCAGTCCGCCACCTCATCCCCACTACTCGGGTTAATCTGGCGGCCGGCAATCGCGTCAATGACTGCGAGCTGCCCCGCCATCTGTGCTCGCACGTTGGCTAGCAGCTCTTCCAACTTAGGGATAGAGACTAGTAGGCCACGGGTGGACATCCGATGAAAGATTGGCCACGTAGCTAGGTCGAGTTGTTCGGTAGTCAGCAATCAGTCTTCCTCATTGTACTTTCGCTCACAGCGCTCACTGCATAGCCAAACCTCGTCCCCATTTGGCCTGAGGAAGAGGAAGATACCTTGCTTACCCACTCGACGGCGACAGACTATGCAACGAATCAAAATTAATACCCTCTTTTATTCCGCAGTTGCTTCTTCCAACTAGCCGCTTCAGTTTGCCAGTTGTCTCTATCTTTTTTAAGCCCCTCGATATAATGGCGAAAACATTTCAAACATTCAACATTATACATGTCTCTTGACCATCCATGATCTTCAGTCACTGAGCGGTCGTACCATGCTTGAACACCGTCGTGCGTTCCGTGGGTCAATACAATGCCTCCAGTGTCAGAATACCTTCTGCATCCTCTAGTGCAGCTATTGTCTTCCTATCCGCCGGCTTGAAAAGAATGTTCACATCTTCTGGCCCCACTTCCTTATCCAGCAGGTTCAGTATCTCCCTCACTGGATCGCTGCCCATCGCAGCTTGAATGACCCGCATGTTAGTAGGTACTTTATCTCCAAAGGTTAGCATCGCATGAGTGCCCTTAGACCTACTCTTCCATATCTGAATATGCTTGATGGGCCAATGGCTATCTACTAATGGCAGCCTGTCAATAAATTGCCACAACTGTTGCACAGTGTCCAAGTCTAGCAACGCTTGATTCGGTTCAGCCTTGAGTATGAAGGTTCCATTAGGGGCGTATGGTCGAGAGGATCGCCACGGTCCATAGGGAATATCCATCTCGAAGGCAGTAGTCTTTCCAGTAGCTTGAGAGTTGGCAATAAAACGCGGCATCATCCAAGTACCTCTAGTACCTTCAGTGTCATATACGGGTCCAGTGTGGCATACTCCACAACTTCCTCTTGCGGCACAAAGCGCAAGGTAGGCGGATTACTCCCGCCCATCTCCCCATCCCACCAACCCATCCGCGTAGCTAGCAGCTTAGGATTCTCAAGCGCTCGCTTCAGTGTCTTAGCCTCGTCAGTGATAGTGATTGCAGGCTTCTTCAATAGCTGCCCCTTCTTACCATAGCGAGGAGTGGAAGTTATGCCCGCATCTACAATAGCTTTAGCATCTAGTTGCACTGCTTGAAAGTAGTAGGGCAGTGTAACCTCTTCCCATGTCTTCATCCTCAACCTGTAGTGACGGTAAGCCAGTCCCTTGAGTCCCCTCGGCTCAACTTGACGAAGGTAGGCTAACTCCATAGTATCCCTGTAGGGCACTAGCCACGGCTCCGTCACACCCATCTTCTCTATCACAGCCCAGTCCCACGGTGCATTATGGTAGATTGCCGTCGCGCCACTCGCTCGCAAACTCATCCAGAACTGCGGCACGTCCTTCGGCTTGACATAACTACGTGATCCACCAGTAGCCCAGGTAAGACAGATAGGATCGCGTGTAGTGCCCTCAGTATCAATCCCAATAAGTTTCTCACTACCCACCTCCACTCGATAGTCAGCTGCTGGAATCACCAGTGGACGGGGCATCTTCGGCTGCCTCAATGATGCTACCGCTGCCCCCGTATAAGCAAGCGCGTCCTCTCCACCGCCTCGAAGAGCAGCAGCAGGATGCCACGTAGGCACCACCACATAACCATCCGAATGCTTGAACCCAACCCCATTACATACCTCCATCTTAGTGAAGTCATCACCTAGCAACCCCCGCGCTGCTAACACTCCCACCGCTAACACTACTTCCGGTTTTACTTGTCGCAACTCGGCTTGCAGCGCTGCCGCGCAGATGCGGAAGTCCTCTTCATCCATCTTTTCATCAGAGGGCAAATCGATATCAAGAGGAAGCTTACACAAATTGGACACATAGACTTCCTCCCTACTTAGGTTTGCGAGTCGGCGCATCAAGGGCCAAATGAGTTTGCCCGACGGCCCCACAAATCCTCGACCTACTCTTATTTCTTCATTAACTGGTGCTTCACCCACCATCGCATACTTACAGGGTACTGGACCATCAGGGCGAACGTAACTATCCCAACCTATCATTCCCCAGTTAGCTACGCCCCGCATCATGTCAATCTCTCATGCAGATGCTTACTGCAATACTTATAGATAGGTGGTGCCCCACACTCGGCACATGGCATCACCGGCTGATGCTTCCTCACCACTGCTCTTCGTCGCTGAGTGGCAGGCCGCAGTACGAACGTGGGCCACTCAAGGGAACAGGTATTGTACTTGCCCGTAGTTCCAGTGCGTCGCCGCCTCTCAATCTCATAGCAGCGTCGGCATAGCCCCTTGGCAGACTGTGGGCGGCCGCAGCCACAAGCCGACTTAGCCTTCTGCTTCCGACCTCGTTGAGTGCAGCGGTCCATACTAGTCTTCAAGTCTTCCTTGAAGTTGATATGTAGGTACTTTGCGGTAAATACGCACGCGATTATTAAGGCGGCGCTTGTGTCGTCTTGCTTGTTCTCTGGTACGATGACTAGAGTAGTAGCGATAACCCATAGTGAACCAGGGCTTGCGCATCTCTGTATTTAGTTCTTTCAATGTCATTTCAAGCCTCTTGACACGAAGGGCAGACCAAGTCTCCCCCGCACTCCCCAAGGTAACCCAGTGGCCCCTGTCTCCCTACCTCACACCACTCATCATTGTGTTCCCAAGTGCCGCCGCATCGGTAGCAAAAATGGGAGTGGGCATCTTCAGTAGTCTCGGACCAGCCAGTATTACTATCCAAGCGTCACCTCATCTTCCTCTAGCATCAGCCAAAAACTATCTTGTATCTCTCGGGCCAGCAGCTCCCGCTGCCCATCAGTGAGTGCCACCTCACTATATTTATCGCACCTATTCATCCCGCGATTGATGGCAAACTCTAGTGCCCGCTCGATAACCTGATGAGGATTCACCTTTACCTTTATCACTTAAGTCCTTTCAGTAGACCGTCGATACCCCTGGTCCTCATACTCTCCCTCCCCCAGTAGTAGATGACCGCGCCCAGCATGAAACCGACAGCGAACCAGCCTCTGCTTACCATCGCCTGCCGCTTCAAATCTCATCCATCTCCCACCGCCGATACTCGTAGATACGAAATTTATCATCGGCATTGTGGCTAGACCACCAGTTTTTCTGTCGTCGTGCTTCTTCCCGAGTGAGACCTACACTGACAGTCGGTTCCCACCTACCCCTATTCTCGTTGAGTATTTCAACTACCCAAATTTTATCCATTTAACACTCCCACCACCCTCTTAGCAATCCCCTTCCCCACTCCATCTATCTTCATCCACTCCTCCACTGGGGCATTCACCATCTGCTTCACGTTATCGAAATGTTCATCTACTGCCACACTTCTGGCCCCGCCCAACCCCGGCAGCGTACTCGCTACCTTGCGGACCAGTGTCGGCTCAGCAAAAGGATCTTCGACAGTCAGCGGTGGGTTATAGAAATTCAAATGAGCCCGATGCTTCTCATAATCCTTAGCAGTCCACCACACTTCATGAGCACGTAGCCAAGCAACAGTCTCATCTTCACACTCGGTCCTCCACGTCAGAATGCCGGCAGCATTGCACATTGTAATAACCCACGAGGCAACCTCCTGATAAGTGATGTGGCCGGGTACCTCATACCACCTCTCCCCCTTCCTCACACTTAGGTCTTTGCGAGTCTCAAAGCCAGTCCACCGTCCCTCTATCAGCAGCCAATTGACTTCGTAGCTAGCCTTCATACTCCTGAGCTGGTCAGCGAAGCGGCCATTGCGAACGCATTGAAGTAGGTCAGGGATCTTCTTAACTTCGATGCCTATGAGCATCGGCCTCCCCCCCGGCCCGTTGCCCACAATCTCTACATCGCCAGCGGTGAGAACTGCGGCTTCAACTTCTACTCCCCAGTTGCGAAGTGGGAAGATGAGTTCGTTGCTGCCGGCACGAGTATCAATCCTCAAAGTAGACCTACAATCTCTAACTCTTTATCACTACCGAAAACGGAGAGAACGGATTCATCAGAACCAAATCTATATGGATGTCCGCCACTAGTCCCATCTCCGTCCATATATTCCGTCCAACTTCTTCTGCTATACCAGTGCCTAAATATCCGCTGATAATCCATCTCATCATTAGCATAGTCACGAGGTTGAGGAATCATCGGCCGGCCCTTCTAGCTTCCATCCATCCCTTCTTCAACCTCCGCAACTCCGAAGGTATGTAAGCTCCTTGCTCCACATTCACAATGTTAACCTTACGTGGCAGTCGGCCGAACCTCTTCAGAAACTCTGCCCGTAATGCCCGTACTCTAGCTTTTCTCATAAGGGGTAAAATCCTACACTGATTCTCAAAAATTTCCGGGGAAGGCTGGAACCCCCAGGGTCACTTGGACCAGTCAATCGCTGGACAAGCCACCGAACACAGTGTCACAAAGTCCATACTTGGCATGGTGTTCCCCACCAATCCCACATTATCCCTAGCCTTCAGAATCTCAGTCTCAAATCTTCCCGGCTCAATGACAGTGTTGCCATTCTTTATCGGCTGCACATAACGCTGCCGAATGCCCAGTTGCACCATCGTCAGTATGCCATCCATACCATCCCTACTGTATGTACCGCTAGGATAGCTCTTTCCATCCTTGGACCGTGCCCAATCCTTCTTCAGATGGTGGATGAGGATGAGGTTAGTGTATGGAGAAGCCAGCGCGAGCCTAATCAGCGCCTTGAACTCCTCCTCCATCTCCACATAGCGGTCATCCTTACGAGCTACACGTTGGCCAGCCCAAGCAGCAGTGAAGGTATCAACTACCAGAGTGCGGACCTTCGTCTCAATGGCCCGCCGAAACTCTGCCATGAACTTCCTCACCTCGGCCGCAATTTGTCTCGTAGCCTCGGCCTCGGAAGAGCCGAAACTTGCTCCCATGACATCGAAGGCATATCGTGTCACCTCGTCAGTCAGCGCTGGATCCCCACCACCAATGCCCTCAATGCCAAAGTCAAAATCTAGCATCGTCAGTGGCCGAGGAGTGCCGCGAAGAGCGAAATCTGTCTTCCCGCTCCCTTCCAACCCCTCAGTGCTCACGATCATGCGTGGAAGCCTCTCAGTGGGTTTGGATTGTGCTGCTGCGTTTGCCAGCACTTTACTGTCTATGAACGCCATTTACTTAGCCGCTTTCTTCAATGAAATACCGACTACCAGCCTACTGACTAGTTGATATAAAAGTGGCGAGTCATTGAAATCGCCCTCGCAATCTTCAGCCTGTTTAATAGCTTCAGACTCAGTGTCCCCTTCGCCAATAACCTGTTCATCATCCACTACAATAAACTTCTTCATTTAATTCTCCCTCTCCTTAATACTTACTTCAATAGCCTTACTACACACTGCCATCGCCTGCTCCCTCGTCGCCCCTCCCACTGCCCAGAGAGCCATAGTTACATGCAGCGCTCCCATAGCGGCTATTGTACCCTCAGTGCCTCGCAACGCAACAAGAATCTTCTCGGCCGCTTCATTGATACCTTTGGCCATCTCATCTGTGGGCTTGTCTACAAATGGCATCTCATCCTCCCTATGCTGCCCCCAGGAGGGTGGAGGCAGGAACGAAGGACGAAACTCAGTCGTTTTGCTTCTTCAAGCACCCAACTGCACTTTGACCAGAATTCAGGTTGAAACTCTTCTTCGCAATGCCGGGATAAGTCAAGCGACACTGCTCATGATCATGATTTTGCTCGTTGTACCATGACGACCACTGTCCCTGTTCAGCCGCACACTTCTCCGACTTGTCTTCCGGCTTACCGCTGATCTCATAGTAGCAGTATTGAGGGGCGGGTGTGGGACTTGGTGAAGGACCTGGAGTGGGAGTAGGTGACGGACTGGGTGTTGGAGTCGGTGTAGGAGATGGGCTCGGTAGCGGCGTAGGCTCAGGGTCCGGCACCCTTACCACCGGCTTACAAGCCTCCCTATCAATCTGGTTCGCCCTCACTACCTTCCCATTGTGGTCAATGAAACCAGCGAGGAATGGCGTGTCCCCAGGCCCGCCTTGCGTAACATCAACCTGCACACAAGTCTTGTTGAAGCTACCGCGAAAACTGTCCCCACGGTTGATAGTCGTCTGCTGACTGCCAAGCGCTAGAGACTGATTATCAAAGCTGGTGTAATACGCAGTCCACGACTCTGTCTGCGGCCCGATATTCTTCACGTCCCAACCCGCGTTGGGCAGGATGCCACCCTCCCAAAACTGCACTCGAACCTCAGGCGTAGGAGTCGGCACAAGCGTAGCCGCAGGTGCAGGCGCTACTGCCACAATCTCTTCCGTTTGTGTGGGACCAGTTACAGTCCCATTACTACAAGCTGCAAAAGCAGCCACCATCCCAACTGCAATCCACTTCTTCAAAATTCCCTCCTCAGGGCTACTCACTCAAAATCAAACTTGTCACAGACTGCATTAAGCACTTC
>Ga0208957_1001835_pt1 | contig 10146 bp, 7 predicted proteins | sample RifOxyA1_FD_184029 | JGI IMG/M metagenome (GOLD analysis project Ga0208957, IMG submission 184029) | Groundwater microbial communities from Rifle, Colorado - Rifle Oxygen_injection A1 (SPAdes) | ecosystem: Environmental > Aquatic > Deep subsurface > Groundwater | place: Rifle, Colorado, United... | reverse complement strand
TCCCGATGGATGCTTTTGCGACCCTGATCGCAGGAACGGATCACTACGCCGGTTTGCAGAACGATTTGCGACTGCACCAAGGTGATTTTACCGCAGCCGAACAAGCACTCGCTGATGCCAATCAGGACGCGACCATCGAGAAGATGCAGGCCGACATCGAAACCATTGCCTCTCAGAACGATCAAGGGTTGAACGCCCAGATCGCCCGCATTCAAGACGACATCGCCCTGCAACTAAGTCCGCGCTACGACAAGCAAACAAGCGAGACCTATGCCCAAGTGATGAAGGGAATTGCTGTAGCCACGGCCAGAGACACGCAGACCAAAGCCAAAGCCGAAGGCCGGGAAGCATCCGAGGGAGAAATCCAGCGCGATATCTCTGCACAGTTGGCGAAGTACGACATCAAGATCAATCCGAATCCTCCGCTTCCCGAAATCCTGACCAAGCGCCCGAACTTCAAAGCCGAGATTGACCCGTTCCTCGACATGATCCGTTCCGGCCAAGGTCCAAGCGAATCCGACATCTTCGGCAAGTCTCTGGTCGAGTTCATCCGGGATCAGGGCGGACTTGCTCCTATCGGTGAATTGCAGGACGTTGAGAAGATCAAGACACCGGCATTCCGAAAGAACTTGATTCAGGAACTTGGAGCAAATCTCGACGACATGGCGATGAAGGCCGTGGAAGCCGGATATTTCCCTGGCACCGAGAACGGCCAACTGACAGAGACTCAACTGGTCGAAGCGATCCTGAATGAGATCGGCGGTGAATCAAAGACCTTCGCGGGATTCGATGAGTCGAAGCTGAACGCGCGCGAAACGCTGGAAGGACTATCGAAGGCGCTTGACGTGATGGGTTTGGACATCAACACGATGGACAACGAAGCCATCAAGGCGGCGTTGTTTCCGGAGGCGACGTTTGAGCAGAAAGTCGGCGCTGACGCTACGGCATTCAAGCCAGTAGATACCGAGTCGGCGGAGTTCAAGGCGTGGTTTGGTGACAGCAAGGTTGTTGATGCTGATGGCAAGCCGTTGGTGGTGTATCACGGGACCAATTCTGATGTGACAAGGTTTGCCGATACATTCGCACAGATTGGACAGGGTAATAGTGGAATCTACTTTAGTCAGAATCCAGAATACGCCAGTAAATATGCAAAATCCGGAAAAACGCAAGCGAATGTGATTCGTGCGTACCTTTCCGTAAAAAATCCTTTTGTGATTGGCGAAACAAAGGGAGAATTGAGTAAAGACTTGGCGCAGATGCGGTCCAATGAAACAAGTTCTTTTTGGGTTACACCGGATCAAATTAAACTTCTAAAGAAAGCCGGTTACGACGGAATCTTTAACGAGAAGTGGAATGAAATAGTCGTCTTCGACCCAACCCAAATCAAATCCGCCATCAGCAACACCGGAGCCTTCAGCCGAGAGGACGCTAGGATTCTGTATCAGCCGGCCTACCACGGAAGCCCGTTCAAGTTCGACCGCTTTACTCTTGACCACATCGGGAAGGGGGAGGGGGCGCAGGCTTACGGGTGGGGGTTGTACTTCGCGGGGAAGAAGGAGATTGCTGAGTATTACCGCAACGCACTGGCAGACAATACGACCGGGCCGCCGCGACGATTCTTCAAAGGACAACCGCTTGAACCGGGTTCCGCCGAATACCATGCTGCAACGCTTATGTCACGCAGCGGGCAGACGATTCCTCGCGCGCGGAAAGAAGTCGAAGGATGGATTGCTGAAGCGGATACATGGAGCGCCGAACGCAAGAATGTGGCCGACAAATCGTTGCTGGCTGGGTGGAAGCGCACGCTTGAAGTTCTTAACGAAGCGACAAGCAAAAAGGACTTCACCGAAAAACCGTACCAAGGCCAACTCTACGAAGTCGAAATCCCCGAAGACGGCCAGTACCTGCTGTGGGACCGCCCGCTGAGCGAGCAGCCGGAGAAGGTGCGGGAGGCGATTTACAACAGCGACATTGCCGCTATTGGGAAGAATGCGCTCGGATGGCGTGATGCGCCGGAAGGCATGCACGAAAAGGCCATGCAACGCATGGGTGGCGAGCAATTCTATCGAGATTTATCTGAATCAATGAAGGGCGACAAAGCCGCCAGCAAATACCTGAACAGCCTCGGCATAGCCGGCATCAAATACCTCGACGGCACAAGCCGCAGCAAGGGAGAAGGCTCGTTCAACTACGTCATCTTCGACGAAAACGCCGTCAAGGTGTTGCAGACGTTCTACCAGAACGAGAACCGCGCTCAAATCCGCATCGGTGCCGACCGGAAGATCAACATTGATCTATTGAAGGGCGCGAACCTCAGTTCGTTCCTCCACGAAACCGGGCATTTCTACCTCGAATTCTTGGGCGACCTCGCCGAGAACGGCAGCGCGGAAACGAAGGCGGATTACGCGACGATTCTGAAGTGGTTCAAGTCGCATCATGCTGAACTACTTAGCGATACGCTGCGCGCTGATCCGTATCTGGTCGCGAAGTCTGGCGACGAATGGATTGTATCCGGGCCGATGGGGCGGGCAGAAAGATTCAGCGACCAATCGGCGGCGATTGGGCGCAAGGCTGAATTGCTTGGGGCGCTACGCGAAGAATTGAAGCGTGGTGGGGTGGTAGCAACAGGGGTTGCCGCTGACAGTTTCCGCGCGCCATCGATGACAGATGCTGATCTTGTGCGCAAGACGGCAATGCACGAACTATTCGCCCGCGCGAATGAACGCTACCTCATGGAAGGCAAGGCTCCGTCCATCGAACTGCGCGCCGCCTTTGCCCGGTTCAAGGCGTGGCTGACTTCCATTTATCGCACCTTGGTCAATCTGCAAGTCCCGCTGACTGACGAAGTGCGGGAAGTATTCGACAGAATCTACGCAACAGACGCCGAAATCGCAGCCGCACGGGCCGAGAACGACCTGATTGATGTCTTCGTGACGGCGGAACAAATGGGGGTGTCTCAGGCCGAATTTGACGCCTACAAGAAACAGGCGGGCAAAGAGATTCAGGCCGGCGATGATGCTCTGCGCAACAAGGTGATGCGCGTTCAGCGACTCAAGCGTGAGCAATGGTGGCGCGACGAACTGGCTAAGACGCGGGAAGAAGTCACGGCGGAAGTGGATGGACTCAAGCAATACCAAGCCCATGACACGTTGACCGCGAAGGACTCGGAACTCAAGATTGACCGCGGCGACCTGATCGAGCGATTCGGTGCGCCGATCCTGAAGCGCCTTCCGCGCGGATTCGGTGATGGCCGGGGCGCAATCTATACCGCTTCCGACGAGCGCGGGGTATCGGTTGAAACTGCCGCGCAACTCTTGGGTTATGACTCGGCTGATGCCCTGATCGAAGACATGGCGAATCTTCGCCCGCGCCGGAAACTAATTGCTGCCGAAGCTGACCTGCGCATGAATGTCCGCTATGGTGACATCCTGAACAGCATCGAGATTGCCGACGAAGCGCAAGAGGCTTTGCACAACTCTGAACGCGGGACCAAGTTGGCGATGGAACTCCGGGCCTTGCGCTCATTGCAGCGCCAAGTTGATCCGATCCTGAAAGCCCGCGCCAAAGATCAAGCGGCTGACGAAAAGATCGGCCGGCAGCATTCTATGGACGTGGCGCCGCTTTCCGTGTTCAACGAGGCCGCGCGCCGTGTCATGGCGACCAAGGCAATCCGCGACGTGCGCCCGAATGACTACCTGGTTGCCGAACGCAAGGCGAACCGTAAAGCCTTTGAAGCCCTCGGGAAAAAGGACTACGGCGCCGCTCAAGAGGCCAAGCAACAGGAACTCCTGAACTTCGCCCTGTACCAAGAGGCGATGCGCGTCAAAGCCGAGATGAAGAAGTTGCATGACTTCGTGGCGCGGTTTGAAAAAGGCCCGATGCAGGAGAAACTTGGAAAGGCCGGCGAGCAATACCTTGAAGCCGCAAAAGCCATCCTAGAAGACGTGGAACTGAAGACCAAGAGCCTGAAGGCGATTGACCGCACAAAACTGATGAACTGGCTCCGGGAAGCCGAGAACTCCGATCTGTACGTCACCGAAGACATGATCGCTGGAACGTACGCGAAGAACTGGAAAGACCTTACCGTTGAGGAAATGCGGGCTATTTCCGATGCGCTGAAGAACATCGACCACGTTGCCGGGCGGCAGTTGAAGATCATGGTCGGGCAGAAGATGATGGACTTCGCGGATACCGTTGAGGGAATCTCTACCAGCATCCGGGATCATGGCGGGAAACCAAAGCCTGTCTCGATGGAACCTGAGGGGAGATTAGTCCGGTTTGTTCGTGGGTTCAATGCGCAAAACCGAAAAATCAGCAGTCTCGTTCGACAGATGGATGGCGGGGTCGAGAATGGCCCGTTCTACAACGCATTTGTCCGCAGCATGAATGAGCGCGGAGCATGGGAGTCCGACAAGAATTCAGAAGCAACAAAAGCTTTGGTAGAAATCTACGCGCCGATCTTGAAGATGAAAGGGGGTATCACCGGCGACGTGCGCTCCGTCGATGAACTTGGCGCCAGCCTTTCTCGCGGCGCCCGCTTGTCGATCGCGCTGAATTGGGGGAACGAAGGGAACCGCCAGCGACTTCTCGGCAGCGACTACGGAAATGGGATGCTGACGCCGGGCCATGTCAATGCGGTACTCGATACCCTGACCCGCGAGGAATGGACGTTCGTCAATCAGACGTGGAAGTTCATCAACGACTTCTGGCCGGAGATTGCCGCGAAGGAAAAGCGGGTCTATGGGGTTGCGCCGGAAAAGGTTGAGGCGATGCCATTCACTCGAACCCTTGCAGACGGTTCGACAATCGCCCTGACAGGCGGGTACTACCCGATCAAGTATGACCAATCCAAGGATGACAAGGCGGCCGCTCACGATCAGTCGGCGATTGCTAAAGAAGTCATGCGCGGTGCATTCACGGCGCAGACAACACGGAAGGGCCATACCGAGGCGCGGGTCGAGGAAGTCAAGCGGCCGGTCCGGCTTTCCTTGGACGTCATCACCGAACACGTCGCACAAGTCACGCATGACTTGGCGTGGCACGAATGGCTGATCGACGCGACTCGCATCCTTCGGGCGAAGAAAATATCATCGGCCATCCGGGATCATTACGGCGATGCGGTTCTCAAGACCATGAGAGATAGTTTGACCGGGATTGCTGTCGGAGACTTGGCGAACCAGACCGCTGCGGATACCGCGCTGATGTATCTCCGGGCGAACGTCCAGCGTTCAACGATGGGGTTCTCTCTAACAACCGCTTTCCTTCAGCCGTTCGGCCTTACTCAATCCATGCAGCGAATCGGGGTAAAGCACGTCCTCCGTGGAATCGCGGAATGGACGGGTGACATGGCGCATTTTGAAAAGACCATCACCCAGATTCGGGAGAAGTCGGTTTTCATGAAACATCGTGGGGAGACATTCAACCGTGAGCTTCACGAGATCAAAGGACGAGTGACCGGGAACCAGAGCAAAGCGCGGCAGATTTACGATGCAAGCCTGTTCATGCTGACGCAGAAGATGCAGACAGTGGCCGACGTTCCGACATGGCTGGGCGCTTACGACAAGGCTACTGAAAGCGGAAGCACCGAAGAAGAGTCAATCGCTCTGGCTGATCGCGCGGTTCTCGAATCTCAGGGTGGAGGTCAGACAAAAGACCTGACCGAGTTTCAGCGGAAACACCCCATGCTAACCGTGTTCTTCAGCTACTTCAGCGTGACCTACAACTTGATGGCCGAAAGCACGGCAAAGACCAGTTTCAAGAATCCGACCGCTGTTGCCGGATGGCTGTCCGACATGATGCTGCTTGCGGTTATCCCCGCTCTCGGGCCGGCGATCATCCTGTCATTGCTCCGTGGTGAAGGTGGGGATGACGACGAAGAAGCCTGGCTGAAAAAACTCGCCAAGTGGCAAGCGGCCTATCTAATGGGGACGCTCCCTGGCGCTCGCGAGGCCAGTGGGTGGTGGGAGGGGTTCGGGTATTCCGGCGTTCCGGCCGGGCGGATTGTTTCAGACACGCAGAAGCTTTCTGACCAAGTGATGAAAGTCTGGAACGACGAAGCCGATGCAACCGATGAACAACCTGTTCTCGCCGCGGTGCGATTCCTCGGGTCATTCCTTGGAATCCCGACCGTGCAGGCAATCAGGACGTACAAGGGATGGAAGGCATGGGATGATGGCGAAGCTCCGGCTTCTGCTGTTTTGGTAGGGCCGCCGAGGGCCGAGAAATGACACGCCGCAAGGCACAACGAGCCAAAGCCCTGCCGGGCCGGGACGGGAACTCCTCCTCCTCGGTCTGGCCTGGTGGGGTAGAGGCACAAGGAGACAGACATGACCGCAACTGACCGCCGCTATGGCCTGATCGGCAACACCGCAATCAAGGTGCCCTGCCGGGCCTGCTCGACTTCAAACATCACGCTATCTGGAGAACAGACCATCGACGGCGTTGCTGTCGTCACCGATGATCGAGTGTTGGTTACCGCACAGACAAGCTCGGTGGATAACGGAATCTATATCGCTGATACCGGGGCGTGGGTTCGCGCGACCGACATGGATGGCACCTATGACATCGTGACCGGAACGCTGGTCAAAGTGAATTCAGGGACGGCAAATTCTGGCTTCTGGTATGTGACCACAACCGGCACTCCTGTTATCGGAACGAACGCTGTGGACTTCAGTATGACGAGTACGGGTCTGGCGATTGTCAGTGCATTCATGCAGACCATGCTAGGTGATGCCACCGCAGCAGCGGCGATGACCACGCTCGGGATCACGGCGAACGGACAATCGTTGATTACCGCGGCGAATTACGCAGCAATGAAGGCGCTGCTTGATCTGGAGGTTGGGGTTGACTTTAATGCTTACGCTGCCGCTGTATCTCAAGCCGAAGCAGAAGCCGGAACAGAGGCGGCGCTTCGCGTATGGTCACCGCTGAGAGTAGCACAAGCCATCGCGGCACTATCAGACTTCAGCACGGTCGTACAGGCTGTCGAAGCCACGCCGATTGTGACAGTAGTCACCTGCGCAACAGCCATCCCTTACGACGACACGATTCCGCAGAACACCGAGGGCAATGAGGTAATCACCGTCACGATCACGCCGACCAGTGCGACGAATCGCCTCGTCATAGAGTTCGACGCAGGGCAGGCCAGTATCAACTCGACAGGGCGAGTCATGTTAGCACTGTTCCAAGATGCAACCGCTGGGGCGTTGGCGGCAGCCAGCGAGGATTTCGGTGGCACTACCGATAGCGTTTCGTTGCACCTTAAACACGAAATGGCTGCAGGAACTACCAGCGCAACGACATTCAAGATTCGGGTTGGAGCGACAAGCGGAGCAACTGCATATGTCAATTCCAGTAATGCAGGATCAAGAATATTTGGTGGCGTGGCTGCGGCTCGCTTGCGCGTGACAGAAATCAAGGTTTAACGGCATCCCGCCAACATAGGCGAGAAACAACATGAAAACTTGCGCAAAGTGCAGTCTTGTTAAAAATGAAGAATCGTTTTCTAGGCACGCCAAGATGCCTGATGGCCTAAAAACTTGGTGCAAGGAATGCATGAATGCAGCAAAAATGGCGGTTACTTATCTATCGGAATCATTAAAAAGCTATTCGCTCTTCAAAAAGGAAAATGCGCCTGTTGCGGCATTCCGCTTGGTGATGATTATCACTTAGACCACATCATGCCGATTTCTCTGGGAGGAAAGAATAACGATTGGAATGTGCAACTTTTAAGGAAGCTATGCAATCTCCAAAAACAAAATAAACACCCAGTAGAGTTCATGCAGAGTCGTGGGTTTCTACTTTAGCGAGAAGGGAACAACAATGGAAGCTCAAATAAAATATGCACATGAAAGGCTGAACATACTGGAAAACGATCTAAAAAAACACTTTGAAGATCATGCCCGATTCGAGGTTTCCATTGCCGAAAATACGAAGCTGACGAAAACCATCGCGGAGAACACGCAGGAGCTTGTCGGACTGGTCAAAGGAGCCAAGGGTCTGCGGTCATTCGTGCTATGGGCGGCGCCGTTGGTTGCCGTAGTGATGGCTGTGTGGACTTGGCTGAAGATGCAGGCTTCGGGATGATTGCCGAACTGAAAGAAGACCTGCTCCGCGACGAAGGGCTGCGCCTCAAGCCCTACCGCCTACCGCCTTTTGGAATGGTTGCGGCCTGCTCATCAGTCCATCCATCATGACGTCTTCCATTAAACAATACTGTCAGTATGAATTGGAATAAATTATGATTGACTTAGATCAGCTTCGCGCAATTATTCCGTTCGCCATGTCTCGCGCAGCGGTTTACCTCGATCCGCTGAACGCGGCGATGGCCGAATTCCAGATCAACACCCCGGAACGCATAGCGGCATTTCTCGCCCAGGTGGCGCACGAATCCGGCAGCCTGCGCTACACGAAGGAGCTTGCCAGCGGCGCGGCCTATGAGGGGCGAGAGGATCTAGGCAATATCGAATTGGGAGATGGGCCGCGATTCAAAGGGCGCGGCCTAATCCAGATCACGGGCCGCGCCAATATGACTAAGTGTTCGCTGGCTCTGTACGGCGACCCTGATCACCTGATCAGTAACCCGGAAGTGTTGGAGCTTCCCGCTGCTGCGTGCCGGTCGGCGGCGTGGTTCTGGCAATCGCACGGCCTCAACGAACTGGCTGATGCCGGGAATTTCGAGCGGATCACCAAGCGGATCAACGGCGGCACAAACGGAATGGCTGACCGCTTGGATTTCTGGGAACGCGCTAAGAAGGTGCTGGCATGATCCACTACCGCGAAGGCTACTTATACCAAGCATCAAGGAAAGAGGCGCTAGCCACCGGGATTATTCCCCCGCACATCATTTCGCAGGAATTTTTCACGCTGTGCGAAGATGGAACGCTCATCATTGAATCCGGTTATGCGTGGGACGGGGCGACACTTTGCCCTGAATGGGTGGTGCCCCCGGCGTGCTCCTGCCCACACGATGCTTTTTGCCAAATGACCCGCACAGGGTTGCTTGATTACGACACATTTGCTCCGCAGTTCCACAAGCTGTTGCGCGATATGGTCGCCAAGCGGCGAGGCGGATTCCTTGCCGGAATTGTCCACAAAGCCGTGGTGCTTGCGCGCGGCGGGCATCCAAGCAATTTAGACGATAACCCGGAATTGACCGATCCATTACCAGATTAGACACCTACTAGGTGCAGTTCGCCGTTTTTTAGGGGGTCTACTTCACGTTAGAACTCAATAACAATGCCCGTGCCTCGCCGAACATTGTTGCTTCGTGGTGGCATTTCGCCTGCTCGGTCATGCTTGGGAGTCCGCGCCACTCATTCCCTACACGCGGGTCGTCGTAGTAGCTTACGAGTCTGCGCAAGCAATCAAGCGCGGCTCGGTTCTCGATCAAAACCTGTTCCGACACCAACTCACCAAACCTCTGCACGGCGTCACCAGAAAGCTCGCTTCCGTCACCGCTGTTCGACGCCAGTTGCGCCAGTGCGTGATAGTCCATTGAGTTCTAACCCGGCGATCCAGCGCGACCCTTCGGCGATAAGACCGCCTCGGGCCGCTGATCTTGCACGTTGGAGGGCTTGGAGCCGCCCCCGCAATTTATTTGCAAAAAGTGCTTGACTATTGGTGCATGATGCTCTATTCTTAAGTCATCGGTAGCGCAGGGCGACCGAAAACCGAAAAGGAGCCAGTCATGAAATACCTCTCCACCAAGACCTACACCGAAACCGAAATCGATGTAGCCACTGCAACCATCGAGCAAGTGCTCGACGCCTACAACAGCCTGTTTGCGATGTCCGATGCCGGCGGCGCGTTCCCTGGCACGAAGGCTTGGTCCAAGGCCAAGGTATTCGCCGACCAACTCCGCGACCTGACCGCTGCGCGCCCGGAAGTTGTCGAGTACCGCAAGCAGTTGGCTGATGCCGCCCGCGCTGCGCGCTTGGCGGGTGTTGATATTGGTGGGGTGTAAGCCATGACCTACTACACACAGACCGGCGACGTTGTGACTGCCGACCAAATCAAGGCCGCCGTCGAGGCAGGTACAGCCCGCATCATCTACAGTCACAACTTTGACGGCCGCACGGATCGCGCGCTGGCCATTGATAGCGAGGACATCGACACGCGCGGCGAGTGCTACCAAATGTCGGAGGA
>Ga0208957_1001834_pt1 | contig 10154 bp, 7 predicted proteins | sample RifOxyA1_FD_184029 | JGI IMG/M metagenome (GOLD analysis project Ga0208957, IMG submission 184029) | Groundwater microbial communities from Rifle, Colorado - Rifle Oxygen_injection A1 (SPAdes) | ecosystem: Environmental > Aquatic > Deep subsurface > Groundwater | place: Rifle, Colorado, United... | reverse complement strand
GTGTAGACGTACTGTTCGATGTACTAACTCAAGGAGATGTAGACGATGACAGAACAGAATCAGAATCAGGAAATGGTAGTGTTGGGCACTTTGGAACCGGCTGAGCTTCAGTTCATTACTGGTCTGAGGATGAATTCTGACCGTGTTGTAACTGAAATCGGACGGATGGAAGTCCAGAAGGCACGGTATCTTGGGGAGTTGGCCCGGATTGAGGGGCAGATTCATGCCAAGATGACGGATGTAGGCAATCGTCTTGGAATCGCCAAGGGTACTCCGTGGCAGATCGCTGCTGATGGAAAAGCAATCCAGACTGGTCCGGCGAATGTGGTTCAGATGCCGACTGCCAAGACGGTAGAAGCACCCAAGGTCGCTGAAGGCAGTGTATCCCCTGAAGAAGCCCCCAAGGTTGAAGAAGTTCCCAAGGCTACAGTGACGCAGCCGGAAGAACCTGAGGTTACTAAGGAATAGGCGAGATGTCTACCCCATGGAGTCCAGCTGCCACACAGTATCCTTTACCGCCTAGGAACGGACAGGTAACCAGTTCCTTCCTACAAGGGCAGTTGGATCTCCATTGGGATGACCCTAAGATCATTCCCGAGAATGCACTCTACAACATTCTCGGGGTCAACATCTATCGGGCGGATGTCTCCGATCTGGGTCCCTACGTCAGGATCAACTCCTTTCCTGTTTCAGCGCAATTCTATAGGGATCAGACTGATAACATCCTGATTACCAAGGAAATCGTTCGATGGGACACCTCTTGGGTAGCCAAAGGAGACTTAGCAAATAATCGACGATGGGCATTTCAGACAGCGTTCCCTATCGTCAAGCAGTCCTCTACAGCACCTTTCTCGACGCCCACTGCGGCGAATGCCCCATCGGATGTGGAGTTAACCATAGACGGGGTGGTAGTTCCAGTATCTTCCGTCTTTGGGCCCACTGGTGAGGTCACTCTGATCAATGTTCCGGTAACTAATCCGGTTACAGAGAGAGAAGTGGCGCCGATTATCCCCACGGCCACATCTGTAGTGACGATCACTTACTTCACCAATCGGAACCATGTTCGTTCGGGTTTGGATTCCAAGATCACGTATCGTATCACCACAGTGGCTACAGACCCAGCGAATCCCACCAGACTCGTTGAGACGCCTTTGAAGTACACACAGGCGTTCATGAACATCGCTGTAGAGACGATGGACTACATCTGGCGGGAAGCTTGCAGACGTAATAACTGGATCTTGGAGCAAGGTGGGGAGAGAGTCAAGATATTCATCAGGAAGTTGTCTGGAGTGCGGTGTTTTTGTTCCATTGACCCTCATCAGCACGAATATTTACAGCAGCCTAGCAATCGGTGTCAAATCTGTTGGGGGACTGGTTTTGTAGGGGGTTTTGAGGGTCCGTGGGAGGCCATAGTCGCCCCAGATGACGCCGAAAGGCGTATGTCCCAGAGTGAAAGGGGCAGGCGTATGGAGCATACCTACGAAGTTTGGACGGGTCCCAGTCCTTTAGTCACTCAGCGAGACTTTTTGGTCAAGCAGACTAATGAGCGATATAGCATTGGCCCCGTTCGGAGACCCACCAATAGGGGGAATGTCCTTCAACAGCATTTCAACATAGCATACTTGGATGAGGGGGACATCCGATACAAGGTGCCTATCACAGGTACTGCGTCCCTGCCGTGGCCTCAGACTCGACAGGAACGGGATACGACAGTGCTATTCCCTGTCATTGGGACTACCTACGAGCCAAGACAGATTGGTTCGCCCATTGCTACTCCGGAGGGTACGGACAAACCTGGATACCCGGACGAACGAGAACAGAGGGGCCGTACCCCAACGTTTGAGAATCAGAACGAGTAAGGCCGAATGGTTACCAAGACTAGAGTACGTGGAGTACTGAAAGGCCCCTTCAGTAAGTTACTGAACAGTAGGGGTGCCTTTGTTTTGGATACCAACATCTTGCGTCGACTTGGGTTGGCAGCTGTCAAAGCTGTTGTAGCGGAAGCTAAGAAGGACTTTGCTAAGCAAGGTAAGTCTCCGCATCACAAGGGCCAGCCTGAAGGGTTGCCTGATTCTCACGGTGACACTATCAGGCCCGGTTTCTTCGATTCGTTTTCCTTCAGGATCCGGGGTGAGTCCACCATTGAAGTAGTCTCCACATGGCCTTGGATAAAGGGGATTACCGAAGGTGTTGACGCCTTTTCCATGAGGAAGCATACTCAAAGCAACCCTAAGTTGACCGGGAAGCCGATTCCCTTGTTGCAAGGCAACGGGGAAGTCATATTCAGGATGGCTCCTTTATCTACAGGTAAGCTTTGGGTACATCCTGGGATAGCCAAGCATACGTTCATTGAGAGAGGTGTTCGGAAGGCTAGAGAGAGGATGGCTGAGATCATTGCGGCTGAGATCACTCGTAGGCTGAGTCGGAAGTCGGGTGACTGAAAGTGAGAGAGGCCAGGATCACATGCTTGAGGACCACAGTCATCCCCGATATGAACTTGCGATTGTCAGCAGGCACTGTGACTTACGTGTCAGAAGTACAAGCAAGACTGTCTAGGTGGCTATGGAAACTCCAGGACAATGGTACAGTAGATGTTCGGTGGGAAGAGAGGTGCAAAGCCATGACTGCTGATAATCCGTATCCGCCCCCCAATTATATCCGAAAGAAACCGTCCCCAAGGCAGGAGACACCAATGTTATCCCGAGAGGATGTAGAAAGGATTGTGGACGGTCAGTTACGGGTTAAACTCGATGCTGTTACGACAGAATTGGTGACTGCTCTCAGGGGAATGGTAGACGGTGCCATCAATGTGGATATGATTGCGGCGGCAGTGGCAGCTAAAGTGGATGTTCGTCAAATAATGGTGAACAGCCTTCCTACTGTATCTGCCCCATTGAGTGTTACTCAACCTGCATCAGAGCCCGTGTTCATCCCGACCAACATGGTGACGGGGACAGGGACTGAGATAAGCATCCTGGAGGGCACATCTGGTACTACAGATGTGGATGCCGCATTGGTGGCGTTAGGGAAAAAGAAAGGAAAGAAGGGGAAGAAAGATGCCTAACAAGGACAAGATGAACGGGTTGGTTTTGCAGCCGGGTTGTGGTACGGATCTGGGCACTATGAATGTTTTATCGGCCCGTAAGAGTTCAGACGGGATTGTCACCAAGAGGATACGAGATGTGTTCCTTGACTTCCCTATCACGGCAAAGAAGATGCTCAAGATGGGGAACACACAGTTCGTAGAGAGGGGTGATGAAATTCTTGTCCTAGGGGATGCAGCTCTGGAGATGGCTAACGTTTTTGGTCGGGTTGCCAGACGCCCTCTGAGTGGGGGTTTGATCTCTCCATCTGAGACGGATTCCCTTGAAGTTCTTGGCCTGTTGGTCAAGAATGTCTTGGGCGAACCATTAGTTCCGGGGGAAACCTGTTACTATTCTGTCCCGGCCCCCCCAATTGATCAACCTGGGAAAGACATCGTTTACCATCGGGAAGTATTCCGACGAATCATCCAAGAATGTGGGTACACTGCCCACCCTGCAAACGAGGCTATGGCGATCATATTTAGTGAGACGGCTAAGGAGAATTTCAGTGGGCTCAGTATCTCATTCGGGGCTGGGATGACAAATTGTGCCCTCAGTGTGAATACTATGGAAGGTCTGAGCTTCAGTGTGGCCAGGAGTGGCGATTGGATTGATTCCGGCGCTGCTAACTCCGTGGGCTCTACCCAAGCTCGTATCTGTGCCATCAAAGAGGCTGGTGTTGATCTCAACAAGCCTGCAGGCAGGGAGCAGGAAGCTATCGTCTTTTACTATAGGGCGATGGTCGAATACGCTCTTGACCACATTGCCAGTGAGTTTGACAAGATACGGTCGAGATTTGCCCTTCCTAGTCCTATCCCGATGGTGGTTTCAGGTGGCACGGCTTTAGCGGGCGGATTCCTAGACTTCTTCACTCAGGTATTCGAGGCTAAACGGAAACGATTTCCTATCCCTATCTCAGAGATACGGATGGCTAAGGATCCACTCAATGCGGTAGCCTATGGACTGCTGATTCAGGCTCTGCAAGAGGAGTAAAAAATGTACTTCGCTTTAACGGGCGCAATGAAGAATCGCGTCGTGTCGGAATTGCGTAGGTATTGGGTTTCTCATCCTAAGTACAGGGATATCGTCGACCATATTCAGGGCAAGTACTCTTTCCGAGAGAGACCCTCTTACGGGATCATAGTCAAAGTCAGTGGTGGAACCCGGGTAGACATGTCCGCTGACAACTTCAAGGGTGTGGTTGTCTCGTATGTCTACCTCATGGGGGTACAGAACTTTCCAGGTACAGCAATTGAGTGGGTGCGGGAAGACGCTGTAGCCATCCAGAACAACAATGGCAACTTCCCGTCTCCAGCTGGTATCTACTATGTCGAACTAACGGATACCAATGTGTTCTACGTACACCCCATGTTAGATGTTCGGGATGAATTACCCACAAAGGTGACTGATACTGAATACCAACTCCAGAACCTACCTCTGGCGGGTTCCTTGAGGCTTTACGAGGGTCCGGCAGGCTACGAGCTTCAAGAGGATATCAACTACACAGTGGACAACGCCACAGGGGTAATCACTCTTACGAACGCATTGACAGGTTCCCGGTACTTGATCTCCGACTACAGGTATGCGGGGACATCAACTGGGCCGCACAACTTCGTCGAGAACTATGCCAACAATCGGGCGATTCCAGGAGTAGTCCTTGCCTTTGGAAATAGGAATGAAAAGGGGGATCGGATGGCAGTGGTTGTCCAAGGTATTCGGCAACCAGCCGCCCTAGAGTATGGTGGACGTTGGCAGATCAATATGGAGTGTGAGGTCTGTGCTCGGGATGTCCATGCAGAAGCAGAGATATATGATCAGACCATCATTTACCTTCAAAGCAGCTTGCGCCCCAAGTTGTCCTCGGAGGGCATCGAGATGGGGGATATCTCGATGGGTGGGGAATCCGAGGAGATTTGGGACGAAAATGGGGAGGACTACTATTTCAATGCCAACTTCAGTCTGACTCTGGAGACTGAGTGGGCCGTCCACATTCCCCTTCCCTATACATTAAGAAGGACTGCGGCACTCACGGGCGAGCAGGCACGGTGGATAGCTGGGCTCACGGATGATGAGGTGGTATCAGCGACTAACAATATTGTCATGTTGGAGAACATGGGTTTGCAATCGATTCAGGACCCATATTTCAGGGATCGCTCCAAAACTTACGAGAGGATACGCTAATGCCAATCTATACGTACCAATGTGAATGCGGAGTGCAGTTCGAGGAATTGACTGCTATGGGGACTGAGACAGTAGAGTGCATTGCCTGTGGCAGAGGAGCCAAGATGGCATTACCCGAAGGGTTGAATTTCAGTCTACAGGCACCCACTCAAGGAATCGCTCCGCAGAACACAGGTTTCAGTGGGATTGACGCCGAGGTGGATAGGGTCATTGCACAGGACTCTGTGGAGAAGTGGGCTGCAATTGATCAGAGGGACGCATACAAGCGGGAGATATTAGCATCCAATCCAGGTACGGATAAGACGGACTTGTCCAAGATGCCTGATGGTGACTATAAAGTGATGGAGCCATGGCAGAAAAAAGCGGCTCTAACAGGACGAACCATCAATAATCTTGTCATGTATTCCCGCAGGAAGGCACTTGAAGCCGCCAAGGCTGCCAAGAAGTAAATCCTCGCCTCGAAGTCAATAAGGATTCAATAGCCTGTGAGTTTGTAGTGAATCCATCCCCTCCGTGGGATTGGCCTATTCGATGTAACTCTTCTTGGGCTTTGAAAAGTGTGTGTCCTGATCCTCATGGGCTTTGGAGGTTCGCATGTCTTCCTTCTTCACGAAATCCTACGTCGTTCCGGGCGTTTACACCCAAACGAGTTTCGAGAATCCTCTAGCTGGGGCCATTGAAGCCCTGAAGATACCCGTGTATCTTGGGGAAGGCTCTGAGACGCTCTTTCAGACCAACCTTGCGGTTGTCCGTGGATCATCTTCCACGATAGATCAGCAGGTAGTCCAAGAAGACGAAACCGGACGTGCGGTTCTGTCCGTTTCCCAGACGGGTGTAATAACGTTGGGGGCCTTTGATGGGGCAGTGACGAAATTTCAGGTTCGTAACTATCCTGTTGTGAATGGGGATGGGACTGGAACGACTACGACAGATCGGTCGGCTGTGTCGGTAACCTACGATGGTCAACCCATTGTAGTCCTGGCTGTCACGGGTTCTACAGGTATTGTGGAATGTGCTCAGGCTGCAAGAGTGGGGCAGATTGTTCGCTGCACGTATTACTTCGACCGAACGGATACACAGATTACGGATACTGTCTCAGATCAGGTGACAGCAGAGTCTGCACAGATTTGGGGCGGTGTGGGAGTAGCTACAACCACTGCTGGATTCGTGGTAACTGCCAACAATAGCACCCTGTCCGTCTATGTGGATGACGTAAACCTGACAGTCACGGGTTCACAGACAGCCTCGTCTATTACACTCACCACGGGGGCCAAAACAGCTCAGCAGATTGCTAACGCAGTCAACAATGCCGCTATTGGCTCTTTGACTGCTACGGTCTACATCAATAACTACGGGCAGGATGCCGTTCTTCTGACTGCTGATCAGTACATCAAGATTGGGTCAGGGTCAGCAAATGCCCTGCTTGGGTTTGTAACCAATCAGGCTACTGCTCGGAACAAGACATTCTATACCTTCCAGGGACCGATTGTGGATGGTTCCAATGGCGGTATCACTACTACGGATACTGCAGATGTCACCGTGAAAGTGGATGGAGTCCAGGTAATTCCGATCTCTGTAGATGGTGCAACTCGGGCTGTGACTCTGGCAGTTGCTCCTGCCGCATCGTCCACGGTTACGATTCAGTACCATTTCAACAGCTGGGTTGACACGTTTGATTACCTTGCCAACATTGGGGTGACTTCGGTTACTCGGTGCGGCATTACCCCCGATCGCAACGATTATGTTGATGGGGCGGATTTCATCCTCCAGAACGACACGATCGTCTGGGGCACGGCTTCTTTGGTGTCCTCAGGAGTGCACACCACAGGCAAGGATTACTTTGGGTCGTCTCAGGTGACTACATCTCTGGTGGATAACAGAGTGTTCATGCTGGAATGCACCCGGACCAGCAACACCATATGGACACTCTCTTACCAGCCCACGGTCGGTAACGGTCGTGATACCCCCATTGGAAGTGCGTCACTCTTCCAGACAGTGACAAATGGGAGGATTGATCTTCCGTCGAATCGTCCCGATACGATCATTGCCTTCTGGGGCTATGATGTAGACGATGCTTACCAGAGGTTCATCGACAATGGGGGCCTCGTAACGGGTCGGGGTCTTACTATTGTGAATGTGGACTCAGCGACATCATCAATTACTCTGGCAGAACCGATCCCTGCAGGCGGGAAGGTATTTGCGACCTATTACCACAATACCCTGACGGACAATGAGTACACATGCAGTTGCGCCATTCCTGGCGTGAGCGGTGTGGGTACCTACACAGTAGCAGATCAGGGCGGGGCCATCATTTACAACCCGACCTTTGACAGTGGGAGTAAGGGTTCATCCTTGACTGGGATCACAATCAATTTCCCGTCTGGTGAGGCCAACCCGGATATCCTGTGGAATTCGGGAGCACAGGTCAATGAGATTGTGACGGTGCAGTTTGCTGCCCGTCCTGCCTCTCCTGCTAAATTTACTGCCCCGTCTGCTGGCCCCTACTACACCATTTCATCCGACTCGGATCATCTCCGTATCTCAATGAATGGCAACGCCAACCCCCCGATTGGTTCGGCTCTTGGAACGAGTCTGGTCGATCCTATTGGTGTGGCCGCTGTGGGTGTCACAGGATTCACGGGTAGCATTCTGGGTGAACCCGTTACGTATGATGCCGATACGGGTGGGTTGACGTGGACGCTGGATACCACAAACAACGAAGTCAACCTCAACATCGATGGGGTTGAAGTTCGGGCCTTGGCGGATACTGGTGCATCCGCTACGGTGGGAACCTTTGTGGCAGCAATCAATGAAGCGGTGCATGGTATTACGGGTACCCTCCAGCTTGGTGCAGTGGTGGGTACCGTGACGTTGGCTGCAGCGGCAAGCAACATCCCCAACTACTATGTTGGTTGGAAGTTGATTATGACGGCTGGTCCGGCTGCTGGTGAAGAAGTTGAGATCGTGACGTATGACTCTGTCACCAAGATCGCCACAGTGACACCGAACTTTGGTCTTGCCCCGTTAGGTAGTGCTTATTACCTGTTCAATCTGGACACCAGACCCCAATACAAGACGAAGACTGCATTCTTGAGTCCGTTCACGGTGGAAGCAGCTGCAAACAATAGGTACGACACAATTACGATTGGTTATGTGGGGGCTGTAACTGCGCCTACCTCAGAATCATTCATTATTCAGGCTGGTACCTATGCTAGTGCTGCTGCCTTAGCAGCTCATATCCAGGTTCGGTTGAACTTGGGTGTAACATTCAATACAGTAGCAACCCACGTAGCACCTTGGGTCTATTGTGCGGCGGATTCGGATGGGCACCTTGTATTTACGTTCCGTGCTGCAACAGTGGATGGGCTCCTTGGAGGCGCTTTCAGCTTCATTGAACAGGCTGTCGGAAATACCGATTTCTGCCTGATTGCTGGTATAGACGCCGACGCAGCTGGAACCCATCAGTGCAAGATTCTGGATTCTGGTGTGGCAAGACGTTTCACAATTGCCACGTCACCTTTGGAGCATGATCGTATCGTGCTTCGTAATAGGATCGTGGCTGGTGGTGGGGAGTATGCCTGGTCCACCATGGCTCGTATGGCGGCTTTCAATGCCATTGAGCAAAGCAAGATCCAGGTGGACGCTGCTACAGGTAATGAGCTGTTGGAGTTGACAGCCGGAACGTCTGTCAAGTCGTCAAATGCTGCTACAGCAAAGCCTGCCTCTGTGTTTGGTACTCCAGGTATGTCTGGTGGTCAGTACACAGGTGGCGTTGGTGCGGCTCGTGACGAGTATCAGGTCACATTCTACGATGGTACAGGGGCTGTCCCTGACAACAGGGCATTTGATTTCACTCTGGATGGTGTTCCTGTGACAGTCACTTTCACAGGATCTGCTGCTGGTACTGTAACCGCATTGGGGTCATCTTCTGCAGCGAACAACACTGCCTTTGCGGATGCCGCTACTGTCACCGGTCAGATCGAACTGGCTCTTTCTAATCTACCTGGAGCACCGTTTGGGGCCATTGGAGTAGTACAGGCGGCGCAAATCGTTCGACGTGAAGGTGTGGGCCTCCGTCTCACATCAGTTCGGGACGATGAGTTGAGCAGAGTAGTGATCGGCTCGGGAGCGGCTAACTCAGTATTGGGATTTACGGCGGGAACTACAGCGATCAGAACGCCTGTACAGGCATCTGAGATTGCTGCTGCTCTTATGTCCAATGTGGATACAGCAAGTATGGCTAACACGTTGTTCAATTACAGCAGTGGTACCAACTATGGTGCTGCGGCGGATCATTTCGTAGCAGAAGGTGTTGCGGGTGTTGCCCTGGATGCGTTGAACAACACGTATCTGTTCATCCAGAGCGATACAGCGGGAAGTTCATCCTCCTTGATCTTCAATACCGCTACCACGGGCGATGCTTTACGGCATGGCACGGGTCTGGGGATCGATGCCCTTGACTCAGCCTACGGGGAATCAGGCATCAACGGTTTCTTTGTCCGGTCCAGCAACCCCAATGGTTCCGGATCTACAGATACATCTGTTTTGAAGACCACCCTATCTTGGCTGGCTCAGGATGGGGTGATCGGTCAGACCTATGTAGATGAAGTTACGGGACTTACTTTCACGATCCTTGCCCGTCCGGGTAACATTGCTTACCCCACGGGTGTGAATGCCACATTCCGCATCAACGTGAACTCCACGTTCACTACGAACGCCAATGCTCCAATCCGGGCTATTTCCGGTGTGGAAGCCTATGTTGCCAACACTTACAATGTGGGTGTCAGCGATACGGCACTGGTAGAGACCTTTGAGCGGGGTGGAAGCGAACCCACCATTGGGGATCTCTACTACGTCTCCTATGTCTACACCAAGCAGGCTTTCTCGATG
>Ga0208957_1001833_pt1 | contig 10155 bp, 14 predicted proteins | sample RifOxyA1_FD_184029 | JGI IMG/M metagenome (GOLD analysis project Ga0208957, IMG submission 184029) | Groundwater microbial communities from Rifle, Colorado - Rifle Oxygen_injection A1 (SPAdes) | ecosystem: Environmental > Aquatic > Deep subsurface > Groundwater | place: Rifle, Colorado, United... | reverse complement strand
GTAACTCTTTTGAAAACTCCACAAACTTTGCGTACCACTCTTTAGCAGCTCCCACAGACATCATCTGTAGTTTTTGCGGTGTTACTTCTTTTTTTTGATCTTCGTTCATTTTGGTTTAAATAATAATTCTATTGCTTCTCTTATAAGGTCAGCCTTTGATTTCATGGATACATCAGATAGTTTTTGCAGCATTTCATTCTGGCGTTCAGATATTCTTGTGTGGATTGCTACTAATGTTTGTTTCATGTATCCAAAGAGTACCATAGTGGTATTGTTTTGTCAATAGATCAAACTATACCAACTTGTGCGTAGATATGGTAAAATTAACTTTCCTCCGTTTTCAATTAACTACTTTTTTCTTAAATTCACAAGAATTAACATGAGCTAAGGCTTGAGTTTGATTATCTAACTTAAACATTTTATTACATTTAAAACAACGGAATTTGAATTTACTCATTTTTTTCTTTCTACCCTAAGGGAACTATCTTAGATCCCTATTTGGGATTATGTTTCATGCTTTTTTAAAGGCGTTTTCTCTCGCCAAGCATTTATTCTAATCTCTCCGACTTTTATGGTTACATTATGTCGGGCGGAAGCGTTATAGAAACCGCTAGTCAAGTTTACCCTTTAGGTTTACTCCTTGAGTCCTTGCTCCAACCTACTTTTTTTATAGTGGTTCGTCTCCACTCCCTTGGTTGAGCTGCCGCTTTGGTAGGGAAACTATTTCAACTGATTAAATTTCCAGTAAAATAGTTTCAGTTTAGGCACATTCCCCTCATAGTCAAAAGCAAAAGAATATGCTTGCTCTATCTTTCCGAGGTCTTGCTCGTAATGATACTTAAAAAATTTAAATAAGTTAGGTAAGTCTTTCCTAGTAAGATTAAATGCTTTCCATATTTGATATGCCCTATCCTGCCACTGGAGTAACTTAGTGGGCTTAAAGTCTTTGGTTTGTAGAATATTGGCAATTTCGAGCATAAAAAAGCCCTCTGAGGTGGTGCTGTGCCGTTGCAGGAACAACAACACCTCAAAAGGTTCTTTGTCTGCAACCCTAACAACCTCGTTATAGCTCCGTCTGATACTATAACTATCTAATAGTAACTTAATTTTATTACCCTGTCAACTCCTTAAATTTTGAGGTTAAAATTAAGGCGCAATAATCGAAAATTATCGCGAAATATCTTGATATTTTAACGCTTCCTTATGCAATTCTTTTCTTTGTTCTTTAAACATTTCCGAGAATCTAGGGATACGTAAAATAAGTTTTATCAAAACCACATTTTGTTTAGGCTCTTGTTCTTTTATATCCCACTCCTAATTGTTAAATTAACCTCACTTTTGATATCCTCCAATTCTACCATAGCCTCATCTAATTTAGGCTTCCAGTATTCCTTCGCTTTAGGTAAATCAAAAGATCTATGGAAATATCTATATCTTTCTACCTTCCGCATTGCCCCCTCAGCTTGTATTTTCAACCAGCTCATATATTGATATGGTTTAACGATTAGGTCCGGTTGTCTTTCTACCATTTTTAATTTCCTCTACTTCTAACCTCATTTAAAACTAATGGTTCTTGTGTTGGCTTTATTATCCTTCTGGCATAGGGGGCCATTTCTAGTTCTATTCCCGCCAATCTTTTATTCACATCTCCCAAATCTTCTCTTCTTAATATTGTAATGGCCCTTTCTATATCCATATCACCTTTTCTCAATTCATTTAAGATCTCCCCTCTCAAATTATTCCTTTGTTGGTCTTGGTAATATGTAGATCCTGCTATTGTAAGTATGGCCAAAGTTCCGAGAATACCCAACCATAACCTATTATTTCTAGGCATCTCACCATGTTGTAGATAATCTGCGAGTTCTTCAGATGATTTTTCCTTCATTCCCCCTTTTTTATACGCATCGTAATATCTTGCATAGGATTTTTCTTGTTCAGCTATAGAAAACTGTCTTTTAACTCCTGGGTTAAATAATTCTTTCATGTATCCTCCTCATAGGCTCTAAACCTTGCATTTCCCTTGATTTATCTACTACTAATTCCCAACTAGGGTTTCCCATACTTTTTAACATTCTTGTAAAAGAAAAGGTTGCCCAATTCATAAGCCTTTCAGCTTGAACTTTCGATATGTATGGATAACCAGAAACAGGATCTAGATTATCTCTATTCATAGCATAATATAGCCAAGCTTCATCAAAGTTAGGTCTCAACCTAGCTTCATGCTCTAAAAGCCTCTGAAAGTAAAACTGTTCATCACGGCTCCTAAACCTAACTATTTTTCTGTCTACGGCTTCCTCTTCTACCATAGTCCCCCTTACTTGGTAGCAGCTCTAAGTCCTGCTAATCCAGCTCCATTTAAAAAGGCAATAATTGCCATATTCAGGTCTAACTGGCCCAAAAGATAACCTAAAACGGCAAAAGCCATCAGGCCATAACCTGAAAAATAAGTCCTTTTACCTTCTAAAAATTCTAAGGTTAATAATTCTTTCAATATTCTCACCCCTTCCAAAAAATAACTAAAATTACCACTGCTAAAAAAAATAACCATGTGGCAAGAACCCACACCTTGAAGGAGTTAATGGTTTTAGACCCTGTAGGAGTCAGCAAATCCCTAATAGTCCTACTCCATATTTTTAGTTCTTTGGCCATTAATCCAATTTTTAATCCTCCCCAAAAGCTCTTTTAAAAGCTCATTGGTTTGGAAATTGGCTAAAATAGGGGTAGGATGTTTTTGGTTGCTTAGAAGAAGTAATTTGGTCTCTAAATCGGTTTTTATTCTCGTTAGTTGGTCTCTCTCCTGTTTTAATTTTTCAAAACCGCTTAAAATGGCATTATATCTGAGTTGAATCTCCACAAGGTCTCTTACCATACCTTCCAGGTTTCCATAAGAATTAGGGCCAATTTTAAGGCTTTTAAAGGCATCTCTTAACACATCCAGTGCTCTTTTCTCATCATCGGCTTGCTCTGAAGAAATAACTGTCTGAGCATTCAATCTATGTTCTGTCTCCTCGAGATAAGGCAAGGGGTCAATCCCGCCTAAATATCCATTGTTTTTATTTAATCTAACTCCATTTTCTGTAACCTTAAAACGGTTTAGGTGTAAATGAGGTCCAGTGGTATTACCAGTAGATCCCATCTGTCCTAGATAATAACTAGGTTCAATTTCTTGTCCAAGAAAAACTGTATTAGAATTAAGATGGCAATACATCCAAGCCTCTCCAATATCTGGATACCAAATAGTGCAATGATTGCCATATGCGCCCCCTTTTGCTTCCATATCAATGTCTTTAACAACCTTGCCCTTATGTAGAAGTGAAAATATTGATATATCCTTACCAGTTGGTACAATATCCAAACCCTCATGACCCAATAATCCGAATTGCTTATAATAAGTAGGATTTGCTTTAAATTTTTGTGTTACCTTAAAAGGTGAAGAAAATACTTTTATCATTTTTGGGCCAGAGCCAGATTAATCAGCGTTGGTAATCTTTCTATAACTGTAACAACCAAAAGGATTAATACTACCCAATATCTTCTATTTAGGCTTGCTAGTTCATTCTTTATTTCCTGAATGTGCTCTTTAAGATCAGCTAGTGCTTGTTTCGTAGAGCCTTTAAATTCGCCATTGTTAATCATATATTAAAATAAATTAAAAAATCCTCCTCCATCTGATGGAGCTACGAATTTTATCTCAGCTGCAAAACCAAGTTCTGTCGTGGTATCTCCATAACTCCAATCAACTGACGTATCATTAGTGGCTTTAAACTCATCTTGGATACCAATACCTGCCGTTCCATCAAGAGTTTTACCTAATTCACTAAAACCACTACCGACAGTAATACCATTTGGCCCGTCTGAATATGTTGACCCATAGGTAGCATTTCCTGAATCAGCAAAAGCTCCTAGAGTAACAGTTAAAGTATTAGCTGAAGCTGCTGTATTAGTTGCTGTTTGAACAACTGCATTAGCTCCATCTGATCCTGTAATATCAATATTAGTAAGTTGAGATACTGTCCAATTACATCTTGAAGGATTACCAGTACCATTAGGGGTAAAAGTTAAGGCTCCCGATGTTGGAGTTCCTAACGCTCTAAATACAACCATATTTCTACTACCATCAGTAATAGTTGAACCTATCTTTACCCAAGTTAAATTAGCTCCTGTTAAAGTTTGGACTCCAACTGCCGCTTGAACATAACCAAAAGTAGCTAAAACTAAGTAATTAGCGGTTGGAGAAATAGATGCTGTTACATAAGTAGCTTGTGCATCTGCATCTACCCCTGAAGTTAAATTGACCGCTGTTACTGACATAGTCTATGCCTCCGCCACTACTGCCAGTGCATCCCACTTTGTATCAGCACTGTTGTATATACATCCTATATAGTGGGTTTTAGAAGCAACTGTAGTGGTTGGAAGAGTCACTCCAACTGCTCTAAATACGCTGTCCCAAGTCAAACCCTTACCAACTCCAGCATCTTTTAATCTAATTATTAATTTTTGTCCGTTTACTGGTGTTCCTGTAACGGTAAATGTAGTTGCGTTGGCAACTGCTGTCAACTGGTATTGGTCAGTTACGTCAACATCTATTACTGCGGTGGCATCGTCTGTAGCTGTAACAACTCTGGGGGAAATCCTTTTATTAGTTAAAGTTTGTATATGGTCTTCAAAAACAAAATCATCATTACCTGTTAAAAGAGGTAAGGTAACTGTCCTGTCTGCTGCAAGTTCTGAAACTGCCAGTACATATTGATGGTCAGCTGATGTATCTTGTATTTCAAGAGTCTTGGGTAAAATTACTGTTCCTGTAAAAGTAGGTGAAGCTAAGGGAGCTTTTAAATTCATCTGAGTTTGAATTGCTGAAGTTACTCCGTCTACGTAGTTAAGCTCGGTTACTGTTAGAGTAGCCCCATCTAAAATATTCAACTCAACTGCTGTTGAGGTTACCCCATCCAAGATATTAAGTTCAGCTACCGTAGATGTAATAGCAAGTTCAGTTAATATCCCTCCTACAAAATTAGTATAGGTTATCTTTTTTGATGTACCTGTATCTGCATCTGTTGAGTCTGATACATCTACAGTATAGAAAAAATCACCGCTTGCAGGCGTTGTCAGAGCTGTTAAATCAGTTAGTATCTTGTTTGCTGCCATATTAAGGACTATTTACCTCCGCATAGTTAGTCGGACTGGGTATCACTCCTGAATAATTGGTTTGGGAAAGATCCCCAGATTGAAGGACTAGTTTTAATGCTCCATCTTGAAGTAGTAAAAAACCTTCCCCATCCTGTAAAAGAAGGTAATATACTATATCCGCATATCTTCGTCTGTAATCTGTAGCATTGAAAGTAGGCATATTCTAAACAATAAAAAACCCCAAGCCAAAGCCTAAGGTAAATTCCTATGTACTTATTATATCACTTAATAGGAATTAAACTAAACCACCTGAACGCATTTGTATAACTGTCTTTTTAAGCTCACCCTCATTTTTTACCACTCCTGCTAAGGCTTTTAAAGCGATTTTCATATCCGTATCTGGTTCTTTAGTTGGTGCTGTAACTCCTACCTGTGGTGTTTGTCCTACATTAGGGCTTCCCTCAACTCCTGTAGGAACTGGAGATGCACCTGCAACTGATCCGGGACTCATCTGGTCTAAAACTGAGGTATCAATTCCTCTTCGGCTCATAGCAGCCTTTAAAGCTGCACTTCCGCCTGTTGCTGCACCGAAACTGCCTGTTAGTTGATTTGGATCATCCATATTTATATTATATCACTAAAATCCTTGTACCGCCTGTTGAGCTGCCTGCATTTGAGGCGAGAGCTCATCTAAGTTAATTGTACCACCTGCTTTAGAAAGACCATCTGCATATCCTTGCAACTCTTCTCTTAACCTTTGAAGTTTTATAGATGCTGTTTTTCCTCTATCTAAAGCTGATGGGAACATATAAATATAATCTGCTCTTTGTTCTTTAGTAATGGCTGCACCAGTCCTAAAGTACCCTAAAATATCTATTGCTGAGGTAACATCTGCTCCGATTAACCTTCCCTCTTGGCTAAGTGGATTAAGTGCTTTTTCTACAACTAAATTAGGATTGTTTTTTAATACTTGCGAAATTCTATCAACAGATTTAACGGATGTTTGAGCTTTATTCAAAAGTATTGAGTTAGGACCAGATAATGGTTTATCGTTTCCTCCACCATATGCTTCTTGGTAAGCATCATAAACCTGTTTATAATAAGCTCTATTTGCAGGATCTTTGGCTACATATTCAGCATAAATTTTAGCAGGAAATGGGTTTTCAGTGGCTTGGTTGACAGCTTGTTGACCAGATGCTATATTTGGAGGTGATGTGGATTCCTCTTGAGGCCCTATTTTGGGTAGGCTTGATTCTCCTTGTAATGCTGATTCTTGAGGAAAGAAGGCAGAAGTAACACCTCTTTTTAATGGTTGTCCAATAGTTTGCTGTATAGCTTCTTGAGCTAATTGTGATTGTGGTATTTTTTGGGCTAATCGTCCAGCTCCTGTGACTAGAGATCCAACTACTCTGGGTGATGTAGCAGCAGCTCCAGCTATTGCTCCAGGTACATTCCCAACTGCGAATCCTCCAGCAGCTCCAAGTCCAGAGATACCTAACCCCCTAATAATATCTAATGTTCTACTCCCCGTAGCAGGAAATACCCCACTTAATGATTGACCTGCTTTAATATCTTTTATAGCTTCTAATATTTCCTTACCACTTAATTTTTCTAATTCTCTAAATAGTTCCTGTACCTCAACTTTATTACGTCCAAATAGATTAGATAGTTGACCCTCTGCTCCTGCATTTTCTAGTTTCTTTTCTAGTGCTTTTATTAATTCTCTTTTAGCTCCAAACTCGGCATTAATTTTTCCTAGATTAGGAACTTTTGCAGTTAATAGTTCATCAATATTATTAGATAAATCAGTAACAATGGCATTATATCTGTTTGAAGCTGTGGGTCTAAAAGCGTTTTGCATTCTTTGTTTTAGAGTATTTATTCCTCTTATAGAATAGTCATCCCAGGTATTTATATCTTTAATCAATCCTTGTAATCCTGTAATTTCTCTACTATCGCTTATAGCACTCCTATCAAAAGATACTTTACCTAAAATATTCTTTATTTTAGTAATTGGTTGTCCTGTTGCTCCTAATACCCCAGTTTCTTCTATAACCTCTTTAGTTGGTTGAGTAACTTTTGCTCCATATTTATTTAATGTATTTAATAAATTATCCCGAACTTCCGATAAAGGGATTCTTACTTTTTCTGATCCTTTGGTGAGTGTGTTAAATGCTTCCCCATATTCTTTATTTGTAACTTCATCTAAGTTTTTCAAAGCGGTTCTGGATTGTTGAACAATAGGCATAATAGAGGTTTCTCCCTTTATTGCAGCTTGTACTGCTTGAGGTCTTGTAAATGCTCTAGCAACTGTTCCACCCTCGGTACCAATAGCTAAATCTAAAGCTCTGCCCGCTGCTTTTCCACCAAATTTTGCCACTTTACCCACTCCGCCTAAAACTTTTCCTACTGGTAAAGCTCCTAATACCCCTTCTCTTCCTACTGCTAAAGGATCTATCTCCTCGCCCTCTAACATCTGCCTTAATGCCTCACCCGTGGAAGATCCGACACCTCCACCAAGTATTGTCCCTGCCCCTGGTGCTAAAAGAGTCCCTCCAATCCCACCAATAATACCTCCTGCTATAGGAAGCAGATCAGTTGCCCTAAAGCCTTTATCCTGCCCTGTAGAACCTTCTGTAGAACTTTGTGGGGCTTGTTCCGTTCCGCCCAATTCTTGTGATTTTCTTTGGATTTCTGCCTCAATTTCCTCAGGTGAATAGCCCTCTTGTTGAGCCCTTACCCTAAACTGTTGTATCTGTTGCTGTGTAAGCATATTTATTTCAAAGCATTTAAAGCACTATTAATATCAGAGCCTCCATAAAAAGAACTATAAAAGTTTTGTTTTGGAATATTAGAAATATTACTTAAACTCCAGAGGTTTGAAATTCCACTTTTAGCACCTGTTGTAGATGTCTTTTGTCCAGGAGGTGGAATCGGAAGAGGAGGATTTTTTGTTCCTGAAGTAGGAGCTGTACCCTTTGGCATAGAACCTATTTCCTTGCCTGATCTATCCAGTAAAGCTATCCTATTTCCTAAATCAACGGTACTAACTTTACTCTCAAACTCATATTTATTTTGTTCTAGTTGTGCCAACTGCATAGCCTTATTCATCTCTGCAATGCTAATCTGTATTCCTGTTGATATTTTACTTAATATACTTGATAACTCTCTTTCTGCAGCCTGTCCAAACCCTGTAGCCTCCCTTGAAAACCTGTCTTTTAATAATCCCAATTTTGTAGTCAATGGAGCCAATGCCCTCTCTGCCCGTCTGCCAAATTCTGCCTCTCCAAATTGAGTAGCAGATGTTGCTTCGGTAAATCCTCTTGTTGCGGCTTCAAGGGTAGGTGAGAGTTTAGCGGATTCCGCAGATATTCTTTGTTGTAGTCGCGGTGCAGATATTCCCACTTGTTTAGCGATGGTCTGTTGAGTCGTAGGTACGCTCCGCACTACATCTTGCACTCCTCTTAGAGTTTGTCCTGCTGTTTGAGCAGTTTGCCTAAGTCCGGGTAGTCCTAATTCTGTTTCCAACCCTGTCAAAGCTGCAGGAAACTCAGTTTTAAATCTTTCCATAAATTCTGTTTCTGCACCCCTGGCTTCAGCCTCTCTTCCCAATCTTGCCTCTTCCTGCCTTCTTAAAATACCCTCAATATCAGGCATTTGGAAATTAGATGCAGATGGTTGAGATGGTCTTTTACCTGATCCTCCCGTAGCCCGAAAATCTGCAAAGGCTTCTGTCTCTCCCCATCCTTGATAACCAGGATATTGTCTTTTTAGTTCATCAAAATTCATTTTTCTAATAAAAAACCCCAGCCGTAGCTGAGGTAAATTCCTTTAGTTATATTATATCACTTATTTTGCTAAGTTTCGATTGTGATGCTTACCGTATCAAGACTAGTTAAATATCTAACCCTTGCCTTAGCTTCAATAACAGTGGATGCTCCTGCAGCAATATTACGTACATATAATCTATTTACCTGTGCATAATTTGGCATAGTTTTAGTGACATTCTGCCCAGATAGGGCAAACTCACTCCACTCATTCCAGGGACCTATTATCTGATAATCACTTGCGTCAATAGACGATCCATTGGGAATAAGGTTTGCATCAGTTACCGATGTCTGCCATAAACTCCATTCAACCTCTGCCATAATAGATGAACTTTTATTATTTTCTATAACTACAGAAAAGATAGTATCTTCTCCATTATTTAGGGTATCAGAAGTTTCTAAAGTTGTTGTTATGCCTATTGCATTCCCCAGTCCTCTTGCTTTTATGGCTGTTGGTAATATATTCCGTTGTGATATTCTATTCATACTCTATAGTTAATAACGCTGCGTTTGTTGTGTCTTTATCGTAAGAAACAACAGAGATCGAGTTGTTAACATCGCTATCTGCTCCATCAACAATAATAGATAAAGCGTTACCAGATGTCCAACTAGGTCTATTCACCACTTCCTGAATTACAGATGACAAGTCAGGTGAGTTAAATGTTACCCCTATTGAAGGAGGCGTGGTATATGTTTGCGTCGCAAAAGACGCTGTTTTAGTTCTATCTGAAGGCGCATCTCCGCTGGAAAAAGTTGCTGAATTATCCGTAGCATCGGCATAATATTTTAAAACAGCGTCTCCAGCATTATTAGCTGTTATAAATGGTAAAAGAGTTAATCTTGCCGATACTATGGTAGAGTTTTTAGGGATTGTAATGTTGGTGAACCTAAACCCTCCTGTCCAAGCTGCTGTATCTTTACCTAAAGTTACTGAGTCCGCCGTATCATTATAAAAAGGAGCCGTATTATCATGTGCGTCATCGGATGATGAAGCCACACGTTTCGTAAAAAGGACTATTGTTTTAACTGACACATCATCCCGTGCCTCCGAGATATACCTAGACCTTCCCCTGAAAACAATAATTTTGCTTATATTTTCGGAATAATTTATCTCAAGCCTTGGCTTTAAAGATCCATTATCATAAGTATAAAAAGTATTATATCCACCAAAAGCTAGCCCATTAAAATAAAAACCCAA
>Ga0208957_1001831_pt1 | contig 10161 bp, 19 predicted proteins | sample RifOxyA1_FD_184029 | JGI IMG/M metagenome (GOLD analysis project Ga0208957, IMG submission 184029) | Groundwater microbial communities from Rifle, Colorado - Rifle Oxygen_injection A1 (SPAdes) | ecosystem: Environmental > Aquatic > Deep subsurface > Groundwater | place: Rifle, Colorado, United... | reverse complement strand
TCCCGACCAGCGAAATTACATAGTGAGCAACGAGAAGATCGAGAGGGCGGGATTCAAGCCGTTGATCTCGTTGCAAGAGGGGATCGCGGAGTTGATACGGGCGTATCCGATTTTGCAGAGGTCGGCGCATAGGAACGCGTGAAAGGAGGGTTAGAATAGTGTGTTGCATCGTATGTTACAGAGACGTGGGGAACCTGAAAAAAACAGCGGATACGAAAGTGGAATCACGAAAGGCACCGTGGGTTGCCTGGGGCCAATCGGTTTATCCGCTGTGCGAAGACTACGGGCTTAAACATCTTATCCGCGAAAAGGGGGTTGTGACCGAGCGACCTACAAGACGAAAGCCGCTGCGCTAAAGGGCCACGATCGTTATGATCCTCTTCATCAACCCATCGGCCCGCGTTGGGATTTACCAGGGGCTGGGCGATTCGCTTCGGGCGATAGAACCCCCGATCTGGTGCCGCCTTTTGGCTTCCTATTGCCAGCAGAAAGGCATCGAGGTGGACATCCTGGACGCAGACGCTCGCGGATTGAATGCGGAGGGGGTGGCCTTAGACATTCAAATCCGTGCGCCGACGCTCGCCGTGATCGTGGCCCACGGTCAGCAACCGTCGGCATCCACGCAGCTTATGGATTCAGTTATCACGGCATCCAAAGCGATAAAGGAGTTATGCCCCGGTGTTCCGGTGCTGATTGTCGGCGGCCATCCGGCGGCGCTGCCGGAGAGGACATTGCAGGAAACGGGGGCGGATTACGTTTGCACGGGCGAGGGACCAGCGACTATCGCCTCGCTCCTGGGATACCTGAAAGGCAAGGAGTCCTCATTCCTATCGCATGTGCCGGGCCTTGTGTATCGGACACCGGCGGGGAACATAGCACGCACAATGCCCGCCGAGAACGTCTGGAATCTTGATACGGAAATGCCGGGGGGGATGTGGAACCTACTATCAATGGACAGATATCGTGCCCATAATTGGCATTGTTTCGGCTTAGAGTCGCGCCGACCATATGCGAGCGTCCATACTTCCCTAAATTGCCCTTATCAATGCTCCTTCTGCGTAATTTCAAGTCCTTTCCGCGAGGGGGACAGGCTCCGTTCCAGCGGCAAGGATGTGAACTTCTACCGCATGTGGAGTTCGAAGCATGCCGCCACTGAAATCCAGTTGCTCATGGAGAAATACGGCGTCACGAACATCAAGATCGCGGACGAAATGATGGTTCTCAATCGCGCGCACGTGCTCGGGATCTGCGACGAGTTGGTTCGGCGCGGGCTCGGGGACCGATTGAACTTGTGGTGCTACGCCCGCGTCGACACGCTCAGAGACCAGGCGCTTCTTGATCGGATGCGCGCCGCCGGCTTCAGGTGGGTCGGCGTCGGGATCGAGAGCGCGAGCGAGCATGTGCGCGACGGCGTGGACAAGGCGGACTACGGAGTCAAAGATATCTTCGAAGCATGCCGGAAGATCCGGGCGGCGGGAATCAACTTGGCGGCGAACTTCATGTTCGGGCTTCCCGACGACAATGAGAAGTCTATGCGGGAAACCCTGGACATGGCCTTCGGCATCATGCCGGAGTGGTGCAATTTCTATTGCACCGTCGCCTATCCCGGCACCGCGCTTTACAATCAGGCCGTCGCCGAGGGCTGGGAGCTTCCGGCGTCCTGGTCATCATGGTCTCATTACGCCTACGACTACCTGCCACTTCGCACGAAGCACTTGACCGCCGCCGAAGTCCTCCGGTTTAGGGACGACGCCTTCCAGAAGTTCTATAAGAGCCCGTCCTATAAGAGCCATATCTTGACGAGGTTCGGGCCGAGGGCTCTAGTTGAAGTACAGGAGATGGCGAGGGTGCCGCTTAAGAGAAAATTATAAGGAGGGAAATCATATGGCAAAGGTTTATCGACAAGGAGACGTTTTGGTCAGGGCAATCGAAGCGAAGCCCGAGTCGGAGATGAAATTGCTGCCGCATCTCACGCTCGCCGAAGGGGAGGTGACGGGCCACCGGCACAGGATAACGCAGGGGGACGCGCAGCTCTACCAGCTCGCCGTCGGCGTGATGTATCTGCGAGTCCTGTCGGAGTTCGCCAAGCTCTACCACGAGGAGCACGAGGAGATCGACTTGCCGAAGGGCGACTATGAGGTGCTGATAGAGCGGGAGTACGACTGGGTCGAGGGCCTGGAGAAGAAGGTGGTCGATTGAGCTGCAATCTGAAGTCGGAGGCGGAGTATAAGGCGAAGTACATGGGCCTGTTGCGGAAGCCAGGCGATGCCCAGGCCGTGCCGGGCATCGTCGCCGACTTTCAGGCCAAACACGCTCCCCAGATCGCTTTGCCCGAAAAGTACGTTTTCTGCAAGGACCTGTCCGTATTCGTCAAGCATCCGGAACAACCCGCGAATGGCGGCCCGGTGAACTTAGGGAAACTGATTAAGGCGATCTATAGCGCGTATTTCAGTCCACCGCTTGAGCAAGGGAATTTTACCGTCAGCACATCCACTCTTGTCAGTTGCGGGCCGATCTGGTCTCCGCGCCAGGACGAGCACAAGATGCTCGATATGACGTTGGAGTTCCCCGAGCCATCCAGCATCGCGCAGTTGATAGCATCTGAAGCTCGTGTTTTCCAGGGGGGGAACTACTTTGTGGCTCATTGGCTGGCTGGCTTGGCCTTCGCCGAGATGAAGGCCGACTATCTGCACACGGGGCTGAACGAGTTTCACGGGCCGCTATGCGCGCTCGCGGAGAATTGCTTCGCGTTCTCGCAGATCGACGGCAAGTTCATCGTCTGCGCCAAACCGGAGCTGAGTTTGGATTTCCGGTATAGGTTCCATAACGACACCGGGGCGGCGGTCCGATTCCCGTCTGGCAGCGGGTTCCACGCCCTGCGCGGGGTGAGGGTGGATGAGAACTATTTCATCAAGCCTGTCACTGGCAAGGATCTTCTGACGGAGCAAAACGCCCAGGTGAGGATGGTCCTGTTGGAGAAGCACGGGGCGAAGTTGCTCGACGACATTCCGCACAAGGTAGTGTCGAAGAAGGGCGATGGAAAACGGCTCGGCTTTGAATCGCCCTGGATCAGGTTGATAGAGATGATGTGGGATGGCTACGAGAGGATAAGGATGCTCCATCTAAAATGGAAGGACAAGGACGGGAAGCGCCATGAGACCCTGATCCACGTGCCAGCGACCAACGGGGAGTTCCAGAGGCTCGGCCAGAAGCCGCCGGAGGACATCGACGACTGCGAGGAAATGCGGCGGTGGGTGATGCGCCTCAATCCCGAGGATGTGCTGGTGATGGAGACCTGAAATGAACGGCTTCCAGAAAGACGCGCTGTTCCGCTATTCCCTGTCGCTCAGGCTGACGGTTCCAGCCGCCGGGCTCTGTCAGAACTGCGGGATAGGGACGGATAACGGGGCGCTGTGCAACCCTTGCTCATTTCTCTGGGAATGGCACTACCTCGATGACCTGATGGATCGCAGGTGGCAGATGATGCTTTTTGACTCGGAGGAGCCGACGCATTAGATAAAATTCCCCTTGACAACCCCTGATCGGCCTCCCTTCTGGTCGTCTGAAATGGTCAGAGCCCTTATGTTGATCGGTGGAGATTTGGGGATAGGGATCGGCGGCCTAGTCTGGGTACTGCTCAAATGAGACTGCCGTCTGAAACTGAAAGGAAGACGTGATGGCCAACTTGCCTAAAGGCGAATTCAACATGCCACCTGGGGTTTCGACGCGGGACATACCGGGGAACGAGCCTAAGAAGAAATCCAATCTTTGCCGCTGGGCCTACGACGATATCTACGACAATTACGAGACGGCTTGTGGGCGTGCTTTCACCCTGATTGACGGGACGCTCGCTAAAAATAAGATGCGCTATTGCTGCTACTGCGGGAAGAGGATCGAGGAGAATCAGTGGCTGATAAACCCTGGAAGCAACACGAAAGAGCCGTAGCTAAAGCCCTCGGGGTCCGGCGCAACCCGAATACCGGCGAACATCGGTCAGACATTGACGCCGGTCCCTTTGTGATCGAGCATAAAAAACGCAAACGGATTCCGGCGTTGATTGTGGCCGCGATGGAACAGGCCGTGCGTGCTGCGGGGGATACTAAGACGCCTCTGGTAATTCTCAGCGAAGCCCGGCGGGGCGTGAAAGCGAAAAGATTCGTCGTGCTTCGATTTGAAGATTGGCTAGATTGGTACGGACCGAGCAAAATACCCAAGGAAGCGGAGGTAACAAAATGAACGGATATTTTCGCTTCACCAAATGGTTGCCAACCAATGAGGGAGGCGTCTCGCTAAATGCGAATCTTTCCCAATGGGAATCCCATTTCACGCGGCTTGGGATAGAAACCCAAACCCGGCGCAACAAAGACGGGAAGATTAGTCTGTAGCGGGAGGGAGTGGATGCAACGGGAAATGGGTACGAAGAGTCGTAAATGAGGCCATTGTGCATTGATCTTTTCTGTGGTCTCGGTGGCTGGGCTACGGGATTTCTGGCCGAGGGCTACGACGTGATCGGTTTCGACATTGAGCGATGGCCTTATCCTGGGCAGCTTGTGCTCCAGGACGTTCTGACTCTTCATGGCTCGCAGTTCAAAGATGCTACGATCATTGTCGCTTCGCCGCCTTGCTTTGTGTCCGACACGCTCATTCTTACCGCTCGCGGGCTGCTTCCAATACCTGAAGTCAATGTGGGCGATCTTGTGCTGACGCATCGCAACCGCTGGCGTCGAGTTGTAAAAACAGGGAGCACCGTCGCTCCCACGGTCATTGCGTCTGGATACGGCTCTGTACTCGAGGGCACGGCGGAACATCCAATCTACGCACGGCGCGATGTTGGCTCACGCCAACTGTGGGTAGTTGGACAAACATGGCCTGTCTATCAACCGAAACATTTAGCCGAACCAAAGTGGATTTCATTGGCGGACAGCGTTCGGAGTCATTGGGCGAGTCCTGTTACTTTTGATCCGCTCCCGGTTCCTTCGCTCCCGAATGGGCTACCTGATACTTCTGCGTTTTGGTGGATGGTGGGTCGCTGGGTCGGAGACGGATGGGTGCGCATACGCCAAAAAACGCGAAGCGGCAATGAAGTGCTTATTTGTTGCGCCCACGAGGAAGCAGACGAACTTGAGCAGCGGCTTGCTTCAATAGCGCCACGGCATGGTCGTCGCGCCATGTTCGGCGAGATTCATTGGCGCCGCTCACGCGAAAGAACAACGGCGCGATTCACGGTGGCTAGCAATGTCCTTGCAGAATGGCTAACGCTTCATTTCGGGCGTGGAGCCAGTGTGAAATCCTGGCCAGCATGGGTCTTTGGGATGGGGCAGCACCAGCGTCAGGCGCTGCTTGATGGATACGTATCGGCAGACGGCAACCACGATCTCAACGGCGACACGCCGATTATCAAAACCACCACGGTTAGTAAGCGGCTGGCCATTGGTACTCGCTTTCTCGCTGCTTCTCTTGGCTGCGCCTCTGTCGTGCATCGGCAATTACGACCGCCGACGTGTGAAATAGAAGGCCGCATCGTCAACCAACGCGATAGTTGGGACACGCAATGGACGCCCGGATCGGGGAGCAATCGGCTCGTTGAACGAGATGATGGAATGCAGTGGGGGATTGTCCGCAACGTTTCCGAAGGTCAAGGCGCGGCGGAGGTTTGGAACTTGGAAGTTGATGAGGACAACAGCTACGTGGCTGATGGCGTGGTTGTCCACAACTGCCAAAAGTACAGCTATATGGCGATGCCGTGGACGCGGGCGAAAAAGCTGGCCGAATGGTATCGCGAAGATCCGCAACGCATCAAAGATTTAAACGCCCTCTTCGACGCTTGCTTCCGCATCCAGCGGGAAGCCTCGGAAGCGGCAGGGCATAAGATCCCCCTGATTGTGGAGAATGTGAGAGGTGCCCAACCGTGGGTAGGTCGGGCGAAATGGCATTATGGGAGTTACTATCTTTGGGGCGATGTGCCTGCGTTGATGCCGATGACAAGTCAGATAAAAATTGGCGGATCACGAGGCAAGGATTGGTTTGCCAAACATAATCGACCTGAATTTATGGAATCAGCTATAAAAAACAACGGCGGCTCTTGGTTCGCGGTGGCAAATAACACGAGAAGCGGATTAGGTCACAATCCCGATGGGCGGAAATTCCCTGGCCTCAGCAACGGGTCTGACTTCAGCAAGCGCCCCTACAGCCACTGGGGAAACAAGGACTCGTTGGACGGTCTCAAAAATGCCCGCAACTGGCGGAGCGATGGAAAGGGGAGTTTGTCGGCTACTACATCAAGTCACAGTGATGCCCGCAAGCAAGCCTCCGCCCTGATAGCCAAGATACCTTACCCGCTGGCAAGGCATATCGCTGCGGTTTATAAAGGATTTTAAAGTGAGCACCGAACACTCAGCCGAGCAACTCCACGAGAATATAAGGCGCCTCTTTCTTCTGATTGGCGACCAAGGAAACTGCCGAGGTTGCGGCAAGGCGATCTATTGGATCAAGCATCGGAACGGGAAAGTAGCGCCATACACGGAGACAGCCTTGAATCACTTTGCCGACTGCGAGAAGGCGAAGGATTTTAAAAAGTGACGGGGGAATGGACGGAGCGACATGTGCAAGTTGCCCTTGCACATTGGTTTTTTGACTGGCGACGGCAACTCATCATTCCAAATGTCAGCTACGGCTTTTTCGCTGGTCATCGCGGAGAATGCGACTTGCTGGTGGTTTCTAAAGCCCGCTATCTCACCGAGATTGAGATTAAGGTGAACCCGCATGATCTGGTCGGGGAATTGAGGAAGTTCAAGCACGACAATCGGACGTTAGATTCCCCGTTCGGCCCGCTCATCAAACGTTACTATATCGCCGCGCCAGAGGAAATCTGGCGGAAAGCCGATGATGCTGAGCTGCCTTTGGGAGCCGGAAAGATCGAGGTGTACATCGACCACCAAGGCACGCCGAGGGGGCGGCTGACTCAGCCTTCGGCCTACAACAAAGCGGCACGCTGTCTCACGGACAAAGAGATGATCGAGTTGCTGCGCCTGGCATATTTCAGGCTGTGGAGTTCAAGGGATATGGAGATTTTTAGTAAACAACACCACGGCTAAAGCCGGGAGCTTTAAATCTAACCATGCGCCAAAACGGGACACATAGCCGACTTTTCAGCCTGGTTTACGAGCAGGCCCAGAGAAGCGATATTTCGCGCGGCATTTATATCAGCGTGTTCAGAGAAGCCGCACGAGCACTTAAAAGATTCGCCATTGCGCGAACCGAGAGCGGAGCAAGAGGAACATCGTTGAGAAGTGTAACGAGGGTCAACCAGCACGACCGGCACACCCGCGAGTTTTGCCTTATATTCCAGAAAGGCTCGCAATTGAAAGAACGACCAACGACCGACGCGAGTGCGAAAGACGCGGCCTTTCTTTACGCTGCGCAGCCGTATGCCTTTCAGATTTTCCAGGGCAATCCCTTTGCCTTCGCCCTCGGCCTTCTCAACAATTCTCTTAGCTATCGTATGGTTTACGATGCGCGCAGTCGTTCGCTCTTTCCCAGAAAGCCGTTTCAGGGTCCTACGAGACCCGCGTGTGCCTTTGGATTGAAGCGAACTTCTTACGCGCTGACGCTTGATTCTATACTGTTCGATTTCCTTTCCCGACATTTTTTCGCCTGTCGAAAGCGTGGCGATATGGAGCAGCCCAAAATCCACACCAAGAAACTCTTCTACATCTTTGATGTTCTCTTCGGGTATCTCGGCTGTTTGAAAAAGAAAGAATTTTCCCTTCCTGGTAATCAGGTCTGCCTCGCCTTTAACGAACGGCAGCCAGTCGGGACGGTGACAGACAAACGGGATTTTCAAACGTCCATCGACGGACCACAGGGAGATTCGATCCTTGGCGTAAGAAAGAATCCGCTCATCATAGGTGATTGCTCCCAGCGGCTTAAAAACTCGTTTGCTTTTGCGATCAAGCTTGTAGGCATCGGCCACTTTAGAAATGCAGCGGACCACGACTTGAGCGGAAAGACCCGTGTTCTTGATCTCCCGATACGACGCCCGATGCAATTTGAACTGATTGAAGATTTTCTTTTCCCGGGCAATCTGGGAAATCCGATCGCAAGCGCCGTTAGCTCTGCGCATGGTAGCAAGCAACGCGGAAGTCTGTTTACTATCTGGCAAAAGCTTTATTTGAAGGGTCAATTTCACGGCTTCAGAATAGCTCGAATGTTTGAAGAAGTCAAGAAAGGACGGCGCTTCCTCTCCACGGATGAATCCGGGAGTTTCCAGCGCCGGGGATTTCGATGAAAAAGGCAAGTGAGGCGGCAAAAGATTTGATTTCTTATGTTTGTTCGCATCCTAAAGAGCATCAATGGTTTGCGGCACCGTTAAGGAATCGATGCCTACGTTGCATTGCCTCCGCAATTCAGGAGCAGGTCAAAGAGGCGTTGGAGGAAGTACATGTAAGGGCTGAGCTTGTAGATTGCGCTGGTTTGTCCAGCTATGAGGTCAGTAGCCGGATTGTTACGGCCATCCGAAACCTGATCAAGGAGATAGAAGATGATCCCATTTGAAAAGCGGGCAAGGATAATAGTTGAGGATTGGTGCAGCGAGTGGACGGTTTTGGATCGGGAGCGGTTGCAACGTCAAATAGCTGCAGCGATCGAAACTGTCGTGGAGGAAGAAAGGAGAAGCCATGAACGATAAAGAGATTGGAAAGCTATGGGAAAAGGGGCGTCATGGCAAGCATAAAGTCCATTATTCTTCATGTCCGGAAGTAGGTTGTCAGGACGATCATTGTGATGTTTGTGCCCTTATTCGCAAGCTGGTGAAGGAACGGACATTTAGCTATTTAGGTAGAATCAAATTAGAAGAAGCCCGACGTATTGCGCTGGGAAACTTCGGCATCGACCCGGCGACGTGGAAGGAGGAGCCATGACTAAGTATGATGAAATAATGCAGAGAGCGTCAGAACTTAGTTGCACCCATCAGCATATCAGGGCCACAGAATGCCCGATTTGCCGGAAGCAGTTTGAAGATATTGCAAAGGCAGCCCAAGCTGAAGAGGACAAGAAAGCGGAGGCCAAATGAAGATGAAACTAAGACCGCATTATTCCGGCGACCTATCAAACCCGTTCTGGAAACAGGTATGGGCAGTAAAGGAGAAAACCAAGGACGAAAAGTTGCATGACGAACTTTATACTCTTGGCTGCGCTTTGCAAAATGTTGAATGGGCGGTGTTACGGCGACTTGAAGCTGTCAGCGAGTGGTATGCGGTGGGCCACAAAGCACAGAAGCGGAACTGAAGAGGAGGTTATATGAACGATAAAGAAGTCGGTGAGTTGTGGCGAAGAATCAAGTTGGATTGTCCCACGTTGGACGGGTGCCCAATTCATGGGGAGATTATAGCCCTCATTCGCAAACTGGTGGAGGAACGGCAAGCAATGCACGAAACTAATCCGTGTCATTGTCCTGGAGGCGATTCGCTAAAACATGTCCTGGACGACTTCGGCATCGACCCAGCGACGTGGGAATATGACGACTTGCGACTTCCGAGGAGCCATGACCGACCTGAAAGAGATCGTTGATGCGCTCTTAACCGACAATTCCTGGCCGTGGCGCCTCAATAAGGCTAATGAAGCCTTGGAGGTAATAAAAACCGGCTATGAAGTCTGCGAATTTACAGTCGGCGCCTGGGATCGCGGGAGTGGAACAATCATCGCTTCCTCCCCTATCTGGCTCGCACAGTTAGTCGTAGGGTGGGTGGAGGAGAGGGCGCAGAAAAAATACTATGATCATTGTCGCAAGCTCCAGCACTCGCATTCGTGGGAAACAGTGGATCTTGAGATGGGCGGCACAGTACAGGAATCTTGGCGTATGGGGGCTCTCCGTGATTTCAACCTTGACCCCGAGAAGTTCGCGGAACTGAAGAGGAGGTTGGAAAATTCGTTTCAAAACGGCTAGGGGGTTGTGCTATGATACGGCCAATTTAGGCCAGGGAAAAGGGAGGGGGAGAGTCATGAGTGATTTTAACGAGGGCGCCTTATCGCGTTAGCTTTTTCGGAGGTGGCAGCGACTATCCGCAATGGTTCAAAGACCACCCAGGGGCGGTGCTGTCCACGACCATCAGCCGCTACTGCTATCTGAGCGTGCGCAGGCTCCCGCCGTTCTTCCCGCACAAG
>Ga0208957_1001824_pt1 | contig 10198 bp, 12 predicted proteins | sample RifOxyA1_FD_184029 | JGI IMG/M metagenome (GOLD analysis project Ga0208957, IMG submission 184029) | Groundwater microbial communities from Rifle, Colorado - Rifle Oxygen_injection A1 (SPAdes) | ecosystem: Environmental > Aquatic > Deep subsurface > Groundwater | place: Rifle, Colorado, United... | reverse complement strand
CGAGTTCACGGCCCGCGGGCTTCCCATCCCCGACTACGATCACGACCTGGTCACCGGGGTGTTCCGCGACGTGATCGCCACCCTGCTGGGCGACCTGGGCGAGGCGCTCCAAGCCCTCTACGACGCGCAAACCGTCAACGGGGCCACGGGCATTCACCTCGACGACATCGGCGCGATCCGCGGCGTCGAGCGCGACCCAGCGACGGCCAGCACCGTCGAGGTGACGCTCACCGGCACGGCGGCGACGGTCGTGCTCACCGGCAAGCTGATGCAGGACGCCGACGGCAACCAGTGGGCAGCGACGGAGGCGGGCACGGTCGGCGGCGCCGACATCACCTTCGAGGCCGTGGTCGCAGGCGCCACCACGCTGGCTTCCGGCGCCACGCTGAGCCCCGTCACCCCGGTGGCGGGCTGGACCGGCGGCACGGCCAGCGCAGACGCGGCGGTGGGCAACGACCGCGAGACGGACGCGGCCTACCGCCCGCGCCAGCAGGCCGCGCTCCAGAACCAGGGCAGCGCGAGCGCCAACGCCATCCGCGCCCGCCTGCTCCAGCTCGACTACATCGAGGCCGCGATCGTCGTCGTGAACAACACGGCCGCCGTCGTTGTGAGCGGGGGCGTCACCCTCCAGCCGCACTCGATCGCCGTCATCGTCTACCCGGCGACGCTCACGACCGCCCAGGAGCAGGAGGTGGCCGAGGTCATCTACCTGCACGTCGCGCCGGGGGTCTACACGAACGGGGCCGAGTCGGCGACGGTCACGCGGGCGGACGGCTACCCTGAGACGATCCGCTGGGCCTACGCCGCCGATCTGAACGTCGCGGTCGTCGCCACGGTGGTGCTTGCCACCGGGTACGTGCTGAGCGATGTCCAGACCGCGATCGAGGAGTTGATCGCGGCGTGGTTCGACGAGCACGTCATGGTCGGCCAGGCCATCTATGACAGCGAGTTCGAGGCCGAGATCATGAACGAGATCGAAGGCGTCAAGCGGGTGACCGTGACGCTTGCGGGCGGCACGACGGTGACCCCCGACTTCGACGAGCGCCCCATCCTCAACCCGGCGCCAGCGACGGTGGCGGTCTGATGGCGGGCACCGAGCTGGCGCTGCAACTCATCCCGGACCACAACGAGCGGGCCCGGAGGCGGCTCCCATTCCAGTGGTGGCACCAGCCGCGCATCGCGGGTGTCGCCCGCGGCCTGGGCGCGACGGCGCAGGTGCTGGAGACGCTCATCTTCCGGACCCTCGACGAGCGGACCTTCAACACCTCGGCAGGCATCCACCTCGAGCGCTGGGGCGACCTGGTCGGCGAGCGCCGCGGTGCGCTGGCGGACACCGACTACCGGCGCTTCATCCGGGCCCGGATGCGCGCGAACCGCTGGAACAAGTTCGGGACCGTGGCCGGCATCGACGAGCTGCTCGCCATCTACGGGCTCGTCATGGACGCCCAGGCCGTGCGGTACTTCCCGATGTACCACGCGGGCTATGCGCTGGTCGCGCAGACCGGCACGTTCATCGCTGACGAGGTGGCGCAGCGCGTGGTGCGCCTGATGCTCGACTGCCAACCCGCCGGCATCGAGATGAGCCTGGTCGAGGCGCTGCCCGGGAGCCTCGTCATGTCCGGCGGGCCGGGCATGGGCCTCGGCACCTTGGCCCGGACCCTCTACCCGTAGGAGCAGTCCTTTGCCTATCGACGATCCGTTCAACTGGGGCGCCATCGCAACGTCGCTGGGGCAGAGTCACGCGCCATCCCGTCCCGGCGATGCGGTCATCGGCAACGGCTACCCCGACGGGTTCCCCCTTCCTGCCGACCAGTTCAACTGGCTGGCCTACATGGTGGGGCTCGCATGGGCCCGCGTCCACGCCTACGCGACCCTGGAAGACGCGGTTGACGGCATGACGGTCGGCGACATGGCTTGGGTCGACGAGCACGACCTGCACCAGGAGCCGGGTGGAACACACACGGGGGTGGTCCTGGCGGGCACGCACATCTCGGTGGACTGCACCGGGGATAGCGTGGTTCACGCGAAGTCGACCGCGCCCCAGACGGTCTACGTCAAGTCTCGCGACCTCGTTACGACCATCGCGACGATCACGCCCTCCAACGCGGGCACCCTGGTGCGCGCCGTGTCCGACGGCGTGATCGTCGTCGCGATCTATGGAACGTGGGTGGAGGCGTTCAACCACAACACAGGGGCGTCGATCTGGTCGTTCAACCACGGCGCCAACCTACTCGACGTGGCGATCGACGCGACGAACGCCTACATCGTCGGTGTTGCCGCAGGTGGCTTCGAGTTGCACGCCATCGCGCTGACAAGCGTTGGCGCGGCGGCGCCGACATGGAGCTACAACCACAACGGCACCCTGGCCTCCGTGGCGACGAACGGGCGGCAGGTGTTCGTTGCTGGCGCCGCGTCGGGTCATGCGTCGCTCGCGAACGCACGCGCCATCCGGGCGTCCGACGGCGCCGACCTTGCAAACGAAGGTGGGCTCGGGGCGGCCGGCACGCGCTCCGTGTGGGACAAGGTGCTCATCCAGAGCATCGGGACGGGGCAGCGCATCGCGACCGATGGTGACATCGTCGTGTATGGCTTCTCCACGGGTGTGGCGCACCAAGTCGAGGTTCGAGGCTGCGCGACGGGTGACGACCTCAGCGCCGACCTGAGCAAGATCAAGGCCCTGGCGGGCACGTACTCGGTCGCGTCGGTGGCGATCGACCAGGACCGCATCTACATCGCCACCGACGACGGCGGCGTTCCCTCCGAGGGCTACGTGCGCGCTTACGACAAGCGGACGCTGGCGGACCACTGGACATGGAACGATCCGGACGGAGTAGCCAACAACCTCTGCCGGTCCGTGTGCAGCGACGGAACCGCGGTGTTCGCGACCAAGTACGAGGCCGGTGACACCATGGCCCGCATCTACCGAGGCAACCGGCCGGGCCCCTGGCGCCGGGTCACGCCCTCGACGCAGCCCTACCTCCCGATGCGCCAACAGATCATCCCCTGGAGCCGGTAGTCGGTCAGTGTATGACGGCGAGCGTCACGTAGCTCTCGCCGCCAGCGTACAGCGTGCAGAGCCCCCCGCTTCCACCTGAACGCCCGGTGTACTGGACGCAGGCGTAGACGGGGCCACCAGCCACGTCGAACGGCGGCAAGTAGGCATCGCCGCAGTCGGCACGGCTCGACAGAAACGTGGCTGTGTAGCCCTCGTCATCGTGCCCGTGGCAGGTCCATTCGCAAACCGGCCCGGTGCCTACCACCTCCCAGGCCGCAACCGTCTCCCCCAGCTCGTCCAGGATGACCATGTCCTCGACGAGCAGCGTGAGCGTCAGGTCGGCGGCGGCATCCTCGCAGTCGCCGTCCACCTCCCCGTCGCAGTCGTTGTCAATCCCGTCGCCGTAGACCTCGCCCGCGTCCGGATGCCGGGTGTCGTCGTCGTCGTCGCAGTCCGTGGCGTCCGCGACGTAGCCCTCGGGCTGGTCGCAGCCCCACTCCCGCTCAACCCCGCCGTACCCGTCGCCGTCCGCGTCCAGATACCAGACCTCCTCGTCCACAGCGTCCTCGTCCGCCTCGCCGTCGCAGTCGTTGTCGGCCCCATCGCAGACCTCGTCTGCGCCGGGGTGGATCTCGGCGTCGCCGTCGTCGCAGTCGTTGACGCCGTACCCGTCGCCGTCCGTGTCGGTGTCCGCGTCGATCCCAAACGGCGGCGAGGGCGACCACTCGACCTGGACGCAGGCGTCGCACGCGCCGCACGCCTCCGACGCGGGAGGTGAGGAGCAGGCGATGGTGAGCAGAAGCGCGGTGAACATGGGGGTCTCCAGGGTTCAAGGATTATACGGCCAGCCGCGCCGGATCTTCACGGAACGGGTCGAATCTACGATCAGCAGACGGGATGCAATCGCGAGTAGATCGCGGTAGACTGGTGGCGCATACCTCACCCCGCGAGGATCGACATGGCCTCTCTCTCCGACCTCAGCCCCAGCCTCCAGTGGTTCCTCAAGCACGTCCTCGCCGAGATCAATCCCTCGGCCGACCGGTTCGAGGAGCTCGTCGACTTCTTCTATGAGCTGGACGCGCAGGCCACCATGCTGGCTGAGATCGACAGCACGGCCGTGGCTGGCGTGCTCACCCTGGTCCAGTCGGTCGTCACGGCCCGCGGCGAGGGCGCCGCCCCGGACAACATCGACACCATCGAGGGCAGCGCGGTCGAGGATTCGAGCATCTTCTGGAGTGTCACGGGCGCCGAGGCCATCACCTACCGCGACTTCTCGGTGGGTGCGGGCAACATCGCCACCCACGGCGACACCTCGATCGTGACCGCCACCGGCGACGTCGTGATGGGGTTCCGGACCGGGAACGTCATCCACGTCTTCCCCTTCTCGGTGGCGGCGGGCACTCCGGCCGGCGACATCGCCCTGGCCCGCGGATCCGTCCTCGCCGGCAACAGCTCGGCCCAGGCGGCGGCGGTCGATCTCTCCGGCGCCGACGACATCCCGATCGGCGACGGCGCCGACGTCACCACGATGACGCTGCCCACGACCGGCCTCGTCGCGAAGACGGCGCTCAACACCTCGGCCGGGCGCACGATCACCGGCACCGCCGACCAGGTCGTCGTGGCCAACGGCGACGGCGTGGCGGGCAACCCGACGCTGTCGCTGCCGCAGAGCATCGCCACCACGTCGAGCCCCGAGTTCGCCGGGCTGAAGATCACCGGTGACATCCTGCACCAGGGCGGGAGCTTCCTCGGCGACGCCGAGCAGATCGACCTCCGCGCCAACTACCTGCTCCAGAACACCGACTACGTGGCGGCCGTCGGTGTGACCGCTGGCCTGGTCGCCAACTACCTGCCCACCGCCACCGCCGACACCACGGTCGGCGCGGGCGTCGTGACCGCGGGCGTGGACGGCGTCAGCGACCCGACGATCACCACGGTGGGCGCGGCCACCTTCGCCGCGACCGACATCGTGATGATCAGCGGGTCCGACAACGACGGCGAGAACGACGGCATCTACGAGGTGTTGTCGCACGCGGCCAACCTCCTCACCCTGAAGTCGACCGACAACGGCATCAGCAACCGCGTCGAGGCGTTCACGCTCGACCAGGTGACGGCGAACGCTGGCGACGTCGGCATGGCGATCACGAAGATCACCGTGACGGTCATCCGCACGGGCGCCGATGGCATCTGGGAAGTCGGCTCGGGCTCGCAGACCGGCATCGTGTACAGCGACCTCCTGCGGGCCAGCGACGTGGGCTCGATCGCCCAGGCGCACGATGCCAGCCTCACCAGCCTCGCCGCCCTCGCCACGGCGGCCGACAAGCTGCCGTACGCCACCGCGGCCGACACCTACGCCGAGGCGGACTTCACCGCCTTCGCGCGCACCCTGCTCGACGATGCGACCGCAGGCGATGCGAGGACCACCCTCGGGGTTGGCACGGGGGACACCCCGGAATTCGCGGGTGTGGAACTGACGGCCGACGCGACCGCCAACGGCACGGGTGTCGTGGTGTCCAGCGAGAAGGTCGAGGTCCGCACCCTCAAGCTGACCCTGACGAACACCCCGGTCGTGATGGCCGACGAAGCCGCCACCGTGGCCTACGGGTCGCTCAAGGTGGCTGACCTGCCGCAGGGCAACATCGTCATCCTGGGCGCGGTGATGGACCTCGCCCTGACGCTCAGCGCGGCGGGCATCAACGCCGATTGGGACGGGGACGTGGGCCTCGGGACCACGGCAGCCGGCAACAACGCTGCTCTGGCTGGCACCGAGCAGGATCTCATCCCCACGACCGCCACGCCCCAGGCCGTCGCCAGCGCGACGACCGCGAAGGCAAAGAGCACCGCGACCGAGCTGGCCGCGGGCGTGTTCGACGGCACGACGGCCACGGGCGCTGCCAAGGACATCTACCTGAACATCCTCGTCGACGATGCCGACCACGACGTGACGACCACGCCGACCAACATCATCTGCGACGGCACGATTCAGATCACGTACTGCAACCTCGGCGACATCGCGTAGGAGTGTGACCATGGCCTACTCCAGCGATGTCGCGGTGACCCGGCTCCCCAGCGGCTTCTACCTGGTCCGTGTCATCGAGCAGGACGCGGACAACAACGACGAGTCCACCATCATCGAGGGCCTCCCCGAGGTCGGCGAGATCGTCCTGGTCAACTCGCACCTTGTGAGCGGTACCGCCGTCCCGGGCGCCACCATCCAGACCGAGATCGGCCGGGCGGCAGCGTGGGTGGCGGACACCTCTGACGAGGTCTGGGACGCTGGCGCGGCACTCGCGGCCGGGCGCATCAACACCGCGCCCGACCAGCGGTACCGCGCGTCCGGGAAGGCGTGGTACCTCCGCTCGCAGTGCTCCGACGCGACCGCCGATCACACCATCCAGACCGAGATCCTCGTCAAACCCCTGGAGGCGTGAGCCATGGCCGCAGCCGTCGGGTTCCAGGGCGCCAATGCCCTCGCCATCCTCCACTCGGGTCGCCGCCCGCGGTGGTCGTTGCAGACGGGGCCGCTCGAATCCATCACTGCCACCGAAGGCATTGGGGCGCCCGCGGCGCTTTCGGACGGCGTGGCGCTGACCGTTTCCGGCGAGGCCGCGGTGGTCGCGAACGTCCACATCGGCCTGCGCGCCAACGTCGGGTACCGCTCCGCACTCGTCACCCTGACGGCGGACATTCTCGACACCTACACGGTCACCGTCAACGGCACCGGCATGAGCGACGCCCTGCCCACGTCGGTGGACGACTGCCTCATCGGCCTGCGTGACGCCATCCTCGCCGACGCCGTCGTAGGCGGCGCGGCCGGTGCGAACCAGGTGGTCACTGCCGAGTGTCTGGACGCCAGCGGCGACGTCACGACCGGCACCGTGGCCGGCGGCAACGCCGCAACGTCGTTGCGCGTCTGGGGCGCTACAGGCGGCGACAACTACGAGCCCGACTTCTCGATCGCAGTGTCTCGCGCTGGAGCGGGCGCCGGCACGATCGCCTGCATCGCCGACGCCTCCACCACGACTGCGCGGCTCTACGGCCTGCCGGACAGCGCCACGGCGGCTGTCGCTGGGGTCGCGCCGGGCGCCTGGGCCCTGATCAACGGCACCGCCGCGATCTCGCTCGACTACCGCGGCTTCTCGGACCGCCTGCTCGTCGCCGGGTACTCCTCGCTCTACGCCGAGGTCGACGTCGTCGACGGCCACGCCGCGGACGGGGCCACGGTGACGCTCCGCATGGGCGACGGCATCTTCATCGGCCCCTGCATCCTGGAGGGGTGATGTCGCGCCAGACCCGCGGGATCTACGCCAGCGAGCCGCAGAACTGGCGGCTGGAGCGCGTGCGCCTCTGGCTGGGCAACGCGTCCTCCGTCCGCAACCCCGGCGCGATCGCGACGGTGAACTCGGAGACGGGGGCCTTCTCTCAGGTGACCCTGCTGGGCGGTGCCGCCAGCGACACGGTGCCCCTGGGCGCGGCGTGGTTTTTTGCGCTCAACGACCGGGCAGGCAACGCACTCGACCCCGCAAGACCCTGGAGCATGTCGCTGGTCCTCGAGGTCATCAACGCGCCGCCCGACACCTCGGATCTCTGGCTGGCGATGGGCATCACGGACACCGCCGCGCTCACCGGCTCCTGGCGACACGGCGGGCTGTGCTGGGACGCGGCGGGTGGGCCGCTGATGCGGGCGGGCCACCAGGCGGCGTACACGGACGCCGACCAGAACGTCAACACGAAACACGCCGTCGTGACCATCGAGCACGGCCCCGCGTCCATCCAGCAGGTCCGCGTCTGGGGGCTCAGCACGACGGGGGCATCCATCGCGGGCACCACGCGCACCGGGTCCTGGGGGCTCGGCACGCCTCCGGTGGGGTTCGTGGCGATGGGCCGGAAGACGGCGATCGCCGGCGCGGCGACGGTGAAGTTTCGGGCGTGGACGTTCGAGGTGCTTCAGCCCGACGGGTACCTGCCTACATAGAGGTCGCCATGCCCATCCTCGTCATCACCGACGCCGGCCACGGCCCCAAGGCCGGCCGCCTCGACCCCGGCGCCCAGGCCGACCTCGACCGGGACGGGATCCTCCAGGTCGACGAGCAGGAGCAGCACCTGTCCCGCCGGTACCTCGCCGCGCTCAAGGCCCGCCTCGACACGCTCGCAGCCTTCCAGACTTTTGCCGTGCCCGACTCCCTCGACGATCCAGGCTACTCGGACGGCCACCGGCTCGCGTCGGACGCGGCGGCGGCGCACGGTGGCCCAGCCGTCTACCTCTCGGGGCACCTCAACGCGCTGGCCGGGGACCGCCTCGTTGAGCACGCCATCGTGGCCCACTACGACCGGAGCGCCGACAGCGCCGTCCTGGCCGAGCACCTGGCGCGCGGGCTCGCTCGGTCGTGCGCGGGCTACGTGCGCTCGGCCCAGGTCCTCGGCGTGGCGCGGAACAGCGCGGCCGCGTACCAGCGGCGGCTGCACTACTGCATCCGGGGCGTAGGCGTGCGGCAGGTCGACGGCCGCACGGTGGAGGTGCCCAACCTCCGCGCCGTCGTGCTTGAGCCGATGGACATCCGCGCGCTCGCGGGCACCGACGCCGACACTGAGCGCGGGCTGCAAGCCATCGCCGACGGACTCGCCCACGGGCTGCTCGCCTGGGCCGCCACCCTGGAGGACCGATGATTGATCCCACGACCGCACCCCTGGGCAAGCGCGCCCGGCGCGGCCTGATGCAGCTCTGGCTGCTCGTCTGGGCCGGCATGTTCGACCCGGAGAGGCGGTGGAGCTACCGAGCGTTCCTGGTCTTCATCATCGCCACCTGGTTCGCCTGGCGTGGCATCGACCTCGGGCAAGCCTGGACGACGATCGCCTGCGTCTTCATCGGCGGCGAGGCGCTGCGCGTCGTGGGGAGCGGCCTGGGCGCCCTCGGCTCAGGCCTGCACGCGCTTGCCGGAGCGCGCACATCAACCCTCACCGTCATCCCCTCGGAGGAGCCGTGATCCCCTTGCTCAGTGGCGGCGGAGGACTCACCCTCCAGGCCAAGCTCATCCTCCTCGGGCTCGCCGTGCTGGCGGTCCTGGTCCTGCTCACGGCGCTCGGCGTCATCGACTGGGGCATGGCGACCGGCGCCGGGCTCGTGAGCCTGGGCGGGCTGCTGATGGGCCGCCAGCAGGCGCGGCGGCGCCAGGCCGGTGACCTGATGCGCGACGTGCCAGATCTCGAGGACACCGCCGGCCCCCTCGCCGACGAGGCGCGGGTCGTCATCCACGACGAGGCTGAGCGCGACCGGGCCGAGGTCGCCGCGGCGGTGGGCGGGACGGGACCCTCGCCGGCCGAGGTGGCGCGGATGCGGCGGGGGCGGCGATGAACAACCAGGAGGCTGCGATGCCCATGACCGATGACGAGATCCTCGCCCGCGCAAGGGAGATCGAAAGGCAGCGCTCGGACGCGCGGGTCACCGAAGCCCGCACCGTCGAGGCGCGCGTCCAGGCGCTGCTGGCCGGGCGGGGTGAGCCCTTTGCGCTTGACGAGCTGCGCTACTCCGCGAGCGCCCGCTGCCCCTGCGGGGCTGGCTTGGCGTACCCGCTGAAAGTGGGGCTGCGCGGGTGCTGGGACTGCTCGGCTATCCTGACCGGGACGGCTGACGTCGCCGTGATGCACACGGACCGCAAGCCGTTCGCGTTCTGGAGCATTCGAAGCGAGGGAGAGGGCGACCACGACGGGACCACCCGCCCCGCTGCGACGGAGGCGGTGTGATTCCCCTTCTGCTGACCCTCGCTCTGTCGGCCCGCGCCGACGACGCCGAGCCCACCATCCCCCCGCTGCCCCCGCGCCCCGTCCAGGCCGGGGTGGGCGCCGACGAGTGCCCCGAACTGGACCTGCCGGGGCCCGTGCCGCCGGCGTGCCGGGGCATCGTGCTCCCCGTCACCGTCTGGGCTCACCTGGAGGACCTCGCCGTCGACTCCCGCGAGGTGAGGGCCCGGCACGCGATCGACGTGCTCCAGATGGGCCTCTACCGCGACCAGTGGCGGGATCGGTACGGCTGGACCCGCGCCGCGCTCGATGACGAGCAGCGCCGCCACCGCCGGGATCTCTGGCTCGTGGGGGGTGGGGCCGTCGCCGTCGCGCTGGGCGTCGGCTGGGCCGTCACGAGCAGCTACCGGGCCGGGCTTGAAGCCGGGCTCGGGGTGGACCGCTGATGCGCCGCGCCCGGCTTAA